>Ga0326728_10008302_pt1 | contig 25908 bp, 23 predicted proteins | sample MB3enrmetagenome_FD_207602 | JGI IMG/M metagenome (GOLD analysis project Ga0326728, IMG submission 207602) | Lab enriched peat soil microbial communities from McLean, Ithaca, NY, United States - MB31MN | ecosystem: Environmental > Terrestrial > Soil > Wetlands > Peat | place: USA: New York... | reverse complement strand
AGCGGCGCCATCGTCACCAGCGAAGCCGACGGCGGCATCCTCACCAGCGAAGCCTGCGGCGGCATCATCACCAACGAAGCCAGCGGGGCCATCGTCACCAGCGCAGCCAGCGGCGGCATCGTCACCAGCGAAGCCAGCGGCGGCATCGTCACCAGCGAAGCCGGCGGCGGCATCGTCACCAGCGAAGCCGGCGGCGGCATCATCACCAGCGAAGCCGGCGGCGCCATCGTCACCAGCGAAGCCGGCGGCGCCATCGTCACCAGCGAAGCCAGCGGCGCCATCGTCACCAGCGAAGCCGACGGCGGCATCCTCACCAGCGAAGCCGACGGCGGCATCCTCACCAGCGAAGCCTGCGACACCGTCAAACCAAATGGAAATGTTTTAGCACCCTGATGTCGGAAACCCCAAATTGGCAAAATTGCCAATTTGAACTGAAAGGAAAAATATTATGGCAACATTACTAGCCGGAAGTGACAGCAAGATCAAACCGAAGCAGAAACCAGTTTCGACTTTGCCGCTTTTTGCCGCCGCCAAAAGAATCGCGCCAGTTGCGGTCGAGCAGACGACCTTTTTCTTCGAGCTGAGCCAGCCAGAGTTTGAGTTTCCAGCCTCGCCGCTGCTCGCAACATCGGCGGCGTCCACGGCTCCCACGCAACCTGCCTCGCCCACGGACGTGTCGGTCACGAGCGCGGCAGTGACAACCGCGCCAGCCAAGGCCCCACCGGCCCCAGCGCCATCGGCCCCAACGGCACAGGCGTGCTTGGCGGCCTCAGACGTGGAGGTCCCAACAATCAGAATTCAACTGTCGTTCTCGCAAATCGCCGCTGACATTCTAGGAAACATGGGGGTCAAACAACCTGACGGAATAGTATTTGAATCGCCGGAACACGACATTCTCGTCGGCGAGACCTTCTTTATCGACCGAAAGATCAACTATAGAGGACATAACGCAGTCTATCTCGTCCAGCTACTTCTTAGTTGCGACTTTTATGACGCGGCAGGTTTTCTAATATACCGATATGGCCCTGCCCTAGCCAGGCCCTGCCTCTGGGAGGCAGCTGCGCACATTCCTCCGATAACTCCGCACCAACTCCAACAAATCAAAGCCAAACTTCTGGCCACGGCCCCGCAACCTAACATTCGGGCCAAAGGCTTAATCGGCTGGATTCTCCGAGCCTTTGGTCGGAAGTCCACCTAACCAAAATCCAAATTGGCAGTTTGCCAATTTGAAAAGCGAGAGTCGTCCCGTGTACAACGGGTGACCGCTCGACGCGGCCCTTCAACGAGTCGAGTAACCGTTGTAAGGCCCGTTCCAACGCTGGCCAACTGCTCGCGGCCAGTTTGGGAAGGGTGGGCATCACCAACAGAACCGGGCGGTGGGTGCCCCTGTCGGAGTCGCGGACAAGGTCGAGGCTTTTCAAGATATATTCCTTCAACAGGAAACCTTGGCTTCGGCCAAGGTCCGGTGCATGTCAAGGGTCGTTGCCCTGTGTCGCTTGAAAAGAGCCTTCCCATCCCAATCCGCGGTGCGCGATTTCGGAGTGCGCGTCAGATGTTCGACCGGCGTGGGGTTCGGTTGTGCTGGCACGGGTTCGCCGCCTGACACTGGTCTTGTTGTGTTGTTCATTGGCTTGCGTTCTCGGGAAGGACCGTGGCGCTGTAAGAGCGTAAACTTCTAGCACGTCGATGCTCAGGCTCAGTCAAAGTGGTGTCGGAATCTGCAGGGTTCCCCGCCAATAGTAGAATAAGCCTATATGATCCACAGCCGAGCCCTGCTCAGGCTCCCACAACACACACTCCGGCTTAACCTGAACGGCACTGGGGCCAAAAGTGGCTCCAATTTGGCCAAACACTCAATAATCTGCGCTCTTGAATTGCTCCCTGGTCACGGGCATCGCCCGAGGGGGATATGTGCGGAAATGCTTTAGAGACAAGCACTTCCGCATTGCGTTGCGGCTGAATGAATACCACGGAGAACAGGCAAGAAGGACGCCCCGCGTCTCTCTTGGTCTTGCAGACGGCACAACTTGGTATTCCGGCTTGACCTTGGCGGTCAAGCGAGGTATCATTGTTCTCTGCACCAGAGGTGGCGGCACCGGCTATCAAACTACAGTACAAACGAAAGCAACGCAAATGTTGATCGGTGTCGTGTTGTTTTCCAAGACGCGGACGCTGGTTTGCTGGCTCCAGACGAAGGGCTGCCACGGGCGGTGGAGAGCTAGGCGCAGGACGGGGAGCCTTGAAGGGCTTGTTGACGCGACGTATGTGGGCTGGTTTGCCGGTTTCTGGTGGGTTTCATGGGGGTTGGTGTGTGGCAGGGGTTGGTAGGTCCATCGATTGGCGCTCTCCATGTCGAGGATGTCATCGGTGGCAAACAAGGCGGGTGGGTGTTTTTGCCACTAGTTATTCCGGCAGTCGGTTTTGCCTTTGGGGCGCGGGGTGACGTCGTGGAAGTGCGCGGTGGTTCCGGGTTGGGGGAAGGCTTCGGCGGTGTGGGTAAAAAAGCCGGAGCAATGATCGACGTAGAAGGGCCAGGGGCAACTCGTGGTTCTGGAAGGTGCTGCATAGGATGTCTGCCATTGGGACCGGGCGATTGCGGCAGTGTATCCAGGCCACACCAAGCCGTGCTGGCCTGCTTGGGCCGCTAAGGAAATTGGCTGACGCCTCGGCCATTACCGGGTGACGGTGGGAGTGCGCCAGCGGCATCTGGTCACCCCGGTCGGCAACGTCGTTGTGCTCTTCCGCCCATGACCAACAACGCCGCCGCGGGAATGAACGCAACGAAAACAGTTCTGCTCGCTCCGCTCGGAGCGAAAGGGTCCCCCTATTTCTTCACATGCCCGGAAACCAGTTTGGTCATCTCAAACATGCTGACCTGCTTCTTGCCGTTGAACACGGCCTTCAGATTCTCGTCGGCATTGATGAGGGTCTTCTTTTTTGCATCCTGTAGCCCGTTCTTGCGGATGTAGGCCCAGAGCTTCTTCGTCAACTCGGTCCGCGAAAGGGGCTTGTCCCCGACAATCTTGGCGAGACCTTCGTCCGGGATGACCGGTTTCATGAATGCCGCGCTCGGTGTTCGTTTTGCTTTTACAGGTGTTTTAGCCATGCCTTCATTTGCCCCATTGATCGGAAGAAGGCAACCTCAATAATCGGGTATCAAATATCTCCCGCCACTGCCTCATGGCAAAACAAGGACATCCATTCCCGGGCCGCAACGCGGTCGTCTCGTGATCCCCCTTCCAGTTCGAGCCTGCCGTCCGCGCGCCTGACAAGTTTCGCTTCACCCCATGAAGCAATGATCTCGCCCTCATCTTTGAAGAGTGGGAAGAAATCTCTGATTCGCACGGCATCCTCCTGTTTATTCTCGAGCAACCGCCCCGGTTCTTTCCTCCAAGGCCCCAACGGCAGCAACGCGGCTTTCAACAGCCGAGGGATGGTTCCAAGCGCTTTTGGGCAGCGCTTCCAATTCCCTCAACGCCTTGTCCGCCTCGCCCAACCTCAACCAGTATTCGGCGCTCCTGACCCGGAGGGCGTGGGAGAGTGGGAGCCGGTCTTTGCCGGCTCTTGCCTGGTGGCGTCCTGGTTTGTGGCGGTCCGAGCGCCGGCCATTCGACTTGATCGGAAGGTTGATGGATTTGCGCAGTTCTTGAAAGGCGGCGACAAACTCCAACGTTGCTCCGCCTGGAAAGGACGGCAGTCCTTCTTCGGGTATGCGTTGGGCCGCTTGATAAATGAGATGATCGCCTGGCGCCAATATCCGGATCGCGTGCATGAAGCGTTGTTTTTGAAGCGTTGTTTTCTGACTTTGCATGTTTCATCGTTTATGGGCGCAATTGTGACAGCGGAGGTTGGACAACGGCTGTCCATGCGAAAGATTTTCTGGAAAATCGCGAAGAAATTGACCCGTCACAACCATAAAACCTGCGCCGGACAGGCCGGCTTACCGGATTTTGCCAAAGTCCAGAATCCGGTTTACCGGATTGGTGGTTTTTGGGGGCTCCTTGTAAGCCGATCCGCTTTTTGTGATTGTGGGGTCATGAAACCTTTGGAACCACCGGTTTGTCGTTGACTCCAAATTCCCGACGGCATAACTAATCGCCAAGGACAAATCTCACAAGTTTAACGACCAGCCAACTCCACCGCATCATCGCCATCAAGGAGCAAATTGAAGCTCTCCAAGGCCAAATTGATTCCATCGCTGCTGGCGGGGTTGAAATCCCGTCACCTTCCTCTGTTGAACTCCCGAAGAAACATCGCAGGTCGGCCGCCGTGCGAGCCAGGATGGCGGTGGCCCAGCAAGCCAGATGGGCCAAGATCAAAGGCACCGAAGCGACGGCTGCCCGCCCGGCAAAGAAGGGCAAGAGGCGATTGAGCGCGGCTGGAAGGGCGGCTATTATTGCCGGCACCAAGGCCAGATGGGCCAGATTTAAGGGCGAGACGGCCACGCCGAACGTGGCCAAGAAGGAGGATCGCCGCAGCAGCCCGGCGGTCAGGGCCAAGCTGGCAGCGGCTGCCAAGGCCAGATGGGCAAGGGTGAGGGCGGCGGGGAAGACGACTTTGTAAAGACCAGGAATGGCCGGGACTGCCAGAAAGAAGCCCGAGAGTGCCTCGGTCAGCAGTAGCGGCCACAGGATCAACCTGGCGATTTTTCTCCCAGCGGAGGCGCTCCGCGCCTACGCTGGGACGCATGGCCATCATCGGTATCCGAGTGAGTTGGTTCTCAAGCAGGAGGCTTCAGCGGTTGGTCAAGGAAGACCACACGCCAATCGAGCACTTCGTTGATCAGCAACCGCGCCGCGTCACCCGCCAGGGCGGCGGCCAGCGGAGAGCACTGTTCTGCTGACTGGCCTGGCACGGCATTGAGTTTTTCACGAAGATTTTGGACTTTTTCAAGCAACATGCTCAATTGCGCCCGCATCGCCTCGGAGCGTTTGGCGATGCGCCTAAACTCACCTTGGGTGGAGATGCCCGCCAACGCTGCCCCGAGCGCCGGCGAAAATCCACATAGGAAGGTCAACAAGGCAAGGAGCCACTCCGGATATTCCAGACCGTGCCAGAATGTGGGAAAGAAGTGCAGGCCACAGCAAATCAGGGTGATACCGAATAGAAAAACCCCCGAGCGGTGGAGTCGCTCTTCAATTCGGTGGCATTGCTCGGCGTTGGTTTCGTGATGCTTCACCTGACCGGCCAGCAAGCTCGCCAAGTGCGAAAGATAGGCTTCTAGGTAATCTTTGTTAACCGCTGCTGAAGGCAGTCCGAGCGCGCGTTCGACCGCCAGGACATACCACGCCATCCAGGTTGCGCCCGGTTGTCCGTAAGCAGCCCAGTGCGCCGGATTCTGCGGGAAGGGACGCGCCCCGCCCAATGGGGCCACGAGCTTGAGATGTCGAATCAATTCTGCCGTCAGACGATACTCAAGCCAGCGCTCGTGCCACCGACCACGGCGTCCTTTGAAAACCAAACCGAGGATGATGAGAATTGCCGCCAACTCAAAACCGATGCAGGTCGCTTCAGCCCAATGATGCGGCGGCAGACTTGCGCCCACAGGCAGCAGCGCCATTCCCACTGCGAACGCTGCGAACAGGAAAGTGAGGATGTAAGCACTCCGATACCGGTCCGAATAAATCGCCGCCAGTTTGTCCGGCCACGCGTAAAAAGGTCGCAAGTAATCCACCAACCGGCCAATTGGCGACAATTGATCCCTCGGCCATGCGTTTTCCACATCCTTCTCGAAAGCAGTGATGGAAAGCTTGATCTTTGGAGCTTTTCCATCGGCGACGATGTCACGAAAACCTTTCCACACAACCGCCAGATTCGTCTCCGGCTGATGTTCCTGATAGAATTCTTCCAGGTTGCGTTGCGGGTCTTCAGCACCACAGTCCTGGTTTGCGTGGACGCCCATCGCTGACTGCGTGGGCAGTTTGGGCATTTCCAGAACATCGCGTACGCACTTGCGCAATGGCTCTAATAACTGGGAGTTGCCTGGGGTTAGACGCTGGCCGTCGGCAGCCTTTGGCAGAGGCGTCGCCGCATCCAATAACCGCCATGAGTGGGGTGCATGGGCGTCGATCCACAATACCGGCACCCCGCGACGACGGGCTTCGTCAAAGGTCACCTCTGTCCCGCCTCTCTTGCCCTTGCGCTCTCCGTCCCAGATCACCACGAGTAAATCAGACTGATTGAGCACGACCCGACCGCCCGCGCCGTAGGCCCCGCCTTCGTCTGAGCGGCAACCGTCCAATTCAAACCGGGTTTTCGATTCCGCCAGCAACCGTCGAAAACGATTTACCGAACCCGAATCCTTTTCCAACGTATTGCCGGGCGCGAAGTCCCGTCCAAACTCCGCCTGGGCAAACGGCATCACACAACAAAGCTCGAAGCCCATCCTAAGCGCCTGCTCCGCGAAAATGCGATCCGCGCCTTCCGCGAGTGGAGAAATCGCCCGCAACACTGGTGGCACGTTTTCGTAAAGCGTCTGATTGGCCTGATGCATGACTAAAACCTCGTCCTTGACGGCGCTCAGGCCGGTCGCAATGGCTGCGGCCAGCTTATCCAGGTCCGCCTGGCCCAGCCGGTCAGGGCGGTGGCCCACGACGCCAACCCGAAACGCCAGTGGTGGCCGAGGCGGGGAAAGGGACGCCGAGGCGCAATTAGCGCCCGTGACGACATTGGGCAAATCTGTGCATTGCACGTCATGATTTGAAGCACGGAACCACGACAGGGGCAATCCAAGAATGAAGCTGGTTAGATCCGCGCAGTTGTCCGCGCAAACAGATGTATGGGTGAGTGGCTATCACAGCGACGCAGTAAGCCAAGACGTATTGGTCGGGAAGGTTGGAGAGTTTTTCAGGTGTCAGATGAAGTGAGGTCAATTGGCAACGCGGCTACTTGGGGAACAACTCCGGGGCCATCGTCCGCATTTTGACCAGGATTTCCTCCTGGGTTCGCCCCATCGCCTTGAGCAACTGCTCGTAATTTTTGATGGCGGCTTTCCAGTGCGGGTGCTGACGACCGGTGGCGCGGCTGAAATTGAGAAATATTTCCAGACCCCGACGCATCAACGGTTCAGCGTTGCCAAGCCGATTGGTGTTTTTGAGCAACTGCGCCAGATTATTGAGGTCTCTGGCGACAGCGGGATGCTCGGGCCCGAAGCTCTTTTCGTCAATGGCCAGCGCCCGCTGCATCAACGGCTCGGCTTCGCCCAGCCGATTGGCGGCCTGCAGCAAGGCTGCAAGATTGTTGAGGCTCGTCGCAACATTCGGATGCTCGAAACCGCGACTTTTCTCAAAAATCAAAATCACTCGCCGCAGCAACATCTCGGCCTCGCCCAGCCGGTTGGTGACTTGAAGCAAGGCCGCCAGATTGTTGAGGTCTTTGGCGACATCGGGATGCTCGGGGCCGAAGCTCTTTTCGTCGATGGCCACCGCCCGCCGCATCAACCGTTCAGCCTCGTCCAGCCGGTTTGTGGCTTCAACTATCTGCGCCAGATTGCTAAGGTCGCTCGCGACTGTGGGATGCTCTGGTCCGACTCTCTTTTCATCAATGGCCAGCGCTCGCCGCATCAGCGGCTCGGCCTCATCCAACCGGTTGGTGGCTTGGAGCAAGGCCGCCAGATTGTTGAGGTCTCGGGTAATGTTGGGATGTTCGGCTCCGAAGCTCCTTTCGTCAATGGCCAGAGCGCGGCGTATTAGCGGCTCGGCCTCGCCCAGACGGTTGGTGGTTAGGAGCAAGGCCGCCAGATTGTTGAGGCTCGTCGCGACTTCTGGATGCTCGAAACCGAAGCTCTTTTCATCAATGGCCAACGCCCGGCGCAACAACTGTTCGGCCTCGCCCAGCCGGTTCGTGGCATGAAGCAAGTTCGCCAGATTTTTGAGGCTCGTCGCGACTTCTGGATGCTCGAAACCGAAGCTCTTTTCATCAATGGCCAACGCCCGGCGCATCAACGGCTCGGCCTCACCCAGTCGGTTTGTGGCTTGGAGCAAGGCCGCCAAATTGTTGAGGTTCACCGCGACTTTTGGATGCTCGAAACCGAAGGTCTTTTCATCAATGGCCAGCGCCCGGCGCATCATCGGCTCGGCCTCGCCCAGTCGGTTTGTGTCTTGGAGCAACCGCGCCAGATTATTGAGGTCTCTGGCAACGTTGGGATGCTCCGGCCCCAAGCTGTTTTCGTCAATGGCCAGCGCCCACCGCATCAAAGCCTCGGCCTCGCCCAACTTGTTCGTGTGTTTAAGTAACACTGCCAGATTGTTGATATCTCGGGCAACGTTGGGATGCTCCGGCCCCGAGCTCTTTTCGTCAATGGCCAGCGCCCGGCGCAGCAATGGCTCGGCCTCCCCCAACCTGTTCGTGGATTGGAGCAACAGCGCCAGACTCTCCAGGCTTGTTGCAAAATCTGGATGCTCCAAATCAAGACCTTTCTCGAAAATCGAAATCACACGCCGCATCAATGGTTCAGCCTGTGACCACTCGGCGAGACTGCGCCAGTACTCACCCGCTTGATTCAGCAACCACCGGGTTCGTGGATATTCCAATTCATCCCACAATCCGGCGAGCGCGGTAAGCGGTATGAGTTCCCAGCGGGAATCAACCCAGTTGGTAACTGCGTCCAAAACGGTCGTCCGCTGTTGAATTAATTCCTCAATGGCTTGCTGGTGGCCGGCTCTCTCCAGCATCGGGGAATCGAGAAGCATCAATTGTTGTACCAGCCGGTGGACGCGAACCACTAGCGGCTGGCCTTCGACGTCCATTACGTTTGTCGGCTGAAGCAGGCGCAGGCTGAACAGGCGGCGCAAAAGAGTTTTCCAAGGGTCCGGATAACCCGGCTCTGCCTCGTGTTCCATTTCGGGAAAAGATTTTGCAACCAGGGCGCGCAGCCACGGCAGCGCGACGTAATCGGCAGGCAGGAAGGCGGCAAAGGTCAAGGCGAGTTGCTCCGATTCGTTCAGTCGCTCCAACGTCGCCCGCAACGTTGCGCCCAATCGTTTTTCGCCGTGCAATACACCTTCGATGGGGATGGTGTCCAGAGCTTCCAGGCCCTCCTTCTGCAACCGCACCAGAAATCCGGCGAAGGTCACGTCATTGGCAAATTGGCCGAGGTAAACGGCGGCGGATTCCACAGCGAGCGTGAAGCCGCCGAGCAGCTTGACAATTTTGCGCGCGGCGTCGCGTTCGGCGTCGTTGCGAAAGCGTTCGCCAGGCTGATAGCTTTCGATGAGCGCGAGGGCATCCTCCTCGGGAAGTTCGTCCACGGCCAGAAAGGAGCGGTCTTGGTGAGTCCCATACAGTTCGTTTTCACCCAGCCGGGTGGTGGCGAGAACGTGCAGCCAATCGCCGGCGTTGAGGCGAGCGCCTTGCGCGGGGTCAAGAAGCTTGGGGTTGTCAACATTGTCGAGGAAGAGCAGGCAACGGTGTGGTTCGTGGGTATCGGCCAGTTTCTTGAGTTCGCGGCGCGTGCGGTCAAATTGCAGGTCGAGGTTCTTCTTTTCGTCGTCGGTGAACTCGAAGCCGATGGGCGTGGCGAGTTTGGAAAGGGCCAAGCGCAAATCCTCCTCGCCTTCGCAACGGATTTGCCAGCGTCCACCGCCGTATTGATCGGCAAAGGCGTGCGCGTATTCGACAGCCAGACCGGTCTTGCCCAAGCCACCCAAGCCGTTGATGGCGGTTAGGACGCCAATGTGGCCGGGCTTGACAAAGTTCTCCCGAAGCAGCCTCAGATTGGCAGTGCGGCCGACAAAGTGCGGATTTGGAGCGTCCACGTTGCCGAGGCTGTTTTCGGCGCGCTCGCCGCGCTTAATGGCTTCCGCAATCTGGACGGTGAGTTTTTCCATGCGCTCGCGCACCATGTCCTCGCGCAAGACCCCCTCGCCCTCCTCATACCACGGGAGGAGATCGAAGCTCTGGCGGCGGCGCAATTCGGCAACCCAAGCGGCGCAACGCTGGTCGAAATCCTTGTCGCCCCAACCCGGCACATGTACGAAGTAAATTGGCGCGACGCCCGTGAAACCATGAAGGTGGCCGATCTCGTATTTGAGGTACTCGACAAACTCCCACTCGCAATATTTGCTCTCCAAGTACGCCGGGGAGAGGCAGGCCAGCAACAGGCGCGACTCGCGCAGCCCTTGTAGAATGCGCTGCCGCCAGTCCTCCATGCCCTGAATCTCGGTCACATCGAAGAATGGCTCAAGAGGGCGTCCGGCAAAGGAAGCGAAGTTCTGTTTGATGCGTTCGACGAGATCGGTTACGCGGCCGCGCTCATTATCACGCCGCGAGTATGAGATGAAAAGATCGCTGGGCATCGCATTCCGTCTGTCGGAAGAACTGAATACCAAAATCGCCTTTGGCTCAAGCCCGTTTTATTTGCCAACCGGACCGAAAAAGACACCGCAAGAACTCGTGTTCAACATTGACGGCACTCGCCGGTTGCTGTAACAGTCCGTCATGTCACGGCGCCCCACCATTTTCATTTCCGCGGTCAGCAAGGAGCTGAAAACCGCGCGTCAACTGGTTGCGAATACCCTGCAATTCCTCGGGTACGAGTCGGTGTGGCAGGACATCTTCGGCACTGAACAGGGCGATTTGCGCGCGGTGCTCCGCCAGAAGATTGACGGCTGCAAAGGCGTCGTGCAATTGGTCGGCAAGTGCTATGGAGCCGAGCCGCCCGCGCCCGACGAGCAATTCGGGCGCGTCAGTTACACCCAATATGAAGCGCTTTACGCCCGGCAACAGGGCAAAAAACATGGTATTTATTTCTGGACGATGACTTTCAGACCGACGCGCACGAACCCGAACCGGACCAGGTGCGGGAACTCCAAACGGCTTACCGTCGGCGGTTGCAATCTGAATCCCAGCTTTATCATCCCTTAAACAGCAGCGAGGCATTGGAGGCCAGTGTGCTCAAGTTGCGCGACGATTTGGCTCGATTGCGGCGCGGAGTCCGGCAATGGGCGGCAGCGGTCACGCGGTACGGGCCAAGCCCAAGAGTGCCTCGGTAGGCAGCGATGGCCATAGGATCAACTTGGCGATTTTTCTCCCAGCGTAGGCGCTCCGCACCTACGCTGGGGCGCATGGCCATCATCGGCAAACGCAATACCCTCTCCATCGTGAGAGCTTCGGCGCCCGGCCTCTATCTCGACGGCGGGGAATTGGGCGAGATCCTGCTGCCGGGCCGTTATATTCCCGCGGACTTGAAGCCCAAGGACAAACTGGATGTGTTTGTTTATCGTGATTCGGAGGACCGGCTCGTGGCCACCACCGAGACGCCGTTGGCGGTGGTTGGCGAGTTTGCATATTTGAAGGTCATCAGCGTGAATCGGAACATCGGGGCGTTCCTGGACTGGGGGCTGGCCAAGGATTTATTGTTGCCATTCCGCGAACAGGAATCTTCTGTTCGCGCCGGAGTTTGGGTGGTTGTCCATGTCTACCTGGACGAGAAGACAAATCGAATCGTCGCGACCACGCGGTTGAACCGGCATCTCAGCCGGGATACGCCAGCTTATCGCGATAGACAACCGGTTAACCTCCTCATCATCGCCCGGACCCCGCTCGGTTACAACGCCATCGTCGAAAAGGCGTACCGTGGCTTGCTCTACCATGACAACCTCGCAGCCCCCCTCCTAGCCGGCCAGAAGGTGAAGGGCTTCGTCCGCACCGTCCGCCCCAACGGGCAGATTGATCTGAGCCTCGACGCGTCGGGATACAAGCGGGTGGCCCCCCTGCGGGATCAAATCGTCCGGGCTCTCCAACGCAACGACGGCCACCTCGCATTCGACGATGATAGCCCGCCTGAAGCGATTCTGCAGGAGTTTGGCGTCAGCAAAAAGGCCTTCAAGCAAGCTCTGGGTAGGCTCTACAAGGAGCGTCAAATCCGCTTCCAGAACCCTGGAATTGAGTTGCTCGACAACTCCTCTTGTTTTCCGGGTGGGTGATAGCGCCCCGAAAATTCCTCACCTCTGCCATCAGGGCAAGCCGCTGACCTTGCGCCTGCCCGCCAGCGACCAAGTGACGGTCCGCGTCCCACACGGAAGTCAAAAATCAGCCACTCCTCCGCGCTCTTCTATCGTGGATCGAGTATAAACGCGCCACTCTGATTGGTTCCAAGAAAATAGCCGGCGGCGTTGGTCTCGTTTTGCAGCACCGCCCCATGCGCGACGGTGTTCGGTTTCGCCCCCGTCGCCTGGAAGGTCACAGTCACGACGCCGTTGTTCGTATTGATGGCGAGGACTAGGTAGTTCGTCTCTCCCAATTTTGTTCCCCCGGCCAGGTTGGTCAAGGTGTTCTTGGCGCTGTTGAGGTTGGTGAAAATTAAGGCAGCGCCCTTCAAGTTGCCGTTCCTCAAGACCAGGGTGGCGTTGGTGAGGTTCAAAACCGGCACGCCTGCCGTGTTCTTGTAAGGCGAGCCGAGCACGCCGTTGGCTATGAGGTTGGTGAAACCGGACGGATACAGCGTATTGGGAACGGACGGCCTGATCCAACTAACCGAACTGTTCGTGGACACGTTTTGCGGTGGCTCGTTGGTAAAGTATATCCATCCCAGCAAACTTCCCTTGCCCGAATAAAGAGATTGATAGAGTGGTACGCCTCCGTTCCGGGCAATTGGCACCGACCATAGGAAGGGCGTGCCGTCAGCCAGCGCTCCGCCTAGGGTGGAGATTCCTTCCAGGGTATTGGTGATGGCAGCGTAGCCGTAGCCATCCGGGCTTCCCACCGGCGCAGTGATGTCTGGCGGCAGCAGCAGGGTGAACTGCCCGGCATAATTTGTCGCCGGGTTGGCGGTCGTGCTGAAGACCGCCCGATCCGCTTGAATCACCGAATTCCATCCCGCCGCCGCATTGCTCACCGACCCGCCCATCAGGGCCTCGGCGGGGTTGAAATCCAGGCTCAAGGTGACGCTGACCGGGGTCTTGGCGTTCCGGGTGAGGTTCGTTTGCGCCGTCCCTGTCAGGTCAAAAGACCCGCTGAACGAATTTGATCCGCCGTCCAGGAGCAGTTTGGCGCTATAAGCCCCCGTACTGTTGCTCGCGATGGCGACCGAGATAAAACCCGAGCTTGCCTCCGTCAAGCCGCTGGCCGGATAGAACAGTCCATTATAGACCCCCGCCACGGCGAGAAATGGGTTGGTAACAAAGTTGGCCTCCAACACCAGATTGGGCTGCATGGTGAAAGTGTAGTTGGACGATGGAGACAACGCAGCGTAGGGCAGGGTCGTTCCGCCGACCCAATTGGAGAAAAGCCAATTATGGCCCGGCGAAGCGGTGAGGGTGTAGTTGGTGCCGATGGCCATAAGTTTGCCGTTGTCAACAGGGGTTATGCCACCAAGGCCGTTTGTTTGGACGATGAGCGTCGCGCTGGGGATGAACTGGAACGAAACCTTGTTGGTGGTCGAGTTGTTGCCGCTGGTGTCCTCGGAATAAGCCCGAAGCACGTTGCCGCCGGGTAACAACGTCACATTGGCCGTCCAATTGCTCCCTCCGTTGGTCATTGTGGCTGTCGTCCAACCGTTGCTGTTCAGTTGATAATAGACTGACGCCACCGCCACGTTGTCATTTGCCAGCCCTTCGACCGTGAACGTGCTGTTGCTCCATCGCTGATTGGCCGTGGGGGAAGTGATGGAAAGGGTCGGCTTGGAGGTATCCAAGTAGGAGACCGTAAGGGTGGCCATCTGACCGCTGGTAATCGTGACAGACTGATTCGAAGGACTGCTCCATCCGGAAATTGCATTGAATGAAACACTGTGCTTGCCCGCGGAGAGGTTTGTGACACTGGCACCGCTGGCGTGAAAAGCCCCGCCATCCACCTGCCATTTCGCGCCAGCAGTGATTGCAGCCCCTGGGTTGATGGTTACTTGCAGCGAACCAGGCTGCGACACGTAGGTTCCGCTGGCTCTGATGGTCGAATTGGCGGTGACGGTGATAGTTTGATTGGTGGGCGTTGTCCAGCCGCTGACGGTGCTGAAGCTTATCGTATGGCTGCCCGCGGACAAATTGGTAACGGTCGCCCCGCTATTCTGCAAAGGGCCAGCATCGACCTGCCATTGCGCCCCGGCGCTAATCGCCGCAGCCGGGGTAATTGTCACTTGCAGAGAGTCTTTGGCGGCATAAGTTCCACTCGCGATTGCTGTGGAGTCGTCGCTAACGGCGACAGTTTGACTGGCAGGCGTTATCCAACCACTGACCGTGTCAAAACCCACCGTATGGTTGCCCACGGCCAGCCCGGACACCGTCGCTCCGCTATTCTCCCACTTCCCTCCATCCACCTGCCATTGCACTCCGGCCGTGATCGCTGACGCGGGGCTGATGGTCACTTGCAGAGACCCGAATTGCTGGACGTAGACGCCACTGGCCGTGGCCGTTAAGTTGGATTTGACGGAGACAGTTTGGTTGGTGGGCGTTGTCCAGCCGGGGATCGTGCTAAAACCCACCGTATGATTGCCCACTGCCAAATTGGTTACCGTGGCGCCGCTGTTTTGTAGTGTTCCCCCATCAACCTCCCATTCCGCTCCGGCGGTGATTGCCGCCGTCGGCGTGATGATCACCTGCAACGACCCGAAAATCAACAGCGCGGTCGGAACGCAGGCAAAAGTGGCGCCCCAGCCTGTGGTTCCGGGCGAGTAATAAACGGTCACTTTATAGTCATAGTCGAACACGGTGCAGTCAGCACTGGGGGCATTGCCTTGAAAAATTACTGCCGTCAGGTTGGTGCAGTATTCGAACGCATAGTCTCCGATGTTGGTGACTCCGCCTGAGATGATGGCGTTTGCCAGGCGGGAGCATCCATTGAACGTATTGGATTGGATAGTGGTGACGCCGCCCGGGATCGTGACGCCGGTCAGGCTGCCGCAATTCTCGAATGCACCCTCGCCGATGCTGGTGACGCTGTCTGGAATCGCGATGTCGGCCAAGCTGGCGCAACCCTTAAACGCGCAATCCCCGATGTTGGTGACGCTGCTTGGAATTGCGAGACCGATCAGGGCGGTGCCAGCGAACGCAGAATCCCCGATACTGGTGACGCGGATCGGTATCGTGACGCTGGTCAGGCTCGTGCCGGCGAATACATTGCTTCCGATGCTGTTGACGGGCAGGCCGCCAATGAAGTCTGGAATGGTCACCGCCCCGCCAGGACCGGAGTATCTGTTGATGGCAATGGCGCCGGCATTTGTCGCGTAACCGTATTCGTCTTCAGCAGAAACACAGGCAAAGGTGACACCCCAGCCTGTCGTCCCCGGCAAGTAATATACAATCACATTGTCACCCTGGAACACAGTACAATCAGCACTGGGCGCGTTACTTTGAAAATAGACTTCCGTCAGGTTGTGGCAGCCAGAGAAAGCATAATCCGAGATGTTGGTGACGGTGGCGGGGATCTTGTAACTCCCGCCGATTCCATCCGGAGGACATTGGATTAGCGTGGTTTGGCTCTTGTCGAACAACACTCCATTCACACTGCTATAGGCGGGATTGTTTGAATCCACCGTTATCGTGGTCAGGCTGGTGCAATACGCGAACGGCCCGGCCCCGATGATGGTGACGCTGGCGGGAATCGTCACACTGGTGAGTTTGGTGCAGTATCCGAATGCATCTCCCCCGATGCTGGTGACCCAGTTAGCCATCGTGATGCTGGTCAGGCCGGTGCAATAATAGAAGGCATAATTCCCGATGTTCGTGACGCTGCCAGGAATCGTGACGCTGGCCAAGCTGCTACAGCCATCGAACGCATACTCCCCGATGCTGGTGAGGCCGTTTGCAAACGTGATGTTTGTCAGGCCGGTGCAGCTTTCGAACGCATCCGTTCCCCAGTTGGTAACGCTCGCTGGAATTGCGATGCTACTGAGGCCAGTGCAGCCCTGGAACGCAGATTGTCCAATTTCGGTGACACTGTTGGGAATCGTGATGCTGGTCAGGCTGGTGCCAGAGAACGCATAATCCCCGATGCTGGTCACAGCCAAGCCATCGATCTCGCTGGGGATAATCACTGCACCACCGGAGCCGATTTGGTCAGCGATGCTGATCGTGCCGTTAGAAACTGTGTAACCGAATGGAACCGGAGGGTCCCAAAGCAAGGCACGAAGACCACCAAAAGTGGAATTCCAGCCTGTCGCGCCAGTCAAATAATAGACCGTCGCGTTAGGGAGCGGCTCTCGGGAGCCATAGTAGTACCATGTGAACACAGTCGAATCGGCGGTGGGAGCGTTGCCCTGGAAATAGACACCAGTCAAGCCGGTGCATTGTCCAAAAGCATACTCCCCGATGTTGGTGACGCTGGCGGGAATTTTGACGCTAGTCAAGTTGGTGCAGCCAGCGAACGCAGACTCCCCAATGCTGGTGACGCCGTTGGAGATGGTGACATTTGTCAACTTGGTGCAGCCAAAGAAAGCATCAGCACCGATGCTGGTCACGCTGTTGGGGATCATGACGCTGGTCAGACCGGAGTGGTTGTAAAAGGCTTCCCAGCCGATGCTTGTCACCATCAGGCCATTGATACTTGTAGGAATGGTCACCGCCCCGCCAGGACCGGAGTATCCTGTGATGCTGACACCGCTGTCGCTATATGTGAAATTCAAGCCGGCGGCGGCAGACTGAAAATAGACCGTTACGTTTTCGTCAGAATTAAACACAGATGGATCCAAGACAGGGGCATTGCCTTGGAAATAGACGAAAAACAAATTGCTGCAATTTTCAAACGCCCCGTCTCCGACGTTAGTGACGCTGCCGGGAATGGTGAGACTCATCAGGTTGGTGCAAAAGTCAAATGCGTCCGCTCCGATGCTGGTGACTGGCAGCCCGTTGATGCTGGCAGGTATGGTCAGCGCACTGCCGGGACCGATGTCGGAACCGATGTAACCAGTGATGGTGATGGCACCGGCATTTGTCGTGTAAGTGAGCAGAGTTTGTGGAAGGGCAACGTAGGCTCCACTTGCCGCGGCGGTGGAATTAACGCTGACAGAAACCGTTTGATTAGAGGGCGTCGTCCAGCCGCCGACCATGCTGAAACTGACCGTATGATTGCCCACCGCCAAATTGGTTACCGTGGCGCCGCTGTTCTGCCATGCCCCGCCATCCACGCCCCATTTTGCCCCGGCGCTGATTGCCCCGGCCGGGCTGATGGTCACTTGCAATGAGTCGATAGCAACGTAGGTTCCGCTCGCTGAGGCAGTGAGATTTGCGCTGACGGAAAGTATTTGATTGGCAGGGGTCATCCATCCGCTGACCGTGCTGAAGCTCACGGCGTGGTTGCCCACGGACAGCCCGGACACCGTCGCTCCGCTATTTTGTAATGTTCCGCCATCGACCTGCCATTTCGCCCCAGCAGTGATCGCTGACGGGGGGCTGATGTTCACTTGCAGCGACCCGAATTGCTGCACGTAGATCCCGGTGGCTGTGACAGTTAGATTGGACTTGACGGCGACAATTTGGTTGGCGGGGCTGGTCCAGCCGGGGATCGTGCTGAAACCCACCGTATGATTGCCCACCGCCAAATTGGTTAGCGTGGCGCCGCTGTCTTGTAATGTTCCGCCATCAACCTCCCATTGCGCTCCAGCGGAAACTGCCGCGGCCGGCGTGATGGTCACTAGCAACGACCCAAATTGCTCCACGTAAGTGCCGCTGTTTGTGGTGGTCGAACTGAAGCTCACGGAAACTGTTTGATAAGAGGGCGTCGTCCAACCGCTGACCGTGCCGAAGCTGACCGTATGATTGCCCAGCGACAAATTGATGACCGTGGCGCCGCTGTTCTGCCATGCCCCGCCATCAACCCGCCATTGCGCCCCGGCGCTGACTGCCCCGGCGGGGCTGATGGTCACTTGCAGCGAACCAGCTAAGATCACGGCCGGAAGACCGGCAAAAACCGAACTCCAACCGGCGGTACCAGGAAGATAGTAGATTATCCCGTTGGTGTCGCCAGCGAATACCGCAGAACCAACGCTGGGAGCGTCACCTTGGAAAAACACGTTCGTCAAGCTGGTACAACCAGAGAACGCAGACGACCCGATGCTCGCGACGCTGCCGGGAATCGTTATATTGGTCAGGCTGGCGCAATCCTCGAATGCACCATTTCCAATGTTCGTGACTCCATTGGGGATCATGACGCTGGATAGGTTTGTGCAATCAGAGAACGCCCAGTCCCCGATGCTGGCGACGCCGTTGCTCAAAAAGGCGTTTGTCAGATAGCTACACGCATAAAACGCTTCCTCTCCGATGTCGCTGACGCTGCCTGGAATCGTCACGCTCCTCAGGCTGGTGCATTCCGTGAACGCCTGCGTTCCGATGCTGGTGACCCCGTTTGGAATCGTCACGCTGCTCAGGCTGAAACACTCCCCGAACGTGCCAGGTGCTATGCTTTTCACACGGCTTGGAATCGCGACGCTGTTCAGGCTCACGCAGACCTCAAATGCAGATCCCCCGATGTTGCTAACGCTGCCGGGAATCGTGACGCTGATCAGGCTGACGCAGGCCTCGAACGCAGATCCCCCGATGCTGGCGACGCCGTTTCCCAAAAAGGCGTTTGTCAGATAGCTGCACGCATAAAACGCTTCCTCTCCGATGCTGGCGACGCTGCCAGGAATCGTGATACTCGTCAGGTTGGTGCATTCGGAAAACGCCTGGGATCCGATGCTGGTGACAAAGTTCGAAATAACCACTGCACCCCCGGTCCCATTATATCCAGAGAGGGTGATCACGCTGTTATTGGTCCAGTAGCTGAATTGGCCTTCCACCGCTGCCGGTGCGGCCAAGACCAGCAAACCCAAAAGAACGGACCGCGTTTTTTTCATTGTTTCCTTTCCGAACCGCGTCAGCTCAACACCGCGCTTGAATCGCGGACTGCCGGCCTTGGCATCCAGGCGCAACTGTGGGCCACAGAATGGAAAAGGCGCGGACCCAACGCACCCTCGTCAGCGGCACCGCGAACCGCCTTGGGGAGAAGCACGCCAAGCCGCGCCCAGGTGATGGCGTGCTTTCGGTAATTTCTCTCCCTCAAATTCGCGGTTTTCAGACGAGACTGTAGCCACAGCTCCGCAAAATTTTCGGTGTCTTTACACGTTCGCGAGAATCCTCCTCTTTGCCGGCCAGGGCAAGAAGATTCTTGGGGGATTGACGGCCGCAAACGGGGTCAGCAAGTCAAGGTTCTGGCGACGTGGCGGCGGGGTAGCTCCCCAGTTTGCCACCGCTTTTCGTGGAAGAACCGGCGGCATGGGATTGTCACCCGGCAGGCTGCCAAAGCATCGCCTTTTTCCCATATGAATGCAGCCAAGCAAGTTTTTGACACGCTTGCGAGCAACCGGATTTATCCCGATGGCTAATAATCATCAAAATTAAACTTCCTTCTCGATCTTATAGTGGCAACAGAAGCCTCACCGCCGCGTTTCAACTTCCTTCTGACCCGAAACCAACCAACCATCGCCGAGAAAAGGCAAACAACTCCTGATATGGCTGCCATGATTGCAACAAACCAATTTGATACGTTTCCACCCGAGGACCTGAAAACAGTGCCGGTGACAAAATAGACAATGGCAAGAAGCGAAGTCACCAACCCTGCCCACTGTGATATCTTAGTCATTAAACCCTGAACGGATTACATGCAACCACAAAAATTTCCTGAAACTTCTCCTCCGACATGCCAGACAGCGCAACAATGCTCTCAGATAATACCTCGCGAGGGGGTCGTTGCACCGTCATCAGCCGGAAGTTCTTGGTGGATTTGACCAATAAATCGCGCTCCCAATTTAGGTTACAGGTGAGGCCAGAATTCCGAACCCAGTTCTCCGTAATGATCTTGTCGTAGCCCGCCAAAATCGCAAGTTCGCTTTCGTTTGCGCCATCGGAGGGAGGAAAAATTCTTATTCTAACGCTCATATTGGCATAATGTATGCCAGGCCACTTTTGAAAACAAGCTCTCAAGAAACTCCTTGTGTAGTTGGTTGTTGGGCAACGAGTTGAAAATCCATCGTTTTGGCCATTTTGTGCAGGGCGTGCAGTTTTCGTTCTTGAAGTCTTTTCTCGTAGTCGGCCATCCCTTGCCGGACATAAGCTTCTCCGTGCTTGAGCAATCGGTAAACCAGGCGGGCCAGTTTGTGTGCGGTTGCCGTGACCGCTTCAGCCGCGCCCAATCGGGCCTTCATGCGCCGGTAAAACGCGCCCAAGGCACTCTGGCTTCTCTCCAGCGTGACCGCCGCCATGCGCAAGGCGTCGGCGACCCGGTTGATGACGCGGCGGGTGCGGCTGCTTAACACCTTGCCGCCGCTAATCGCTGGTCGGGACAGAGACCGAGCCAGGAAGCAAAATGTTTTTCTGACGGGAATTGGCTCAGATCCGGTCCCACTTCGGTGAGGATGACCAACGAGGTCAGCACCCCAATGCCCTCAATGGCAGTTAAATCCACTCCGCATTTGGGATAGAGCCCGGCGCGCATATCCTGGTTGAGCATCTTGTCCGCCGAGACGGGGCGTCCCTCTTAGCGAGCCGGCAGCGGACGAATAAAAGGTGATGGCCGTAAATGCCGTGATGAAACCATCCGTCGTCCGCTGAAGATACTTCAACTCGTCCTGAAATTCTTTGGATTTCCGCAGCTCTTCGTGAGCTTCAGACGGCTGCGTGGATTGTGGAGTGGTGCTCATGCGGCATAACGTAAAAAGCTGAACCACCGCCGACTCACGACCGGAGCCACGATAGCGGAACGGCAAGCGCCAACGGCGGTTGGCTCCCCAGACCTTAGCAGCCTGTTGAAATATCCCACCGAGCGCCGCGCGGGGCCACGCGGCCTCCATTATTCCCTCGGAAATCACAGATCATGCAGGCCCGGTGGCCTGACCGGGCCGGTTTTTCAACAGGCTGTTAGGCGTCTCGTTCTCTCTCACCTTTCGTTTTAATTGTTAGCGGCTTGTCTGCCACTCCAGTGGACACATCAATCCCAACACAACGAACGATGGCTGGCTCGTCCGTATGCTGAAACCACAACTCCCGTGCGTTCCCTCCAAGAGAAACGACTGCGATGAGTGTTCCGTAACCAGCGGGCTTTCTGACTTCAGGAAGCACCGCATCATGTTTTTTTCTTTCTGTTGCCATAAATCAAAATCTAATAAGTAACGTGACGGCCTAGACGCCTAACAATTAATATACAACGGGTTGTTCGAATATCGCAATGGCCAAATAAATACGGATCAAGCGGTGCGGCGACTTGCGGAAGTTGTTCGCCGCCAATATCTTGCGCTCGCGGCAGAGCGGACCAACTCTGCCTGGCTCGGGCGATATTGCGACTTCCTCAAAGGGCTGCCGTTGCATTTGCCAAGTGAACATAAACTGAAACGGTTTGTGCTCTTCTGAAAGAACGCCGCCCCAACAATCGGAGTCAAGCCTTTTATGCGATTCTTCACAAATTACGAGGAAGCTCTCATTGGAGGGGTTTTGGAGCTGTCCAACCGTCAATCTCATCCGGCCTTAGTTCCTCTTCAAGCAAGCCACCGCACCCTGCCGCACGCCGCGCGGCAGGGTGTGGCGGCAGGCGCACGTAGCCCAGACCCACCTCGGCCAGTGTCAGGCAGGGATCAAAAACCTTGGGCACGGCGCGGAAAAAAGTGACAGCCTCGTCCACCGTCATGTCCAGCACGTCGGCGATCTTCATGCCCTTGAAGTGGATTTGCAGGGTTTCGCGATTGTAGCGCCGGCGGTGGCAGGCTTCGCAGGTGCCCGGACCTGCCAGAGGTCGGACTGATTTTGGGGGCGCGGTGAAGGCGGAAGTTTCGGCAAGGCCCTGATGCGCGGCCTGCCGGCTGAGGGGACTTGGCGAAAGCTTACGCGCTCACGGCGCGGGGCAGCCTGTCTTCGACGATTTGAGACAGTGGAGAGGAGTGCAGTGGACACTCTGGCCAGTGGAGCCGTTCGCCGGGCGGCGCTGGAATGGAGCGGAGTGGAACCGGCTTGAATCGGCGAATTCAGGCCCCAAACCAGCCAATGTGTCGGTGGAAGCGGCTTCCGGCGACTGATCGGTCAACCGGCAGAAATGATGAGCCATCCGAAGTCGCGAGGCAAGGCGTCCCCACTTGCCGGGTACCCGACGCATCCGGTGGGTTTGTTTTCTATCGGTTCGGGTCGGTGGGCGGGCGGGCCGCTTCCAGCGGCTGGCCCCGCTTTGGCAGAAATGGCGTGCGTCACGCCATGAAGTCCAAGACAAAATTGCAGAGAGTTGATTACGCGTTCCGACGGGACCAAGTCCTGTCGGCGAATATTGGCGAATTTCTACGGATCTACGATCCAACCCGGTTGCGCCCGTTCCACTTGCGCTGCCTGTTCGGGCGGCTTCGCCTGGCCATCGAGGACGTGATGGAATGCGAGGACGCTGCCACCATTCCAGAGGCCAGAAAGCTCATTCTCACACTGCACGCCGCCTGGCCGTGGGCTGGATTCTTCTTAAATCTCGACCGACCCTTCGGTTCCAGCACAACCCTGGGAGCACTGCCCATCCTTGCGTATGCGATGTGCTTGGTGGATATGCGGTTGGTCGCTTGCGACCGCACCCGCCAATGCGCACTGCACCTGGATGGGGGCCAGTTTCGCAAATTCGGCGACCAGTGCTTTGAGGCCATCGACACTCTGGGTGAACGCGCTGAGATTCCGCCCGAAGTCTTGGCCGGGCGCAAAGACGCCGTCGCCCAACAACTCGACCGAATCCTCCAAACCCCGTGAGCCGCGACCCCATAAAACCATCCCAAGCAATTCTTGACTCCATCAGCCTGGCTGGCGCCAAACGGGACATGTCGGCCTCCGGCCACAACCCCATCCACTCCTGGCAGAAAAGTGGCCTCAATTGTCGGAAGAAGTCCTCGTAGCGCTAAAGCAACCGGGCCGTGGTGGTGGGTAGCATCTTGTAACCGTGGGGATCGAGGTACCGCCGGATGAGCGCGACCCAGGCGCGGTCGCAAAGCTCGATGTGAGTCCGGTCCCCCGGCAAAAGGTAGCCGAATTGCTCGGCGTCCCGCAGGATCAGCGACCACCTCACTTCCCACCGATGCGATATTTCCCAAAGCAGCCAGTCGAGTTGGGGCAAGGCGGCAGGCAACTCGTCCTCCATCGCCTGCTAAACCCGGCCAAGCCATAGCCATTCATCGCGGGCCTCAGTTGCCTGACCGGCAATTGGCAGAGCCAAACGAGGACGGTCGTTACCCAGCCTCGGCTCCATTGAAATGGACATGATCCCGACATAATGAAATATCCAATAAACGAGGGTGCGCGCGAGGTTTCCGCAAACGTGCCAGCCCAGCGGAAATCGAATTTGCAGCCGCACGACCTCGGCCCCGCACGCCGCCAGGTAGCCGGCGAGTTGCTCTCGCAAAGCGGGCGGCGAATGCCTTTCGCCGGCGCAGGTGAGAACAATGAACAAATCCGGGGAAACACCCACGGCGACAACCCACCGATCAAACGCAAATACCCGCCCGGCATTGAGCACGCCCACAACCCCGCCTGGCAGCGCCAAAGTGGGACCCGTGGGCAGCGGAGTGGAGATCGCCGCCGGCGCGGCGAAATGGGCCATGGAGATCGCATTCATGGCCTTCAGTTGACACACCCTGGGGAAAATTGCCAGCAGAACTTTTCCCCGGATTTTTCACAGGCCAAAGGCGCAGCCGGTGGGCGTAGCGGCTCTGCCGCTCTGCCACGCCCTGCGGCTGTCAAGGGGACAAATGCGTATGATAAATCTCTCAAAATTCAAAACGATACCTGACATCTTCACCCATAATTTCGAGGCCCTCCGCCGCTGGCGGCCTCTGATGTACAACCCGCACGAAATGCCCGATGCGGCGCGGTACTTCATCGCCCAGCAACTCGACGATCCCGACGCTGTTTCCCGGCTGTATGTCAACCAGCCTGAACACCGGACTGGGGTTGAATTGGCATTCCCCGACGACTCCGTGTTGGTCCTGCCGGACCAGATTTTTCCGGATGGCGAATTTCAAACTCAGTCAGCCTTGGGCGATGATGATGCTTCGGAACGGCTGGGTGATCTGCGCTGCCGGATTGAGGTTCTGACCCGGCAATACTGGGTTCAATCGCTCTATGAGAGGGCCGCTGAATTGCTGGAGTCGCTCGGCGCCATCCTGCGCTTGCGGGGGTTGGACGACGACTACGAGCGGAAGGTCCAGTATCTGGCCGAACAGCTCAATCGCGAGCTGGCCCGGGGCTTTTGCGATAGCGGTTGCCGGCCCCACCTCGCCCGGGCGTGGCTCGAAATGGTCGAGCGCGGGCGGGAACTTGGGTTTGAGTTGGAAGTCTCGACCGAAGCGACCGCGGCACTGCTGTAAAAGCACAAACCCCGTCAACATGGCCGGCCGGTGCGCTTCGCGCACTTGCCATGCCGGTCCTGCCACCGAAACGCAGAATTCAATATGAAAAAACCAAAACCCAATCTAACAACCCACCACCCCATCAATCTCCCCGAGGCCCGGCGGGCCATGTTGGCCCTGTTGCCCCACCTGCCGGAGCCCAGAGTGGCCGAATGGTTGACGGTGCGTGGATTGCGGTTGCCGGACTACGAGGCGCTGGCGACCCCGAACGCGCTGCCCATTTTGCACCAGCCCGGGGCCTTGTTGGAGGGCCTCGGCCCGTACCATGCGATCGGTTTGCCCAGGCACTGGATGGATGCGTGTGAGGAACAGAAAAGGCGCCAGATCCGGTCAGCGCAGCTATTGCGGCTTCATGCCGCCTGTCTGTGCGCGGAAACGGAGGATGCCGGGATTCCGGATTTGGCGGATTGTGACGGTGTAGTCGCTGGTCTGCTGCTGCTGGTCGCAAGGCCTTGTCTGGCAGCATTGCGGGAGGCTCTCGTTTGCCGGGCTGTCACCTCCCCTTTTGGCGCATATCTTGCAACGCACGGAATGCTGATTGAGGACGAGCACGCCCGTGTGCTTGATGCCATCGCCGGGGACCCCCGGACGGCATCGGCGCTGTGCCGGCGCGACCCGGTCGCGGCCGGCAACTTGCCCAAACGCCTGTTCAGATCGCACGACCTCTGGTCTGCCGCGGTCCAACTGAACCGTTCCGAGGCGGGGCTTTGGTTACGGGGTGTTGTCGCCCAGGCGGTCGCAGACCCGGTCGCCGCGATCACCGCGCTCACACTGCAGCCGAACGCCATTGATCCGGAGGCAAGACGATGGGTGGCGGTGCTGGTCAAGAGCAAACCGCTCTTCGCCTATGAGGCCGCGCGCTGGTCCAGGTGGACCTGGATTTTGCCGCGCTGGGAAAAGCTGCGGGATCAACTGCAGGGCCCGGCCACTTCGGACCTGGGTCGTTCCTGGTTTCGCTGGCATCGGGATGTGCGGCGTGAGCAATACCACGAGGCGCTGCGAAACGACGGCGTCGAAATCCTCTGGGCAGCCGATCTCATCCATGCCACCAAGGACTTTGGCCACGCCCTGCGCCGCCGCTGCGTCCTGCGGCTCAACTCCAATCCCACTGACCTCGAGGCAAGGCTCGGATTGCGCTGGCTGAACCAGCGAGGCCGTCCGCACTGAGTGCCAAGCAAACCAAAGCCCTTCACGGACCGGCAGATCATGCCATGAGGCAGGGAAACGGTCGTTTGCCTTTTCGCGCCGGCACCGCCGAAACGCGGGATCGAATGCGCGCCCGTCACCCCAAGCCAGGCAAACGCGGCAGGGGTGGCAAGTGGAGATTGCCCCAAGTTGGATGGAGATGAATGCACAGCCGGTGGGCGCGGCGGCTCCACCGCCTCGCCACGCGGTCCGGCTGTGAAAGAACGGTGAGTTTTTGAACAGTTACAAATCCCGGGTGAGGCCGGTCCGTTCGCTCCGCTCCTGCGCCGCACCAGCCTCCCCCACAAACGCCAGAGCAAATGTTAAATCCACATCCCAAAATAAAGTACATTCTTGACAAACATCGTCACGTCGAAAGTCTCGATTTCACCCCCGTCCTC
>Ga0326728_10008300_pt1 | contig 25914 bp, 11 predicted proteins | sample MB3enrmetagenome_FD_207602 | JGI IMG/M metagenome (GOLD analysis project Ga0326728, IMG submission 207602) | Lab enriched peat soil microbial communities from McLean, Ithaca, NY, United States - MB31MN | ecosystem: Environmental > Terrestrial > Soil > Wetlands > Peat | place: USA: New York... | reverse complement strand
GGCTGATCGGAGTAACTCCATTGCAGGTAATTGACCACGAAGAGATCGAGGAGCCCATCGTTGTTCACGTCCACCCAGACGGCCGCAACCGCCCACAACGGGCCGTATTCGGGATCGATCGACTTATCCAGGCCGGCTTTCTTGGTAACATCTGTGAAGGTGCCGTCGCCGTTGTTGTGGTACAGCGTGTTGCCGTGAACGCCGGTGACGAAGAGATCGGGATAACCGTCATTGTCGTAGTCGCCCACGGCGACGCCAACATCGAAGCCGCTTCCTTGAAGTCCAGCCTGCGCCGTCACGTCGGTGAATACTCCGTTGCCGTCGTTGCGAAACAGCCGGTTGAAGTACTTGGGCGAGGATTTCTTCAGCGTCGCGAGATCGGCGCCGTTGGTGAAGAAGATGTCCGGCCGGCCATCGCCGTTGTAGTCGAAGACCGCCACGCCGCCAGCCATGGTCTCCGGCATGTTCCTGGCCGGGCTCTCATTGACTTCAAGATGGAAGGGGAGATTCTTGAGTTCGAACCGAATCGGCGAGGAAGGCTGCTGCTGGCAGTGCAATGAAGCGCTCATCGCTCCCACGGCAAGAGCAAGCGCTAAATGATTCAGAGGAGAAGAGGACGGAGGTTTGCGCATTGAAAAACTGGCTGGCAGTGAGCCATCCTTGCTGGATTGTACTATTTTGAGGCGCTCGACCGGGTCGCAATCAAGCATTCCCAGGGTCTCGCCCTGGGCTATTCTCGCCGCCTCCGGCGGGGAGGCGTGTGGAGAATGGCCTGCTCAGAAGGCAAGAGGGAGCCCGACCCAGCAACAAAGAACGTTCAGTCGCCTGCCTGCCGGAGCGCATCTTTCCGTAGGCCATTGTTCGTTGGTTTGCTACTATGGATGCACGTGATCTGCGTACCCGGACGTCACCGGACCTCCTCCTCAAGGCAAGTTCTGGGAACGGCTCCGGACCTCGAATCCGGAGCGACCACTGGGGGGAGTTCATGGGGCGGAAGTTCTTGGCGGTCGCGGCCATCCTGCTTGCCGTTGGAGCCGGTCTGACCGGAAGAGTAGCAGCCGGTGGAACGGGTAACAGAACTGAGGCGGCATCAGCATCCGCTGCGAGTCATGCGGTCGTTCCGGCCTACTTCAGACCGGTTGCGATGGACACGGCTGCCGCTCCTTCCCAGCAGGCGCTGGCCATCGATCTGCCCGTGAACGGCACCATCTATCCGCCCGACATCATCCCTCCCCAGTTTGCATGGCGCGACGGCAATCCCGCGGTCACCGTCTGGCGCATCGAAATCGTCTTCGGCGACCATGCGCATTCCGTCAAGGTCTGGTCGAACGGCGAGAAGATGCAGCTTGCCCCGGTCGACAACAGCCTGGTGGGCTATGTGCCGCCGACCTTGACCCCGGAACAGGCCGCGGCGCATACCTGGCGGCCCGACGCAAAGACCTGGGAGGAGATCAGGAAGCATTCGCTCGGACAGCCGGCTACGCTGATCGTCAGCGGCTTCGCGAGCCAGAAGGACCGCGAGCCGCTCTCTCATGCGCAGGCGACGTTCGAAACCTCAAAGGATCCGGTCGGCGCGCCAATCGTGTACCGCGACGTTCCCTTGATTCCTCCCGATCTGGAGACCACGCAGCGCGGGGTCATCAAGCCGCTGCCCGACTCCGTGCTGCCCAAGATCAAATGGGAGCTGCGCTACATCTCTGAGCCGCAAAGCAAGGTGTTGATGACAAATCTGCCTACTTGCGGCAACTGCCACTCCTTCTCGCGCGATGGAAAAACCATGGGCATCGACGTGGACGGTCCGGCCAACGACAAGGGACTCTACGCCCTCATCCCCATCAAGAAGGTCAGCACCATCAGCAACGATTATCTGATTCACTGGAGCGCATTTTCCGAAGAGCATTCGCAGAAGCGCTTCGGCTTCATGAGCCAGGTATCGCCGGATGGAAAGTACGTGGTCAACTCCATCGATGTGCCGCATGCGCATGGCACCCGCGTGCTGGATCGGCTCTACAACGGCTTCTACGCAAACTACGGCTTCGGCCAGGTGTTCTATCCCACCCGCGGTGTGCTGGCCTGGTACAGCAAGGAGACCGGCAAGCTGCAGCCGCTGCCCGGCGCCGACGATCCCAACTACGTGCAGACCTCGGCCTTCTGGAGCCCGGATGGAAAGTGGCTGATCTTCTCACGCGCGGCAGCCAGAGATCCTTATCCGCCTGGATACAAGAGGTCGATGTACGCCAACGATCCCAACGAGACGCAGATTCAATACGATCTGTACCGGATTCCCTTCAACGATGGCAAGGGCGGCACACCGGAGAAAGTTGCAGGCGCTTCGGAGAACGGCATGAGCAACAACTTTCCCAAGGTATCGCCCGACGGCAAGTGGATCGTCTTTGTCCAGTGCAAGAACGGGCTGCTGATGCGTCCCGACAGCAAGCTGTACATTGTTCCCTTTGAGGGCGGCGTGGCGCGGCCGCTCGAATCCAATCTGCCGGTGATGAACTCCTGGCACTCGTTTTCGCCCAACGGGCATTGGCTGGCTTTCTCCTCCAAGAGCCCTTCTCTCTACACTCAGCTTTACCTGACGCACATCGACGAGCAGGGACACGCCAGTCCGCCGGTGGTTGTGGAGAACGCCACGGCGTCCAACCGCGCCGTCAACATTCCCGAGTTCCTCAACCTTGGCCCGGAGGGTCTGGATCACATCGACACTCCGGCGATCGATTTCTACAGGGAGTTCGACGCGGCTCAGCAACTGCAGGACAATCGCCAATACACCGAAGCGGTTCCAGCCTGGAAGGTGGCGGCGGCGAAGGATCCTACCGACCCCCGCCCTTACAACAATTTGGGAGTGGCGTTGGCCGCGACCGGGAAAACCAGCGAGGCGATCGATGAATACAAGAAGTCCCTGGCATTGAATAACGACAGTTCTCAGACCCACAACAATCTGGGCAGCGCGCTGGCCGAAGCCGGCAAGCTGGACGAGGCTCAGGCGGAGATCGAGAAGGCCATCGAGCTGAACCCCGACAACGGCTCGGCGCACATCAACATGGGCCATATCTTTGAGGTGATGGGCGGTCATCGCCAGGAAGCCATTGAGGAGTTGACCAAGGGAATCGAGTTGGCGCCCAAGTCCTCCGACGGTCATAACATATACGGAGTTATCCTGGCGCGCATGGGAAAGCTGGACGAATCCGTTGACGAACTGCAGAAGGCTGTCGAACTGGCTCCGCAGTCCCCTGAATGCCGGTACAACCTGGGGCGGGCTCTGGCGGCAAGCAGCCGGTTCGCCGATGCCCTGCCTCAGTTTGAAGCGGCGGCCAAACTCTCCGGCGGACAAGAACCGGCTATCCTGCAGATGCTGGCGGCGATGTACTCGGAGACAGGCCAGTATCGCAAGGCGGTGGATACGGCGCAGCATGCGCTCGATCTGGCCATCCGCCAGCAGAAAGACGACCTGGCGGCAGCGCTTCGGGGAAACATCGCGCGCTACCAGCGCCAGGCTCAGCAGGAACAAAGCCCGAACGGCGGTCAGAAACCGTAATTGCCCACCCACTGAGATGCGCGCCGTTCCAGAACGGTTTCAGGGTGAATGGAATCTGGAGCACGGCAGGCTTCTGTCCGCTGCAACGGCACACTCTATCCAAGTTGAATGGGAGTTGGAGCGGTCCTCGGAACCTGTACAAGAACTCTCTCTTGAAAGCTGAGACTTGCAAGCCGAGGCTTCAGCCCCGGCCTGCCCAAAATGCCAGTCTTCATAAAGGTTCTAAGGCACGACGAAGAGAGTGATCGACTGCGCCGGGAAGCTGTAGTTGGCGATGGTGCTGGCCGCGCCGCCCGTTCCCGGCGTTACGGTCACCGCCGGCTGCGCGACGATGGCGTTCAGGTTGGCGTTGCTATACAGGTAAGCCTGCGCCGTGGTCACGGTAGACGGCAAACCTGAGAGCGAGACCGTGCTGGTCAGCGCGCCATAGGTCTTGTTGATCACTATCACGGTCACCGTGCCGCTGGCGGCGCCGGAGGTATGGACGGCTCCGTAGACCGAGAGCTGGCCCTGGTTGGCGCTGGTCGAGGGCAGAACCGTGTCGCCGAATGTGGAGTTGTTGCCGTCGTAGTTGCGGTAGATCTGGAATGCCATCATGCCGGGAATCTGTTTGGAGGGATTGGTGGTCGGCCACATGGTGGCCAGATCGAGGCCCTCGCGCCCGAAGATGCCCAGGATGTCGGCCTGCGCCAGCGCGCCATTGATGGATTCCATTCCGCCCCAGTTGTATTCGTCGATGGCCAGCTTGGTGCCGGGGTAATCGGCCGCAACCCATTTCTTCATCATGGGAATCAATTCGGGAGCCTGCTGCGGGGGCGAGCAGCTCGGGGTGTAATTTGCGTCGGTGACGTAGTTCGGCTGCGAGAATTGGTTGCTGGCATCGGTGTAGGTCGAATCCCAGAAGACGCGCGTCGAGTTCAACCGCGCCTGTTGCGCCCCGGTATCTCCCGCGTTTGCAAAGGCCACGCCGTTGCCGCTGCCGGTGGGATACTCGGCCGCGAAATAGGTGTGCAGGTCCAGGTAATCCAGCAGCCGCACGCCGTAGGTGGTTTGAGCGTCCGCGAATTGTTGCAGATAGTACTCGATAAACGGAATGCCGCCGTGCGCCTTGCGATCGACCGGGTTGCTCCACGGCTGACCGCAGCCCCCTGCGCTCCAACCGGACTCGACGTCCTTCTTGGAGTAGAAGTAATCCCACCAGTAGTCCATCACCGGTCCGCTTACCTTGGCGGTGGGATCGACAAGCTTGATGGCCAGGGCGCTGCCGATGCCCCCGTTGGTTGCTTCGTCGTAGGTGAAGGCCACGGGATGCACGTCGCGATGCACCGCGTCCCACCAGCTGGGTTCATTGTCCAGGTCGTAGATGGCTACGCCCTTTCCCGTGCCGGTAGACGGGTTTCCGGGGCCGAACTTGTTCGCCAGGTACTCGACCCAGCCGCCCGTCCAAGTGCCCTCCGCCCACGACAAGGTCGCCGCGGAGGCCGCGGGCGGCGCGGGAGGCGGTTCCGCGATGCTGGTGACGGTGGGAGAGTTGCCGGTAATGTTGGTCTGGTTGGCCAGCTCGCCGTCGCCGCACCCGCGGCTGGCGTCCATCGCATACTGGCTGGGATAGGTCGAAGTCGGGAAGCTGCAGGAGGTCGAGTCTTTTGCCACCCAGCCGAGCACGGGCACGGTGCCCAAAGTCGTGATGCCGTTGGTGGCGTTGTTCTCGACCAGGTAGTCGAATGCCTTGACCCCGCTGACCGCCGGCCACCCGTCCCCGCTGCTGCCGATCTGGTTTTCAAAGTACCAGTCGCTCGCGGAGCTGGATACATCCAACTGGTAGTTGTAGCGCGAGGTGCCGTCTCCGCCCCAGCGATCGATGGTGATGCCGGTCGGCGCCACCGCGGTGACGTCGGCCGAGGTCGCGTGCAGCAAATATGCGTCCATGCCGTAAATAAGCGGGCTGATGGGGTTGCCCGGAGCGCCCACATTCACTGTCAGGGCCGGGCCGGAGGCCGTGGCCGGCGGGCTCAGGGTTACGGTCGCGCTGCCGGTTTGCGCCGTGTTCTGGGTGCTGGTGGCCGTAACCGTGACGGTCGCCGGCGCCGGGTAGGGCGTGGTGTAGAGGCCGGTGGCGCTGATATCGCCGGGGCTCAAGGTGCTGCCTGAAGGCGGGGCCACCGACCAGGTTACCGCCGTTGTGGCCGTGCCGGAGATCGAGGCGGCGAACTGCACCTGGGTTCCGATGGTCGCGGTACTGGGAGTGACGGTGATCGGGGGCAGGGAATAGTTGGCCGTGACCGTCGTATTGGCGTTCAGCGTCACGTTGCAGGTGACGGTGGTAGCTGTGGTGCATCCGGTCCAGGAGGAGAAGTTGTCGCCGCCCGAGGTGGCGGGAGCGGTCAATGTGACCGCCGATCCCGCGTTGTAAAGAAGAGCGAAGCTTGTCTTTCCGCTGGTGGTGCCGCTGTTGTCGGCGGGGGTGACCGTGATGGCAACGCCGATGGCGGGGTTTGTCGATTCAACCATGAGCTGGTACACGGTTGGGGGCGGCGGATTGTTTCCACCGCCTCCTCCGCTGCCGCCGCCGCAGGCTGCCATTCCCAAGCTCAGCCCGATCCCGATGCAAACCGCTACGCTCCCCCGCAAAATGCTCATCTCGAAGCCCCCATTCCGCTCACTACGGTCTCCCGTTGAATTTGACCTGCGCCTGATACTTGCGGCGCGGATCGCGAATCCCGCGCCATTTCACCACATGAGGCTGCTCGAATCCCATGCGCTTCGGGCATCTGCTCATCGACCGCGATTTTCAATAGAGATACTACCGGCAATTCTACTCCCGCGCGGGAACGCCGGGAAAGCGTTGCGAGCGAATTCCGGCAGCGCCAATGCCTCCTTTGCTGGAGAGCGCCGATGGCGTTTTACAGCGGCTGCGACGCCATGCCGGGCCGCCAGGCCGGCATACGCCGCTTTCGATTACCGGGCGGCCGGTTCCCTCTTGCCGCGCCATTGACATATGCTATCTTTATCAACGCTTCCGGATGCTCTCCAGCCCAGCGGTCATGGCCCTGAGCCGTGGACCGGAAGACGGTTTTGCGGGCTGCTTGCCGGGGCGGATTGACCAACGTCTGCCGCCGGCACTTTCAGGAGGTACTCCATGAGGCTCTTCTTCGTTCCGGTTTTCGCCGCGTCTCTTTCGATCCTTTCCTTGCCCACCGGATGTGGTGGTGGTGGAGGAGGTTCGGCTTCGAGTCCGCCCATAACAAAGACCACGCCGACCATCACCTGGGCGACTCCGGCCTCGGTTCCTGCAGGCACCGCACTGAGCGCGACGCAACTGGATGCCTCGGCCAGCGTGCCGGGCACCTTCGTTTACACGCCCGCGGCGGGCACGGTGCTAACTACGGTGGGGAGCAATACTCTTTCCGTTACGTTCACGCCCGCGGATACCACCGATTACAACTCCACCTCGGACTCTGTAACGATCACGGTAACCGCGGCGGGAAAGGCCGCGCCCACCATCACCTGGGCGGCTCCGGCCTCGGTTCCGGCGGGCACCGCTCTGAGCGCTACGCAACTGGATGCCACGGCCAGCGTGCCCGGCACGTTCGTTTACACGCCCGCGGCCGGCGCCGTGATGTCGGTGGGCGGAACGACCATTCTCTCGGCCACCTTTACGCCCACAGACACCGCCGACTATTTAACCGTTACAAAGACCGTGCCGCTGACCGTGACCTCGTCGGCCTCGGTTGCGTATTCGTGGAGCAACGTGAAGATCGTGGGCGGCGGCTACGTGCCCGGACTTTACTTCCACCCCACGCAACAGGGGCTGATGTATGCGCGCACCGATATAGGCGGCGCCTACCGCTGGGGTCCGAGCGACACCCAGTGGGTGCCGCTGCTGGACTGGACCACGAGCGCCAACTGGTGGCAGATCGGCGTGGAGGCCATCGGGCTGGACCCCACCAACGCCAACAAGCTCTACCTCGCGGTGGGCGAATACGCCTCTCCAACCACGGCGGGCTGGGATGGAAATGGCGCCATGCTGGTCTCGTCGGATCAGGGAAACACGTTCACTACAGTGGCGCTGCCGTTCAAGAACGGCTCGAACGACAATGGGCGCAACACGGGTGAGCGGATCGCCGTGGACCCCAACCTGCCGAGCATTGTGTACTTCGGCACGCGCGTGGCCGGTTTGCAGATTTCCACCAACTCCGGCCTGGCCTGGGCGCAGTCGACCGGCCTGCCGCCGACAACCACGGCCAATGGGAGCGGCGTGGTCTCGGTGCTGCCCATCCAGTCCAGCGGTTCCTCCGGCTCGGCGACGCCGGTCGTCTATGCAGCCGTGGCGGGAACCGGCGCGGGCTCCGATCCGGTGGGCCTTTACGTCACCACCAAGGGAGGCTCCGCAACCAGCGCCTGGACCACGGTCACAGGCCAGCCGTCGTTTGCATCCGCGACCACGCCGTTGGCTCCTTTGCACGCCGTCCTGGGACCGAGCGGGGCTATTTATATTCTCTATGGCGACCAGGCTGGACCCGGCACGATGACCACCAGCCAGCTTTGGAAGTTTGTTCCCTCAAGCAACTGGACTACCGGAACCTGGACTCAGATCACCCTGCCTAACATTAATCTCGCCATCAACAATTCGAACGGGTACGGCGGTCTGGCCGTCGACCCCAGCCACGCCGGAGTGCTGTTGCTGGGCACGCTCGACCAATACTACCCAACCGGCGATGTGATCTATCGCAGCAACGACGATGGGGCGACCTGGCGCGACGTTTCTTCGCTCAACAGCGAGAACGGAAGCTCGAAGTCGCCCAATCTGGCCACGCATGACGACAGCTTGTCGCCCTGGCTGGCATTCGGCCAGACGACCCCGGTGCAGGCCAATGGAACCCCGATCAATGTCTCGACCGGCAATTGGGCAACCTCGATTGCGATCGATCCCTTTAACTCCAACCATGCCATGTATGGAACCGGCCAGACCATCTGGACGACAAGCAATCTGACCGTCGCGGACCCCAGCGCCAGCTCGACGGGAATTGTGAACTGGACCGTCGGGGCCAGCGGCCTTGAAGAGACGGATGCGAACCTGCTGGTAGCGCCGCCCACGGGCAAGACTTTGCTGTTGAGCGGCATGGGAGACATCTACGGTTTTGCTCACCAGAATCTGAACGTCTCGCCGCCGCAACAGATGTACTCCAACCCGCCAGCCACGCCCAGCGCCATCGACTTTGAGCAGAACACGCCTACGACGGTGGTGCGCGCCACACAGGGAAATGCCGCCTCGGGGTCAACTGCGGCCTCAAATACTCCTTGGGGCGCGATCTCGACCGATGGCGGACTGACCTGGACAGCCTTCAGCGGCAGTCCCGCGTGGACTTCCACAACCAATGGAGCCTCATCCGGCGGCGGCAGCATCGGAATCGCTCCGGACGGCTCCTCGATGGTCTGGGCGCCGCTGAACACCACCTCGGTTTGGTACTCGACCAACGGCGGCGCATCGTGGACCGCTTCAACCGGCATCGCCGCGCAGGCGCAGGTGGTCAGCGACCGCGTAGCGCCTGGAGTCTACTACGGCTACGCGGGCGGCGCGCTCACCGTGAGCACCAATGCGGGCGCGACCTGGACAACCATACAGACGGGCCTGCCCTCGGGTGGAACTCTGGTCATCCTGCCCGATGCGCAGGCCGACCTTTGGCTGGCGGGAGGATCGAACTCCGGGCTCTACTTCAACACCGGCACGGCCGCCGCGCCCAGCTTGACCACCGTCAGCGGAGTCCAGGATGCGGTTCATCTCGGCTTCGGGGCCGGACCAAACGGATCGCTCAAACCCACGCTCTATCTCAACGGCCAGATCGGCGGAGTGAATGGGGTCTTCCGCTCCACGGATGATGGCGTCACCTGGCTCCAGATCAACGACACGGCTCATCAATGGGGCGGGATCAACGCCATCTGCGGGGATATGCGCACCTTTGGCACGGTCTACCTCGCCCCTCCCGGCCGCGGTATCATCTGGGGGACCAGCCCGAACTAGACCTCTGAACGCCTGTAGCTTTGTTAACCTTTTGCGTCCCAGGTCCCGCTCTCGGGATGCGGGTCCATGCTCTTGGGGACTTATTTGGATTCTCCGCCGAGCGCCAGGGGCGCGGAGACAGGATGCGGCCCCCTGGTTGCCGGGAAAGACCTGAAAGCCCGCAGATTGCGCTCGCTCTCCCTGTGTCGAACGCGGCTCCATCCCTCAAAACACGCCGCCGGTTCCGGCATCTGCGCGATCCATCATCCGGCGGGCAGAGTGGCCTACCCTTCCACCGTCCCGTCACGATACTCTTTAAGGCAACGTGACCAGAGAAGACATCCAACCCGCTGCTTTGCCGCTATCTCCTTCGGATGGCGCTCCGGCAGAGCAGGAACAGCCCGCGCGCCCCGCCGAAAGGGCCGCGGCGGAGCTGACGCCGTTCATGCGCCAGTGGACGGCGGCCAAGCGCGAGAATCCGGATGCGCTGCTGTTCTTCAGGATGGGGGATTTCTACGAGCTGTTCTACGACGATGCGGTGACGGTGAGCCGGGAACTGCAGTTGACGCTGACGGCGCGCGACCGGGAGCGGAACCAGCCCATGTGCGGGGTTCCCTATCACGCGGTGGAGAGCTACCTGGCGCGGCTGCTGAGGAAGGGCTACCGGATCGCCATCTGCGACCAGATGGAGGATCCCAAGCTCACAAAGAAGCTCGTCCGGCGCGAGGTGACGCGGGTGCTGACGCCGGGAACCGCGCTGGACTCCGCGCTAGCTCAAGAGCAGAACAACTTTCTAGCGGCGTTGTTTGAGAGCGGACCGGATTGGCGCCCCGAAAGCATTCCCTCGGGGGCTAAAGCCCGCGAGAAATCCAGTGGATCAGTGCACGGGCTGAAGCCCGTACCCTTCACCGAAGCCGGCTTTTCCGCGGAGGGCAAAGGCGGGAAGAAGGGCGGATCGGTATGTGCGGTAGCGTTGTTGGACGTTTCCACGGGGGAGTTTCGCACGGCGGAGTTTACGGGCGTGACCGCGCGGCAGCAGGCGGTGGACGCGATTGTGAAGGCGGGGCCGAGCGAGCTGCTGCTGGCGGAGACAGCCGAGTTGCCGGCGCAGCTTGATCGGATTCCGGCGCGGACGCGGGTTCCGGACTGGGTGTGGAGCAGGGAGTTCGCCGTGCCCCTGGTGGCCCGGCAACTGAATGTGCGCTCGCTGGAGGGGTTTGGGCTGGTCGGGCACGAGGCGGCGGCGATTGCGGCAGGCGCGGTGCTGCACTACGTGCGCACGACGCAGAAAATCGAGGCGCTGCACATCGACAGCCTCAAGTTCGAGGAGCACTCGACGGCGCTGGAACTGGACCAGGTGACGGTGCGCAACCTGGAACTCGTGGAACCGCTGTTCCTGGGGCAGGACAGCCGCGCGACGCTCTTCCACACGCTCGACGCCTGCCAGACGCCGATGGGCAAACGGCTGCTGAGGGCGACGATCCTGCGCCCGATGGTTGACGCTGCCGGGCTGGAAGCTCGCTACGAGGCGGTTGCGGAGGCGCATGGGGATCTGCTCAAGCGCGAGGAGATTCGCCGTGCGTTTGGCGGCATTCTGGATTTGGAGCGGCTGCTGGCGCGGCTCAGCCTGGATTCGGCGGGGCCGCGGGACGTGCGGGCGCTGGCCGCCAGTCTGAGCAGGCTGCCGGGGTTGAAGACTGCGCTCGATGTTATGCGCGCGGCGCATTGGCGGGAGCTGGCCGCGCGGCTGGATACGCTCGACGACGTGACGGCGCGGATTGCCGCGACGCTGGTCGAGGAGCCTCCGCTGACGCTGGTGGACGGAGGTGCGATTGCGGCCGGCGTGGATGCGGAACTGGATGAGTTGCGGACGATTTCGACCACCGGAAGGCAGGCCATCGCGGCCATCGAGGAGCGCGAGCGCCAGCGGACTGGGATAGCTTCGCTGAAGGTGCGATATAACTCGGTCTTTGGGTATTACATCGAGATAACAAAGGCTAACTTGTCGATGGCTCCGGCAGATTATGAGCGCAAACAGACGCTGGTCAATGCCGAGCGGTTCACGACTCCGGAGCTGAAGGAGTATGAGCGGAAGATACTGACCGCGCACGACCGCTCCATCGAAATCGAGAAGCGCATCTTCGCCGAGTTGCGGAGGGCGGTGCTGGAGGCGGCGGGGCGGATTCGGCGCAGTTGCGCCGCCGTGGCCGAGGCCGACCTGCTGGCTGACTACGCCCATCTCGCCGCGCTCAGGCGGTATGCGCGCCCGGCGATCGTCGAGGAGCCGGTGATCGAGGCTGTTGCGGGCCGGCATCCGGTGATCGAGCAGTGGATGGAGGAGACGCGCGAGGGGCGGTTTATCGCCAACGACTTGTATCTCAATGCTGCGGGCGAGGGACCGAGTCTGCTGCTTGTAACCGGGCCTAACATGGGCGGCAAGAGCACTTATCTGCGCCAGGCGGCCATGTTAGTCTTGCTGGCGCAGATGGGCAGCTTCGTTCCGGCGGAGAGTTTGCGCTTCGGGCTGGTGGACCGCATCTATACGCGCATCGGGGCCAGTGACAATGTGGCGCGCGGCCGCTCGACCTTCATGGTGGAGATGACGGAGACGGCCACCATCCTCAATACGGCGACGAATAAGTCGCTGATCCTGCTGGACGAGATGGGGCGCGGGACGGCGACATTCGACGGATTGTCGCTGGCCTGGGCGACGGTCGAGTATCTGCACGCGGAGACGGGGGCGCGAACGCTCTTTGCCACCCACTATCATGAACTGACCATGCTGGCCGAGAAGCTGCCCCGCGTGCTCAATCTGCGCGTGGGCGTGAAAGAGGCGGCGGGCGGGATCGTTTTTCTGCATAACATTGAGCCGGGCGCGGCCAGCAAGAGTTATGGGATCGAAGTGGCGCGGCTGGCGGGGCTGCCCTCGGTGGTGATTGAGCGGGCCAAGCGGGTCCTGCGCCAGCACGAGAAGCAGGAACGGCAGAGCGTGCAGGTGGAGACGGCCGAGCCGGTGCAGCTTACAATCTTTACGCCGTTGTCGCAGCGAATTGTGGATCGCATCGAGGCTGTGGACGTAAACTCGCTGACTCCGCTGCAGGCGCTGAATCTGCTGGAGGAGTTACAAAGCGAGTTGAAGGAGAAGGGATTATGACAAGAATGAGCGAGCATGGACCGAAAAATGAAAACAGGTGAACCCGCGTCGTCAATTAACCCCTACGAAGAGTACTGGGAAACACAAGCCTGGAAGATAGTTGACATTGCTATAGGTGAACTCGTCGAAAACAACGACCTCGTCGAAAGGACGCGGAGGACTACATCGTTGGATATATCTGTAAGAAGTTGCAGGGGAGCGTGGAAACACGGAGTGAATCACAGCTACGGCTCAAGGAGCAATGATGACGCCTGAATTGCGCCGGGCCGCGGGAAGCCTGCTGGTGGTGGGCCTCGGCGGCACGGAGCTGACGAATCTGGAGCGCGCGTGGCTCAAGCTGGTCAGGCCGGCGGGGATCATTTTCTTTCGGCAGAACATTGAGGACGCGCGGCAGGCGCGGGCGCTGCTCGGCGAGGCTACCAGCCTTTGCGCGGCGCACAGTTTTCGCTGCGTGGACGTGGAAGGCGGCACGGTAGACCGGCTGCACGACGCGCTCGCAGCGATGCCCTCCGCGCAGGCCGTGGCGCAGGCGGCGCTGCGCAGATCTCCCAGGTCTCAAAAGCGAGACCCTTCGACAAGCTCAGGGCGGGCTCTGGGGCACCCAGCTGGGCGTTCTATGGGACGGGCGCGCGAACACGGCGAGTTGATTGCGCGCGGGGTAAAGGCCTTCGGGTTCAACACGACACTGGCGCCGGTGCTGGACCTGGCACTACCGGCCTCGGCCGCGGTGATGGGCACGCGGGCCGCAGCGGCGACGGCGGCGGGAGTGGTGGAATATGCGCGTCCATTTCTGGCTGGGCTGGCGAGGCACGGCGTGGCGGGCTGCGGCAAGCATTTTCCTGGCTTGGGCGGCGGCGCGCTCGATTCGCATCTAGAGACTCCGCAGATCCGGCGCAGCGGCAGCGAACTTTGGCGAGAGGATCTGGCACCTTATCGCGAGCTGCGCAACGAGCTGCCGATGGTGATGGTAAGCCACGCGGCCTATCCCGATACGCCTGGCAAGGGCCGGCCGGCGAGCGTATCGCCTTACTGGATTGCGACGGTCCTGCGCAAGCGGATCGGCTATCGAGGAATCGTCTTCTCCGACGATCTGGAGATGGGCGGCATTCTCAAGTTCATGCCCATAGAAGAGGCAGTGGTGGCGGCGATCCGGGCGGGTATGGATCTGCTGGAGATTTGCCACAGCCCGGAGCTGATTCTGAGAGGTTACGAGGCGCTGATTGCCGAGGGCGAGCGTTCGGCGGCGTTTTATGATCTGCTTCTGGCGCGGGCAAGAGAGACTGCGCGGCAGCGCGCGAGGCTGTTAGCGGCAGGGGTTTCGAAGGCGCTTTCGGCAAAGCAGTTTGAGGCACTGCGAGGAAAGATTCTGCGCTTCAGCGAGACGGTTGAGAAGGCACAACCCACGGCGGAGGCCCAATCCGCATGAGCGCGAAAACCATGATCGTGGCCGGCATCATGAGCGGAACCTCCGCCGATGGAATCGACGTGGCCGTGGTGCGCATCGCGGCGGGAGCGGCGCGGAATGGATTGGCGCGGCCCAAGCTCACATTGCTGGCGCATGAGGGTTTCGCGTTTCCGGCTGCGCTGAGGCGGGCTGTGCTGGCGGCTATGAACGCGGCCTCGACTTCGACGGCCGAGCTGGCCCGGCTCAACTGGCGGTTGGGGCTGGCCTACGCCGAGGCGGCGCGCGAGACGGTAAAGCGCCACGAAGTTACGTTGGACCTGGTTGGCTGCCACGGACAGACGCTCTATCATCAGCCGTGCGCTCAAGCCTATGCGGGCCGACGGTTTGCCTGTACCTGGCAGGCGGGCGAAGCGGCGGCGATTGCGGCGGCGCTCGGCGTGCCGGTGGTTTCGAACTTCCGTCCCGCGGATATGCTGGCCGGCGGACAGGGCGCGCCGCTGGTGCCGCTGCTGGATTACGTGCTGTTCGCGGACGGCAAGCGCGGGCGCGTGCTGCAGAACATCGGCGGCATCGCCAACCTGACGGCGATTCCCGCCGGGGCGGCGGCGGGTGGGGTGATCGCCTTCGACTCAGGACCCGGTAACATGGTGATCGACGCGCTGGTCCAGGAACTCTTCGGCAAGGCCTTCGACCGCAACGGAGCCTTAGCGGCAGAGGGTAAAGTCATCGCGCCGGTTCTGGAGACTGCGCTGCGCAATCGCTACTTTCATCTGAAGCCTCCGCGCACCGCCGGGCGGGAGCAGTTTGGACGCGAGTATGCGGCCAGGTTTCTAGCCGACTGCCGGCGGTACAGCGAGAAGCCCGAAGACGCATTGGCCACGGCGACGGCGCTGACCGCGGAGACCATCGCGCGGAGTTACAAGCGATTCGTCAAACCGAGAATGAAGGGTGGTGTGGATTACATTGTCTCCGGCGGCGGGGTGCGCAACCACACGCTGATGGCCATGCTGGCGCAGCGGCTGGAGCCGCTGGGCTGCGAGCTGGCCGCGAGCGAAGAGTTCGGTTTGCCGGCGGAGGCCAAGGAGGCAGCGGCCTTTGCGCTGCTGGCTTGGCAGACCTGGCATCACCTGCCCGGCAATGTACCTGCGGCTACGGGAGCGGCGCGGCCCGCGATTCTGGGCCAGGTGACGTATGCGTAGGATGCTTGCGCTGGCTGCATTGCTGGCACTGGCCGCCTGCCGTGGAGCGCAAAGAGACGCCAGCACGGTGGTCTTTCTCATCGAGAGCAGCCCCGCAAACCTTGATCCGCGCATCGGCACCGACGCTCAGTCGCAGCGGATCGACGCGTTGCTCTTCGATGGCCTGGTGGCCCGCAACGCCAGCTTTCAATTCACTCCGGCATTGGCCGAGAGCTGGGAGCAGCCGAACCCGCTTACACTCATCTTTCACCTGCGCGGCGGCGTGCGCTTCCACGACGGGCGGGCGCTGACGGCTCGCGACGTGGCCTGGACGATTGAGTCCATGATCGACCCGATGCTTCCGGGCGCCGTAATCTCGCCCAGGGCAAGCTCCTTCGCGGCGGTGAGCAATGTGGAAGCTCAAGGCGAGCGGACGGTGGTTTTCCATCTGAAACATGCCGACAACTTTCTGCTCGCCAACCTTTCCACGGGCGCCATGGGGATTGTTCCCGAGGGCAGCGGGCGCGACTTCTGGCAGCATCCGGTGGGCACGGGGCCGTTCCGCTTGGTGAGCCAGCAGATCGATCAGGATGTGGTTGTGGAGCGCAATCCCCAGAGTTGGGCGGCGGCGGCGAAGATCGAGCGGGTGCGGTTTGCCGTTGTGCCGGACGCGATTACCCGATCGCTCGAACTGGAGAAGGGTTCAGGCGACGTGGCCGTCAACTCATTGCCCATGGATTCGCTGCCGGTGCTGGCCGCGCGTCCCAATTTGCAGATTGAGGAGACGGGCGGCACGGAGATTCAGTACTTGGGCTTCAACCTCCTCGATCCGCTGCTGAAGGACGCGCGCATGCGACAGGCGATTGCCTGCGCCATCGATCGCGGACTCATCATCAAGACGCTGATGGGCGGCCACGCGCAGCCCGCGTCGAGCTTGCTGCCTCCCAATCATTGGGCGTGGACCGGCGATGTAGCGCGCTACGACTATGATCCGGCGCGGGCGGCAAGGCTGCTCGATGAAGCCGGGTACAGACGCGGCGCCGATGGAGTCCGCTTCCGCCTGACCATGAAGACCAGCAACGACGAAGGAGCCCGCCTGCTGGCGGCGGTGCTGCAACAGCAACTGGCCGGGGTGGGGATTGCGCTCGACCTGCGCAGCTACGAGTTCGCCACCTTCTACTCCGACGTCACGCGCGGGGCCTTTCAGATGTATTCGCTGCGCTGGGCCGGTATCGAGCAGCCGGATATCTTCAGCTTCGCCTTCTCGACCGCGAACTTCTCTCCCAAGGGCTTCAACCGCAGCCACTACTCGAACCCAAGGCTGGACGCCCTGCTCGACAACGCTGCCCAAAGCGAAGACATGGCCTGCCGCCGCGCGGAATATGTGGAGACGCAGCAGATTCTGGCCCGCGATCTGCCCGCCATCAATCTCTGGTACATGGATACGGTCGTGGTCCACAACCGGCGACTGACGCGCGTGGTTCCATCGCCGTCCGGCAGTTACACGTTTCTGGAGACGGCGGAATTGGCGCGTTGAGCCAGCCCCGGCCTGGGGGCCGGCGCAATGGTCAAGTAGGCTATAAATTCAACAAACAAATACTTTTGCGACGACTCTTCAAGGCATCCTTCACTAACCGTTCCACCATGGAACGGTCTGCTCAACCTTTTGGCGCATTGGTTCGTCTACAAAAATGGCAATGACTTTTCCCGCCCCGCCTGCCGGCAAAACTTGGCCCGTGGAGAAATGGCTTATGAAGAACAAGACGAAGATTCGGGTTCCAGCCTGGATGGCGCACGCGGGGCTCATGATCGCTCTGCTGGTTTCCGCGCCCTTGGTGGCACCCATGGCAAGTGCGCAGGGGGCTACGGCGCCGCCTTCCCGCTTTCTAGGCACCATCACGGCCATCGCCGGTGACACGCTCACAGTAAAGTCCGACGCAGATGGCGTCCGCCAGTTTGAGGTTCCTGCCACAGCGGCAATCAAGCGCGTCGAGCCGGGGCAAAAGGACCTTAGCACCGCGGTGGCCATCCAGTTCAGCGATCTGGCCGTTGGGGACCGGGCGCTGGTGAAGCTGGACCCGAACGCTCCCGCAGGCGCCTCGCAGGCGTTGCAGATCATTGCCATCAAGCAGGAGGATGTGGCGCTGAAACAGCAGAAGGACCGCGAGGACTGGCAGCAGCGGGGCGTGAACGGACTGGTGAAAAGCGTTGACAGCGCCTCCGGCGCGATTGTGCTCACCTCGGGAGTGGGCGCCACAGCCAAGACGATCATCGTGCACACCACCAAGGCCACAGTGCTCAAGCGTTACGCGCCGGCTTCAGTGAGATACGATGCGGCGCAGCCGGCGCCGATCGATGTTATTCACGCGGGCGACCAGTTAAGCGCGCGCGGAACAAAGAATGCGGACGGAACGGAGATGGCCGCGGAAGAGGCGGTCTCCGGCACTTTCCGCAATATCTCCGGCGTCATCGGCTCTCTGGATTCCGCTGGCTCCACCTTCGCTCTGAAGGATCTGGCGACCAAGAAGCAGGTGACCATCCATATCACGGCAGACGCGCAGATGCGCCGGTTGCCGGATATGATGGCGCGGGTGCTGGCGGCACGGCTGAAAGGAAACTCGAATGGCTCCGGCAGCGGTCCGGGCGGGAACGGTCAGACGGCGAACGGGGGTGCAGGCGCGTGGACCGGCGGTGCGGGATCGGGCCAGCGTGGCGGATCGGGACAGTGGGCCGGCCAAGGCGGCGGTCAGGGGGGGCGCCAAGGCGGCGACCTGTTGCAGATGCTCAGCCGCGCGCCGGCAATTCAGTTTGCCGATCTCAAGAAGGGCGATGCCGTCATGCTGGTTTCAACGAATGGCGTAACTGAAGTCACCGTCATCACACTTTGGGCGGGCGTTGAGCCGCTGCTCGAGGCTCCGGCGGCCAGCCAGGACCTGCTCAGCAACTGGAGCATGAACTCCGGCGCCGGCGCAGCGGAAGCGGAAACGCAGTGATAAACACTTAACAGATCAATGGAAACAAGCGAGGGACACGTGTATTCAAGACTGTATAACTTTCATCGTCTTCTATTTGCCTTGGCGCTCGGCTTTGCCGGAGCGATCACGGCGCAGGGGCAGACGCCTGCGGCGCCCGCGCAAACGGCCGCGCCGGCATTGCAGACCCCCTCGCCAGCCGCGGCTCCCGCTGCGGCGGCGCCGGTGACCACAGCCACCTTGCGCGGGCACATCGCCGACCCCACGGGCGCTCTGATCCCCGGCGCGACAGTCACCATCACGACTGCCGCGGGAAAGGCCGTGGCCAGCACCACCGCGGACTCCACGGGCGTCTATCATGTGACCGGCCTGGCGCCGGGAAGCTACATTGTGCAGGCGAGCTTTGCGGGCTTCGCTCCGTTTCAATCTCAGCCGATTTCGCTGGCCGCGGGACAGATCATGCGTGTGGATGTCGCCATGGCCATGGAAGTTGCGCAGCAGAGCGTGGAGGTCACCGACGAGTCGCCGACCGTCAATACCGAAGCCAGCGGCAACACCAGCGCCATTGTCCTCAAGGACAAGGACCTGGACGCGCTCTCCGACGATCCGGATGAGCTGTCGAACGAGCTGACGGCGCTGGCCGGACCCGCGGCTGGACCGAACGGCGGACAGATTTATATTGACGGGTTCACCGGCGGGACGCTGCCGCCAAAGTCGGCGATTCGCGAGATTCGCATCAACCAGAATCCCTTTTCCGCCGAGTTCGACCATATCGGTTACGGGCGGATCGAGATTCTTACCAAGCCGGGAACCGACAAGCTGCACGGGCGCGGGTTTGTCATGGGTAACGACAACGTCTTCAACACCGGCAACCCATTCTTATCGCCGGTTCCGGGCTATGACAGCGTACAGTACAACGGTACCATCGGCGGAGCGATGAACAAGTGGTCGTCGTTCTTCCTAAGCGTGGAAGGGCGCAACATCGAGGACGAGAGCATTTACGTTGCCACCACGGCGGTGCTGAATCCGGTCACCGGCCTCTACTCCATTCCCACCGACTCCAGCGGCAATTACATTCCGACCACTGGCGCCATTTACAACCCGTCGACACGCATCGAGGTTTCGCCGAGAATCGATCTGCAACTGGGGCAGAAGAACACACTAACCCTGCGCTACCAGTACGAGCGCGGTAGTTCGAGCGGAAATCTCGGCTCGACATCGCTACCCACACAGGCTACGTCAGGAACCTCGTCGGAGAACTCTTTCCAACTGATGGATTCCCAGATTATCAACGACCATATCGTCAACGAGACGCGCCTTCAATATCGCCGCAACCTGTCCACCACCACGCCGGTGAGCATGGCGCCGGCGATCAATGTCTCGGGGGATTTCTCCGGCGGGGGCGCGAGTGCGCTGGCTGGGTACGATACGAACCATACGGATCATCTGGAGCTGCAGAACATAACCACCATGTCGGCGGGCGCACACGCCATCAAGTTCGGCACCTGGCTCCGCGACAATCGCGACGCCGACTCTTCCGACGCGAACTTCAACGGGAGCTTCAGCTTCCCATCGCTGACCGCCTATGTGGCCACGCTCAACGGACTTGCGCAGGGGCAGACGTTCGCGCAGATTGCAGCGGCTTGCCCGGCCAGTCAAATCCAGGGCTGCCTTCCGAACAATCTGAGTTACACAACGGGAAGAGAGGGTTTCACGGCCAATGTCTTCGATGCCGCGCTCTTCTTTCAGGACGACTGGAAGTTCAATCAGTTTCTCACGCTCTCCGGCGGCCTGCGCTGGGAGACGCAGAATCATACGGCGGATCACAGCGACTGGGCCCCGCGCGTTGCTTTTGCCTATGCGCTGGACGGCCACAAGAACAAGAAGCAGGCCAAGACGGTGCTGCGCGGCGGCTTTGGATTCTTTTATGACCGCTTCGGAGTGGGCAGCGAGCTGTCTCTGGAGCAGTTCAACGGCAGCGCCGACAGCCAGAAACCGATCAGCATTACCAACCCGACCTGTTTCAGCGCCGCCAGCCTGAGCGACATCAATCTGTCCACGTGCGGCGCGGGCAAGACGGTTGCCTCTGCGATTTATCAGATCGACCCCAGCTATCACGCGCCCACCATGGAGCAGGTTGGAACCAGCCTGGAGCGCCAGGCCACCAAGACCACGACGCTTACCTTGACCTATCTGCACTCCTTCGGCGTGCACCAGATGGCCACGCGCGACTCGAATGCGTATCTTCCCGGAACCTATGATTTCAGCAACCCGGCTAACTCCGGAAGCCGGCCCAATCCCAATCTGGGCATCGTGAGAGAGTTTTATCCCGAGGCCGTCTTCAAGCAGAATCAGGTGATCGTGAATGTGAACGCTCGCTTCTCGCCCACCTTCAGCTTGATGGGGTTTTATAACTTCAACGTGGTGAACTCAGACACGGGAACAGCATCGAACTCCTACAACTTGAGCCAGGACTACGGCCGCGCCCCATTCGCCTCGCGCAACATGGTTTTCCTGATGGGCAACTATACCGGCCGGTGGGGCATCAGCTTCAATCCCTTCCTGATGGCCCAGTCGGGCAAGCCGTTCAACATCGTGACCAACAACGACCTGACCGGCGACAGCTTCTTCAATGACCGGCCTTCGTACGCAACCGCGGCATCGATCTCGAGCGACGTGGTCACCACCAGCATGGGTAACTTCGATACTGTTCCGCAGCCTGGGGAGACGATCATCCCCGCAAACCTGGCCAACGGCCCTGCCGCGGTGACCGTGAACCTGCGCGTCAGCCGCTCCTTCGGCCTCGGACCAAAGACCGCGCCGGCGAACAATCAGGCTGGCGGATCGCCTCAGGGTGGACCTCCCATGGGTGGTCCGGGCGGTGGTCCCGGCGGCGGCGGTGGCGGCCGCGGCGGTGGTGGCGGCGGCTTCGGCGGAGGCGGTTTTGGCGGCGGATTTGGCGGCGGAGGCGGCCGCGGCGGCATGAACAACACCGGCCACAAGTACTCCCTCACCTTCAGCGCTCAGGCTTTGAACCTGTTCAACGACATCAACTATGGGCAACCGTCTGGCAATCTGATTCCAACCTTCAATACCAGCGCCGGGCTCTACGGCCCGGGCAGCCGGTTTGATAAGTCCACATCCCTTGCCCGCGGCCTAGGCGCGTCGCCTACAAGTTCGGCGGCGCGGCGCATCTTCTTCCAGGCCGCATTCTCTTTCTGAGGATGATTGAGATTGCTGGTCTCCCACCCTTGCGACAAAAGGAAATCGCGAGGATGGAGCAGGGGTGATTGCAGGGGCAAGAACGGAAGAAAGAACAGATTCTGCGGCTTTCCACCCGGCATTTTCTTTCTGATCGGCGAAGAGCACACAGCAAGAGGGCCGAAGCGCAATGCTCCGGCCCTCTCTTACTTTCAACGGACTTATTTTGCCGCAGCCACTACGGCAGGTTGAGCATCGGTTGCGAAGGCATCGGTGAGCGAGATGACTTTCAACTGCGCCTTCAATGCATCGAGAGAAGCGGCGCTTGTGGCCGTGATCTCCGCTGTCTCGCCCGGCAGCAGGTCGAAGTAATTGTCGGAGAGCTTCACGTCGAGGTCGCCGAAGGAGAGATAGACGCTGCGCGCCAGCACCGAAGAAGTGATGCGGACCTTGTAGCTGCCGTTTGCGCCCGTGGTCTCCACCTTCAGCACGGCCGGTTTCAGGCGAACCTCCTTCACCGGCGCCAGATAGGCCAGGTTCCGCGAAAGCGCCGTTCCGTTCCTTGCAAAGTCGGTTGCCCCGCCGGTTTGGAGATCGGCGACGACAAAGACGCGCGACGTATCCGCCGCGCCCGCGTCGGTGAGTTTCTTGAGCGGCCAGTCGAGATAGACCTTGCTCGCGAGCGGCGCAACGTCCACCGCGTGCGACTCCTCGAGCAGCACCTTGCCGTCAAAGTCCATCAGCCGCACCCGCAGCGTGGCCGGAGTGGCCTCGGTCTTGTCGCTGACGATGTAGACCTTCAGCGAGCCGTCTTCAACATGCGGCGAAACCAGGATGGGCGCGTAGAAGCGGCGCGCATAGTATTGCAGCGCCTTCCAGCGGCCGTAGTAGTCGATCGACGACCACGAGGCCACCGGCCAGCAGTCGTTCAACTGCCAGAAGATGGAACCCATGGTCTCGGGGCGGCTACGGCGGAAATGCTCGGCGCCGATCTTGATCCCCTCGGCCTGCAGCACTTGGCTCACGTAGAGGAAACTGGCGAAGTCCTTCGGGGTGGGATAATCCTTGGCCGTGTAGTCCTGGATGATGGAGTTGCCTTCATTGTTCTTCTGGTGGGCCAGCATTACCGGGGTGAAGATGCCGGTGCGGTCCTCGGGCTGGGTGAAGGCCTCAACCGTGCGCGCTTCCGGAAAGGACTGAAAGCCGTATTCGGTGACAAAGCGCCAGTGGTGCTTCTCGTACTCAGTGAAGGGAACGCGGCCGTGCCAGACGCTCCAGTCGTGATGATCGCCCGACTGGTAACGATCGCTGAGGGCCTCATAGTCGGCGCTGGGCGAGCTGGGCCAGTAGGGCGTCTCGGGATCAAGCCGCGCAACCACTCTGGGCAGGATGCCGCTGAACTCGGTGAGGTAGTCTTGCCAGATCAGCAGCTTTACATCCGCCGGCAGCGTGGGCCGCGGACCCCAATAGAAGGCGCTCTCGGTCTCGTTGTTGCCGCACCAGACCACGATACTGGGGTGGTTGCGCAGGCGGCGCACCTGGTCCTCGGCCTCGGCTTCCATATTGAGCTTGAAGGCATAGGTTCCCGGCTGCCAGTCGTTGCCGAACATGAAGTCCTGCCACACCATGATGCCCAGCTCGTCGCAGATGGAGTAAAACTCCTCGGTCTCGTAGTAGCCACCGCCCCAGTGGCGAATCATGTTCATGTTGGCGTCGCGAGCCGACTCCAGGATGCGGCGGTAGTCGGCCGTGGTCACGCGATTGGGAAAGCTGTCGAAGGGAATCACGTCCGCGCCCTTGGCGAAGACGGGAATACCGTTCACGATCAACTCAAAGGAGCGGCCCCACTTGTCCAGCTCGCGATGAAGCACGATGGAGCGCAGGCCGGCCTTGACTTTGCGTTCGTCGGCTGGCTGGCCGCTCTTGCCCACCTGCGCGGTGAACTCGTAAAGCGGCTGCTCGCCATAGCCGGCCGGATACCAGAGCTTCGGCTGGCGAATCTCCACGGGAAGATCGATCGTATTGCGCCCGGCATGCAGATTTACCTTGGCGATCAGCGTGACGGGCTTGCCGTCGTCGCTGTACTGCACGCTCACCCTAGCAGGCCCGGCGCTTGAAGCCTCAACCTCGACCTCCGCGTCGGCATGGGCCACATCCTTGCTCACGTCGTGCTGGCGAATTGCGAAGTCCGCGATGCGAACCTTGTCCCAGGCCTCCAGCCGCACCGGCCGCCAGATTCCGCTGGTCACAAAGCGCGGCCCCCAGTCCCAGCCGTACTCATACGCTGCCTTGCGGATATAGGTCTTGTCCTCGGTCTTCGACCTCAGCCTGAAGGCGTCGCCCGCCGCCACTTCTTGCGCGGCCTTGATGGGCGACGGAAAGACCACCCGAAGCAGGTTCCTGCCGGCGTGCAAATGGCCCTTAACCGGCACCCGCCACACGCGGAACATGTTGTCCGCGGCCAGCACCTGGACGCCGTTCACGTACACCTGCGCGGCCGCATCCAGGCCGTCAAAGACCAGGTCCACATTGGAGCGCGCCAGCAAGGCTGGGGTTGTATCGAAGTTCAGCCGGTACTCCCAGCTCTCGTTCTCGATCCACTGCAGCTTGGATTCGTTATCGCGGAAGAACGGGTCGGGAATCTTCTTGTTGGCCAGCAGATCGAGGTGAACGTCACCGGGAACGGTGGCCGGCAGCCAGCCTGCCTCTGCTTCCTGCGCTCCCGGTGTGATCTGCCGGAACTGCCAGCCATGATCCAGAACCACAGCTGCGTTCTGCGCGGGACTGGACTGCGCGCTCGCCAATTCATTTCCCATGCCCAAAGCCCCTCCAGCCAAGACGCCGCAAACTACTCCCCAAACCATTGCTCCCCGCATTGCACTCCCCCTAAATCCCTCTGCTGAATCATTATGAATTGCGAAGACTTGCTTTTTGAATCCGCCGATAAGGTTATCACGATGGCGTTGAGGGAGACGCTGGACCGATTACGGTAGGCCCTCCAGGATTGTCCGGTAGAGCGCCTCCCACTCGTCGGCCCTGGCGTCCATGCTGAAGCTGCCCTGGATGCGGGCGCGGGCGGCCTGGCCCAGCGCGCGCCGGTCTTCGGGAGAGCGATGCATCTGCTCCAGCATGGTGTGGGCGAGCACGCCGGGATCTTTGGGCGGGACAAGCACTCCGGCATCCTCCACCAGTTCGCGCACGCCGCCCACATCGGTAGCCACGACCGGCTTCTCCATGGCCATTGCTTCGCCCAAAGCCAAGGGCATCCCCTCCCACGCCGAAGCCAGCACGAAGCCATCGGCGGCGTCGAGCAGGGCGGGCAGGTCGCGGCGCAACCCCAGCCAGCGCACGGAATCATCCAAACCCAGCTCCGCCGCCAAACCTCGCACTTTTGAGAACTCCCGGCCGGAGACCTCGCCGGCGATCCACAACCGGGCGTCTGTGCGCGATGCCCGCACCAGCGCAAAGGCCCGCAGCAGGTTTGGATAGTCCTTGGCCGGGGCTATGCGCCCAGCCGTGAGCCAGATGAACCCGGCATTCGCGCCCATCTCAGCTCTCATGCCTTCGCGGCGCTCCGCGCTAGGGGCAAACTCCGCGGCATCGATTCCATTGGTCAGGACAACGCACTTCTGTTGGGGCACGGCCTTGAGGCGCACGAACCGGCCGGCGGCGGCTTGGCTGACAAAGGCGGTCCGGCGGGTTAGCCCGTCGGTCAGGCGATAGGCCAGCATCCGCGCCCAGCCGCCCTCGTAGACATTGTGAACGGTGGAGATCACCTGCGGGGGAACCAGCACCCTTAGCAATCGCGCTACGAGGTTGGCGTGAAAGCTGTGGCTGTGCAGCAGGTCGGGGCGAAACTCGCGCAGAAACCGCCGCCCGCGCACCAGGCCCATGAGCAGACTATCTGGACTCCTGCTCATCTCCAGGTGAACGACGGGGAGCGCGGTGGACCATTGTTCGGCGACGCGCGGCCGCAGCACAAGAAGAGCGACAGTGTGGCCGCGCTGGGCCATGCGGACGGCCAGCGCCCGCACCACCCGTTCCGCTCCGCCCATGCCCAGCGAAGTGAGTACATAGACAATCCGCATTTCCACGCACACTCTCAGAAGGTAATCGAGTGGAACGATGATAACGCGCGCGGCGAGGCTTTGTGCTTTGCATCGAGCGGTTGGCCATTCCTGCGATTCATCCCAGGAGCGCCCCGCCGCTGCCGCTGAGCCGGACTGCGAAGCGCAAGAGCCTCCTTCCTGAAAGCAAGTTTTTTCGATTCGAAAGAATCCTTGTGCGGAACAGGCGGATTGGGCTGTACAATCTCCACGAGGAGACACATGGCCGGAGATATTCAACTTACGTGCAGCGATTGCGGGCAGGAATTCACCTTCACATCCGCTGATCAGGCGTTCTTTCAGGAACGCGGTTATTCGACCCCGAAGCGTTGCAAGAATTGCCGTCAGGCAAA
>Ga0326728_10008299_pt1 | contig 25916 bp, 21 predicted proteins | sample MB3enrmetagenome_FD_207602 | JGI IMG/M metagenome (GOLD analysis project Ga0326728, IMG submission 207602) | Lab enriched peat soil microbial communities from McLean, Ithaca, NY, United States - MB31MN | ecosystem: Environmental > Terrestrial > Soil > Wetlands > Peat | place: USA: New York... | reverse complement strand
TCTGCGGCGACACATCAAATACTTGATGTATGACCCTCACTACCACAGCTACATTTGATTTCTTTTCGATCATTTTTACGAGATCCAGTCAAAACCTTGACTTGCATTAACGGTGGACCGGGGCCGGGACAGCGATTCTATTCTCTGCCCCATCAGTTCCTTTGGCCCCTCGAGGCCAGATCGCATAACATCATTAAGCCTTTTTTCACCTCCACTCCCCGGTTGGCCAACATCTTGCAAATTCACCCCTGTGCCGGTGTTTCCCGGCCCTATGTCTGTTTTTGTCCGCGGTTTTCGTCATGAGTAGACAAGCTAGGCCCTTTTGACAAAAACGAGCGAAGGCTTTAATCGCCGTTTTTTGCATAAGGACAGGAGCAAACCTTGATAAGTTCGGGACTGATTCCCACGCGGCGCGCGGTTATCGACATTAACAGGCCCTGCAACGCCAGATGCAGGATGTGTTACTACACATACGACCAGAGCGACTGGTCGAAGCCCCTGGAGGAGGCTAAAAGCGAGCTGAGAGTGGCTGTCGAGCGCGGAAACACTTCAGTCGACTTTACAGGCGGTGAGCCGACAATCTATCCTCACATGGCGGAGGTAATCCGGTATGCGGAGTCGCTTGGCCTCCACACATGCATAATTACAAATGGTCTGGCTATCGAAAAGGTCAAAAAACTGGCGGATGCCGGGTGCAAGGAATGGCTGCTTTCCATTCACGGCTTCGAGCAGCGGCAGGACCAAATTCTGAACGTTCACGGCGCATGGGACAAAATAAACCAGACCGCCATATTCCTTAATGAATCCGGTTGTTTCGTCAGGGTTAACTGCACTCTTACAAAGTACAATTACGAGGACCTGCCGAAGCTGGCCATGCACTATGACCGGGAGATCGGCCCTCGCGTAATCAATTTCATCAACTTCAATCCGCATTATGAATGGGGAAAGCACGATCAGCCTGAAATAGTCGAGCGCCTGAACGAGGTGCAGGTCCGTGCCGGCGTGGTCGCCCCATGGCTGAGGCAGGCGCTGGATTATCTGAGAGAAAGGAAATACTGGGTAAATGTCCGCTATTTTCCGCTCTGTCTGCTCAAAGGCTACGAACATCACGTATGCAACAATCCCCAGGTGATGTTCGACCCTTACGAGTGGGATTACGGCGTATTTCCCAAGACGGCTGCAGCCTACCTGGAACACGGGAGGGATTTCCAGAGGCGGATCAACGCCCGGCAGGGAACCTGCGAATCGTGCGGCATGATCGACGTTTGCGGAGGTCTCCACCGCAACTATGCGCAGATCCATGGTTTTTCAGAACTTGATCCTTATTCCGAAAAGAGCGACTATCCGTACCACTTCAAGACGGATCTTGCCGCTGACATTATAGTTCCAGCCTTTAGGCCCAGCGAGAAGCTGACAAACCTGCTGACTGAAATAACTGAGAAAACGGTCCCTCCATATAACCTCGTTGTCGTGAGCAAACACCAGAGCGCGGCCAAGAACCGCAATGAAGGTTTGCGGTCTTCTCAAAACCCTTACGTGATCATGTGCGATGACGACATATCGGGGCTGCTCCCCGGTTGGAACAGGGACCTCATCCGCTGTCTGCAGGAAAGCCGGGAGTTCTTTGGGATTTCCGCGCGCCTCATGAACCCCGACGGAACTGTCGGCCGAAACAGCGCAAATCATTTCGACCTGACCCACCCGCTCTCCGAAGTGGATATGATACCTACCGCATGCAGCATTTTCAGAAAAACGGACCTTCGTTTTGACGAACGCTACATCAGTGGGGGTTATGAAGATACCGATTTTTTCCTGCAAGCGCGCCACAAATATGGAAGCCGGTTAGCGATCGCAAATACGATCCGGGTCGTACATCTGAACGAGGAAAAGAACGGCGGCGGGGTGGAAAACGAGCACAACCGTGAGCTTTTCTATTCGAAATGGAAGTTCGCCGAACCCGACGAGCCCGACAGGCAGGATCAATCCAACGGGTCTTCCGCGACCCCGGGCGGGACCGCCGCCACAGGTCCTCCGCCCGGCCTGCGTGCGCTTCATGAAACGGTTATGCGCGACCCAACCGACATGGGGGCCTTTAAATCGTTTATTCGGCAATCTTACAGCTCCCGATACTTTCAACTGCTCGAGTCCTGCCTCAAAGAGTTTCTGAAAACCAGGACCATGGCCAGGGAAATTTGTTACCTGCTTGCCTCCTGCCTTTTTGAACAGGGGAAATATGATGAAGCGAGACCTGTAGCGGTGAACCTGGTTTCACGATACCCCGACTATGCCCCCGGGAAGCTCCTGCTGGAGATGATAGAAAACCTCGAACAAAAGGGCGCATCCGGAGTCCACAGCTCAACAAACGGGAACTCGGCTATTTCCGGCGGAACCGATGGAGGCCCCAAAATCTGCCGGGCGGAAGGACTTTTCATCCCCGGCCCCAGGCCTCGCCTCAAACTTTTGGTCGGTCCGGGACTTACCGATCAGCGCGGAAATGAGGCTTTTCTGGTAAAGGCCCTGAAACGGGTCGCCGATGTTGTGACGTTCGATCACAACCCGAAGCGGTTCGAAGAGGTGCTCAGAGCGCTTCCAGCGAGGTGGACGCCCGATGCCGTGCTGGTGCGCGACGCCGAATATTACAAAATTCCGCCGGGTCTCGAAGCGGCCCAATGCCCTGTTTTCTGCCTTCTGGGGGACTACAACCTTTCACTCAACCAGATGCTGCCGGTTATGGGTGCTTTCGACTATTTCTTCTGCGACCTCAAAGGCGTGAGAATCTTCCGAGACCTGGGCTACGACAATTGTGAGTACTTTTGCCTATATGGGTTCGATCCGGAAGTGCACAGGCCCTACAGCCGGCAAAAAGAATGGGACCTCCTGTTCGTAGGCAACCTCAACCATCACGTCCAGCAGGAACGCGAGCAACTGCTCTATCGGCTGGCGCGGCTCGGGAATAAGTACCGGGTCCATATCGGGACCGAGATATTCGGAGCAGAATATGCCAGGATGCTTGCCAGCTCGATCCTGGTCTTCAACAGGCCCATACGCGATGAAGCCAACATGCGCTTTTTCGAAGCTCCTGCCTGCGGGGCGCTCGTGCTGAACCCGCACACCGAAGAACTTGACCACCTCGGTTTTATTCCCGATGAGCACTACCTCGCCTATGAGTCTCTAGAAGAGGCTGTCACCGGCTATTTCGAATCCTGGCCTGAAAACAGAAAACGGGAAGCGGCAGAAAAAGCGCGCAGTGCGCTGGAGCAACACACATATGAGGCACGTGCCGCCGAGTTGGTACGAAAGATAGCTGGAATCGAAGTGGATATTTCGAAGACGCCATTCAGGCAACTTACCGGGGAACAAATACGGGCGAGATGGGAAATGCACCACAGTGAGCAAATTGACATTGCCGGCCTGGGGTGCTTTGAGCGTTTCGATCCGTTGCTTGTGAGATGGCAAACTCACCTGGTGAATAATGAGCTGGAGATAAAAAACTTCGATTTCATGATGTGGGCCTGGTGGACCAATCTACTGTTCGAATCCGGTCATCATTACTATCTATCGCGCTTCCTCGATGAAAAGCAACGGGTGCTCGAATCTTTCGACTGCTACCGGGAGATGGCCGATCAAATCGGAGAATGGAAAAAGATTACCGGTGTACAGGAGATTCCGGCGAATTTATTAAATCAAGTCAACTTGGGAGAATCGGACACAGGGAGAACAGGATGGAAATAACTGGTTGGGACGGCGGCTGCGAGCAGCAATCGGCTCAGAACTGCCTGGAAAAAGGTGAAGCGGCCCTTTGCGAAAACAAGCATTCTGAAGCAATCGAATACTTTGGCCAGGTACTCAAGGCCGATCCGTTCAACGCTAAGGCCCACAGCAGAATGAGCAACGCTTACTGGGCTCAGGGCAAGACCGAAGATGCACTCAACTCGCTCACAAAAGCGCTGGAACTGAAACCGGGGGATAGAGACACGGTGCTGACATGTACCCGCTTCTTCGAAGCGCTCGGCAAAGAAGACTACTCCAGGGAGGTGCTTCAATCTTATCTGGACAAAAATCCGCAGGACAAGGAGTTTCGCTCCCAGCTCGATTCACTCGCCAAGCCGGCAGATCAGGGTCATTGCGATGATGCGGCCGAGTTTCTCAGGCGACAGGGCGAAATTGAGTTCGCGCGCGGAAATATCTCGCATGCTGTAGCATGCTTCGAAATGGCTATTGGTGAAAACCCCCTGATAGCGGAGGCCTACAATAATCTGGGCGTGATTAACCTAGAGAGCGGAAAGGTCACGGAGGCCCTAGCAAATTTCTTCAAGGCGCTCGAACTTAAGCCCGAAGACACCGATATTCTCCTAAACAGCGCTCGGGGGCTTGTCGTGGCGGCTCAGACCGATGCCGCCATCGAAGTGTACAGGGAATACCTGCGGCGTTGCCCACAAGACAACCAGGCATGGTCGCAGTATGAATCCCTGGTTCGAAAGAGCGCCACGCTGGAGTGGAACCCGAAAGGCCTCTGTGAGCAGGTGGCGGATATCTACTTGCAAGCGGCTGAGAAGTTGGCAGACGCCGGCGACTTAACCGGCGCTGCCGGCGCGGTCGAAAGGTCACTGAAGATCAAGCCTGAGGAGCCCGAAGCGCTTTTCGTGCTGGCCTCGCTGCACTTCAGGATTGGACAGAAGGATGATGCAGCCGGAATTCTTGACCATGCGCTGACGATCGACCCATCGCACCCGCGCTGCTCTGAAATGCTTAAATCGATACGAAACGGGAACGGGGCCTGAAAACGAATTGAGGGATTCCAGATTAAGGGATCGAGGGATTAATTCCTGAATTTCCTGAATTCCTCAATTCCTCAATTACACAATTCGTTTTAAGTGGCATATGCGCGACCCTCTCATCTCACTTTGCATGATCGTCAAAAACGAGGAGAAGAACCTTCCCCGCTGCCTGGAAAGCGTTTGTGGGCTTGTAGATGAAATGGTAGTCCTCGATACCGGATCAGAGGATAATACAGTCTCAATAGCCAGGTCATGCGGCGCGAAAGTATTTTCTTTTCCATGGACCGGCGATTTTGCCGAGGCCCGCAACGAATCCCTGCGGCATGCGGCGGGCAACTGGATCATCTTTCTGGACGCCGATGAACGGCTCAATACGTTCGGTGCGCGGGATTGCCTTAGAAAGGCTGCATCCATCCCGGGGGCGGACGCTTTCGCCGTTCCCATTATCAATGCAGGTCCGGTTGGAAAAGTCGCTTCGACAGTCGGGCGCGCCGTGCGCTTGTTTAGAAATCTGCCCGATATCCGGTTTTCAGGCCGCGTGCACGAGACCGTGGACCGATTTCTGATCGAATCCGGCTCAAAAGTGTACCACGCCGACTTTGAAATCGAGCATTTCGGGTATGCGCTCGAACCCGCTACCGTAAGGGGAAAATACGAACGCAATCTTGATCTGCTCAAAAAAGAACTGGCCGAAGACCCCGGTAACGGTCATGCCCGGTATCACCTGGGGCTTACCTGCGTGGCCCTGGAGCGTGAGGAGGAAGCACGGCAGGCATTCGACCTCGCTCTTTGCGGCAAAGGGTTGACACCGAGCCTCGAGGCTATGATCCTCAACATGAAGAGCTATCATCATTTGAGGGCCGGCGAAATCGACCAGGCGCTGGAAGCCGCTTGCCGCTCTCTCTCAGTTGCGCCGCTCCAGAATATGGCCCGATTGCTCAAGGGACTTGGCCTTTTCCAAAAACAGGCTCATTTTGAAGCGCTTCCCCTGCTGCTCCAAGCCTATCGGTTCCTTTCACTTCCGCCGAAGGACCGCAGGAGCGACATATCGTTCGAAGACAGTTTAGATAAGATCGACCTGGTGGAAATTATCGGGGTCTGCTTTACGGAAACCGGACGGTTCTCAGAAGCAATCCCTTTTCTCAAGCTAACCGTGCGCCTGAAACCAGGACCCGCCGCTTTCGAACGCCTTGGGGTCTGTTTCCTCAATTCCGGCAATTTTCCGGCTGCTTTGGAGTACCTCCAAAAGGCCCGGGACGGTGTGCCTGAACCCGATTCACTCGCCCTTCCGCTCGCCTTCGCATCCCTGAAGACCGGCGACATGGCCGCCGCCGCTCAATACTTTTGCAGTGCCAGCCCCGGGGACGAAAGCGAGATGTCGGTAGCCTTTCAAATGATAGAAGCGATGGCGGCCGATAGAGCGTTCCGGCCCTATCTCGCCGACTGTATCAGGAGCAGGGAGGATGCCTTTCGCCAGGCTTTTCCGGAGCGATTTCTAAGTCTTGTCTCAGCACTCGGGGACCCTGAGTCTTTTTCCAAAACTACCCCACCAGGTGGAGGCGATAACTGATGCCGCAATCCCCAGGCCTTTCGGTCTGCATGATCGTAAAAAACGAATCGGCCAATCTTGCTGACGCACTGGACTGTTTCAGCCCTTTCGCGGATGAGATCGTTGTTGTCGATACCGGCTCGAGCGATAATACGAAAGAAATAGCCGCAAGGTTTAACTCCCGGATTTATGATTTCGAGTGGGCTGAGGATTTTTCGGCCGCAAGAAACTTCGCCATGTCAAAGGCAGGGAAAAGTTATCATCTCTGGGTTGACGCGGACGACAGGATCACCCCGGAAAATCAGGGTCACATCGAATCTCTGAAATCACACTTCGACGGCAGGAAAGCCTTCTATTTTATTTTGGAAAACCTTCAGAACGATATGCCTCCATCTTCCTGCCTGCAGTTGCGCTGCACTCCCGTTACTGAGGACATGCGCTTCGAGGGGCGCATACATGAACAGCTATTTCCAAGCGCCGTCCGGGCCGGGCTGGAGTTGGTGAATACAGACATCGTCATCAATCACTACGGGTATTTGACCGAAGAGATTCGGGTGGCCAAGGCAAGGCGCAATCTTGCGATAATGGAAAGGGAAAGAGAGGAAGGCAGGGACGATGGCGCGCTGCATTTTTTCCTGGCCCTGATTTATGCGCCACTGGGAAAGCGAAAGGACGCCATACGGAGCATGAAGGACGCCCTGGAGCGTTTCGAGAAAGAGAATTATAACCATCACCTCATCGCGGAAGGTTACCTTTTTCTGGCAAAGGTCAGCTTCGAGATGGAAGATTGTGACAAATGCATCCGCTATCTGGCCATGGCCAAAAGCCTTGTGGGCGGAAACCCGCTGCATAATTTCAACATGGGAATCATCTACCAGAAGCTGGGAAAGCACCGGGAGGCGCTCGAAGTTTTTAGGGAAGTCTCCGGCAAGGCATACGTTCCCAATCTTTTCCCCACACATCCGCTGCCCAATCCCTCCGAACTGCTCCTTCACATAGCTTACAGCTTCTATTGCATGAACGATCACCAAAACGCTCTCAAGCTCATAAGCGCCTCAGCCCCCAATGGGCCGGAGCTCGGCAGAAGCTGGGAATGGCTGGGCACGAAGGCTTTTCTGTTCGAAAATATGGGGCTGGCCACTGTAGCATTCGAAACGGCCCTGCGCTTTGGGGCACTTGAGCAGGGCAGTTGGGAGCGCCTGGGCGCCGCTTACAAACTGCGCGGTTTTTCGGAAAAGGCGCAGGAATGCTTCATGCGCGCGGGGGCGGGGTCCTCTCAGCCGGCTCCGGGCCGGGAATCAACCATCGCCATTAGTCAGGTTGGTCAAAAGGTAAAAGATTTGAGTGCCCCTTATTCGGTTTAACCGCGCAACGCACGCGTAACCGTTATGGCATGCACCTCGGATGCGCCTCCTTTTCTCTTAAGGCTGCTTACTATTTCCAATTAAGATTTGAGTTCATAGCCTCCAGAATAATAGCCAATAAGTGATGTAATTTTAATGACTTAGCGTTAACATCGCAATGCAGACTTTCTAGTATCGTACAAAGCATTAAATAAGAAGGCCCACTACCGTGTTTCATCCACATTTTTTCCGAACAGACTTCTTTAACCATAACCAACATGCAATTCGAATAGTTGCCAACCCCCCGTTTACGCCTGCAAGGTCGAACCGGACCTTCTGAGGGCTAAAAGGGAAGAGTGGGGACAGCAACTCCAGTCCAATGTTGAACGAATTCCTGAGGGGGGCTGAGTGAAGCAGATCCAGTTCAGGGTAATAAGAAGGAGGGTCCGAGCATTCAAGTCCGATCTGAATTCAATGTGGAACGCCGAGGCACCCGATGACTTGGCTTGGGAAGGTGCAAAGGGCCAGGAGAACGCCAAGCGAGAGCTGAAAGCAGTAGCGTCCGGATCGCGCATTGTTTGGGATAATTGCCATAGTCCGGTTGACATCTTTTGCTCAGATCTTATTTATAAGTGCAGGTTAAATGTATCAAAATGCCAACCGGTTGTGAATCGATTAGAGCCGGTGACATCGTGGGCTTTCGACAAGTGTCCGTCCTTTCACGACTCAGCGATGAACTTTTTAACGAGGTTGTAACGCTGTTTTCACTTTGACCACTGATCGGATCTCGGTATAGCTTACGGTATCGATCTTGAAGGAACCCGTACGGCTCCTCGCTTGCGGAGCGTGCTCGCTCTTCCCTTTCGAGATTGCTGCTTTCATCTTCTTAGAGCGAAGTCTCAGCCCTCTTGTCGAATAATCCGCTTGGTTGTGACGGGCTCTTCCTGAGCAAGAGTTTCGTTGTCCCGTCATTGTTCATCGTCGCCTTAGCATAAACCGCGTTACAGTCGTTTTAAACGGATACAGGAAAGAATGCAGCACTTTAGGCCGCATATGCTCGCGGCGGACTCAAACCCAGGCTGACATTGAAGGAGGAGGCCATGACTGATTACTTGTGGACGTCATTCATTGCAAACAATCCAGGCAAAGCGGTGCTGATGAGTTCCTCCTTCGACGGGGTAAACTGGACAAACAATACGGACATATTCCAGTCAAGTAAGTGCGCGCCGTCCCTGGCGGTCTTCAACAACCGCCTGTACGTGGCGTTCATAGCCAACAACCCCGGGAACGCCGTGCTCGTCTGCTCCACGGCCGACGGGGTAAACTGGACAACCAACGCGGACATCAACCAGTCGAGTAAGTTCGCGCCATCCCTGGCGGTCTTCAACAACCGGCTCTACGTTTCGTTCATAGCCAACAACTCCGGGAACGCCGTGCTCGTCTGCTCCTCGGCCGACGGGGTAAGCTTTACAAACAATACGGACATAAACCAGTCGAGTAAGTTCGCGCCGTCCCTCGCGGTCTTCAACGGCCGCCTCTACGTCTCGTTCATCGCCAACAACTCCGGGAACGCCGTGCTCGTCTGCTCCTCGGCCAACGGGGTAAACTTTACAAACAATACGGACATCAACCAGTCGAGTAAGTTCGCGCCTTCCCTGGCGGTCTTCAACAACCACCTGTACGTTTCGTTCATAGCCAACAACTCCGGGAACGCCGTGCTCGTCTGTTCCTCGGCCAACGGGGTAAACTTTACAAACAATACGGACATCAACCAGTCGAGTCAGTGCGGACCCTCCCTGGCGGTCTTCAACGACCAGCTCTACGTCTCGTTCATCGCCAACAACTCCGGGAACGCCGTGCTCGTCTGCTCCTCGGCCAACGGGGTAAACTTTACAAACAATACGGACATCAACCAGTCGAGCGCGTTTGCGCCATCGCTTGCGGTGTTCTCTTCCACGAATGTCCAGCAGTTTGGGGGGAGCAATTCGAACTACATTTTATCCAGCGAATGCAACCCAATAACGAATCTATCTGTCACCATCCATGTTACACAAGATATAGTCTGCGACGCCGCGACTGGTCCGATAAGCGGCTTCAGTTTCCAGTTGAACGCTTATTCACCGCAAAACTGTTATTCTGCTTACCAGCAGTACGTTATAGCCGTCTTCGGGAACGAACTTGTTGGCTCGGTCGATAACTGGCCTCTTAATGGAGCCAACATAATCAACGACTTTTTTAATTTGACAACAACGCCAAGCGCAAAACTTCCCGCCGGGTATGAACTCAAGATTTCCCTGCTGAACGACGCTTACGGCAGCGTCACCGGGGCGACGTACGTCGTCATCGATAACGAAGGAAACACGAAGGCGAACGTGACGAAAACTCTGCAATCGATCTCTCAACTTGCGTCAAGCGCGACCGCGCCATCCCTGGCAGTGTTCGACAATAGTCTTTACGTGGCGTTCATCGCCAAAAACCCCGGACTAAACGTGCTCGTCTGCTCCTCGACCGACGCTGTAAATTGGCCTGCCTATGAGGATATAAACCAGTCAAGCCCGACCGCGCCATCCCTGGCAGTGTTCGACAATAGCCTTTACGCTGCATTCATCGCCAACAACCCCGGACAAAACGTGCTCGTCTGCTCTACGACCGACGGGGTAGACTGGACGAATAATACGGACATAAAACAGTCGAGTAAGGCCGCGCCATCCCTGGCAGTGTTCAAAAATCGACTGTACGTCGCATTCATCGCCAACAACCCCGGGAACGCCGTGCTCGTCTGCTCCTCGGCCGACGGGGTAAACTGGACGAATAATACGGACATAAAACAGTCAAGTAAGTTCGCGCCGTCCCTGGCGGTTTTCAATAACCGCCTCTACGTTTCGTTCATAGCCAACAACTCCGGGAACGCCGTGCTCGTCTGCTCCTCGGCCGACGGGGTAAACTGGACGAATAATACGGACATACACCAGTCGAGTCAGTGCGCGCCGTCGCTGGCGGTTTTCAACGACCGGCTGTATGTTGCGTTCATCGCCAACAACTCCGGGAACGCCGTGCTCGTCTGCTCCTCGGCCGACGGGGTAAACTTCACAAACAATACGGACATCAACCAGTCGAGTGGGTTCGCGCCGTCCCTGGCAGTGTTCAACAATCGCCTGTACGTTTCGTTCATCGCCAACAACCCAGGACAAGACGTGCTCGTCTGCTCCTCGGCCAACGGGGTAAACTTTACAAACAATTCGCAAATAAACCCCGACCTGGCACCCATAGTCGCCTTCGAACTTGACCTCGTCGGGCCGGTCAATGGAGAAAGCGCGCAGCTTTCATCCGGCGCGGGCACAATTGTATACGCAGCGTCGAGTGCCCTTACGGCGTTGACCACAGTACCCTCATGCGTCGAAGCGCCTTACACCATTACTGCTGAGACCGCCAACAGCTTCTATGGTGCGCTGCCCTCGACTTCGAGCAACACATTGACACAGTCTTTCAGCGTCAGCTCCATAACGCCGATGATACGCAAGCAAGGGAAGATTCGCCCCGGCCTGATCTTTCCGGCTGGTCAGAAATAACGAAACACCCGAGAGGCAAACGGGAATTTGGGCCGAAGTACCCCAACGGGTCTGACCAAACCAAACTGCTCCATTAACAGCCAAGAGATTGCAAAAAGTGGAGATTTTTAGTCTTAGAAGGTCAGTTGTAGCGGTAAAACAGGCATTCTAAGCGCCATCTGCTCATCGGCAATAGCAGGGCGCCAAGCAGGCGTTTGTCTGTCTGTTCACTCTCTTCCCTTAGCCGCGCAGCGCACGCGTAACCGTTATGGCATGCACCTCGGATGCGCCTCCCTTTCTTTTCAGGGTCCTTGCGCATTCGCTCAAAGTCGTGCCTGTAGTGAACACATCGTCGACCAGGAGGACACGGCGGCCCCGCACATCCTGCGCCCCGGAGAGTTCGAAGGCCCCTTTCACATTTTTCAGGCGCTCCATGCGGTTGAGGCGAGTCTGAGGTTCGGTCCGGTTCTTTCGTATCATGGTATCGAATGAAACCGGAACCCGGAGTTTACGCGCCAGTTCCCCGGCCAGCAGCCCCGACTGGTTGAACCCCCTCTCCTTCAGGCGTTTGAGATGCAGGGGCACAGGCACAACGAGGTCGGGGACAGGCAATCCCCAACCGGCATGGGCGGTTTTCAGCAACTCCACCAGGGGCGGCGCCCATTCCATTTGGGCTCCGAACTTGAACTGGTGGATACGGGCCCGAATAATGCCCTCATGGAATACGGCCGACCTCGCCGTGTCAAAGTGGAAAACCGACTCGATGCACTCGCCGCACAGATGGTCGAGCGAATCAGGTGCGTCTCTAAAAGGTCTTCCGCATATTGGGCAAAGAGGCGATACGGCCCAGGGGATTTCGTTCCAACATCGGCGGCACCAGGAGCTTTGGGGCTGATTGTCTATCCTTTGACAGCCCGCACAGCTCCTCGGAAGGCATAAGTCCAGGAGAATCGATCCGGCAAATTTCAACCCTGACCAAATTCTACAGAGTTTACCGGACGCAGGATACCGGATAACAGATGCAGGGTCCCGGTCATTTTTCACTCTGGTTCTTTCTCCACCGTAAAGGTTGAGTTTTTCATGTAAGCCGTGATCCAGTATCAAATAAAATTCTTTAACCTTCAACCATGAAACTGCCGATCAGAGATAAAAGAGGGGAAATCCAGGGATATGAGAAAAAAGAGAGAAAAATCCGGGTGGAGTCTTTCTCAATTTCTCAAGCTGACTGGAAATTATCTTATTGGATCGAGTATTTTTTAGAAATTATTCAACCGATGCCAGACATACAAGACATGCGGGGATACGGACAGTTGCTGTGATATTTCAATATCTTACAGTCGGAAAGCTGCAGTTTCCAAACGACTGTCATTCCGACGGACTCATGGACAGTGATATTTTTTACAAAAATTAATTTGACATATATACCGTTGTATTATATCCGGAGCGCTAAGAGTTGCATCGGCTTTCGCCGAAGGGGCGATTCTCTTGACAACGTGGTGACATACTGATATTTTTGCGCCTCAGTCCGGCGTCTGACTGAAGGCAACTCTCGTGAGTTGGACTTCCATTCGGCAGGGGTTTGACTATTGCCGGAGATGAAAGGGGGTGATGAGCACCGACGGTTGCCCGTAAACGGGCGAACATCAGAGCAGATGGAGGGCACCGGTTTTACTGCTCTGGAGTTTGGAACTTAACTTTTTGCAATTTGAGGGGGAAGAGATGAAGAAGTTACTTTTGGCATCGGTTTTATGCTTGGCAGCGGTGATGATGATCACCCCTGCTTACGCAACGGAGACCTGGGACCCACACCTTCACGGCGTAGACGAAGGCTTGGCGGCTGGCGCGCTCCCACCTCCGGGTGTTTATTTCATCAATGACAGTTATTTTGCCCCGGTCGCTCCCGTAATGGGGCCGGACGGACATCAGTTGGCAAGCAGCGTAAAGTTGTTCGCTTACGTCGATGTTCCTATCCTGCTGTGGGTCCCGGGATGTAAGTTTCTGGGCGCAGACTATGGTGTTGCCATAGCTGAACCGTTCGACTACGTGAACCTGATGACCCACCCGGCTTTTTCGGCTCCTGGCGTTCAACAGTCCGGATCGCAATGGGGCGCATTTAATACCATTGTCCTGCCCTACATTTTGTCGTGGAAACTCCCCTGTGATTTCCGCGTCAAGACCGCTCTTGCGATTGCTTTCGACGATGCATCGAGTGCTAAGTCAGACACCTGGCTTGCTCAGCAGGCTAACCCCACAGCCCCATCCGGCAACGGCTACTATTCCTTTACGCCGGAAATCGGAATCAGTTGGCTGCATGCGGGCTGGAATGCCAGCATTGAGATGTTCTACACTTTGGGACTTAAAAACGACAGTCTCGAAGGCGGATTTCAGTCTGGCAACCAGTTTGCGGCAGACTACACTCTCACCTATACCTGTGGCAAATGGACATTTGGCGGCGGCGCTGCCCAGGAACAACAGGTGTTTAACGACTCAAATCAGTTCGGGACAATTGGTAACTCCATGGCCCGTCTCTGGACTGCCGGTCCGATTGTCGGCTACAATTTCGGCCCCTGCAGTCTGATGTTTACGGCGAATTTCCAGATTTCCGGAACCAACGATCCTGTCGGCGCGTTCTATAACGTACGCCTCGTAGTTCCGCTTTGGAAATAAGTTATTACCTGATCTAAACAGTATAAAGGTTGCGCCGCCCTTAAGGGGCGCAACCGCCCTTCGCGCCGCGCCATCGCGGCGCTTCTCATTTTTCGCCAGCGAAATCTGCCGGGATTTCATCTTTGCGTGATGCAAAAGCATTCACCGGCCTCGTTCATCTCCCTTTAGGACACTCCAGACCATAAGAAAAACCCTAGGGGTCTGAGTTTTGCCGCCGCATGAATCCCTGAATTCATAAATGAACTGCTGAGTTTGCAGGGCTGCACAATCAGTTTGGAAGGTTTTACAATGCTTGCCGTCGGGGGTATGCCGTTCACTGAATTATTGGCAGGCATCAAAAGCAGCCAACCCCCCTGAGGTCCGTAGTCCCCGGGAGGGTTGGTCAAGTTGGAGGATTGAAGAGATAGGGTTAATTTCTGGAGCCCATCGTGTCCGGCAATTCAGTGCCTTTGGTATCCGCGATGCCGGGTTGCCGATAAAATACGTTAATGCCGGGCCCCCTGCCGAATCGGGGTACATATACCTCATGTGTATCCCCGACGGCAGGGTTGCCAGCAAAATTAGTAAGCACCTACCGCGCCAAATGCGCTCGGTACGGTCGGGCCATAGTTATATGCGCCCTGGCAAGTAGCCTCTGACCTGTCCAAATCTCTCCTCTCGGCCACTTGTCCACAGCTTCCAAACCAGCATGAGGGCAGGCTGAAGTGCGGCAGACAGCCGCAATCCGCTTGAGCGCTTACGCTCAAAAGAGGGCCGCTGAATAAAACAACTGCTAAGGCAAATCCCAGAATCAGCTTCTTGCTCATTTTAATCTCCTTTATATCCGATAGATCCTAATAGTCATTCTTTTAAATGCTGCAAACGCCTGACAGCGCACTGCAAATCTTGTAGACGCAAGATAAGTCGCCCTGAAATCTTGTCAACCGGCAACGACCTGTATCAAGAAAACTTTTTTATACTTTTAAACTGTAATATCCATTAATTAGAGTTACTTAAATAAGTATTATAGAAAAGAAATAATTTTCCGCGCACAACTGCTCTTTAAAAACAGGCGCCGACCGAACTATATTCATTTCTTGCGCCACAGGAGGTCGGGTCGAATATTACTGTTCAGCCGAACGGCCGGTCGTTCCGAGTCAAGAATAGGAGGCTTTTGGAAAATTTTGGGTTGCAGCCGGGGGTTATGTGGACGTGGCGCTTTTTGCAGTCACCCCCCGGGGTCTTTAATCCCCGGGGGTTGGTCAAGTTTCATTGATCAGTGAAGGGATGGTGTTACTACCATGAGCCCATAATGTCCGGCACCTGAGGGCCACTGGTGGCCGCCTTGCCGGGGTTGTCGATAAAATCACTATACTGAGGAATTGCCGCGACTACCGCAAATATGAACAAAGACGCCAACATTGCATTCATTAACTTTCTCATCACCGCACCTCGCTTCCAAGTCCTCATTCGGGCTCGTTGGTTGACCACTGCTATGTTATCGCCTGGACTCCTGCCGAACCGGGGTACACAAGCCTCATGTGTATCCCGATGGCAGGGTTGTCAGCAAAATTAGTAAGCGCCTACAGCGCCCATTATACTCGGTGCGGTCGGGCCATAGTTAAACGCGCCCTGGCAAGTAGCCTCTGACCTGTCCCTATCTCTATTCTCCGCAACTTGTCCACAGGACAAGCATGACGGCAAGCTGATGTGAGGCAGACAGCCGCAATCCGCTTGTGCGCTAAAAAGAGAACCGCTGAATAAAACAACTGCTAAGGCCAATCCAAGAATCAGTTTTTTGCTCATTTTTATCTCCTGAAAATCATAATAGTCATTCTTTTAAAGTCTACAACCACCTGACAACGCACTGTAAATCTTGTAAGCCGCAATATAAGCCGACCGGAGATCTTGTCAACTGCCAATGAGGTGCGACCGGGCTGGAACAGGAGACCCAATTAATCAGTTTATCCAATAATATCCTATGATTATAATATTTAATAAAATCGTTATGGAAAAGAAATAATTTTTCGAAGACAATAAACCTCCAAAAAATCATGATTCTCCCGGAGGGCAAGTTATGGGACAATGGATACGGGTCTCCAGATGCTGACGGAAAGTACCCGCCGATTACGGCAGTAAAAAAACCCCCGGGATAATGGATCCTCCGCGGGGGCAAGTTTTGCATGCTCAGCGAGATGCCCGGTGCTGCTTACAGGCGACAACCACGTCTGCTATGTCAGCGCCATTTAGCATCCCGCGAGGGCAGATGCGTCGTTACAATTTAGTAAGCACCAGGGGCACCCATCGGTTCGGGCGCGGACGGGCCATAGTTATACGCGCCCTGGCAAGTTGCCTCTGACCTGTCCATATCTCTGGCCTGTGATCTGTCCATGTCTCTTGCGCCACAAGAGAGGCATGAGGGCGTGCTGATCTTGGGCAGACAACCGCAATCCGCCTGTACATTAAAATAGGAGCCACTGACCAGCACCAGCGCCAAAGCCAGTCCAAAAATCAGTTTTTTGCTCATTTTTTTTCTCCTGAACATTTAGATACTTATTCTCCAGAAATACTACAACAATTTGAAATTACTGATTAATAGCAATGTAACGGCAGATTTGAATCTTGTCAACCTGCCGGCAAAGCGCGTACTTGCACAATAGGATAAGTAATATCAAACACTTACGTTAGGACGCAATATCTCAAAGCTAATGGAGCAAAGACAAGCGGAAAAGATATTTCCCCTGGAACAAACCTGGCAGGTCCAGTGTGGGAGAGTACGGCAGTTCGTTGACAACAAATAGGCGACTTAAATTAATTAAAAATCTGCATAAGGTTTGAGTGCCGATCTGGACAGCCCAACTTACCGTTGGGCGGCATCGGCCGCCATATCGGCCGCGGCTTCCTCGCAAAGTTTCCCATATACTACGCTCAGTTCCCGGTCGCATTCGGCCGGAGGCGCTCCGGTATTCCTGGCCTGCACCAGGGCTTTTTCAGCATCCTTGAGTCTTCCCGCTTCGCAGAGCAATTTACCTAGAAGAAAGTTTATATCACCCCTAGCCGGGTCCAGGCTTGCGGCCTTTTGCAGCATATCCACTGCATGGACCATGTCCCCCCGGCAAATCATTATGTTGGCAGATCTCAGGCAGGCTTCCAAATCGGACGGATTATAGGTCAAAGTTCTATCGTAGTTTCGGAGGGCAGTTCGGTGATCGCCTTTTCCCTCGGCAAGCAGCCCGAGGCCAAACCAGGCATTCGCGCAACGGGGGTCTTTATTTATGGTTTGTTCAAAGACTGCGCCGGCTTCATCCCTGCGGTCCGCTCTCAGCAGAAAATAGCCGAACTGGCACGCTGCGGCGCAACCATCCCGGTCTGCCTCCAGGGCGCGCCGGTGAGACTTCTCAGCCTCATCTGCCTGCCCACGCTTCTCCTGGATGGCTGCAAGGTTGGACCACGCCGGGGCAAACCCGGTATTCTGCTCGGCGATCTCCCTGTAGAGCCTTTCTGCCTCCTCCAGTTTTCCCTCGTCCTGGTAAATTACGGCCAGGTTGAATTTAGGCCTGGGATCGGATGGTTTGAGGACAATGGCCTGTCTGTAGGCCTCGACGGATTCGCTGATGCGCCCCATACTGTAGTGTTCGACGGCCCGGTTATAAGGGTCACTTCCTCCAGAGGCGCACGCTGAAAGAAAGATCATAAAAGCCGAAATGAATACGCTAGTTCTTCCCATATGGCCCTATTCTTCCTTTTTCCCTCCACTGCGCAGCATTGGAGGCAGGGCCAGCTCCGTCAGCCTTCCAAACGACTTTCCATGGGTGCAGTCTGAGGTCCTCGCTCAAGACTGCAAGATTTTGAGTGGTTTCATCCAAATGCGCAATAAGCGAACCTATATTGTCCTCGTTGGAACTCAGGATCGAGCGGACGTCCTTCACGGCCTGTTCGGCTTCAGAGAACCCCCTGCCCGCCTGTCCCAGCGTCTTGGTCAGTTCGGTTTCAATGGTTTGGAGCCTTTGCTGCACGCCTTTGTTTGTGTCGCGCACCTCCTTGATCAATGACACAAGCTCCTTGCCGCCCTCAGCGGACACGTGTCTCATATTTTTCATGATCGGGCCCAAATCGGCCGAATCCTGCTTGACCTGAAGAATGAAGGCGTTTGCGTTCTGAATGGTTTCTTTTAACGCGTACTCGGTGCGAACCTCAGAAACGAGGTCTTTGGCCTCCTGAACCAACCCGACCAAACCCGAGGCGACCTTCCCTCCGGTTTCGATTATTTGGGAAAGTGAAGCCGGGCTACTGCCTTCAATAGTGTCGCCAGGCTGCAACTCGGGTGAGTCGGGAGAGCCCGGACTGATTTCCACGTATTTTGCCCCCATCATTCCGAGACTTCTGATCTCTGCGCGGGAATCCTTCCTCACTCGAGCATCGGGAGATATCTTCACGGTGAGCGCAATACGGTCGGCCACTCCGGGGGCGATACGTATGTCTTTTACCCCGCCCACTTCAAATCCGGCGTACCAGACGGGCGATCCCGCGGTTATTCCGTCCGCATATTCGAAGAGAATAGTCAGCGTCTTCTTTTTATCCCACAGAGAACGGACGTCGCTCACGACGAAGATTCCGATCACGAAAAGGACGAACGAGATCAGAACCAGCAACCCTACCTTTATCTCCGACTTGAATACCTGCATTTAAAAATCTCTCCCAAGTTGGCGGGTTTTCGAATTGCCGTGGCTGAGCGGCATGTCTGATGGTGACAACCACACCCGCTCAAAACCGGCAGGAAAAAACCCATATCTATTCGGTATCCAGCAAATCCTCCAGATAATCCCTGCTGGATTGACGAAGTGGAATCGGGCCGTCCGGGCTTCCGTGGATGAACTGCTGAACCAACGGGTCGGCAGATTCCCGGATTTGTTTTGGCGTGCCTTCGGCGACGACCCTCCCCCGAAACAGAACCACCATCTTGTCCGCTATTTTGAAGGCGCTTCCGATATCGTGAGTCACCACGACCGACGTGATCCTCATACGTTTGCTCAAATCCACGATAAGCTGGCTGATAACTCCGGTCACCACGGGATCGAGACCCGAGGTGGGTTCGTCATAGAAGACGATTTCCGGATCGAGCGCAAGGGCGCGCGCCAGGGCGACCCTTTTCTGCATTCCACCGCTGAGCTGGGCAGGCTTGAGGTGTTCGAAATCGCGAAGACCCACCAGTTCCAGCTTCATTTTGACTATAACGCTGATGATTTTTTCGTCCAGTTCCGTGTGCTCCCGGAGCGGAAGGGCGATATTGTCGTGAACGCTCAGGGAGTTCAAAAGTGCGCCCATCTGGAACAGCATGCCGAATCGCCTGCGATACCCGTCCATCCCGTTTTCGTCGAACGTAGTGATATCCTGGCCTCCGACCAGGATTTGACCGCAATCAGGACGGATGACCCCGATGAGATGCCGAAGCAGGGTCGTCTTGCCGCAGCCGCTCCCGCCCATGATGGCAAAAACGCTGCCCCGCTCCACGCAGAGATTTATCCCATCCAGGACCAACCTGCCGTCGAAGCTCTTAATAAGGTCTTTTACCTCTATCAGCGATTCGGCCATGGAGGATAAAATCCCTTTCCTTTTTCGCGCTCTTCAAGATTCAAAAAATGAAAAACCGCCACCTAAAGAAAAAGATAAAAGATTGCTGTAAAAAGGCAGTCAGCAAGGATTATACTGATAAGCGAGGTCACAACGGAGATCATCGTTGACTTACCGACCCCTTCGGCGCCTCCCCTGACCACGAACGCCATATAGCATCCGACCATGGCTATAATTACGGCAAAAACTGCGCTCTTGATCAACCCGCTCAGAATGTCCTTCATCAGCAGCGCGTCAATCGTACTCTGAATATAAAGCGCAGACCTGATGCCAATTGCAAGGGTTCCCACAAAGTAGCCGCCGATCATTCCGATGGCATCGCCAAGCACTGTCAGGCACGGAAGCATGATGATCATGGCAATGAATCGGGGGACGACCAGGTAGGCGATGGGAGATATGGCCATGACCTCCAGAGCCATGATTTCCTCGGTCACCAGCATCGTACCCAGCTCCGCTGTAAATGCCGCGCTGACTCGGCCGGCCAGGACTATCGCCGTCAAAAGCGGAGCCATTTCCCGGGTCAGCGCAACGGCGGCCAGACTTGCGGCATAGTTGACCGCCCCGAATTTTTCCAGTTGATATGCGGTCTGGAGCACCAGGATAATCCCGATTACAAACGAGACCAGCGCCACGATGGGTATCGATTTAACGCCAACCTCATCCATCTGGACGATGGCGGCCCTGAATCTAAGGGGTTTTCCCTGAAAAGGCTTTACCAGCGCCCATTTAATCGTTTCACTGAAAAAACAGGAAATGCTTGTTAAGTGTCTCAGGAAAAGGATGATCCTGCTGTCCGAACGCGAGGCCACGGAGCTCACCTTGCCTATTCTCCCTCAATGAGCCGGTTTGCGTCAGGCACCATTTCAAAAACATCTTTGAGGTAGGCCAGATCGAAAATGGATTCCACCGTTTGGCCCGCGCCGGCCAGAGAAAACCGGACGTTGCCCTTGCGCGCAAGCTGGAGCGCCTCCACGAAAGTGGCTATTCCCGAGCTGTCAATGTAGGATACCCCCGAAAGGTCCACTATCAGGTGGGACACTTTTTTTCGGAAGATGGGCAACAGAACGTTCCTTGCCTGCGGTGAGGTACTCATGTCGAGGTCCCCAACGAGAGAGACGACATAGACACCTGGCTTTCTTTCGTCGACCTGTATGTTCAATTTTGATCGTTCTCCTGTCATGGCATGAATTTGATCCACTTGAGCAGCATACACCCGCCGAGCGGGGCGTCGTTTTCCACCCTGTCTACCGCCGACTTGATAAAGTAGAGTCCTCATGGCATCGATTTGATCATCTTGAGCAGCATACCACCGCCGGGCGGGGTATCGTATTCCACCCTGTCTACCGCCGACTTGATAAAGTGGAGCCCCAGTCCGCCGGGACGGACCTGGTCAAGGGCGCGGCCCTTGAATGTCGCCGGATCGGCGCCTTTCCCGAAATCCCGGATCATGATCTCAAAATTGTCAAGGCTCAGGGTGAAGGTTATAACAATTCTTCCGTTGCCGCTATTGTCATATGCGTGCCGGATCACGTTCGTACATGCTTCGTCCACCGCGAGAACCAACCTGTCGGTCTCTAAGGCTTCAAAGCCGATTCTCTCCGAGATTTTTCCCACAAGCGCCCTCACCATGAACATGGCTTCAGGTTCAGCCGGAACATCGAGAATAACCGGACCTTTGAAACTCGCGAATGCCAACTACTTCTCCTCGAATCCCACCAACACCAGCGTAGTGTCGTCGGCTTGAGGGCATTGCCTGACAAACTGAGAAAGTGAAAGAGTAATTCGGGATTTGACGGACTCGACGTCCGAGCCTCCCTGTCTCACGCAGTTTTCGATTCTCTCCCATCCGAACCGCTCCCCCTGATCGTCCTTGGCCTCTATAAGCCCATCGGTTGAAAGAAGGATGGTGTCACCGGGATTGAGCGAAATTCTTGCAGGACCGTACTGATGGCCGGACACAATCCCTATGGGAGGTCCGCCGCTTCCCCGCACAGTAGCATATTTACCCCGGGAGCTGTTCCAAATTATCGGTGGAAGATGCCCCGCATTTACATAAACGGCGTCGCCGCTGTTTTTCTTAAGCACTATGTAGAGCAAAGTTACGAACATTCCCCGGCAGCTCTGACGGCATACCTTCTCGTTGATGCGGCGGATAAGTATTTCCGGGTTCGCTTCACGAATAGCCTGGAACCGGAAATCGGTGGTAAATCGGGCCATAAAAAGGGCCGATGCCACCCCCTTGCCGGAAACATCGCCTATGAGGATTCCCACGCGGTTGTCGTCAAGGGGTATAAAATCATAGAAATCACCGCCAATCTCCTGGGCAGCCTGGTATTGAGCCGCGAAGCTGAATCCCTGGAGCTCCGGCATTTGCTGAGGCAAAAAACTAAGCTGAATGCTCGTCGCAAACGCCAAATCCTGTTCTATCTGCTGCCTGCGAAGAATTTCATTGTGAAGCCGAGCATTTTCGACGGCAATGGCGGCGTTGGAGCATAGAAGGCTGAGGGTCTCCTCATCTTCCTCGTTGAAATTGGAGCCGTCGAGCTTGTTTATTACCTGCGATACTCCGATAACTCTTTCCTTTATCTTGAGCGGAACGCACAGGATCGTCTGGGTGCGGTATCCGGTTACGCGGTCGAATTCCCGGTTGAATCTCGGGTCTGAGTATGCGTTTTCAATCAAAAGCGGCTCTCCGGTCTCATAGACATGCCCGGCTATTCCCTGCCCTCTGCTGATTCGCAGGCCACCCTTGAGTTTATCTGCAACAGGCCCTTGCGCCACTTCGAAAACAAGCTCGTTCCTCTTTTCATCTACCAGCATCATGCTGCAGGCATCGGCTTTAAGAATCGAGCGAGAGGTCGTCATGATGTTTTCAAGCACCTGATCCAGTTGAAGGCTCGAGTTGATAAGGCCGGATACCCGGAAGCATTCCTTGAGGTTTTCCAGGCGCTCGCGCATCTTTTCAAGGGCTGCAAAACCGCCTGGAGTGGACGCCGTGCCGGATGAAGCGAAAGGGTGAGTTTTGTTTTTCTTAGTTTCCATGAGACCACGGTTTTATCCGATTTACTTTCAAATCTCAAGGCATTGCAAGGAAGATGAAGCGTGAAGAGTGAAGAGTGAAGTTAAAAGGGTGAAATAAGGTTATGTCTCCGGCCATCCGTCGCGCCAGGTTGCGATTTTCCCGTGAAATCGGCGGGGATTATTCTTGAGGATAGAAACCAAAGCCCGGGCTGGAACTTCGGGGTCAAGGATTTCTCCGCTTCTTTCATAGGAGTTGAATTGTTCCCGCAGCCCTTTTGCGGCCTTGCCAAGTGCGTTGAAAGCGCTCCGGACCATAGGCGTATTTACAACTCCGGGACGGAACACCAGGGTGGTAACCTCCGGAGCTTCAGCCGCCAAGTGCCTTGCGAGATGCTCCTCGGCGGCCTTTGCCGCGCAGTACGCTCCTATCCCTGGCACAACCCTTTCCGCGGCCCCGGACCCGAAAAAGACGGCGATCCCCTCGCCCGCTTCGATCAAATAAGGGAAAGCAGCCCTGGCCATTTGAAAACTTGCCTCGACACTCGCCTCAAATATTTCGCTGAACCTGGCGGATTCGAGTTCCCAAGTAACAGGCCCCGGATGGAGCACCCCGGCAGCGTGGATAAACCCGAAAAACCTCCCGGTCTTAATTGCTTTTCTGACAAGCTCTTCGGCAACTTGCTGCGAGCCGGCCGAGCCGGCCGCAAAATCCACTGCAGCTCCATTGTCTCTGCATTCCTCAGCCACTTTTTTGAGGGCCGCATGGTTTCTTGCATTCAATACAAGCCCAACATTTTGAGCGGAAAGTTCAAGAGCCAAAGCCCGCCCTATGCCCCCGGAAGCCCCGGTAACGATGAGCGTCTTTCCCGTAATCCCGTTCAACATATACCTCCTGCTATCTGCCCCTCAAGCCATCATAAGTTAATATAAAATTCAAAACAATTGAAGACGAAAAGGGGGCCCCGCCCGAATGACTCATGGGATTGCCCGGGGTCCGGAAGGCCGCCTTGCCATGCACCGAACAGCCCTAATATCCCAACCCGGGGACCTCAATACTCTGCTATTCCGATTTCTGCTTGACAAGAAGATTTGCGAACTGGGATATGTACTTGACACTGATCCCCGTGGCATTCGATACGCGCTGCCGGCTCAATATCACGATCTGAGGAAAGGTTAGGAAAGGAAAATGGAAAAATCCACGGCTATCCGCAGATTTAGCCTGATAACAGAGCACGACGCCTATCTTTTCAAGGAGGGCAATCACTTCAGGCTCCATGAGAAGATGGGATCGCACATTGTCAATGTCGACGGAGTCCTGGGGACCTTTTTTGCAGTATGGGCCCCCAATGCTAAGAAAGTCTCGGTAATTGGAGACTTCAATTCCTGGGACCGCACGGCCCATCCTCTGGCGATAAGAGGAGACGGCTCGGGCATTTGGGAAGGATTCATCCCGGGAATCGGCCATGGCGCCATATACAAATATCACATCGTCTCCAAGAAAAACGGATACAGTGCCAATAAGGGCGATCCCTATGCCAGGCATTGGGAAACACCTCCCGAAACAGGGTCCTATGTTTGGGACACCGCCTACGATTGGAATGACGGGGAATGGATGGCGGAGCGTGCAAAGGCTACTTCTTTGAACGCCCCGTATTCCATCTATGAGGTCCATTTAGGTTCATGGAAGCGGGTGCCCGAGCAGGGAGACCGCTGGATGAGCTATCGCGAGATGGCCGAAAGTCTTCCGGGATACATTGTGGAGATGGGTTTTACGCACGTAGAGTTTCTTCCCATCATGGAACACCCATTTTACGGATCATGGGGATATCAGACCACGGGCTACTTCGCCCCTACCTCGCGATACGGCACTCCACAGGATTTCATGCACCTGATCGATGTACTGCACCAAAATGGGATAGGCGTCATTCTCGACTGGGTACCCTCCCATTTCCCAACCGACGAGTTCGGGCTGACATTCTTTGATGGGACTCACCTGTTCGAGCATCAGGACCCCAAGAAGGGCTTCCATCCCGAGTGGAACTGCTACATCTTCAATCACGGACGCTATGAAGTAAGGGCATTTCTCATCAGCAGCGCCATTTTCTGGCTTGACAAGTATCACGCGGATGCAATTCGGGTGGACGCCGTCGCATCCATGCTCTACCTGGACTATGCGCGCAAGGAGGGCGAATGGATTCCCAACATCCACGGCGGCAAGGAGAACCTGGATGCGATCTATTTCATAAGGCGCCTAAATGAGGCGGTTTATAAGCAATTTCCGGACGTACAGACGATTGCGGAAGAGTCCACATCATGGCCGATGGTATCGAGGCCTGCCTATGTGGGCGGCCTGGGATTCGGTATGAAGTGGAACATGGGCTGGATGCACGATACGCTCGATTATTTCTCAAAAGATTCCATTTTCAGGAAATTCCAGCAAAACCAGCTTACCTTTAACGTCTGGTACGCTTTTTTCGAAAATTTCATCCTTCCGCTTTCTCATGACGAGGTAGTGTACGGAAAAGGCTCGCTGCTAAGGAAGATGCCCGGAAACGACTGGCAGAAATTCGCGAACCTGAGGCTCCTTTTCGGCTACATGTTTGGTGAACCCGGGAAAAAGCTCATCTTCATGGGCGGCGAATTTGGACAGTTGGATGAGTGGTATCACGAACGAAGCCTGGCCTGGGACCTTCTCAATCTTCCCGAGCACCGGGGAATTCAAAAATGGGTCCAGGATCTGAACCGGTTGCACCGGGAAGAACCTGCCATGCATGAACTCGATTTCAGCGGTAAAGGATTTGAATGGATCGATTTCCGCGACGCCGACTGGAGCGTTCTCGCTTTTCTGAGAAAACCCGCTACCACCGGCGATCTCATTATGGTAGCGGCAAACTTTACCCCCGTGCCCAGGACAAGCTACCGGTTCGGCGTCCCACGGGCGGGCTACTGGCGAGAGCTTCTGTGCAGCGACTCAGAGATTTACGGCGGCTCGGGTTACGGCAATCTCGGAGGGTTGGATGCTGTACCGGTCCCGAGCCATGGTCACAATTATTCACTGTCGCTGGTTCTGCCGCCGCTCGGGATCGTTTTTCTTAAGAGCGAAGCCCCCGCCGAGTGGACGATACAGCCACAGGAGGATGCGGGCTTGGATGAATAGTAATGGTTCACCGGAGAATGTGGGACTCATAAGTTAAGCGTTTGGTGCACGCGAAGTCGCGAAGACGCGAAGTCTGAATGGTTGTTAACAATACGTTTGATGCCGTTCTTGAAAACAGGAGATCCGAAGTTTTTCAGGAAACCAAGGGGCAGTTTGAGGAGCCTGAGATAAGTTAGCACCTGTTTGCCGTGGACAGGAGAAAGGTTCTCAACGGATTTGATCTCAACCAGGATTTTCCCTTCA
>Ga0326728_10008297_pt1 | contig 25917 bp, 27 predicted proteins | sample MB3enrmetagenome_FD_207602 | JGI IMG/M metagenome (GOLD analysis project Ga0326728, IMG submission 207602) | Lab enriched peat soil microbial communities from McLean, Ithaca, NY, United States - MB31MN | ecosystem: Environmental > Terrestrial > Soil > Wetlands > Peat | place: USA: New York... | reverse complement strand
ATGTTTTGACAGGCGGCGCGGTTTTGCCTGGTTTCAAGTGCAAATTGCGCAGAATTTTTCTGCCAGGTTGACGCGGCGGGTAACGGCCCGGCGGGGGCCATCCGGCAAATACGCAATCTTTGCCTCGTCCTATGATGCGCAATCCGAAATCGAGTCACGGCTCGACGGAGTCTCGCCCTGCCGTCAGGAGCATCGGCAATCTGAAAAATTGTGTTTTGGCGCGCTTCTGCTAGATTGCATGGCATGAGTTTTGTTGGCGAGTTTGACGGGCTGGCGCTGGACGATTTGCTGGCCGAGACGCAAGAGGCTTCGGCGGCGGACGTCGCCGAAAGTCTGGGCAAATCCCATTTGTCGCTGTGGGATTTCGCGCGGCTGATTTCGCCGGCGGCGGGCGGTTTTTTGGAAACGCTGGGCCGGCGCTCGCAGGCGCTGACGCGGCAGCGCTTCGGCAAGGTGATCCGCTTTTTCGCGCCGCTTTACCTGTCCAACGAATGTATCAACAATTGCCGGTACTGCGGTTTCTCGCGCGACAATGCCATTCTGCGAGTGACCTTGAGCGTGGCGGAGGTGCTGGAGGAGGCGCGCGCGCTGCGCGGGCTGGGCTTCCGCAACGTTCTGCTGGTTGCGGGGGAACATCCCAAGTTTGTTTCCGAGGCCTACCTGGTGGAATGCGTGCGGGCCTTGCACGCGGAAGTGCCGGGAATTTCGCTGGAACTTGGCCCGATGGATACCGGCCAATACCGCGCCCTGGCCGGGGCCGGCGCGGACGGTTTGGTGGTTTACCAGGAAACTTATGACCGCGCCATTTATGCCCGGATGCATACGGCGGGGCCGAAGCGCGATTTCAACTGGCGGCTGGAAACGCCGGAGCGGGCTTACGCGGCGGGTTTCCGCCGGCTGGGCATCGGCGCGTTGTTTGGATTGGGCGAGTGGAGGCGGGAAGCGTTGAGCGTGGCGGCGCATGCCTTGTTTTTGTTGCGCCATTGCTGGAAGGCGCAATTGACCATCTCGCTGCCGCGCCTGCGTCCGTGCGCGGGCCAATTCCAGCCCCCGACCCAACTTGGGGACCGGGATATGGCGCAGTTGCTTTGCGCGTTGCGCTGGCTTCTCCCCGACGCCGGGCTGGTGCTCTCCACGCGCGAACCGCCCCGGCTGCGCGACGGCCTGATTCCGCTGGGCATTACGATGATCAGCGCGGGAAGCCACACCGAGCCGGGAGGCTACACCGGCGCGGGCCGGGAGAAGACTCATCACACCGAGCGCGGACGCATCCTCGCGCCGGCGGCAGGCGCGAGCGAATGGGCGCCCGCTCCGGGCGCGACCAACGCCACGGAGCAATTTGAAATTGCCGACGACCGTTCGCCGGGCGAAGTCGCCTCGCGGGTGCGGCAACTGGGTTACGAACCGGTTTGGAAAGATTGGGACGCAGCATTGACAGCATGACAAACACCCGCCTCTCCAGACGAAAATTCCTGGCCTGCGCCGGAGCGGGCGGCTTGGGCTTGGCGGGCTACACAGGACTGGTCGAGCCGTTTCGGCTGGAGGTAGGACGTCACGAATGGAGGACCCGCCTGCCCGCGCCGGATCGTCCGTTGAAACTCCTGCATCTGTCCGACCTCCATGCCTCCTGGGCAGTCAGCCTTGAATTCATTGAGGAGGCGGTGGAGCTTGGGGTGCAATTGAAACCGGACCTGGTTTGCATCACCGGCGATTTCATCACCGGCCAATATGCGGCCTTTGACGCCTACGCGCGGGTGCTGGGGAAATTGTCGGCGGCGGCCCCGGTTTTTGCCTGCCTCGGCAACCACGACGGAGGCCGCTGGGCCGGGATTCATGGCGGCTATCCATCCACCCAAACTGTCCGCCGCTTGCTCCAGCAGAGCCACATCGAATTGTTGCACGATCACTGCGCCGCGCTCCGGCTCAATGGCCGGGATGTGAAATTGACCGGCCTGGCGGATGTCTGGTCCGAGAACTTAAATCTGGCTGCGGCTTTTCCCCCGGAGGAGGCTGGCGGGCCGGCGGCCCGGATTTTGCTTTCGCACAATCCGGACACCAAGGAATTTCTCAAGTTGCATCCGTGGGATTTGCTGCTGTGCGGCCATACTCACGGCGGTCAGGTCGTCCTGCCGTGGCTGGGCGCGCCATGGGCGCCGGTGCGGGACAAGCGATTTCTCGCGGGGATGTATTGCTGGGACAATCGCTGGATACACATCACCCGGGGCGTGGGCAATGTGCATGGCTTGAGATTCAACTGCCCGCCGGAGGTCAGCCTCATTACCGTCATTTGAATGAAGCCCGGTTTTGTCATCGCCAACGGCCAAAAAATCTCCGCGCCGCTGCCTTGTTCCATCGAGACATTTCTTCTGGGCCAAAAGCTACCGCCGCGCAGCGTGGTGGTGGAACATAACGGGGAGGCGGTGGCGCCTTCCCAATTCGGCCGCCGGCAGCTGGCCGAGGGCGACCGTCTGGAAATTGTGAAAATCGTGGCGGGAGGATAGCCCCATGCCGGCTGAACAGGTTAATCCGGACATCGCGGCGCTGGCGGGGCGCATCAAAACGGAATTGCTTTTCGGCCAGGTCCTCATTCGCCGCGCCAACGGCGGATTTGAATTGCGCCACGCTGCGGACGGCGGGAGCGAACCCGGCGGTCTGGGCCTGCTGGCGGACCACCAGATTCGCCCTTTGGCCCAATTCACTTCCAGCGGCGAGTTTCGCCCCCTCAAGTCCGCGCCCAATTTGCCGGCGGGCTGGCGGATTGCCGCCCCGGATGAACGCGCCCTGGCTATGGCTCTCCATTATCTTTATCCTGGCGCGGTGGCCGATTGCTTTGCCGCGCAGTCGGCGGCGCCCCCCGTCACCTCCTATCGCCAATTCACGGCCCGCCAGACCGGCATGTATCGCATCACCGCCCGCCTGGACGACGCGGCCGCCGGGGCGATGATGCGCGCCTGCTGTCACCACGATTTTTGCCTGAAACGCCGCCTCTGGACGGTTGGGGGAGAGCCGTGCGATGAGCCGTCGCAAAAGAGCGTGATCCCGTGCCTGGAGCCATGCGCCCTCCTGCTGGAATTCGCCCGTAAAATCGCGCGCCTGGAACCGCGGGAAACCGGTCCTTCCCCGCCTGCGCCTGCCGGCCGGACGGCCGGGTCCGCGGCTGGGGAATGCGATTTTGACGCTCCCCACAATCCGCGGCGCTTGCGATATGACACGGAAAAGCAGCAGTTGGAGGCGAAACCAAGAGCGGAATAATGCCCGGTCCTGTTTGTTCTCGCAGCTCGCGCATGCCAGTGCTGGTTGCCGGCGCGAAAAAACTCGGAAAAGTCATTGAAATAGGCGTTGGCCCCATTTAGGATGTTGATAGACGGGATTGGCCGGGGCGTAGCGTAGCTTGGTAGCGCGTCTGAATGGGGTTCAGAAGGTCGTGAGTTCAAATCTCACCGCCCCGACCATTTTTTTCGTAGGTAAATCCACTTCTTGATAAAAAACTCCCCGCAGTGTATTTTTGGGCATTATACCACTTTTTATACCACACGAAATCAAAGAAAGACGATGACGGCGGGGCGGATGGGCAAGGAAAGAGTAGCCGGGCACGTCAATCAGGTTGGTGGCAGTGCCGAGCGAACCCCAGACCTTGCCGTCCCTGTTGAGCATGCGACACACCTGCTCCACTTCGATAGCCCCTCAAAAAAACCTTCACTTGGTCCTTTCCGGCTGGCTTGACCTTTCCATCCGAACGTTCTGCAAGCGGGCTTGGAGGGAGACCCGCCAGCATTGACGCCGATTCAGCCAGCGTAGGTTGCTGCCGCTCCGGCGCGGCCAAAAGGCCCGCGCTACGGCAGCGACACGATGCCCTTGCGCTGGAGTTTTTCCTGCAAGTGCCATGATGGCAGCGGCGGCGGCACAATTCACGCCAACCTCGAAGCCCTGGATGCAGGGATTGAGCCGACTTGGCGCTACGCGTGGTTGTTGGTCGAGGCCGGTGTCGTTGCCCTGGTGCTCGCCTTCCAGGGCGTTGCCGCGCTTCCGGTCGTTGTCGCCTAGTTCGTCGTCAACGGTGCGATGTTCCTCTTCTTATTCCGGGCGCTGCCGGGTGGCAGGTCGCTCCCGGTGCCGGATCTGGAGCTGGAAGCCGTGATGCTGGTTGCTGTCAGTGCGGAGGCACGGCTCCGGCGTCGCCGTCGTAAAAACTGCGGGCGCATGGTTGTCGCGGTAGGGCCGCCGGTTGCCCGGCGTCCCTACCGCGATCACTTTAAAGATTTTGTGAATAAGTTTTTCTTGCTTGGCCCCTGATATGTGGTAGAATAGCCGCGATATTTCTGGCGACTAATTCGTTGCGACGACAATTAGGCCAAAAGTCTGAGAAAACGACTAATGATATGGCAAATCAACTATCAAGTATTAAACACATCGTCCAACTCATGATGGAAAACCGCTCGTTTGACCAGATGTTGGGGTTTCTCTATACAGACGCCGGTAACAAGTCCCCGAGTGGCCAACCATATGAAGGCCTCACAGGAAACGAATCCAATCCCGATGACACGGGCAGGGACATAAAGGTGTTTAAGATAGATCCTAAGATGCCTCACCCCTATTTTATGCCTGGAGCCGACCCCGGCGAGGGCTTCTATAACACCAACTTTCAGCTGTTCTCCACCGACACTCCGGCCAAAGGTGAGGTGGCGGCGAACAAAGGATTTGTTATCAACTTCAAGCGGGCTATCGCGTCGGATTTGGCAAAGAAGTATTCCGATAGCCTGCCGGGCACAGATGCTTGTGAAATCATGGGAGCCTATCCGCCGGAAATGTTACCCGTCATGTCGGCGTTGGCCAAGGGCTTTGCCGTTTGTGATCATTGGTTCGCATCGGCTCCGACGCAGACCATTCCGAATCGCGCGTTTGCGGCAGCCGCGACTTCCCAAGGGCATCTTGACAATCACGTGAAGGCATTCACTTGCCCAAGCATTTTTGGCCGCCTCTCAGCCAAGAATATAGATTGGGCAATCTATGGATACAATCGCGCCCCTTTGACCAGAATGGATTTTCCTGACACTGTCTGGGCGGACGAAAGTCATTTTGGCCATTTTGGCGATTTTAAGCAAAGCGCGGCGCAAGGCGATTTGCCCGCCTATACCTTTCTCGAACCTAGCTTTGGCGCATCGGGCAACAGCCAACATCCGAATTATGACGTCGCCTTAGGCGAGCAGTTGATGCATGACGTATACTATGCCCTCCGCAACGGGCCGGGTTGGAACGATACCCTGCTATTGATTACGTACGATGAGCACGGAGGCAACTTCGACCATGTCCCTCCGCCGTGGGGCGCCGCGCTTCCCGATGATTCCGTCGGGGAATTTGGCTTTGATTTCACCCGCTTCGGAGTGCGCATCCCGGCCATCCTGGTTTCGCCCCGCATTAAGGCCAGTACCGTCTTCCGCGCCAGGAACGGCGTGATCGACCACACGTCGCCCCTCAAAACGATCGAGTTGCGTTGGAAGTTGGATTCGCTTACCGCTCGCGACAAAGCGGCTCCGAATCTCGGCGATGTGCTCACGTTGGCGGAGCCGCGCACAGATGATCCGCTGAAGGGCGTGCAAATTCCCGTCTCCGGCGCCCAACATCCGTCCCAGTCCAAACCCTCCGTGCTGGAGTGGCTTCATGCGCACAAAGTATCGCTTTTGCCGCTGCGGAACGACAAAGGGATGTACGACCAGCACGCACAGCCCGACCTCTCCTCCAGCGAAGCCATGGGCGATTACATTCAAATGCGGACTTCCGAATGGAATCGGCACGTCAAGCAATTGGCTCACCGTCGGGCAACTCGTTCCTCCGCTCATCGGGGTCCGGCCCAGCGCAGCCGAAATTGAGCGCCGAACCATCTCGCGCCCAGCCCCAAAAACATGGAAAAAGCCTTTGTTGTATGAAATCTCCGCAAACAGCGCGCTCAAAGTCCGCGACACACGCCCGGAGCAAATCACCGAAATTTCTCGTTGCGAAGGTAAAGAGGTTGACAATTCATGGCGGTTCAAGCGAGCAGGAATGTGCGCTTTCGGAGGCCTACCGTGATATTCTCCGCAGTTATCGCCGGCTTCTTTCTTCCGGCGCAGGACCGCTTCTGAACTGGCAAGACGCCGTGCGCGAGGCTTTAGGCTTTCTGGGCGGCCAGGCAGACAGGCACACGGCTTCCCTGGCGGACTATGATCATCACCATTATGGACCCTATTTAGGGATCAGCGACGAAGGCGCGGTGGCGAGCGCCATCAGACGCGCGGCCTATGCGTCGCCCAAGGCCCGGGCTCTGGGAGCCAAACCGTCCCCCCTCGCTATCGGGGTGGCGCTGGACGCGGAAAGGTTGGGAAGCATCGGTGAACTGCCAGTCGGCCCGGACGAGTTTGCCGAAATTTGGCGCGAATGCGTCGGCCAAATTTTGATGACAACGAACATCGGCAGCCGGGCCAACCTTCGTTTTTATAGCCGGGCGCCTTTGATTGCGATACCCGGCGGCAAGTTGGCCAAGGCTATTGAAACGGCCAAAGCTGGCCTAACTGTTGCCTTCAAGCCCTTTGTTGAGGCTCCGGGCGGTCCGCGCCCGGTCATCGTCTTTGTGGAGTTTGCACTTGGTTCCAAGCGAGCCGTCAAAGAGCAGCGTGAGATACTGGCGAGCATAGTGGAACACGCGCGTGGAGGAAGTATCGGAAGCCCGGGCATTCATAAGGTGGGCCTTAATGTTCGGGTTGGCTGGGGCCGAAAAGGGTGCGACGCCGTTCTGAGCGCCATTGATCTGGCAAGTTCTGTGGGCATTGAAAATTTATCCGTCGACGGCGTTGTGCGCAAGGACGCTGACACCGTGCTGTCACTTCCGGGTCTATTGAACTATTTTCCACCCGATCTAGTTTCCAAGATACTAAGTCATGCGTCAGCCCAAGTGGTAGTGGCGCGCGCCATCAATATGCCGGACCCGGATTCCGTGGCACGGGAGATTTGGAGTGCACTCAACACAGCCCGGGCCATGGGACTTGATCTGGGAAAGTACGGTCTTTTTCCGTTGAGCCTTGAGGAATGCGATACCATAGTGGGACAGGTGCAAAAATGGTTTCCGGACTGGTGCGCGGCGCCGGTGTTTTACATCGATCAAGGTCTGGTAAGCAAAGAGCGTGTTTACGTGGGCGACGACCTTGCCGACGGAGTGAAAGCATGGCTGCGGGTTGTGGCCAGGCACAAAGTGCGCATCGTCCTTATTGACACTGTTGACAAGTCGAAAAGCTGGAAGATTTTAAAGACTGGAGATGACCCAAAAGGCATACTTAAGGAGGAGCAGATTGCGCATTTGAACGCCCTGGGAGAACAGCTTGGCATAAAGATTTTATGGGCTGGAGGAATAACGCTGGAACAGGCTTACTCTTTTGGGAGACTCGGTGTATTTGGCATCTACGTCACCACGGCGGCCTCCAAGGCGGCACCGGTCAGGAGCGAGTATTTGAACGACCCCGAACTTGCCGCGGAGAAACGGCCCACATTTACAGGGGTAGCTATGGTTAAGACCTTGCTGGAGGGAGGCTTTCTCTTGGAGGGCTTGGCTTCAAAGTCGCCGGAGATACACGATCAATTACAGAAAGCCGGCCCTGATCCTGAGAAGTTATCTCGCATACTGCCCGCCGCCTGGCTGAAATGGTGGCAAATTCACTCTCCAACAACAAAACGATTATCTGCCAAATGACAGTGAAAAATCCGCAGCAGAAGGAGAAACCCGGCGGGGCGAGGCCTTCGGTCATCGTCACCGCCGCTGGTTCCAGCGACGAGTTCGAATTCATCGTTATAGGCACCGGAGCAGGCGGAGGACCGGTTGCAGCCAACCTGGCCAAGGCGGGCAAAAGGGTCTTGGTTCTGGAGGCAGGCGGTGATGGGAATAATCCCCGTTCCCGTTTCAAATACGAAATTCCGGGAAGTGATCCACGAACGGACCCCGAGCTTGGATGGGCTTACTGGATTAACAGCAGGGCCAAAGAAGCTGACCGCCGAAAGCAACATTTCTACGTTCCAGGAAAGGGGCTTTATTATCCTCGCGGAACGTCAATTGGCGGATCGACTACTGTTAATGCCATGATTGCGTTATACCCTGACAACGGCGACTGGGATGCTATAGCTGAATTGACCGGAGACCAGTCATGGAATAGCTCCTCCATGCGCACTTATTTTGAAAGGCTGGAGCAGGTCCGTTACGTGAAACCTACGAAAGATAACCGTGAACGGCACGGCTTCTCAGGGTGGTTGCCCTTGGAAATGGTGGGAACCAAGAATAACCTGTTTCGCGACAAATGGCTTACTAACTACGTTGTTTCCCGGGTCCGGAAGGTCGAAAATGGGAACCTTTTCGAAGAGGCCGCAACGCAGGACGAGAATTTTCGTCTGGACCCAAATGACTGGAGTTTCGTGTGCCGCCGGGCCACGGGAATGGCCGATCCTCCCCGTTCCTCGGAAAATGGAGCGCGTCGCGGAACAAGAGAGTTGCTCCTCAATACGGCCGCGAGTTTCCCGCAGAATCTCCAGATCCGGACGGACTGCCTCGTCACGCGGCTTTTGTTTGACGACGTGGAAACAAACCGCGTTGCAGGTGTCGAATATCTGGAAGGGCCGCATCTTTACGGTGCTTCATTTTTGGCCGAGGAATTTTCGAGCCGTCCCGGAGTCCGACGCGTCGCCCTGGCGAAGCGCGAGGTCGTTCTCTCAGCCGGCGCGTTTAATAGTCCACAGATACTCATGCTTTCGGGGATTGGGGCTGAAGATGAGTTAAAGAAACACGGCATTGCTGCTCGCATCAAATTGCCAGGAGTGGGAAAGAACCTTCAGGACCGTCTGGAAACCGGCGTCGTGTGCAAATTGCCATTCGGCCCCAACATCTATAAGGGCTGCACTTGGGGGGCGCCGGGTGATCCGTGCTTCCTCGAGTTCGAGCGAGACCCTCGGCGCGGTGCCTATCGCGAACGTCTTTCCCGTCAAATGTATATGATCATGCGATCGAGTCCTGATCGAGACGCGCCCAATCTCGTCATTTTTGGGTTCACCGGAACCTTCCGCGGGTACTATTACCCAATGATGGTGCCGCCGCAGGAAAGCGAGGCCTTTACCTGGTTTACGCTCTCGGGGCACACCCGCAACACCGGCGGAACTGTCACGGTCAAATCTTCCAACCCGCGGGACACACCCGAAATAAATTTCAATAACTTTGAGGATGGCAACGACGTCCAGGGCGAAGATCTGGATGCTCTTCTGCACGGTGTCAAAATGGCGCGAAAGCTAGCTTCAGGAGGGGCCTCTGGGGCGGCCGAGGGCGAAATCAGCCCAGGTCCCGATTGTGAGTCCGACAACGACCTTAGACAGTTTATAAAGAATGAAGCCTGGGGCCACCACGCGTCTTGCACGAATAAAATGGGGCCAGCCACGGATCCATTAGCTGTTGTGGACAGCAGATTCCGCGTCCACGGGACCAAAGGCCTCCGAGTGGTTGATGCATCCATCTTTCCGAGAATTCCCGGCCTTTTCATTGTAGTGCCAATTTACATGATCGCGGAAAAGGCCAGTGACGAGATTATGGCCGACTATCGCGAATAATACAAACACAGAAACACTATGGCCAACGCTTCAAACGCCCCATCATCAAACGCGACCAAAACCGGAATGCCAGTCGCGGATTTCGATTTGTCGTTCACCTGGCACACAGGAGATTGGGAGCGCCTCTTTGATGCGCAGATCGACCTTATCAAACAAGATATTGCGCGTGCCAAGGCAGACAATCGGTCGGCCGTCTACTTAAGCTGCCCTATCAGCAGTCGCGGCGGAGGTTGGTCCGGCACAAACGTTGACATTGCGCGACATGTCGAAAGATCGTTGCTGCAACGCTGGGGGGAAGGCTTCTGGATCCTGAACCCAGCCCAATATCAACTGGAATCCAACGCGGGCACAGGCCTGCTTAATGAGCATGCCCAGCGATTGCATATTGACCTTTCCCGATTGCTGGCTCAATCCAGTCCTAGCGGCGGCGATTACATGCGGATGTGGACCAAGGTATTGGTGGAGGACGGTTCCGGTAATGTGGGACGAAACTTTGACGCGTTTTATTTCCTCGGCCCGCGCGATGTCTTCTCTTTCTTTTCTCACGGCGAAACATTGACTTTGACCGCCGGGATCGAAGCTTATTTTGCGAGAAAATTCGCATCCGACGCTTCATTCTGCGACGCCTTTTCCATTCCGGATATCAAGTGGGGCGGCAGCGCGGATGCGGCCTCCAAAACCAAGTGGGCCAAATTGCGCGTGGATTTCCTGAGGTTTTACGGCCTCCGCGCCAGCGCCAATTTCAGCCTTGGCAGCCATGACGAATGGGAGATCTTCCGCCAGATTAACGCCAAGCGCAGAAAAAATAGCGAGACGCCAGATATGAAGGACGGCGACGTAGGCGATCAGTTGGCGGCCTTCTTCGACGGCAATCAGGTCGATCCCGCATCCTCTCAAAGTAAGTTGTCACGCGGATACGCCGTTTAGCCTCAAATGGCCTCAGTCGTCGTCATTCTACACGGGTATAGCGACACGCGAAAGTCGTTTGCGCCCCTGGCAGCATTTCTGCGGAACAACGGCTTCAGAGTCGCGTCCATTTTTCTTGGCGATTACATCACCTTGGAAGACCACGTCACAATTCCCGATTTGGCCAAGGCATTCGTCAACGCGCTCGCTTCAAAAAAGATTTCGGTCAAGAAGGCTGGCATAGATTTAATGGTCCACTCCACTGGCGCCCTTGTGGCGCGCGAATGGCTTACTCGATGTTTTTTGGAACCGCAGTTGCCCTGCCCGCTGGCACATTTCCTGATGCTGGCTCCAGCGAATTTTGGCTCGCCCCGCGGTCATCTTGGCAAAACCATGCTGGGGCGCGTCATCAAAGGATGGAAGACTGGATTCGAGTCGGGAACGCAGGTCCTCAATGCACTGGAACTGGCATCCCCGTACACGCGGCACCTCTCCGCGGCGCCGTTGGGCCAATTGATCGGATCCTCTGCAGGCGCGGCGAATGACATCAGCGAATCACCTGTCGATGAAACGAATACGCGATTTTGGCGCCCGAACGGAACACTCATGCTCGATCTGGTGATTGAGCGGACGCAAAACGAAAACATGTTCGGATTGTACGCCCCTGAGGCCAAACGCTGATTTACCGGGGCTTGTTAAATCTATCCACCTAAAATTATGCAAAACGCAATTGCCTTTTCGGACAATGATATTGTTATGATCGCCTGGAGCTACGGCAAAAAGCCCGAAGGCTGCATGGGCTTTGCCATTTATCGCGTGTATGCGGACGGAAAGGAAGCCGTGCTGCCGAGTCACGCCGTTTTTCCAGGAAACAGAATTCAATTTGGCCAAACCACCGCCGAGTTTCCCGTGCAAAAATTCTATTGGAAGGATCCGTACGCCCGCTTGGAGGCGCAACAGACGGGCAACAATAAGTTTCGTTACAAGATTGTTCCCCTGCATGGAGACCCCGGCCAACTGACTCCGATGAACTTGCCCAACATCATCTCCAATGAAATAGAAATCTCGCCAGTCGTCTCTGATGGGATGAAGGCCTATTTCAATCGCGGCTTGATTTCCACTCAGCACGTCTCCGAGGCTTTGGGCGGTAAGCCGACGAAAGAGAAATTGCTCGAGCAAATTGAAAAATCGGGCAATCCCTTGCGGACGAGCCTGACGGGCGATATGGCTGGCGCGTTGCTTGGCTTCCTCGATCGGGCGCAAACCTCGGGAAGGATTTATGCCGCCCTTTATGAACTGGGCGATGAGGAACTGATCGCGAAACTAGAGAACATTGGAGAACGCCTGTCTATCATTTTGGCAAACTCGATCGGAGCCGATCCGGAGGATCCGAAAACTAAAATTGATGAAAACGATCCCGCCCGCGAGCGCCTTAAGAAAACAACGAAAGAGATTTACGACCGAATCATGCCCAGCGGTCACATCGCTCACAACAAGTTTCTGGTTTACGCGGACGACGGCGGCATTGCGCGCGCGGTTCTCTTTGGATCAACCAATTGGACGTCGACCGGATTGTGCGCCCAGACCAACAACACCATAGTGCTTGATAATGATCAAGTTGCGAAACGCTATCTTGACTACTGGAAGCAACTCGCAAAGGATACCAAGAACGCCGACGGCAATCCCAAGGATCTTCAAGGCGGGGACTTGCGCGCTTGGGATGCCAAGGGCGCAACACTGACGGTTGATGGCGCCTCGTCAGCCGAAAGTTGGTTCTCCCCAAATACGCCAACCGCTCGAAAAAAAGGGGGAAGCGAAAAATCTCCCCGAGACATGGCCCAGCTTATCGACCTGATCAACGGTGCCCAGCATGCCCTGCTCTTCCTTCTCTTCTATCCAGGAACTCCCAGCCTCGCCAACTGGACCGCGGATGCGGCCAGAAAGAATAAGAACCTTTTCGTGCGCGGCTGCGTCACCAACAAATCGGCCTCCGAGGCCTTTTATTATCAACTAAGAGGCATGACCCCTCCCAAGAAAATCAAAGGCCAAAAAAACCCGGTCATGCAGGATCCGCGCGTGTTCGGCGCCGAGGCTTTCACGGGAAAGGAAATTCCCGAAGGTTGGCAACATGAAATTCTTAATGCGGGATTCGCCATCATCCACGACAAGATTCTAGTCATTGACCCCTTTTCAGACCAGTGCGTTGTAGCCACGGGCAGCCACAATCTTGGCTACAAAGCCTCTTATGACAACGATGAGAACTTAATGATTATCCAGGGCAACAAAAGACTCGCCGCGGCCTATGCCACGCACGTTTTTGACATCTACGACCATTTTTCGTTCCGCTACTGGATAAATCATTCCAAGTCCCAGAAGAACTATTTTCTCGAAACCGACCCAGACAAATGGATGGACAAATACTTCGACGCAGATGGCCACATCATAAATGCACAGTTGAAATTCTGGATGCAAGCGGCACTATGATCACAAATGACCTCAAACCGGCCAAATCTGTGTTCTAATCGTCCTGCTGAATCGAGCTGAATAGAATTGGCTGTCGTCTTAATGATGATAAGAATAATTCGCCAATCCGGCTTGGCTGGCTGTAAGTCGCAAATGGCATACAGGTACTGAACTAATTGGGCGATGCAGCAGTGCAAAGCTGCGTGAAGTTTTTGGCCTCACGGGGTTGCCGAACGTGTCCATGCGGGCATAAGTGTCCGCACCTTGGACGGTGTCGCCGTCGGAAAGCCCATAAGGCGGTTGTCCACCCCGGGTTGTGTATGCCCAGGTTCCGTCGGAAAAGATTATTAAATAATCCTCGTTGTCGCTTTGGATGTTGCACTCGAAGTAATCAACCCGGTTTTGTGTGTAACAAGTTGTTACGAATGGTGAGGCAGCAACAATGATTAAAGCTGCCATTATCGAAGCCATTGCAGGGTTTGATCCATGTTCCATACGGTGTCTCCTCTCTGGATAAGCTTCATATTTGGTTCATGCTGATTCCAAAGTAGCAAGCGAGAGATATTCACATTTCGAGTGCAGTATTTAGCTCATTTTCTTAGGATGCACAAGCACAATTAACCGATTTGCCGAATAGTCATGTAATCCTGACATAATTGTGAAGGACTGCCGAGGATGGCTGGGTGCTGTCTCACGCCGGAAACAACAAACCTTCTATCTTCTCAAGCGCCGCCAGCGCCTTATCACTTTCCCCATTTTTGACCTGCCTTTTTGCTTCGGTGAGCAGCATCAAGACCTGGCCTCCTGGCCACTTGCCTTTCGGTTTGCTCCGTTTCCCCTTTTTTGGTGAACGGACCATACCCTGAGTGTTTGCCAGGAGCTCACGGATCACGGCTTTAACGACGCTCAGGGTCACTCTTCCTTCCTTGGCGGTCTTGACCGCCCTTTTCCAGGCTCCCGGGAATTCTTCCGGGGCTAACTTGAGGAAGGGACGCATCTGGAATTCGTTCGCGGGTCTCGGCAAGTTGTCGCCACTTGGGAGCAATTTCATCCGTTCTGCGGCGCCCATGATCCGCCAGGCGTAGGAGCGGCCAAGGTGCCATCGCTCCTGGCAGTACTGCTGGAAGGTCGTATGGGTGTCGCGATACAAGCGGCTGTCCCGAATCCTGAGCAATGCATCGCCGACCTCAAAGCAGGTCCCAAGTCCTTTCTCGACAATGCCTTCGCACTCTTCAAGCTCGTCTCTTTCGTTTTGGGACAGCGCAGTCGCTGGTTCGCTTGGCTCCCCGGCGACCACCCTAAGCACAATCTCTTGTTTTCGTGGATTCTCCTCCCGATTTTGGCTCAAATCTGCTTTCGAACGATTCACAGGAGGGAGGATTTCTGGGGCTCCGGATTTTTGTTGCATAACACGTTTTGAGCTTCTGTTTCCGACTTTCCATGTTGTAAGTGCCTTATGGTCAATCACTTACTGGAATGTTGCCAATTGGCAACATTTTCATCCATGCCAGAGTTCGCCCACAATGCCCGTCTCCTGTCGGCCAATTGCCAGCACAGATCCGCAGAACCCACCAAACTGAACAAGAATGCCTTTGCCGCAGGAGAGAACTCGCCATACCCACTAATACGGATCGAAACACACCAATCTATCAAAAAATCTGCTTGTTGTGACTCTGGATTCCTCTAACGCTGGAATTGAGGTCCGCCATGATGATGCCGACCAGATCGCCACATTCGACAAGCGGCAGGAGAGCTGCCTTCTAGCTCCCACCTGCGTGCGGAAGTTTTTTCAGGTGTTGTCGGTGAGAGCAGCGAGACCGAGCATCGCAGCCGGAGCAAATGGGCGCGTAAACGGAGGGTCTCAGAGGATTCGAGACTACGGAACGGAACGAAGGGACGAGCCTAAAAGGTTGAACGTGGCGCGTGTAAAATTTAATCCGGTCGCGACTTCGGAGGCAGCCAGTTTCGGTTCCAATAGTAATTCCACATATTCTCAAGTTGCGACAATTCAACATGGCCATCAAAGCACGCGACGTTAATCGCTCCAGGCAATTTTTGTTCCGTATCAACTTTGGTGGGTGCTTTGCCGGCTGCAAAATCGCCATGCCGGGCAATGATCATCCGCCCCAGGGCGCCGCTGAAGCCGCTTTGATGGGTGCCCAAATACAGGTTGTTCGGGGGCGGATCGTTTGTCCTGGGCCAGCAATCAACCCAGACACCATCACCAAAGACCGGAGTTTGCGACGGCCTCGGTATATTTGATTCCTTCTGGAAGATGTTGGCTTGGTCGGCGCTGGGCATGCCCCCGCTATCATTCGTAAGATTAGAATACAGCCAGCCGTTTAGACAATAGCTCCCATACCAGCGTTTCTCAGGCTCGACCGAATCCCAATGCCAGGACTTGTCAGCCGTTCCGAAACTTCCTTTAATTACGTTTGTGTTTCTTGCCGCGGGACATAACCGAACTGCATCTACGTTGGCGTGGTAATTGATCAGCCGCCCCATCCAAAGGAGTCTGTTCCCTGTGAAATCATACTCAAGACAGGTCTCATGGTAGTCACCCATATACATCGTGTTCGCCACACTGATCTGTTTGAGGTTGCTCAGGCATTGGACCCGTGACGCCTTCAATTTGGATATTCCCAGCACGGGCAGCAGCAGCGACGCCAAAATGCCGATGATGGCGATGACGACCAGCATTTCAACCAAGGTGAATGCGCCGGGCGCGCGATTCAGCTTGAGCGGTGCAGTTGGGGAGAGGCGAGGCAATGCACAGCCTGCCTGTCTCTGGAACAAGGCCCGAGCCACTCCACGAAACATTTGTGTTTTTTTCATAAATCATTAAGCACAAATTGAAACCGGAAACGACCAGGCGATCAGCGATTCTCCAAAATAAACTTGGCAATCCCCATGTACCGCTTCTTGTTTTCATCAATAGCGAAGAATACGTGTCCTGCGTTCCCATACTGTATTTGTGTGAGAGTAAGATGCCGACAGGCTTCCAGAGCATATTTTCCCACATCTTGTGAATCGGAACTGTCGTCCTGGGTGCCAATCGAGATAAAAATACTTGGAACCATCTTTGTCTCCGCTCTCATTGCGTGGAACGTCTCCGGCGACAAAAGGATTGCCCCGCGCCAGAAGTCCGGATGATCCTCCAGGAGCCTGGCAATGGTATAAGTGCCGGCGCTTTCTCCACTGATGTAAATGCGGTGCGGATCAACGTTCGGATTCTTAAGCACTTCATTGTACACGGCCGCCATATCTTCTGCTTCGGTCGGTTGTCTGGGACTTCCCCCACCGTAAGGATGGACGGCGACGAACATGATACCCGAATTTGCAAGGAACTGGGAACTTGCCTGAAACCCAAGGTCGCTGAAGACATCCATCATCACGGGATATTTCTTGTTTCGATCTAATCTGGCCGGCGGCAGGTAATAGTAATCAATCTTCTGCCCGCTTGAAGTGGTGAGCGAAGCCTCAACCGGAGCAATGAATTGGCTAAAGACCAAACGCTCCTTCACCGGAACCACATTGCGCTGCTTGTGGCTGGCAATGTCATATTCCCAAATGCCGAGCGGTTCGTAATTGACGGAGGCGACCGTGTATATTTTGTCCATTTTCGGACTGACGCTGAAACTCCGCACAACCTCCCTCCCTTCTCTAAAGTCGTTCTCCGTCAAGCGGCCCCAATTCGTCGAGAGAACTTTCGGAGCGGTGAAAAGGTTGGTGCATAATTCCTTTTCCTGAGTTGCAACGGCGAGATAATTCCGATTCCCCTCCTTGCCAACATACGCAACCCCCATTCCATCTTCCAGCCATTGTCCCTTGAATTCGTAGTTCGTACAGCTCAAGGGAACAGGCGGTGTGTCAGTCGCACGGATATAGCACTCGTAAAGCATCGTATCTCTTGAATGCGCTTGTACGGCGCCAAAAAGATATGCATGTTGGGCGGCGCTGTAGTCAAGCCCTTCGAGTGTGAAATTGGTCAAATGGGTCAACTGGATCAACTGATCGGTTGGAACGTCAAAGCGCCAGATGTTCCCTTGTTCTATGAAGGAAATCGAGTGATCGGAATCGGCCAGCAACGAACTGGCGGGATGATCAAGTTGCCGCAACTGCACGAGCCCTTTCTTCCCAAATTGCCCAAGATGATTATCCGGTTCAACGTTAAAGAGAGACAGTCTGGGTGAATTGCGCGAATTGCCGAGGACCACTAACGAATCACCCGTAAGCCAGGTTCCCGTTTCTACGGGTTGCGATGCCTTAAACGAGGCAATTTCCTTTCCAATCGCCCCGTCGCAAATCACCACATGCCGGTTTTCATTGCCATCCTCAATCGTCGAAAAAGCCAGATAACGGTCGTCCGGTGACCAGCCGAACAGCTTAATTGACCCGCTCCGTGCCCGGTCTGCGGCTTTTCCCAGCGCGATTTGCGTGCGCTCGAGCGTCGCAAGATTCACCAGGAAAACCCCCGCTCCAGTCTCGACAGTTCGCACATAGAGCAGCGCCGTTTCCTCATTATTTATGGCCGGGGCTGTCAGGATTTCGCCGTGGAAATACGTTTCCTCCAACAAGGCTTCTAGATGTGGCGGCAATGCAGCCCAGGAGCGAAAATATAGTCCACCAATTGCAAGGATGCACAACGCCGCACCAACTCCCCAACCAAAGAGCAATCGCTTGAAGGGAACCAAAACTGGGGGGAGGGGGCGCTTCTTTTCTGCCAGAGACACCGGCTTCTCTCGCAGCGTTTGCGCCGCTCGTTCGGAAATAGTTGGTTTGGGTGGAGCTCCTGGAACTTGTGACATTTTGCCGCACGCTGGACATCGAACGAAACGGCCGGCTTCAGACACATCCACTACCATGTGCTGCCCGCACCCTTCGCTTGAGCAGTTGAATTTGATGTTTGGTGAGGTGGGCACTTGCAGCGCGGTGCCACAGACTGGGCAGGACACAGACCGGCCAGCCATTGACTCATCAACGGAAATCCGTCCCTGACAATTCGGGTTAGAGCAATTGAATTTGATCTCCATAATCGGGAGGGCAACAGCCCCTATGCTTTCACTCCACCATCATTTGGGCTTGGGGCCGGCCTGGCGCGGGAAGCCAGCCGCGACCAAAGCGGTTCAACGATCAAAAGCAGGTAACTTCCTGCAAGCAACCACGCCAAAACTGCCAGCATTACGCAATTGGTGGTTCGCGGTGAAATGGGGAGCTTTTCGTTCAGGTTCCCCAAGCAATCACAGAGATTCGGATCGCCCTGCCACCATAACCCCGCTCTGTAAGCCAGGAATACGGTGGCGAGCCATGCGATGAGAGCCAGCTTGATCCTTTGGCCTTCAGTCTTCATCAACAAAAATGCCGAAATGATGAGTTCCATCCCACCCATCATGTAAAACACCTGACGATTGGGCAAATGAACGAGCGGATCAGGATAGCTCAAAACTTCCGCCGTGCCGGCGGCGCTAAAAATCTTGGCTGCTGCCGTGACGAATAAAATAACTGCCACGGAATAAATGAAGCCGTCTTGGATTTTCTTGTTCATCTGCTTTCGTCAAAACATCGTTCCCGTCAATTGCCATGCCCAATCGTCCAAACATTGGGAAACTTCTTCCCAGGATCATCATGCTTTGGATCAGCGCGCCCCGTTGATTCCGATGGGTAAAGCAACGCCACATGGCCGTCCACCATCAGGTAATTGATCTTCCCGCCGTGATATTGATCAATGTCCAGGTTGGTGGACACGTGCTTTTTCACCGAGTCAATGATGGCTCCGTGATAATTGAAGGCCGAGTTTTCCGCCCAGGCATTTTCCGTCAGCAAGAGAGTGCTTCCCGGCGCATGAATCATATCCAGCTTGACCGCTGGCAGGCTTAGAGTGATTGCTTCCTCCGTGGGTCCGTTTGTGCGAGTTCTGGTTACTAGAATGAAATTCGTTAAAACCTTGCCTTCAAAACTCCATTGCCAATATACGCCAACCCCCGTCGCGTTCTGAGCCGACAAGGGCCAGTTCTCGGGTCTGGTGGAGTGGCTTGGCATGGCATAAGTGCGGCGCGCCTGCCCCTGAACGCCGGGCAGTGTGTCAGCCGGGCAGCGGAGTAAGTGCTTTTGAGCCAATCCATTCTGGCCGGGCGGAACAAGAGGAAAGATTAAACTATCCCAAACGTCCTTGGAAGGTCCATAGTCGCTTGCCTTTCCATATCTGATAAAGGCATACGGCAACCGGCCGCCGTTGTCCTTTTCGTACATAGCCATCGCCACCCCCAATTGTTTCAAGTTGGAAGTGCAAACAGTGATATTGTCGGAAGCGCGAGTCCTCCCCATGAAAACGTAAAATCCCGCACCCAGGACCCCCAAGACGGCAATCAGCACAATCAAGTCAATACGGCCGAAGCCGAGAATGGAATTAGGGCTGCCAAAATGTTTAATCCTCATATAATGATCCTCTCAGCGAATTTGATCCCCATCCCAATATTCACCAGGGCAAAAGCAACGCAACTTCTGCCCGGGGATGGAAAAGTAAAAATATCCTGCTCCAAGCGATATCGCGCATATTGGTGACGCATATTGCCCCTTTTACAGAATTGAGATCAAAATGTCAATGTTAATCAATCCAAAACGCTAAACATTTCCCGGCAATAGCTTCGCTTTAATTGCCATTTTAGAGAGAAACCTTGCAAAACGCGCCTCAAAGGCTTACAAATAGCAGGAATGCACGGATCATTCAAAAACATCCGTTTGGGGGCCGTTCGGCATTGCCTTTGGAGTTGCGGCGGCGCTGATGTTTGCCGCACTGCAAAATGGAAAACAGCTTGAAGGGACCTGCATGAATACTCGTTTAAACCAAATTCAAAACTGGAGTGAACTCGCAGAGCAAGCCCGCTGGTCCTTGTCGGCGCTGGCGAAAAGAGTGGGGGTTTCCCTCCGGACGTTGGAACGATATGTGCTCGGGAGGTTTGGTAAATGCCCGCGCGCCTGGATTGCCGAAGTAAAGGAAAAGAGGGTGATTGAGTTGTTTCGTGATGGCTGCAACGTTAACGAAACGGCGACCAAGCTGGGCTACGCGCACACGAGCAGCTTTTGCCACAAATTCCGGGGTTTGAGGGAAAAAGCCATGAAAACGCCTGAATCGCAGTCCGCGCAGGCAAATATGTCGCAAACTCCTAATTCTTTTCCCTTGCATGTCGGTTCCCGATGCTCTAATCTTCAAGCGTTATGATTGATGAGGCATTTGAAACTTTTCGGCCCGGCTTGGCGAGGCTGCCAATTTCATCCCTTGGATGTGCCAAAATGGGGAGTGTTATTTCCGGCTTCCTGATCTCAGGATCATCAAGAATGAGAAGTTTCATTTTTCCAGGACTGACCCTTTCACTTTCATGTTTTCAGATTCTGAACTCAATTCGATTTTAGTAAGGGATTATGCGCTCCAAAATTGCCAGTTGGTTTCTCTTTTCAGCCGGAATGCTGTTTATATTGACAGGAGGAGCAAAAATCATCAGTGCCATGGGTCACTCGAGGGTGTTGCAATCTATAGATCCGCTTTTTGGAATTTCCTTCAGACAGCTCCTTTGGATTGCTGGTCTTATAGAAACATTGGGAGCCCTTATCATCCTCAGCAAACGTCTTGGGACTCGAGTGCCTTTTTTGTTTGTGGCGGGCTTATCAACGGCCTTTGTCGTATATAGGTTCGGCCTTTTTTGGCTGGGCTATCAAGGGCCATGCGCCTGCCTCGGAACATTGACTGGGGCTCTTCATGTGTCGCCGCAAACTGTCGACAAGGCAATGAAAATCGTTTTGGCCTATCTTGTGACTGGGAGCATTGCTACGCTTTTGGTGGACTGGAATGCCACGAAAGACGCTGTTGCCATTGGTAACAATGCACGAACTGCCTATTTACCTGAAACCTCGGACTGAGATTGACAGTTAACATCGTTCTATGACGACTCGAAAAGCCTACAACCACGATAATGTTCACGTCAGGCATTGTTTTCAGTGCATACGTGGTCTCTAAAATCCCAATAGACCGAAATGAGCCATATTATCCATCAGAAGCAAAGCAAAGCGATTTCTGGCTTGACTCTGCCTCGTGTAATGAAACCCGGTTTCGAGATAGCAACGCTTTTTCATTACGACCCATTTTGGGGCGTGATTCCCCGAGCAGCTATGAATTCGGTGCAGATGATAATGCTTATTTTGCTTTGGCTATTTTGCAACACATCGCCATCGCAGGCGCAGCGCTACACTGAAATTGCCGCTGAGGTTGAGATAGTCTATTATGCAGCCAAAGGTACAAATGAATTTGTTGTCGATAAGGATTTGACCTATCCGGTAAAATGCGTTGTTGGATCAAATGAATGGCGCATCGAGGAGGGCTTTTCCATTAACGCCGAGACTATTTACTATTTTGATGGCACCAATCTCTATCATTCCGATCAAACGACCAAAGATGTCCCCCTCATGGGTCCATCGACCTTTTCCATGAATGAAATCAAGGATCTGCGGGAATTTATAAGTCAATTGACGGGACAGTCCAATGCACTGTCGGCTTTCATCTGGAAGACATTTTCAGAACCGGAGCAATTACTGTTGAAGAACTATGGGCCCGAGGCGTCAACCTCTAGGCAGGCATTGCTAGTCGTTATGGGAGGCCTGAACAAGATAGTCACCGGGCCGAGCATTTACGCAGGCGAACGGTTCAAAGGCATTTCATTGCGGCCTGAAACAGTCAACCTCACTAAGGAAGCGTTCACCATCACTAATGGCGGTTCTAGGGCTGCCAACCTGGTCAGACTCAACCGCTTGCTGTTAGAAGACGCGTATCCTCTGCAATTGTCAAGGAAAACATCTATGACAATGGCAGGGGGCAGAGCACTAAAGCCTCTGCCATTTTCACAGATAAAGTCGAACATCATGATTCACATAGAACCGTCACCGGACGGCGCCATGCTTGGTAACATGGGAGCCAATATTCCTTGGCTGGCTTTTTGCTCCGGAACATACCTAAAGCGTTCAGGGAGGATAATCCCATTCCCCGTGACTGTCAACGGGATGGACGACCCACAAGCATTCGCCTATTCCGATAAAACAACTTGCTTCGACGACACGTTTGGATTGCCGAAACTCGTGGAGTTCTTTACTAGCCAAAAGTTGGCCGCAGCCTCTTTACAAAATGAGCGACTAACAAGGAATCAACGCGTGGAGCAAGTTAGGTTGGAAAACAACCGCACTCGAATTTCTGATGGTATATTAAGATTCCGTTATGAAGTGACTCAGGAAACGAATTTTCTTGGTATCGCTTATCCAAAGGAGTTTTCCCTTGTCTTTTACACAATCAGTCCGCAGGGCGATGCTAAACGTTCTGGAATGGGTACGGGACGCTTGATCTCCATCCGCGAAGGAGTCAAGCCCGCAAACCTTTTTAGGCCCGATCTTCGGCAAGTAATCGTGGACGATCGGTTCCGAAGTCAGGATAAGCAGGTTGATGGAATTATATACCGCACAAACATCAGTAATGTACCCGTGACGAACGATGCGACTTTGCTGAGGATATTTGCGCAAACGGAAAAACAGGCGAGGATTGACCCTGTACGGTTGGCGCCTCGAATTCGTTGGGGGATTAGAATACTATTCAGTTTAGCCCTGCTTTGCCCTATCGTTATCGTTTTGAAAATGGGTTTATACAAAAGGGCGAGCAAAATACGCTAAACATTAAGGAAAGACAATGAAAATGAATCGAACCATTAGTATTAGTCTGGTCGCTGTCGCCGCCTTATTGGGGACAGAAAACAAGTTATCGAGTCAAATAGACGAATCGGCAGATCCAATTGTTGGTGAGGCCTGCTTCAATTTGGGCCTTTTTAGTGATTGTAGCGCCGGGGTAAACGGCACTCTAAGAGAGAACCCTAACCACGACGATGGATGCGAAGCCCAGCAACCATACTGTTGGGTAATTACTGATTATGCACCCGGCACTTATGTTTGTATTATATGCCAATTCACCCAGCCGGGTGATGGGATACAGGATGGTTGTAAGTGTTCTTGGTTTCCAGACCAAAACGGTCAGCAACCAGGCGTTGGTGTTACGATAACTTGGGGCGAGTGTCAGTCTGAAGGTTATGGGGATTACAGTGGGGACTGCTTTTGTAATACTAGTCCCAATGGAATCCCCAACCAGCCAGGGCAAGAGTGGTTCGTGGATTGTGGAAATCCGCTGACGTGACCATGGGATCATGGCGACCTTCGTACCACTTGCCGCTGCCCCTCGGGTATTGGAAGCTGCCGCAAGAAAATGCTTTTGTGAGGATTTTGTAGATGGCGCTGCGGCAAAGCGGCTTGCCGCCCAATTTCCGCATGGGCGTGGTACGGAGGCGCCGCTCGGTTTTGGCGATTTCGAGGAGTGTGGGCGGGGTGTAAAGACCGGTCAGCATCAAATCGGACCTGCGCTGGATCAACGGACGGAAAGGGGTCCCGCACAATCGCATATTTTCTATTTCTTCCCGCATCGGGCAGGATATTCTCGCGGAAACAGGCGCCACTCAAGTTTAATGGCTTGGCGGGCGCATCTTGACCACGGTTTTTTTATCTGACAAGTCTCAGTTCTGTTTTCAATTGTCTTTGTCTTGGCTCCAAGCAGGTTGGAAACGTGAGTCCAACTGCCCATCTTCAAATGTTGCGCGATCCATTTCAGGTTCAGGGTGGTGTCTTTTCTCAGCCGCGCCGCCAGGCGCACTTTCCTGAAAAGCATCAAAATATAGTTTTGGCCTTTATTAGGCACAACGGGTTGCAGGTCAAGTATTTATGACGCAACGAGAAATCGGTAATCAGTGAAAAGAAAACGGGGCGGAGATGACCAATGATATTTTTTGATTCATTTTAGTTTCGCTTCCTTTCTGACTGCATTGAATGTCGGTGGCCGGTGTGCCCTGCCCAAGCAGCTCGTTGTCCACGCCACGTCATCCTTGTTTCCCGCCGCGGACGCGCCGCCATGTGCGTTTTGGCCGGAGCATCTTTGCGGTCTTCAACGACAACTATTCTTCACCATCGATTTTTAATTGTCGTTCGACATTTGCGGCGTTTGACCTATAAAGAGACGCTGTGTGGCTACAAATCGAGGGGCCTTGGTGGGGATTGAGGAGAGCAGCGCAAGTAGTCTCGTGGTTTTGGAGGTGCCTTGTGCGCCGTGATGGCTGCCAAACTGTAAAACCGGGAAACCTACTTGCGATACTCAGGCCGCGGAAACGGCGCTTTTGCTGAGGTCTGATGTTGTTTTCAAGGGAGGATGTTCTGTGCGTTATTTTGCCTTTACAAAACGTGCTCAACCGGACAGCGTTTAAATGATGACGCGAGCATTCTTGTTTAGAGTCCTCCAGACCGCTGCTGTGGTAATTTTGCTGATTGTGGTTTTGTTCGCGGGTTCTTTCCGTGGTTCATTTCCGGGTGTTATCGGCTCCGCGTTAAGGGAAGTCACCGGCATTCTTTTGGACCCAGGAAGCCAATGGATGGCATTTTCGTGCCTGGGGATTTATTTGACGGCGTTCCTCTTTTTTCGTTACCATGGGATTCGCTGCTTTTGGCGAGCCGTCAACCCGGACCTGTGGCTTGCCTGTGGGTTGGTCATTATCGCGGTGCTTTACGCCATTCACTATGTTCCATCCACCCAGGCTTTGACTCTGCTCGGCGGCGCAGTGGTGGGTCATGGAATGGCATTCTGGGCCACCTTGGAAATGCAAAATGTTCACCACGTAGAACGCGGCAAGAAATGTAAAATGCAGAATCGCTTGGGAATTTTGGTCGTCTCTTTGCTAATGATTCTGCTGGCTTTAGCCTCGGTTTGGCAAACAGATGCGGGCCACACTTTTGAGTATCACGGCCAGATGCGTTGGGCAGGCCCTTGGGATAATCCAAACATCTTCGGATTGCTCATGGGGGCCAGCGTCCTGCTTGCACTTGGCTTAACGGTTGCATCCTTCCATTTGCTGGCTGGAAAAACTGGGAAATGGTTATGCGCGCTCTTGTGCCTTTTCGCGGCAATTCTTATGGGACGCGGGTTGTTGCACAGCTACAGTCGCGGGGCATGGCTGGCGACGGTTTGCGGCGGAACATATTTGCTTTGGCATTGGATCAGCGGCGACACAGCCGCCGCGGCGGAGCCGCAAGCAGAAACGAATTGGCCGCAAGACATCACAGTGCGACCAGCCGCAACCAAAGGAATTGAACCACGGATTTCGCGGATGACACGGATAAGAGATGATGAATTTCCCATCCGTGCAATCCGTGAAATCCGTGGTAAAAAATGCTGGTTCCCGTTGTCTGTAGTCCTGTTGTCAATGTTCATCTTAGCGTTCTGGCATTTTCAGGGGACGGACTGGCGTCCGGCACGGCGGGCATTTTCGGCGATTAATGCGGCTGATTTTTCCTGGCGCAACCGCATCGCCGCCTGGGAAGGCGCATTGCAAATCCCCGCAGAGCATGCTTTCCTCGGCACAGGCTGGGGTTAGCCAGAGCCGCTGTATGAACATTATTATCTCCCACCGAAAACCAGCGAAGGGGGTGCCTTTCAAATGAACGATTATCTCGTGCTCGGCGCGACAGTTGGAATTTTCGCGCTGTTTTGTTTTTGGATGTATGTGTGGCTGTCGCTGAAGGGAAAAGCAGAAAGCAGAAAGCATCCACCTTCGCCAAGCCTACGGCGGACAGGGAAAACAAAAATTCAAGACGCAGACTGGTTAAAGACGGTTTGTCAGGCCGGCGCAATCGTCTTGCTGATTGGTTTCTGGTTTGACAGCGGTTTGTTCAAATTGCCCACTGCGGCGACATTTTGGATTTTGCTCGAATTGGGGGCAGCCGAACCTTCACAACCACACGCCCAGACAGATTCCCCGGACACCAAATCTCATGAAGACGTTTCTTAAACAGGAGATCGCAGAGAGCGCAGTGGTT
>Ga0326728_10008296_pt1 | contig 25920 bp, 22 predicted proteins | sample MB3enrmetagenome_FD_207602 | JGI IMG/M metagenome (GOLD analysis project Ga0326728, IMG submission 207602) | Lab enriched peat soil microbial communities from McLean, Ithaca, NY, United States - MB31MN | ecosystem: Environmental > Terrestrial > Soil > Wetlands > Peat | place: USA: New York... | reverse complement strand
GGTTACGCACTCCTGGCATCCCAGGCAGAGGTCTTCAATGATGTAACGCGGTTTACGCTTCACTTGCACCTTGTAGTTGCCCACATAACCGGAGACGTTGGCCACTTCCGCGTAAGTCCAAAGCGTAATGCCGGGATGCGTGCCCACGGCGGTCATCTTCGGTGTAAGAATGCAAGCGGCGCAATCCAGCGTGGGAAAGGTCTTATCGAACTTGGCCATGTGCCCGCCAATGGTGGGCTCGCGTTCCACCATGTAGACGTGTTTGCCGGCCCCGGCAAGTGTCAGCGCAGCATGAATTCCGGCAATCCCCCCGCCCACGACCAACACGTTCGGATTGATGGCAACCCGCCTTTTCTGCAAAGGCTTGTGCAGGAAAACACGCCGCACCGCCGCCCGAATCAGGTCGTTTGCCTTGCTGGTTGCGGCTTGCTTGTCCAGATGAACCCAGGAAACGTGCTCGCGAATGTTCACCATCTGCAGCATGAACGAATTCAAGCCGGCGCGGTCGATGGCCCGCCGAAACGTGGGTTCGTGCAGCAGCGGTGAGCAGGAAGCAACCACGATGCGATTCAGACTGTGTTCCCGGATATCCTGCTGGATCAGTGCCTGCCCAGGATCGGAGCACATGTACTTGTAATCGCGCGCGACCATTACGCCCGGCAGCCCGCCCGCATATTTCGCGACCGCACTTACATCCACCGTGCCCGCGATATTCGTTCCACAATGACAGACGTACACTCCAACACGCACACCGCCAGCGTTCGATCCATTCGTCGGGCCGGGAGTATCAGGCATACGCAATCTCCTTGGCTGCGAGCACGGGCTCGACTGGCACCAGGCTGCGCCGCAAGCCGACCGTCGCCGCCGGTGCGCCCAGCGCTAGTGCCATCAGTTGCGTGAAGTAGAGGACGGGAATTGACAAGGGATGACGAACGCTGCCAGCCTCCTTCTGAAAACACTCCAGGTTGAACTGGCAAAGTGGACAAACGGTCGCGATGACATCGGCGCCATTCCTTTGCGCCTCCGCGATCAGGTAGCGGATGAGATCCAGCCCGATTTCCGGCAATGTACCCTTCTGGCTTCCTCCACAACAGCGGGTTTTCAGAGGGTAGGAGATAACCGTCGCTCCGCAAGCCTCCAATAGCCGGTCCATGGAGATGGGGTTGCGCTGGTCGTCGAAAGTTGCATACGGCCGCACAATCTGGCAACCGTAGTAGGGCGCAACCTTCAACCCCTTGAGCGGTTTCACTACCTTGGCGGAGATGGCTTTCAGCCCGATTTCGTTCAGGAAGACATCCAGCGGGTGGCGCACCCGGACGCGATCGTGGTATTCCAGTTCGATCTTGGCCAGGGCTCGACTGACCACGGTTTTGATATCGGGATAGTCCCGAATATAGCGCTGGGTCTTGTTGAGCACCAGGTAACACGCAGCGCAGGGCGCAATGATGTCCATGCCCACGCGTTCCGCCAGAGCCAGGTTCCGCGCTGCCAGCGCATAGGACGTCAGTTCGTCGACGGAAAGGTAGGTGGTGGCGCCACAACAATTCCAATCGTCGAGTTCTTGAATCTCAATCTCCAGGGACCGGAACACGGCTAGCAATGATTCTTCGTAGGCCCGTCCTGTTCCCCGAAGCGAGCAGCCGGGATAGTAGGCGTATTTCATAGCGCCAACTCCTTTCGGCTGTCCGCGACCGAGTCGAGCAATGCCGTAATCTCGCCCGTGCGCTGGATTTTATCTTTCTTGACGTTCATCCGTCCGGCGGCAAACAGCTTCCACCCCAGACCGCTCATGCCAAGCAGCCGCCAGATGGCGCTGCGCAGAAATACCCGCACAATCAGCCAGCTTTCCGTAATCCGTCCCGAGTCCCGGACCATGCGACAAAACTGCTGCGCCATGACTGGGATGGGAAAGCGTTTGGGATAGAAGCGCTCCTCGATCGCGCGCTCCTTCAGCGCATACATCAGGTGTGTAATATTGATTTTCTTCGGGCACTCCACCATGCACGCGTAGCAGGCGGTGCACAGCCAGATCGAAGAACTGCTGAGGACTTCCTCTTTAAACCCCTCGCGCGACAGGTGCATCAGTCGGCGCGGGGTGTAGTCCATGTAGAGAGAGAGTGGGCAGCTGGCGCTGCACAACCCGCATTGCAGACAATGACGGATCCTCTCGCCGCCAACGGTATGACTGATCCAACGGGCAAATTCCGGATCGCGATCGGCCTCGAACTTGACCGTCCGTTTCAGCTGCATAGACGGGCCTCGTCTACTGCCGCGCGCCACGCTAGCCGGTTATTTTCTCTCGGTCGACAGCTGCTCTGGCTGCCCTTCCGGCGAAAACGGGTGCAAACGAGGGGATCAACTCGACCTCATAAGGTGCGAGTCCTTCCCTTCTCTCAAGTCGCGATGCTGCTGGTAATAACAAGTCCGGCCCATCAATTTCCGCAGCAAGCATCTCTCCCGGAAGTAGATCCCGCACTGCAGGCAGATCGCTTCCGGCTTTACCGAGTGATTGACGATCTCCATTGACACCCGGTCAAGGAGGTCCGCCATGTGGCGCAGCTCCTTTTCCGAATAACCTTGAAATACTCTTGCCAGCTTCTCGTTCCGGGCGGTTTCGTATTCTGTCAGCAATCGCTGGCCCGTTTCCGTCAACGAAAGCCTGGCAGTCCGTCGATCCGTTTTCTCGACATTGCGCCGCAACCACCTCCGGCGCACCAGTTTCTCGACCGTCTGGCCCGCCGCCGCCTTGCTCACGCCCAGAAACGCCGCCACGTCTCCGATCGTATGCCGGTCGGTACGAGCCACCAGGGTCAACAGCTGCAATTGCGGAAGGCTGGCCTCCTTGCCGGCAACCTTCTGCAACAGTTTCTCTTCCATGATGTCGCGCACCGCGGTTGCAAACACGTGTGCACTACCCAGGAAGTCTTTTGCGGCGATGGGTGTGTCGGTCATGAAGCGGTGGCTCTCTTTCGATCAATCGAATGTTGCTGACCTGACGGTCCCGTCGACGATTCTGCGCCTTCAGTATATATAAAGAACGTTAACTGTCAATGGCCTTTACTAAATATAAAAATTCTGCACCCGGCAGCGATCCACCCCCCTGAACCCGGATATGTGAATGACCGGCAAGCACTCGCCGGCAACCTGATTGCCAACCGGATAACTATCTAAAAACACTGACGTTGAACAAATTTGAAGACCGGGACGATCACCGGACCGCATACGCTTCCGTGCGTTCCCGAGCAAGTTCGTGGAAAGGTTACTTTAGAAACAAACGAACTACTTCGGCTGCGCCACCACTCGCAGATAAGGCTTCAGGGTCTTCCAGCCGCCGGGATATTTCTGCCTGGCCTGCTCCTCTGAAACCGATGTTGGGATGATCACGTCCTGCCCCGGCTTCCAGTTCACGGGCGTGGCCACGTTGTACTTCGCGGAGAGCTGGATCGAATCCAGCGCGCGCAGCACTTCATCGAAATTCCGCCCGCTGCTCATGGGGTAGATCAGCATCAGCTTGATTTTCTTGTCCGGACCAATCACGAACACGGTGCGCACCGTGGCATTATCGGCCGCCGTACGACCCTCGCTGGTGCTTCCAGCCTCGGCGGGCAGCATGTCATAAAGCTTTGCCACCTTGAGTTCCGGATCTCCGATCATCGGATAGGTCACCTTGTGGCCCTGCGTTTCTTCAATGTCGGCGGCCCACTTGCCGTGGCTGGTTACCGGGTCCACGCTCAGCCCGATGATTTTCGTGTTGCGCTTGGCAAACTCCGGTTCGAGACCCGCCATGTAGCCCAGTTCGGTCGTGCATACCGGAGTGAAATCCTTGGGGTGCGAAAACAGGATGGCCCAGCCGTCGCCAATCCATTCGTGAAAGTTGATGGTGCCTTGCGTGGTTTCGGCAGTGAAGTTGGGAGCTTCGGAATTGATGCGTAGAGACATAGTCGTTCCTCGCGTAGTTTTCTTGGAAATTAAAAGGATGCCCGGCGCGTTTAAACCCCACTACATTAGTAGAGATAGAATATCCACCGGCCAGCAGTCCGTCAAGCGGGGGCCAGGCCGGTTCCGGCGGGGATTATGGTATCGCATCGGGCCGCGATTATGCCTTGGCCCGTTACCTGCGTCCCGATAAAATCTCAGGCATGGCTGCTTCGACACGAAAGCTCTCTCTGGTCCAGTTGTCAATGGTGCAGGTCGATGTGTTTACCGACCGCGCCCTCACCGGCAATGCGCTGGCGGTCTTTCTCGATGGCCGCGGCCTCAGCACCGAGCAAATGCAGGCCTTGGCGCGCGAGACCAATCTCTCCGAAACTACTTTCATTCTTCCTGGGGACGCCGCAACGGAAAAGACTCGCGGCGTGCGCGTGCGCATTTTCACCGTGCAGGAAGAACTGCCTTTCGCCGGACATCCTACGCTCGGCACCGCTTTTGTTCTGCATGGCCAGACCGGCGCATCCGAAGTCCGGCTCCATCTGAACGTCGGCACCGTTCCCGTGCGGTTCACCCAGGAAACATCGCAACCCGCCTTCGGAGAAATGACGCAGAAAGATCCCGAGTTCGGCGCGATCCACAACCCGGAGGACGTCGCGCGTCTCACCGGCCTCAGTGCGGCTGACTTCGACGGCTCCGTGCCCATCCAAACCGTTTCCACCGGCGTTCCTTTCACCATTGCCGCGCTGCGCTCGCTGAAGACGCTGCAGAGCCTCCACCTCGATCTCGCCGGCGCCGCCGAATATCTCGCGCCGAGCGGCGGAAAGTTCTTTTATTTCGTTTGCCGCGAAACCGTCGATCCCAAAGCCCGCCTCCACGCCCGCTTGCTCTTTTACAACGGAGAAGATCCGGCCACCGGGTCCGCCGCCGGATGCTGCTCCGCCTGGATGGTCGCGCACGCCGTTGCGGCCAGCGATGAGCAGGTCTTGATCGAGCAAGGCCTCGAAATGCACCGTCCCAGCAGCATATTTGTTCGCGCCACCAAGCAGAAGAATCCGCAGAGTAGTCGGCAGGATAACCAGGTCGCCAATGTGCGGGTCGGTGGAAATTGTGTAGAAGTTCTCCGCGGCGAAGTCGCGCTCGCCATCTAGCGGATCGAAACCCTTCGCCAGTCGCGGCTTTCAGCCCGATGGCACGATCTTCCCTCGCACGGGAGTGCCATTGGCGAGCGCGCTACTTTACCCGCGCTTCAATTCTATTTAGCATTCACCTCGCTCCCGGTTCTCAAAAAAAGAAATCAGGCACCGAATTCATAAAATATTTGTGACGACAATCTCCCGGTTAAGCCAATGAAGCCCAAGAAAACGATTCTTTGTGTGGACGATAACGAACAGTCACTCTCCATCCGCAAAATTTTGCTGGAAACGCGGGGTTACCGCGTGCTCGCCTGCAACAGTGGCGAAATGGCCCTCGAAGCCTTCCGCCGCGGCGGGGTTGATCTGGTGCTCACCGACCTCATCATGCCCGGCGTGGATGGTTCGCGGCTGATCGAAGAAATCAAAAGTCTTTCGCCGCAGACTCCGGCCGTGCTGATCTCGGGCCGAACCAAAATCTACGAGCGCGAAACCGTCGCCGATGTTTTTCTCTCCAAGGGAATGTACGAGCCCGCCGATCTGCTGGAACGCATTCGCCTGTTGCTGGTGCGCAAACGCGGCCCCAAGCGCCAGGTTGAGCTTCGGCCCCGTGCCGTGGACGTGGAACACGCGACCGTGGCATGAGCGGAATCATTGAGCCATTTGGTCATTGAATCATTGAGTCATTGAAACCCTGAAGCAATGGGTCGATGACTAAATGTCTCAATGATTCAATGTTTTAATGATTCAATGTCTCCATGACTCAATCACGCTTGTGATATGGTTTTCACTGGATGCCGGCCTTCATTGAAGCCAGGGAACTCCGCAAAACCTACCGGGTTGGCAAGGTGGATGTGCCCGCCCTGCGCGGCGTCTCCTTCAGCGTGCAAAAGGGAGAGTTCGTCACGGTCGTGGGCCCTTCGGGCAGCGGCAAGTCCACGCTCTTTTATCTGCTCGGCGGACTGACCCACGCCGACTCGGGAAGCGTCACCATCGACGGCGTGGATTTCGCCACGCTTTCCGACGGCGAGCGCACCCGGCTGCGCAAGAGCAAGATCGGATTCGTCTTCCAGAAGTTCAATCTTCTGCCTACGCTCAGCGCCCGCTCGAATATCGAGATCGCCGCCGACATCGCCGGATTGGGCAGGCCCGATCCCGCATTCCTGAAGAAGATCACCGAGATGCTCGGCATCGCGCAACGTCTGGAGCACCGGCCCAACGAGCTTTCCGGCGGCGAGCAGCAGAGAGTCGCGCTCGCCCGGGCTCTCATCAACCGCCCCGCCATCGTGCTCGCCGACGAGCCTACCGGCAACCTGGATTCGAAAAGCTCGAGCATTGTCCTCGACATGCTGCGCCAGTCGAACAAGGATTTAGGCCAGACCGTGCTCATGATTACGCACAATCCCGAAGCCGCCGATTATGGCGACCGCATCGTCCACATGCGCGACGGCCAGATCGTAGCGCCCGATGAAGATCCGCAGTGGTCGCCGCATCATCCGGCTGAACACTTGCACTCCTGAACGCCACGTTTGCTCCACTGGGACGGGGTCGTTTATACTCATCATGTTGGGCGGGAGTAACTCAGTGGTAGAGTGCGACCTTGCCAAGGTCGAAGTCGCGGGTTCAAATCCCGTCTCCCGCTCCAGTTGATTGAAGCCCTGCATCAGCGAGGGCTTTTCGTTTTAGAGTGACGTTTCCAAAGTATCGTTTCAGCGAACGATCCGGCGCGGTAGCCAAGTGGTAAGGCCGAGGTCTGCAAAACCTCTATCGTGAGTTCGATTCTCACCCGCGCCTCCAAATTTCATCCCGCCGAAAAATAATGACGGCGGAGCCCCGGGCGTCCCCGCTCGGCGACGGGCGAGGCCCCGTCCCTCCACCATAGGGCTCAACACGCTTCACGGTACAGCCGCGTGCACACCGCCCTGGTTTGCGTTGCCTCAATCATTAGAGTCCGCCCCGCGGTTCACCACCCGCTACTTGATGTCCTTCATCGTCAGGAGTGAACCGTAGTCGCGGCCGGAGGGCTCGACGGCTCGCGCTACCACGCCGGCAAAAGCCTGGCGAAATTCGGGAAACTTCGCCACCAGTGCCTTGATCACAACCGTATTTTCCTGAAACGCATGCGCGGTATTCGAGACATCGGCGGCCTCGTACTTTACAACCACGTCAAGATCGCCGCCCACGGCCAACAGAAAGATCTCGGTCAAATGATAGATCTTGCCGCCGGCGCTTATATCCACGGTGTTTCCGTTTGCCGGCATATCAGAGGGCTGCGTGGCCTGGGCTTCGTCATAGAGTTTGTCGGTGGCCAGCGTGCTCATGAAGTCCACTGGGGCAGAAAGGGCGATTGCCTCGCGGTAATACAACCAGGCGCTGTGATTCTGCGTTTTCGCCTTGAGATCGCGGGCGCGCTCGGTGAACCATGCGGCGTCGTGCCCGGATGCCTGCGCGGATTTCGCGTAAAACCCTGCCAATTTCCAGTCGGCGCCCACCTGCTGCAGGACCAAACTCAGCGTCATGGCAGCTTGGTCCCCGTTCACGTCGAGAATGGTCACGCCGTACTTGCCGGGCGGCAGATTATTCAGGACAAATACCGCGCTGTCCCTCGTCTGGCCCGACGGCCCAAATACTCCGCACAGAAATTCCGCGCGGGCCAGCGGTTCTGCGCCATCGGCGGTCAGCAGGAATGGTGGCCGAACCGTTGCATTTGCGCCGGTGAACTCGGCCTGGCTCTCTTTGACCGCCGCTTCGATGCCGGCAAAACTGGCTGCGACGGAGGCTATGGAGTTCTGCTTCAGAGCAGCCACGTCGCCGCGCGCCGACATCTCGAAGTAGCGCTTCGCCGCGCTTTCGAGCGCGGCTCGCACGGAAGCATCTATATCCGGGGCGCTCTGGCAGGTCTGGGCATGGGCGGATGCTCCCAGCGCCACCAGCCACATCCATCGTCGCCAGCGCCGTCGATTCCGGGGCGTGGGTTCGGAAGTACCCAAAGGGAAGGCCTCCGCTCGCATTTTACGCGCTGTTGAGGCGGAAGGCAGTCTCAATGCTTTCTTGGGCTATACCTGCAACGTATCTTAGGTCATCTGCACGCAAGAAATAAGGTCATCGGGCGTTCTATTAGCGGTGGTAAAATCAGGCAGGGCGCAGTGGCTGTGGAAGCGACGGCCACTCGCGGGAATGGGGTATTCTGATGGCGCAAGCACGCAGAGGGGTGGCTTTGGGGCTTTTACTGGCAGCTCCCCTCCTTCTCGCTCAGACTGCTCTCGCTCAGACTACCGCCCAGGCCGCCGCGCCGGCCACCCCCCACCACAAGTCCCATAAGACCCAGAAGCCGGTCGTGCTCCCGCCGCTGCCGAGGGGTCCGCTGAGTCAGTTGCCGATGGACCAGCTTCCGCCATCACCGGCGAAGGTCAGCTATCAAGGCGGGTTGCTGACGATCTCGGCTCAGAATTCGACTTTGGGCGAAATCCTGCGCGATGTGCGCAGGCTCACGGGCGCTTCGATTGAGATTCCTCAGAACGCAAACGAGCGAGTGGCCACCCACCTCGGCCCGGGTCCGCCACGGGATGTTCTGGCGGCATTGCTCAATGGTTCCGCGTTCAATTACGTGATGCTGGGTTCAAGCTCCGATCCCACCGCGGTTTCCAGCTTGATCCTTATGGGCAAGCCCTCGTCGCTGGGAGATGTCCAGACCGCCGCGAACGTGTCTCAGAGCAATCCGCCGCCGTCCGGGCCTGCGAACCGCTTTCCCCGGCCGATGTCGTTCAGTCCGCCCCCGCCGCAAGCGGCACAGCCTGGAGGTGCACCACCGGCGGCTGCCGTAGCCGACGATGACAAAGATGAAAAAAGTGCGGATGATGAGGATGAGGCCGAGGACGCCGACGATCAGGCCCAGCCCCAGCCCGGACAACCTGCACAACCCGCCATGACCGGCGCAAATACCCAGGACCAACAACAACCGGACCCGAACCAGCCCAACGCCGGGCCGAAGACGCCCGAGCAGGTTCTGGAACTGCTCCGCAGAGTACAGCCGCCCGGGGCGCCCGGCATGCCTCCCACGCAACCGCCCCAGCAGTAGCCCTATACCTCTAGGCTTCCTGTCTCTGGGCGGCCAAGGGAAACACGATTCCTCGAAGTTCGACGGAGAGATTGCGGCGGCGCGCTTAGTCGCCGCTGGCCGGGCTTCGATGGGCTATCAATGCCGATAGGACGTTGGAGGGTCGAGCGGAGTTGACGGCGGCCAGTATACCGCTAATCGCGCAATACGCGCCGAAGATGCCCAGAATCACACTCAAGATTGCGGTACTGATGATTAAGAAGGCTACGGAAAGCACGCTCACGTCACTGGCCCTTGCTGGCAGCCACCTTGTGAATCGCGCGGCTGCAAAACTTTTACTTTATCCGCATTTGACCCGTGCCGTTGTTAACAACTAAGATACGGGAATCGAACTGCGTATCTCCACTCTCCAACATTTCTTGGGACCCGTCCACGTTACGGAAGTGCATAACGTATTGCGCTAAATGGCCATCACCAGCATTTCGGTGCGCGGCGCGCGCCAGCACAACCTGAAGAACATTGACGTCGAGATTCCGCGCAATACTCTGACGGTCATAACGGGCCTCAGCGGCTCCGGCAAATCCTCGCTCGCTTTCGATACCATTTACGCCGAAGGCCAGCGCCGCTATGTCGAAACCCTCTCCGCCTACGCCCGCCAGTTTCTCGACCAGATGGAGCGCCCCGACGTCGATTCGATCGACGGCCTCAGCCCAGCGATCTCCATCGAGCAGAAAACCACCAGCCGCAGTCCGCGCTCCACCGTCGGCACCATCACCGAGATCTACGATTACCTGCGCCTGCTCTACTCTTCGATCGGCGTGCCCCACTGCCCGAATTGCGGCAAGCCCATCACCCGCCAGTCTGCCGAGCAGATCGTGCAGCGCGTCATGTCGCTCACGCCCGATGATCGCGTCATGATCATGGCGCCGATCGTGCGCGGCCGCAAAGGCGAATTCAAAAAAGAAATGGAGAAGCTTGTCCAGCACGGTTTCTCCCGCGCCCGCGTCGATGGCGAACTGGTCAACCTCGAAGACGACCTCGCCCTCGATAAGCGCAAGAACCACACCATCGAAGTGGTCGTGGATCGCCTGCTGGTGAAGCCCGGAATCGAACACCGCCTCGAACTCTCGGTCTCGCTCGCCATGAAACTCGGCGGCGGTCTCGTCCTGGTCGCCGTCGTCAACGGAGACGAAACGCTTTATTCCTCGCGTCTCGCCTGCCCCGACTGCGGCATCAGCGTTCCGCAACTGGAGCCGCGATCGTTCTCCTTCAACAGCTCCTACGGCGCCTGTCCCGAGTGCCACGGCCTCGGAAGCCGCTACGATCTGGATCCTGCCAAAGTAATTGTCGATTGGTCGAAGCCGCTGCTCGATGGCGGCTTGGGCCCCGGTTCGTCATCGCAGAACCTGGTTCGCAGCCTCCAGTTGGTGGTTCAAGCCTACGGCTTCGACTTGACCACGCCGTTCGAGAAATTTCCCGACAAGATTCAGAACCTCCTGCTCTACGGCGAGCCGCAGCGCGCGGGCCAGCGCGAAAAGAGGACTGGATTTCTCGGGATTCTTGGCTACCTCAAGCAGAATCTCGAAGCCTCCACTTCCGACACCTACCGCGAATATCTGCTCGATTTCATGTCGGCCACCGAATGTCCGGTGTGCCACGGCGAACGCTTGCGGCCGGAAAGCCTGGCCGTAAAGGTGAACGGCATGTCCATTGCCGATTTCACCAGCCTTCCGGTTGCGCGCTCCCTCGATGCCGCGCGCCAGATTCAACTCACGGGCAGGGAGCTGACCATCGCCGGACGCATCGCGCACGAAATCGCCGAACGCCTCGAATTCCTCGACAACGTCGGGCTCGGCTACCTGTCGCTCAGCCGTTCCGCCGCCACGCTCTCGGGTGGAGAAGGCCAGCGCATCCGTCTCGCGACTCAAATCGGATCCAAGCTGCGCGGCGTTCTTTATGTCCTCGACGAACCTTCCATCGGCCTGCACCACCGCGACAACGACCGTCTTCTCGCCGCGCTCGAAAACTTGCGCGACCTCGGCAATACCGTGCTCGTCGTCGAGCACGATGAAGAAACCATCCGGCGCGCCGACTATGTCATCGACCTCGGCCCCGGCGCCGGTCGTCACGGCGGCGAGTTGGTTGCCAGCGGTACGCCCGCCGAAATCATGAACGTGCCCGCCTCCCTCACCGGCGCCTACATCTCCGGACGCCAGCACATCGCCATGCTTTCCGAGCGCCGCAGCCCGAATGGCAAAGCCCTCACCGTTCTCGGTGCGCGCGAGAACAACCTCAAGAATATAGACGTAGTTTTTCCGCTAGGCGTGATGACGGTTGTGACCGGTGTTTCCGGCTCCGGCAAATCAACCCTGGTCAACGACATCCTGTACCGCGCGCTCGCCAGGCAGCTCTATCGTTCGCGTGAGGAACCCGGCACGCACAAAGCCATCACCGGAGCGGAACTGATCGACAAAGTCATTCGCATCGACCAGTCGCCCATCGGCCGCACTCCGCGCTCCAATCCCGCAACCTATACCGGCATCTTCGCGCAGGTTCGCGACCTCTACGCCATGCTGCCCGAATCTCGCGAGCGCGGATACAAGCCCGGACGCTTCTCCTTTAACGTTTCTGGCGGACGCTGCGAAGCCTGCCAGGGCGAAGGCCAGCGCCGCATCGAAATGAACTTCCTGCCCGACGTTTACGTGCAGTGCGAAGTCTGCGGCGGACGCCGCTACAACCACGAAACCTTGTCGGTGCGCTACAACGGCTCGTCCATCGCCGACCTGCTCGAAACGCCTGTATCCGACGTGCTCCAGATTCTCGAGAACATTCCGCAGGTCAAGCAAAGGCTGCAAACGCTGGTCGACGTCGGCCTCGGATACATTCACCTCGGTCAATCTGCCGTCACCCTTTCCGGCGGAGAAGCCCAGCGCATCAAGCTCGCCCGCGAACTCGGCAAGCGCCAGACCGGAAAAACGCTTTATCTGCTGGATGAGCCGACCACCGGATTGCACTTCGACGACGTGCGCAAGTTGCTCGACGTGCTGCACCGTCTTACCGATCTCGGCAACACAGTCATCATCATCGAGCATAACCTCGACGTAGTCCGCAACGCCGACTGGATCCTCGACCTGGGCCCCGAAGGCGGAGAAGAAGGCGGCCGCATCGTAGCCCAGGGCACGCCCGAACAAGTCGCTCGCGTGAAGAAGTCCTACACGGGCCAGGCGCTAACCGCGTATTTCAACGGGTCAAAGAAGAATGGGTCAGCGAAAAATGGCTCGGCAAAGAACGGCCCACTAAGAAGCGAGTTGGCGCCCACCGGCACAGGGGAACTAGCGTGAACTTTTCTCCCGACGATCCCCCCGAGAGCCAAAAGCCGGAGCCCGCAGACACGTCAATGGAGGGACAGGCGTCCGCGCCCGTCCACGTAGGGACAGCCGCCCCCGGCTGTCCAGCCGAGCAAAGCTCGGCAGATGCCGGTGGCCACAGTGACGCTGCATTCGCCTTACCCGCCGGTGACGCCCAATCCGCCGAACTCGCCCCCCCTGCGCCGCCTGATCCAGCGTGGAATGGCTGGGACGTCCTCCGCCTCACATTCCTCACCATCGTGGCGCTCTTCGTCGGCGTGTTTACCGTGCTGCTCATCGCCCGCTGGCGGTTTTATCCGCACACCGCCCTCGGCGAAATCGCTCGCATTCCTCTAGTCGTCGTGGCCGGGCAATCCCTGGCCTACCTTCTCATCCTCGCCTACATGTATGTTCTAGTGACGCGCGAGCGCCGCCGTCCCGATTTTCTCGCGGCCATCCACTGGAACTGGCCTTCCAACATTGCCGTTTACGTGTTGGCGGGCTTCGCGCTTTCTCTGGCTTTGCAAGGTCTGGCCCATCTCTTGCCGATTCCAAAGGAGTTGCCGATCGACAGCTTTTTCCGCACCCCCGCCGAAGCCTGGGCCCTCAGCATCCTCAGCGTCACCCTCGCGCCTCTGATGGAAGAGCTTTTTTTTCGCGGCTTTCTTTATCCCGTGCTCGCGCGCCGTTTCGGTTTGCCGATTGCCGTCTTCCTGACCGCGCTCGCTTTCGCCCTGCTCCACGGCGCGCAACTGATGTTTACCTGGGGACCGGTGCTCGTGATTTTTTTGGTCGGCGTCGTCCTGACGATGGTGCGAGCCCGACAAAATTCCGTCGCCGCCAGCGTCCTCATCCACATGGCCTACAACGGAACCATAACCGCAGCCATGTTCGTTGCTACCGACGGATTCCGCCATCTGGAAAAACTCAATCAGTAACCGTTACCCAGGAGCAGGCTGCTGAAAGCTCGAGTTTCGTATCCGGGCAGCCCCCTGGCCTCGGAGACGCGGCAAGCCGCGTTTCTACGGGAAAGCAGGCGTGCTTTTTAGCGGCTCGGTATCGAATATCCCGGTTTCCGCAGCCCCGGAAGGCTAGCTGGCCAGAGGGTAATGGTTACTAAGGTTACCTAAGTAGATTGACCCCGAAGGGCCATCTGCTTGAGGATGGGGAACAGGGCCGGAAGCGCGGCGATTAGCGGGTCGTGTTCTTCCCCCTGCATGTTCCATGACTTGGCACACCCATACTGTCGTCCTCTTTTTGTGGTGCTCGCAACCGATCCTGCAATCGGTGGTCGCGGTCATTTTATGGCGCCGTAAGCTGCACAAGCAGTTTCCCATGTTTTTCTGGTTTCTCCTGGCGCAGGTCGCAAATTTCGCCGTCCTCTTTCCACTTTGGCTCTCCGGCAATCACAACCTATATCTCACACCTTTCTACTTGGGCGAGGCGGTTAACGCGGTTCTCGGCTTCAAGGTTATTCATGAGATTTTCCTCGACGTATTCCGCCCCTATCACACGCTGAAGGATCTGGGCACTCTGCTCTTCAAGTGGGCGGGTGTGGTGATGCTGCTGGTTGCGGTGGTAGTCGCCTTTTCAAGTTCTTTCGACACCAGTCCGCTGGCGCAAGCCATTACTACTCTGCAGCGCTCGGTCCGCGTCGTGCAGCTTGGCCTTATTCTCTTTCTGCTCCTGTTTTCACGCTTCCTGGGGGTGTCCCGAAAGCAGGTCAGTTTTGGGATCTCTCTCGGCTTTGGCGCCCTCGCTGGTGTGGAATTGGTGTTGTTTGCGTTGAATTCGGGAGGATTTGTCACGCTCAAGAAACTCAACCTGATCAACATGGCGACATACAACTTGGTCATTTTTGTTTGGCTCGGCTACTCGCTCTCGCGCCAAGCCGTGCGCGCGGCCGCCGTCAACCATTTGCAAACCCAGCGCTGGGAACAGGGCTTGGCGGACATTCAACACCCGATGCCTTCCGATTCGCTGATCCCGATGTTCGAAGGCATGGTGGAGCGCGCCTTTTCGCGAAGCTCCAACCTGGAGGCTGCGGAAGTTCATATCCCGCTCGGCCGGCCTGAGAATCCACCCAAAGCCAACTCCGCGGCAGTCGGCTCCAAGACCGGACCGTAGTCCCGTTATCCCCAAAAACAGCCTCCCCGCAAAAACCTTGTCAAGAGGATTGTTGGGGCATTCCGCAACCCCGTCTTCAAGCCTAAAGCGAAGCCATTCTGCTCAAACCATTACCTTAAGAAACCAGCGTAAACACCGTTCCTATTGCCTGCCGGACGATCCCCTCAATTTTCGGCGTGCCGGTCAACTCCTCGCCTCGTTCGACCGCCTTGAGTAACCTCCTATTAATCAGAAAGTTGCAGGGTTGTGTATAATTCTCCCCGCTGCAAGCTTGCAGTTTTTCGCTAGCTTTCGGCAGGACCCTAAGGAGAAAGTCAACCATGAAACGTTCACTCAGGGCGTTACTGCTCTTGGTAGGTTTGGTAGGTACATTTGCGTATGCGGCTATTCCGAGAGTTCCCACTCCCGGGGGGCCGTTTCCGTGTTCAACTAAGTCTTGCGACGAGTAGTCGCGTGATCGACAACCGCTTAAGCAAGAGGATGTGATCATTCGCATCACGAAAAAGCAATTTTCTGGGCTGGCCTTCGTGGTCAGCCTCTTTTTTTACTTCCCGTCTTTCTTACCTGTGGTTTCAGATTCCGCCTTCGCTCCGGCTGCTGACGGTTTCCCCTCTCCCGATTCTTTTGCGCCTTCCACGGGAGTTTCCGCTTCGTCGGCTGTGCTATTGATGTATTGCACGATGATCGAAATGCGCCGATTCGCCGGGTCCAGCGGATCCTTTATGTCGCGCAGGCGTTGGTCCGCAAAGCCCCGCACTTGTGTGACCTGATCGGGGCGCAGCCCCTCCGGCTGTTGCATCAGTCGCCGCGCCGCATTCGCCCGATCGGCCGAGAGTTCCCAGTTGCTGTAGCTGCCCTTGCCGGTAAAAGGTTTGGCGTCGGTGTGTCCCTCGACCGAAATATGGTTGGGAACTTTTCCCAGTTCCGCCGCCAGCAGCGTCAGCAACTCCTGCCCACTCTGGTTGAGCTTGGCGCTCCCGCTGTCGAAGAAGGTTCCTTTCTCCGATTCCAGCAGCTCGATGCGCAGACCTTCCGCGGTCACCGTCATCTCAATATTTTTTTTCAGTTTATCGAGGTCGTTGATCTTCTGGATCGTTTTTTGCAGCTTCTCTTTGAGCTGCGCCATGTTCTCTTTGGTCAGTTGAAAGTTCTCGCCCCCTCCGGCCAGAGTGGTTCCGAGCTTGGTCCCAGTTCCGCTGGGATCTTTGAAGTAACCGGCAATCGCCGCCTTGGTTTCCTTGTTGCTGCTGCTCATCAGCCACAACACGATGAACAGCGCCATCATGGCCGTGACGAAGTCGGCATAGGCGACCTTCCAGGCACCGCCGTGATGGCCGGCATGGCCGCCTTTCTTCTTGATGACGATGATGGGTGGGGTCGGCATGACGCTGTCTATCCCGCGGGCGCAGCCGCAGCATCGGCGCCAGCGTCCGCTCCAGCGCCAGCACCAGCGTCCGCCTCAGCGCCAGCATCCCCCGCTGCCGCTGCCGCCGCTTCGCCTTTCGCGCCCCGGCAAGCCTCTTCCACCGCCTGAAACGAAGGACGCACATGCCCCGGTACTGTCCGCCGCCCGATCTCAACCGCCATGATCGGGGCGACTCCTTTTAGAAACGCAATCATGGTCACCCGCAACACCTGCAGGAACGCGTGTTCCTCGTCCACCGTTTTGCTCATGCGCGCCGACAGCGGTCCCACCAGTCCGTAGCACAGCAGAATGCCCAGAAAGGTCCCCACCAACGCCGCCGCCACTTTTTTCCCGATTTCTTCCGGAGGTCCGCCCAGCGCGCCCATCGTGACCACCACCCCCAGCACACACGCCACAATGCCCAGCCCCGGCAGCGAGTCCGCCATCGTCGCCAACGCCGCCACCGGCTCACTGGCCCCGTGATGGTGCACTTCCATGTCCGCTTCCAGCATCTGATCCAGATCGAATACTTCCACCCCGCCGCTCACCGCCATGCGCATCGTGTCGCAGACGAAAGCCATGGCATGGTGGTTCTTTGCGAAATCTCCATACTTCGAGAACAGCGGGCTCTTGTCCGGTTCCTCAATGTCCGTCTCCAGCGCCACCAGACCTTCCTTGCGCGCCTTCTGCAGCAGCTCATACATCATCTTCAGGGAATCGATGTAGCGCTGCGTGGTGTACTTCGATGACCCAAAGGCTCCCAGCAGCCCGCCCATCATCTGTTTCAGAATGTAGACCGGATTCGCGATCAGCACCGTGCCCACCGCCGCCCCGCCGATGATGAGCAGTTCCGCCGGTTGCATCAGCACCAGCAACTTGCCATGCTCCATCAGGTAGGCCGCGACGATACAGCCGAAGACCACCACGATCCCAATGATCGAAAACATTGAGCATCATCCTCGCGAGCGCCCGGAAACGTTGGCAACGCCCGCCCCTGCCGCCTTCGCTATCCCCTTCAAGTGCGCCGGCTTCATCTCCCGCAAAAGCGATTCCAGGTCGCCGCCCGCGGTGGCCACCGTGCAGGCCACCTCGGCCTCGACCAGGAAGCGGTCGCCCCACCACGAAACTTCGGAATGGCTCAGCAGGTTCAATAAGATTTCCGCCGTCATCGCCACCATCACCGGACTCGCCGAGGGCAGCACCACCAGAAATTCATTCTCTCCCCAGCAGCCTAGAAAATTTTCCGCGTCCAGGCTGTTGCGCAACGTCTGCGCCGTGGTATGCAGAAAAGGCACAACCGACTGCGGACCGTGTTTCGAGCGAAACTCCTCCAGCCCCAGCACCCGTATCCGCAGCAACCCGAAGCCGATGTGCGATTCCTCCATGCCCGCCATGCATTCGTTCAGCACGGCTCGCGTCAGGCGCCGCGAAGGCACTCCCGTAGTCGCGTCCAGGCATCCATACATCGGAGGCCCCGACAATTCTTCGCGGTACACAAGCGCTTCTTCGAATAGAACCGTCGCACCCCCAATCGCGTCCCCGTATTCGCCGTATTCGGAGATCGGCCGGGTGTGGATCCTCACCGCCGTACGGTGCCCATTTTTGTGCAGGTAGAAAACCGTGCAGCGCTGCGGCTGCCGCAGATGGAGGGTCATCGCCACCGGGCAGCGCTCGCCACTCAAGCTGTTGCCCCGCCGGTCGCAGGCTTGCACCACGTCTTCGAAGAGATGTCCCACCACATCGTGCGACAGATGTCCGGTCAGGTGTTCCGCGCCATGGTTCCAGAATCGGATCAGCCCGTCCCGGTCCACGATGTAAATCCCCACCGGCAACTCTTCCACCAAATGCCGGAAAAGTTTCGGGTTATCGAGGAAGTCCGAAGACATGACAGACACGCCGCCTTCTGGTTTCATCGGCAGTCAAGGCAGGTGACTTCAGGAACCAGAAGGGCAGCACGGCACCGCACTCCGTGTCTGTTGCGCAATGTTTGCCGCGCAATGCTGGCGCGTAATCTCTGGCGCGTAATCTCTGGCGCGGGCCCGCCATTCCATTGAAGACTGGGTTCAGCCACTAAGTGCTAGCTTAAGACTGAATTCCTTCCGAGTAGGCCGCGATCCGCCCGAAGGAGTCTTGCCGTCCTGTCAAACCCACGCACCAATCCGCTCCGGCAGTAGAAGGCAAGCACGTCTCGGCAGTATGATGTTGTCAGCTCCCGATGCGCCCCACGCCGATCATCATCGGGCTCCAGTTGGTGGCTGGCCTTGTTTTCTTTCTAGGGCTGCTGCTATGGCTGTCGGGCGATTGGCGCTGGGTGGAGGGCTGGATCTTCGGTGTCTGGTGGGTATCCTTCTTTGCCGCCATGCTCTTGTGGCTTCGCTCCAGGGACCCTGCGCTGTACGCCGAGCGCTTCCGCATGCCGGGCAGCGGCGGTGAATCGCGCTCCGATCTGGCTATCCTCATCGGGATAAAAGTGTGTGGCCTGGCTTTGATCGTTGTGCCGCCGCTGGATGTGCGCTTCGGTTGGACACCCCGCCTGCCGCTGTGGTGCGAAGTAGGCGGAGGTATCTTGCTCCTCGGGGGTACTTTTCCCTTCTTCCGCGCCTTCACCGATAACACCTTTGCGTCGCCGCTGGTGCGCATTCAGACCGAGCGCGGCCAGCACGTCATTGATACTGGCATCTACGGCTTTGTTCGCCACCCCATGTATCTTGGGGCAAGTCTAGTGTTCATTGGTGGCGCGTTGCTGCTCGGCTCCATTTCCGGCCTTCTCTTAGCCCTCGCCATGGTCGGGGTGCTCGTTGTGCGCATCTTTGTCGAGGAGAAGCTGTTGGCACGCGATCTGGAAGGCTACAAGGAATATCTCCAGAAGGTGCGTTACCGGTTGGTACCACGCGTCTGGTGATCACCCCGTCAACGGATTTCCGCTCTCGATCAGGCAGGTGTTGGCGCTATCCGACTCACTGGGCGGGTAGTCGGCCACTCGGAAGCAACTGCGATCCCAACGTGTGCGCCAGTTTTTCTGCATCGAAAATCGTCGGTTGGCACACGAACCCTGAGCACACCACCGCAAACGATCGTCCGTCCAAGGGTTGTCCATTCAACGGTCGTCCATTCAACGGCCGTTCCCCGCCGAGCTGGGGAAGATTCGGAATCGTCTCCGCCAAAGCCGGTGGCAGGTTCTGCGCGACCGCCTTATCCGCATCCAAACGCAGAACCGCCGTGCTCAAGCCCAGCGGCCGCACGGCAGCCCGATAGAGTTCCGCGGCCGCGTCATCTTTCCCAACCACCACCACTTGCGTGTGCGGCTGCATGAAGTGGACCACCGCCAGCCCGTACGTCGCAGCAAAAATGCCGTGTTGTCCCGCGACCCCGGCGTAGACTTCCAGCGTCTGCTCAGCCTTCTCGCGATACGACGCGCCGTTGTCCGATGCGTCGTTCGCGTAACCGTGCAGACGCAACAGCGCAATCGCCGCCGCCGAATTTCCCGCTGGAGTCGGCGAATCCTGAAACGGCTTCCGCCGCGTCCCCAGAATGCCGAGCGCAGTTTGTTCACTCGCCCCGCCGCGCGTATCAAAAAATCCCCCCGCCACGGGATCGAAGAACCCTGCCACCATCGCATCCCCGATCGCCCGTGCAAACCGGAAGTAGCTCAGGTCCGCCGTCGCCTCGTAAGCGTCAAGACATGCAATCACCACGAAAGCATAGTCATCGAGCCCGCCAGGAACCACGCCACGAACAACGCCAGGACCAACGCCGGCGGCTTCGCGCCGTTCCGCCCGAGCATCCGAGAAAGCCTCCGAGTAAGCAATCACATGCCGCAGTGTGGAGCGGGCGCCCTCGCCCGCTGCGGTTGAAGTTGAGCCGCCCTTCCATCCTTCCGCCAGCAGCCGATCGAGCGAGCGCAAAGCAAAGTGGCGCGCCTCCCCGAGGTCGAGCACCTTGGCCGCCTCCAGATAAGCCGAAACGCACATCGCGTTCCAGCCCGCGTAAACCGTCTTGTCCACATACGGCGTCGGGCGCAGCAAACGCGCCGCGTACATCTTTTTCTTCGCCGCAGCCAGCAGCGCGCCCACCCGCTCTTCCGGAAGGTTCAACCGCCGCGCAATTTCCTCCGCCGAACTCCGAATGTAAAGCACATTCTTCGCCGGATTGTGGTGCATGTCCCCGACTTCCTGAATGTCGTAGTAGAGCGTCGCCACCGCGGCTTCATCCTCCGTCAGCGCCGCTTTCGTTTCCCCCAGCGTCCAGGTGAAATAATCGCCGTCGTCCTCCATCGAATAGTCGGCGTCCTGCGAAGCGTAAAAGCCGCCATGCTCCCGGTCGCTGAGCCATTCGTCCATCCAGCGAATGATGTCGCGCGCCACCCCCGCGAAGAACTCATCCCCCGTCGCCTGGTAAGCGTGCACATAGTTCTTCAGCAACTCCGAGTTGTCATAGCACATCTTCTCGAAGTGCGGCACCATCCAGCGCTCATCCACCGAGTAGCGATGGAAGCCGCCCGCCAATTGGTCATAGACGCCGCCGCGCGCCATTTTCTCGAGCGTGCTGACGAAGATAGTGCGCAGCTCTTCATCTTTCGTGCGAACATACTGATCCATCACCAGATCGAGCGCCGCCGGATGCGGAAACTTGGGCGCGCCGCCAAATCCCCCGTTGACAGCGTCAAACATCTTCCGCGCCGATTCCAAAATCGCGTCCATCACCGTCGCGGATACCTTCCCGCCGCCCGCAGAAAAAGATTCCGCCCGCGAGATCGCGCTCTCGATCATCTGCGCCTGCTCCAGCACCTCGCCGGGCTTCTCGCGATATGCCTGGGCAATCGCAAGCAGCACGCGCTTGAAACTGGGCCGCCCGTAAGCGTCCGCCGGAGGGAAGTAAGTCCCGCCATAAAACGGTTTGCCTTCGGGAGTAAGAAAAGCCGTAAGCGGCCACCCACCCTGCCCCGTGAGCGCGGCCACCGCCACCTGATACCGGCTGTCAATATCCGGACGCTCGTCTCGATCCACCTTCACCGCGATGTAATGCTCATTGACAATCGCCGCCACCTCGGCATCGTCATAAGACTCGCGATCCATCACATGGCACCAGTGGCACCAGACCGCCCCAATATCCAAAAGCACAGGCTTGTCAGCCGCGCGAGCCGCAGCAAAAGCCTCCTCCCCAAACTCATGCCACTGGATAGGCTGATGCATGGCCGAACGCAGATAGGAAGAAGAAGCGCGAGCCAGGGAATTGTGCGAGCCGGTGTCCATCAGAAGAGTCTATCGCGAGAGCGGGTGAGATTGGGATCTCTGCGACGAAAGCAGGCGGGGCCAATGTCGCCAACCGTATGACTGGGGAAGAAGCGAACCTTCAAGGCCCGTTCTTCCCCGGCAATAAGCTTTGTTACGGTGTGACCTCGTAGACAACGCCTTGGCCATAAGCGCCACCTGACATTGTCGTGCCGTAAATGTTTCCAGCACTGTCGAACACTATGCTGCCGGTGGGAACGCCGCCGTCAGACCCGCCGCTAAAGCTATACAGCACGGTTTCTGTCCACTTGTTTTTTGCGCCGGGCGTCAGTTTGAAAACGGTGCCGCCATATCCCGGGTCTGAGCCTCCATACATAGTCGTGCCGTAGACGTTTCCTGCCGCATCGAGGATCACGCCGGCCCACGGACTATCCCCGTCACCAGCAAACGCGGAAAAGCTGTGCAGAACGCGCAAAGACCAAGCCATCCGGCGGTTTAGATAGAGCTGATAGATGGTGCCGTCACGACCAACTCCTCCCGATGACGTGGCGCCGTACACGTTATAATCGCTAGAGACCAAGTTGCCTATGGGCAGATAGCCAGCTTTATCCGAACGCTTAAAAGCAATCATGGCGGATGGGTACCCCCCCTCCCACTTGTAGAGGGTGCCCCCACCTTCCTTTCCCCCAATCATCGTGGTGCCGCAAGTGTAGAGGCCGCAAAAACCCATGCCTTCCGGTCCCGAACCGACCGTTCCCTGGAAGGGCCAGGCGTAATAACCGCTGCCTGAGGTCGACATATAGTAGATAGTGCCCCGTGACTCTCCGCCACCCATAGCAGTCACTCCATAGAGTTCGCTGCCGCCGAGCATCACGTCGCCTTGGGGCACACAGCCATCCTTGCCGCCGTTAAAGGCGTGTAGGACATTGAATGTCCAGCCGCTCTCTGATGGCGATAGCTGGAAGACCAGGCCGCACCCGATTCCCCCGGGGCCGTACAAAGCCGTACCGTAGAGATTGCCCGACCCATCGATGGCCAAGCCACCCCAGGGCGATCCTCCATCCGATGATAGGGCGAAGTTGTGAAGAATGTTTTCGGTCCAGCCGCCGCCTGGGGAAGGGGTGAGCTGAAATACCGTCCCCTCACCATAGAGGCCGCCGTATTGTGTAACTCCATAGAGATTACCCGATTGGTCAAAGACCACACCCGCTTGATAAGGACCGCTGCCGTCGGGTGTGCCGCCAAACGAGTACAGCACGGTGTAGGTTGCTGCCAAGCCACTAGAGACCGAGAAAAGTAAGAAGGTGAGAACTACAATAGCTTTCGCTCGCATGGTACTGTCCCCCTGGTTTGATATCGCAGAGAGGAACCCTGATCGGAGGGTAAAGCGGTCTGCGAAACGCAGTATAGGCCCGAGACTAGGGAAATTGCAGTGACGTAACTATCATGTGAGTGTGACGAACGACGCGCGTTTTTCCGTTTTCGAAACGTCGGACCGTCAGCGGGCATCCCGCCGCCGATTGCAACTGAATCGGGCAAAAGCTTATGCGCCAAAAGCCAGGAGCTATCAGCCAATAGCTAGAACTTAAGCCTCTTCGCCACAGAACAATAAATCTCCACCGCTTCCACCAGTTGCGCTTTCTCCACAAACTCGCCCTCGGTGTGCGCTACGTGAATCGAGCCCGGCCCCAGCAGCAGCGGCTCGCCCCAGTTCGTAAGCCACGGAATATCGGTCGTGAAGGCGGCGACCATCGTCGGCAGACCCTCCATTGTGCGCAGCCGCAGGAACGGGGTCTCGCGGGTGAAGCGAACCTCGGCGAGTTCGCCGACGGCCTCCGTAATCTCGCGGCGCAATGCGTTCGTCGGACCCACCAGCCGATAGAAAAGATCAGCCCTGGCAAAATCGGAAATCACATTCGGCGCGCGCCCACCCTGAATCGATCCGACGTTCTTCGTGCACGGGCCCACCTCGGCATCTTCGGGAAGTTTCATCGCGTGCAGCCGGTGCAACGCTTCCACCAGCTTGTCGATTGCCGACTCGCCCAGTTCCGGATACGCCGAGTGCGCCATCTTTCCGCGCGCCACCATTTCCACGTGCAGCGCGCCCTTGCTCGCCAGCGCCAGCTTGTTTTCGGTGGGCTCGCCGTTAATCATGAAGCGCGCGCCGATCGGTTGCTGGTTCGCCACTTTCGCGCCGATCGAGTCCCGCTCCTCCCCCACCAGAAACAGCAGCCCAACGAAAACGCCTGCCCCGCGCAGCTTTTCCGCCGCCAGAATCTCGGCCGCAATGATTCCCTTCGCGTCGCACGAGCCGCGCCCGTAAATGCGCCCGCCGTCTTCAGACGACGCAATGAACGGCGGCACCGTATCCATGTGGGTGGAGAAAACAATCTCCGGCCGAGCATGCCCCGGCCACGTAGCCACCACGTTCGCCCGCGGCCCCTCGACCGGCATTGGATGAGCTTCGAGCCCGCGCCGCCGCAGCTCGTCGCACAGGAAATCTCCCACTGCACTTTCATGCGGAGTGATGGATTCAATATCGATAAGCCGGCGGGTAAGCGCAAACAGGTCCATGCAGCAAAAGCGTAACAGCGGAACTGGATAGTGGATAGTGGGTTGTGAGCCGGCGGTGTTGCATCTCCCCCTTGACTGGCCACTGACCACTGGCAACTGGCAACTGTTGTACTCTGATTCTGTGATCCCCGATACCAGCATTCGCTCGCTCTTCCTGGCCGGCCCCGCCGGACGTCTCGAAGCTCTCCTCAACGCCGGATCGCCCGATGCAACGCATGTCGCCGTGGTTTGCCATCCCCATCCGCTCTACGGAGGAACGCTGCACAACAAAGTCGTCTTCCACGCCATGAAAGCGCTCAACGGCTTCGGATTTCCCGTGCTCCGTTTCAACTTCCGCGGCACCGGCCTGAGCGCAGGCGAGCATGCCAACGGCATCGGCGAAGTCGAGGATGTGCGAGCCGCTCTCGATTGGCTCGAACGTGAATTCACCCTGCCCGTCATCTTCGCTGGCTTTTCTTTCGGAGCCGCCGTCGGCCTGCGCGCCGCGTATTCCGACGACCACGTTAGCGCCCTCATCGCCCTCGGCCTGCCCGCCGCCGCCATCGAAGGCCGCACACTCGAAGGCCACACTGAAGCCCGCGTCTACGATTTCGAATTCCTGCGCGAGTGCGCGAAGCCCAAACTCTTCGTCAGCGGCTCGCGCGATCAGTTCGCTCCCGCCGGCAAACTGGAAGCCCTCGTCAACACCTTCGCCGACCCCAAGAAGCTGGTCCGCATCGAAGCCGGAGATCATTTTTTCGAAGGTCGTTTGCGCGAGATGCGAGAGGCGATTGCAACCTGGGTGAAAGAGACTACAAATTTGTAATTGGTAATTTGTAATTTTGAAGCTCGCGGTTCCGAAATTGCAAATCACAAATTACCAATTACAAATTCTTCTCATTCTTCTTGCCCCACAGCGCCTGGCCCTCCTCGCGGCTCAAATCGCGCTCTCCGAATTCCGCGAACCGCCGGAAGCTCGCGTCCACGATCCCTCCCAGTTCCGCGAACAGCTCCTCCTCGGCCTTCTTGAAGTTCCAGCACGTCTTGCCCTGCATGCGCTTCTTCAGTTCCGGAGAGATTCCTTTCAGCAAGTCCGGAAACATGTACACCGGAAAGAGATGAAACGCCACGTAGCTTTTGCTCGTGATGCTTGCAAACATCACCGGTTTCCCCTGATAACGAATCGACTTCGACTCGCTCATGTAACCGCCCGGGCCGTCTTTGACCACCCGCAGCTTCGCGTCGTAGGGCTTCATCATCTTCCGCAGACCCTGAAAGGCAAGCTCAAACTCTCGCTTCTTATCGGTGACCTTAGTCTTCGCTGGCATGCGGCAGATTATAATGCCGTTCTCTATAATCTTCGAGCATGACGGAGATCGCCCCAGAACGCTCGCAGCAGTTTGCTCGCATGCGCGAAACGGCGCGCGAAATTTTCGCCGCCGCGCTCAAGAACGCCTCCATCGAGAGCGCCTTCGCCCGCAACCTGCACTGCGAGCGCCGCGTCCTGCGCATCGGCCACGACCTTCACGATCTCGATTCCTACCACCGTGTCTTCGTCGTCTCCATCGGAAAGGCCGCCCACACCATGGCCGCCGCCCTGGAAGCCCAACTCGGCAGCAACAGTTTCGAGGCAGGCATCGTCGCATCGTCGGTCGAACCCGCCAGCCATGTTCACACGAGCCAGGTGCGCGGCTTCCGCTATTTTCGCGGCGGCCATCCTACGCCCACCGCCGAATCCATCCAAGCCGCTGGCGCCATACTCAAGTCGCTGACTGCTCTCGACTCCGCTTCGCTCGCCATCTTCATGCTCTCCGGCGGCGGCTCTTCCATCGTCGAAAAGCCTGTCGTGACTTTGCAGGACGACGAAATCTCGTTGTCGGATCTCGTCGCCACCTACCGCGCCCTCGTGCATTCCGGCGCGCCCATCGCCGAGATCAACGCCATCCGCAAGCATCTCTCCGCCGTCAAGGGCGGACGCCTCGCTCAAGCCGCCTATCCCGCCCAGCAGGTTTCGATTCTTGTCTCCGATGTGCCCGACGATACGCCCGACGCGCTCGCCTCCGGCCCCACCATGCCCGATTCCACTTCCGTCCATGACTGCGAGCGCATCGCCGCCCAGTACAACCTCGTCGATCAATTC
>Ga0326728_10008295_pt1 | contig 25921 bp, 19 predicted proteins | sample MB3enrmetagenome_FD_207602 | JGI IMG/M metagenome (GOLD analysis project Ga0326728, IMG submission 207602) | Lab enriched peat soil microbial communities from McLean, Ithaca, NY, United States - MB31MN | ecosystem: Environmental > Terrestrial > Soil > Wetlands > Peat | place: USA: New York... | reverse complement strand
TGATCAACCGCCAAGCCTTCGGCTTCCGCAACTTCCAGAACTACAGGCTTCGCGTAAAGGTCTTATGTGGTTAAATTGGGTTGGGATCGGGGTCTCCCCCGTTTTTGGCGTAGAGCCCAGAACTACAGGCTTCGCGTAAAGGTCTTATGTGGTTAAATTGGGTTGGGATCGGGGTCTCCCCCGTTTTTGGCGTAGAGCCCGTTTTTGGCGTAGAGCCCAAGTGATTGGCTCCTCAGGTAGGACTCGAACCTACAACCCTTCGGTTAACAGCCGAATGCTCTACCATTGAGCTACTGAGGAGCAACAGGTTGGCAGTCATCATTACAGCAGACGCGGGTCGTCCGCGTCAACCAAGGCAGAGACCTTAGGCGGGCCTTAGCCAGAGGCTGGCGACCACCGCCAACGCCGCGATGGCGGCCGTTTCGGCGCGCAGGATGTTGGGTCCGAGCGAGACCGGCGTCCAGCCGGCCTGGAGCGCAGCGGCACGCTCGGCTGTGGTCCAGCCCCCCTCGGGGCCCACTAGAATGCTCACCAGGTCTTCCCGAGCGCGGCGGGCGGGCAACGCGGCCGCTAACGGCGAGGCGCCCGGCTCTTCGTCGAGCAAATACGAGTAGGGGGACGCCCCGGCGATGGCATCTTCGAAAGCGGTGGGCGCGAGCACTTCGGGCAGGCGGGCGCGGCGGGCCTGCTGGCTGCTCTCGCGCACGATTCTCCGCCAGCGATCAAGCCGTTTCGCGGCCGCCCTCTCCAGGCCCTTTTCGCAGCGCTCGCTGCGGACCGGAAGCACGCTCTCGACTCCCAGTTCAGTGGCTTTCTCGAGGGCGTATTCGAAGCGGTCGAACTTGATGAGCGCCAACAGAAGCCTGAGGCGGACGGGAGGCGGCGCCGGGGCCAGCTCCTCGAGAACGCGGAACAGCACACGGTCCCCGGCGAGCGACTCGATCTCGGCCAGGTACACCGACCGGTTGTTGGAGATCTCATAGCGCTGGCCCACTTCCGCGCGCAGCACCTGGCGCAGATGCCGGGCCTCCTCGCCGGCCAGCGAGGCGCGGGAATCGCTCACGGCATCCACGAAGAACCGGCGGCGCGCCATGTGAAATAATGTAACTCGAATGATCGCTCACTTGCGCGGCACCCTGTTGGAGAAGCACCCCAACCAGGCGATTATCGAGGCGGGCGGGATCGGCTACGACGTCACGATCCCCATCTCGACCTATGCAGCCCTTCCGGAACCCGGTGGCGAGGTGCGGCTGCGCATCCATACGCACGTCCGCGAGGACTTGCTGGCCCTGTTCGGTTTCCTAACACAGGACGAGAAGTTTCTCTTCGAGCGGCTGATCTCGATCAGCGGCATCGGGCCGAAACTCGCGATCACGGTGCTCTCCGGCCTGGCCGTCGCGGACCTGATCGCGGCCATTCGCGGCGGGGAGGCGGACCGTCTGGTGCGCATTCCCGGGATCGGCAGGAAGACCGCCGAGCGCATCGTGCTGGAGCTGCGCGACAAGTTGCCCGCTTCGGCCGCGGGAACGGCCGCCACCCCGGCGTTGGGCGGGCGCGCGGCGCTGACCGCACTGGATCAGGACGTGCTCTCCGCCCTGGGCAATCTGGGCTGCGCCCCGGCGGCGGCCGAAGCGGCGGTGCGGAAAGCGAAACTCGAGGGCGCCTCCGGCTTCGAGCCTCTGTTCCGCCGCGCGCTCGAACTGGTGCGCTAAGCTGAAGGATCATGCGGGAGCGCGGGATTGTTTCGGCGGCGGCGCAGGCGGAGGAGTTGCAGTTCGAAGCCAGCCTCCGTCCGCGCAAGCTGGCCGAGTTCACCGGGCAAGCCAAGCTGAAGGAGAACCTGGCCATCGCCATCGAGGCGGCCCGCCGCCGCGGCGACGCCATGGATCACGTGCTGCTGTACGGTCCGCCGGGCCTCGGCAAAACCACGCTGGCATCCATTATTTCCGCCGAGCTGGAAGTTGGCTTCGAACAGACCTCCGGGCCGATCCTGCAAAAGAAACTGGACCTGACCGGCATCCTGAGCCAGATCCGGGCGCGCCAGGTGTTCTTCATCGACGAGATCCATCGGCTGATGCCGGACGTCGAGGAGATGCTCTACGCGGCTCTGGAGGATTTCCGGATCGACATCCTAATCGGCGCGGGACCGGGAGCGCGCACTCACTCGCTGCCGATTCCGCAATTCACGGCCATCGGAGCGACCACGCGGCAGGGCTTGGTGAGCGCGCCGTTGCGGGGCCGGTTCGGGCTGGTGCTGCGGCTCAATCACTACACCGTCGAGGAGCTGACTCTGATCGTGAAGCGGTCGGCGGGCCTGCTGGACGTCACCGTGGATGCGCCCGGCGCGCAGGAGATCGCACGGCGCAGCCGCGGGACGCCGCGCATCGCCAACCGGCTGTTGCGCCGGGTCCGCGACTATGCGCAGGTGCGCGCCGACGGGCACGTCAACGACCAGATCGCCCGCACCGCGCTGGACCTGTTGGAGGTCGACCGCTTCGGGCTGGACGAGATCGATCAGAAGATCATGTCGACCATCCTGGAGAAATATGGCGGCGGACCGGTGGGACTGAACACCATCGCCGCTTCGATTGACGAGGAGCCGGACACCATCGAGGAAGTCTACGAGCCGTACCTGATCCAGATGGGATTCATCGACCGCACGCCGCGCGGCCGGGTGGCCACCGACCGGGCCTTCGATTACTTCGGCCTGCCGCGCCGCATGCGCGACAACCCCCAGAGCACGCTATTCTGATGAAGACCGTCTACCTCTCCCTCGGCTCGAACCTCGGCGACCGCGAGGGCTACCTGCGCCAGGCCATCGCGCTGATTGGCGCGGCGGGGGTGCGCATCCTGCGCGTTTCTTCGCTCTACGAGACCCAGCCGCTGGAAGTGCGCGACCAGCCCTGGTTCCTGAACCTGGTGGTGGAGGCGGAGACGGAGCTGTTCCCGAGGCAACTTCTCGGGCGCCTCCAGAAGATCGAGCTGGACCTGGGCCGGAGGCGTGGGCGGGTGAAAGGCCCGCGCTCCATCGACATCGATATCCTGCTCTACGGGCGATCGGCGATCGAAAGCGCCGATCTGATGGTGCCTCACCTGCGGATGACGGAACGCCGCTTCGTGCTGGAACCGCTGGCGGAACTCGCGCCCGAACTGCGGCACCCCGTGAACCACCTGACTATCCGAGAGCTGCTGGCCGCCACGGCGGGCCAGGTGGTCAAGAAGGTTCGGTAGTCGCCTCGAGGAACCGCCCGCGTCGAGGGCGGCGACCGGTCTCCCAGTAGGCGGTGGCCCGTCTGCGGCGTCCGGGGGTGGCGCGTCGCCGACCAGCAAACATTAAAAAGCCTTCACCGGAAGCGAATCGGTCCTGGTCGCGCCCTGGCCCTTGCGGCAGGAGTTGAGGAGCCTCTCGGTGAGGTCCCGCAGCCCGCTGGCCAGCCCGGCAGGGGAGGTTTTTGTGCCACCCCCGAGAAATTAGATCTTTCTTAGGATTTTCTCAGCCTTCGCCCCTTGAGGGCTCACCCAGGTTGGGACATGCTGACCCCTGTGTGGGAGTTTGTCACCGACCGAGCATCGAACCGGGCAGTGGTGCGCAGCGAGACTGGTGCGCGGCTTCGTCCGGCTTGTGGTTTCGTCCAAGCGGCGCGAGTGCGGTGGCTTGGGTATGGGGTTTCATCCGATGGGCGCTGGGCAGGTTCTGGGCCGCTAATGGCAGCCTCCGGCCGGCACAGGCCAGCGGCGAAGGAATTAGCTTAATCCAAAAAGGGAGTGATATCCATGATGCGAAACATGCGAGCAGTATGGGGGGCGCTGATCCTGCTTGCCGCCCTGTCATGCTCTGTCTTTGCGCAGAACAGTAGTTCCATCACCGGTACGGTCAAGGATCCGGCCGGCGCGGTGGTTCCTGGAGCGACCGTGACGGCGATCGAGCAGAACACGGGCCTCCGCCAGACTGTAACGTCAGCCGCGGAAGGGAACTTCGTTTTCCTCGACCTTCCGGCGGGGACTTACACCGTCGAAGCGGAATTCAAGGGCTTCAAGAAAAGCGAGCTCAAGGACATCATCCTGCCCTTGGCCTCCAAAATCGGTGTTGGCGACGTGGTCCTGGCGGTGGGCAGCATCTCCGACACGGTGACTGTCGAAGCCAATGCCGGGACGGTCCAGATTCAGGCCGAATCGGGCGAGCGTTCCGACCTGGTGACCAACCGGGACCTTCGGGACATCGGAATGAACGGCCAGAATGTGGTCGATCTGATGAAGTTCATCCCCGGCGTCAACGTGAGCGCGCTAGTGGCGAACGCGGCTTCCACGGTGACCAACATCACCGGCAGTTTCCAAGTCAACGGCACCCGCAGCCTGGAGCACGAATACACGCTCGACGGCATTACGAACCTGAACCTGGGCAACAACACCGGGGCGCTGGTGTCCATTAATCCCGACGCCATCGAGGAGATGAAGGTCCTGACGTCGAACTACCAGGCCGAGTATGGCAGATCCGGCGGAGGCGTTATCGCGCTGACCACGCGCGGAGGGACCAACGAGCTGCACGGCGGCTTCCTTTACTACCGCCGCCACGACAGCATGAACGCCGACTCCTATTTCAACGACCTCCGGGGCGGCTCCGCGGACGGATTCCCCCGTCCCCTGTACCGCTACAACGACTACGGCTGGAATCTGGGAGGCCCGATCTACATCCCGCATGTGGTGAACGGGAAGAACAAGCTCTTCTTCTTCATCAGCCAGGAATACTACAGCCAACTGGTGCCGCAGGCTTCCTCGGTGAACATTATGGTTCCCACCTCGGCCGAACGCAACGGGGACTTCTCGGCTTCGGTGGACGGCACAGGCAAGTTGATCAAAATCACCGATCCGACCACGGGATTGCCGTTTGCGGGCAATCAGATCCCGACTACCAGGATCTACGCCCCCGGCCAGGCGATCCTAAACTTCCTGCCGCCGGCTAATACCACGGCGGGCGGCTTCGGCTACAACTACACCTCGCAAGTGCCCAGCGCCTACCCCCGGAACGAGACCATTCTTCGCGGCGATTACCAGATCGACAGCAGCACCCGGCTCAGCGTGCGTTGGGACTATAACCACGACGATCAGCAGTTCGCCTACGGTACCACCACGGCTTCCTGGAACTGGCCGCTGGCGGTCACCTCCCGGATGAACGGCCCGGGCAGCATCCCGAGCATTTCGCTGACCAAGAACTTCGGGCCCACCTGGGTGAACGAGTTCATTTTCGGAATTGGCCGGGGCGGCGTCACCATCGCCCCGAACGGGGACGCGGCCACGCGCGCGACATCCGGCATCGACACGCCCCTGCTGTATGCCAACGCCGACCCGGTCGGCCTGATCCCCAGCCTGACCTTCGGGGGGATCGCGAGCGTCGGTACCGAGGCCACCACCAGCGTCTTCGGGCCGTTCAATCAGCGCTTCCTGATCTGGCAGATCATGGATAACCTCAGCAAGGCGACCGGCAAGCATGTGTTCAAGGTGGGCTACTACTTCCAGAGCGCCTCGAACGCCAGCAACAACCAAACGCACGTTCAAAGCGACATCGACTTTTCGAGCAACGCCTCCAACCCGCTCAACACCGGCGACCCTTGGGCGAACGCCCTGCTGGGTGTGTACAACTCTTACGATCAGGCCAGCTCGAAACCGCAGCAGAACTACCTCTACCACGACATCTCCTGGTACGCGCAAGACACCTGGAAGGCCACCCCTCGGCTGACGCTGGATCTGGGCATACGGTTCTCGTGGTATCAGCCGGTTTACAACACCTCCGGCGACGCGGCCTACTTCGATCCCTCCGCCTACACGGCCGCCGATGCCGAGCGCCTGTACCGGCCGGTCTGCGTGGGCGCCTCGACCTGCAAGTTGGGTGCGACCGCCTACCGCGCCATCGATCCGGACACCACGGGCCCCGCTACCATGGCGAACACCATGCCGGGCTACTACGTCGGCAAGCTTGTCGCGGGCGCGGGCAGCCTCACCAACGGAATGGTCCTGACGAGCCAGGGTTACCCGGCCGGCGGCGTGACTCCGCCGAAGATTTATCCCCAACCCCGTGTCGGCTTTGCATGGGACGTGACCGGCAGCCACAAGACGGTGGTGCGCGGTGGTTTCGGAATCACCCGCGATCGTTACGAGAGCGGCGTCACGGGCTTTGGAGCCAGCAACCCGCCCTTCGTCTACCAGCCCACCCTTCAGTACGGCTACTTGCAGAACATCACGCCCGGCGGGAGCGGCATTCTGTCGCCGCTGACCATCACCGGAGTGGACGAGAACATGACTTTTCCGATCATGTACTCCTATAGCATCGGCGTGCAGCGCGACATCGGAGCCGGCATCGTGATCGACGTCGCCTTCGTCGGGAACAAGTCCGACCATTTGCCGCGCAAAACGAATCTGAACACCCCGCCCTACGGGATCACCTTCTCGGCGGCGGCGCAGGATCCGACCAAATTCGCCGGGGGCGTCATCCCGGCTACCGAACCCGGCCTGCCGTCGCTCTATTCCAACGCCGGATTAAGCTTCAGCGGGGCGGACATCCTGGGCACCGACTTCCTGCGCCCCTACCAGGGGTACAGCGACATTACCTGGTACGAGTTCGACGCCAGCTCGAAGTACAACTCCCTCCAGGTGGCCGTCAACCGGAAGTTCTCGCAGGGTCTCACTTTTGGCATCGCCTACACCTGGTCGAAGACCATGACCACCATTTCCGACGATGGCACGTTTACCAGACTCGTGAACCCGCAATGGGACTATCAGATCGCCAGTTTCGACCGCACGCATTACCTGGTCGGCAACTTCGTCTGGGACCTGCCCAGGGGCAGCAAGATCTTCAAGGGCAACGCGCTGGCACGCGGGATCTTCGATCACTGGATCCTGTCCGGCGTAACCACGCTGGCATCCGGGATGCCGACCGATGTTGGTCTCACCATCTCCGGCGTGGATGCGGGCACCCGTCTTCTGGGCACCGTAACCAGCGGCAATCTCTCGGGGCAGCAAATGCGCTTCCTGTTGGACGGCGATCCCCAAACCGGCTCGACGATCAACATGTTGGCCCTGGAGGTTCCCGGAATCAACGATATCGGCCCCTATCCGCGCACGTACCTGCGCAATCCCTGGATCGTGAACCAGGATCTCTCGTTGTTCAAGAACATCCCGCTGGGGGGGCCAGAAGGAAAGCGCTATATCCAGCTTCGCCTGGAAGCGTTCAACGCTCCCAACCATCCCCAGTTCTCGGGCTACAACCTGACCACTAACATAACCAACGCCGCGGGCCAGACCGGAAACGCGATCTTCAGCAACTTCACCGGCCTGGTGGCTTCGAACAATTTGCGGCCGGCCGGCAGCACGGCGGTCCTCGGGACTTACTTCGGCGAGCCTAACGCCGCGCAGAACATGCGCGTCGTCCAGATCGGCGCGAAGATCTATTTCTGATCCGCCGGTAACGTGCGGTCCAGAGGCGGCGCCACCTTCGCGAATGGGCGGAGCGTGGCGCCGCCTTTTTTGTTTGCTGGATTGCGCCAACGGAACGGTCGCCGGCCCGTAGAACTGTCCGTTGGCTCGGAAAGCGATCCTACGGTAACCGCGCCGCCAGGGCCGTGCTCGGCGGGAGGGCGGGCTGGCCTTCCGCCAGGCCGGCGAAACCGGCGATATAGCGGCCTTTGCGGAAGAAGCACAGCCGGCCCAGGTAGCGGTCGGTGGCCTCGAAGGCTTCGTCGGCGATCTTGACGGGGGCGGTCTCGCCGACGCGCGCCCGCAGCTTGCGCATGACCTCCGCCGCCGTTTCGGGCGACGTTTCGGCCACGATGAAGGCCTTGCCGTAGTCGTACTGCGCGATATAGCCGCGCTTCAGCAGGCGCAGGCCCAGCACGCTTTCGGGAACCAGCCGCACCGTCTCGGGCGCCAGCTTCTCGCGCGGGAACCAGGCCAAGGTTTGGGGCGGCTCGGTGGCGCCGGAGACCTTCGCCTCGAAGGCCCGGCAAAACGCCCGCAGCACGTCGGGCGCGTCCTTGGAGATGCCGATCTCTACGAAGTACTTGCCCTTGGCAAAAATGGCCCGGCGCGGCACGATCTGCCCGCCCATGCCGATCCGCTCGAGCGGGCCGTGCGGATCGCGGGTCGCGGTGAACATGCCGTAGGCGGACTCGGCATCCGCCATCTCGGAGACGTCGAAGACGATGGTTTCGCCGCCGGATTCGCAGTTGACGCCCTGCATGGCCACGAAACCATAGACCAGGTAACCCTCCGCGTTGCCGTCCATATACTCGAAGAGGTTGTCGCCGGTGTAACTGCGGGAGGCGCCCTGCTGTGTCCAGCCGGGCACGAGCGAACAGTCGAGAGTCTGGCCCAGCGCGGCCAGCGAGACCGCCAGGAGCGCTATGCAGCACTTCACGCGAACAGCTCCTGGGCGCGGCTGAGGCGCTCGGGGACGCGCACTCCGTGGGGGCAATCGACCGAGCAACTCGAGCAATCCCGGCAGCGGACCGAGGCAACCTTGGCGGGCAGTTCGAGGAACCGCTCGCGGCCCAGCGCGAACTGGCCGTAGCCATCCGCGTAGGTGAGGAACCGGAGCACGTCGGCAACCGGCAGGCCCTGGGAGCAGGTCCCTTCGCAATGGCCGCACATGCGGCAGTACAGCGGGCCGATGCGCTCCAGGTGGGCGCTGAGGATCTTCTGGTCGCCCTCGCCGAACTTCGAGCTCATGGCCTTGAAATCGGCGTCGAGCTGCTCCATGTCGGTCATGCTGGGGATGGTGGTATCGACCTGGGGGTTCTTCAGCACCCACTTGAGGGCCGCCACCATGGCTCCGTCGCGCTTCAGCGTCTCTTGAGTCTTATCGCCCGGCTGGGGCCGGCGGAAGCCTCCGGCCATGACCTTCATGGCCACGATTCCGAGGCCGGCTGCTTTGGCCCGGCCGATGGCGGCGTCCAGGTCCGATCCCATCGAAAAGTTGTAGGCCACGAGCACGACGTCGATCTTCCCGGACTTGATGGCGGCGTCGATCACCGAGGCCTGGCCTTTGTGGGTGCTCACGCCGGCGAAGCGGACCTTCCCATCCTTCTTGGCAATGGCCTGCGCTTCCAGCAAGTCGTCGGTGATGTCCTCGCCACTATTCTTGCCGTGCAGGTACCAGATGTCGATGTAGTCGGTGCCGAGGGTTTGGAGGGTTGTGTCGATGTGCTCGAGCGCCCCCGCCTTGTCCTTGGCGTGGCTCTTGCTCGAGATGTAGACCTGCTTGCGGCGGGCCTTGAGCGCGGCGCCCACCATGCGCTCGTTGTTGCCGCCCTGGTAGCCGCGCGCGGTATCGAAATAGTTGATGCCGAGGTCGGCGGCCTTCTCGATCACGCTCCCGTCGGAGGTGATCATGCAGCCGAACGCGACTCGGGTAGGGGTAAGCCCGGTGCGGCCCAGCTTCTGGTAGCTGAGGCCGGCCGGAGCGAGCGCCGGGGCGGGCTGATCCGAGCCGCTGTGGCTCGAGGATGGAGTGGTTGCCAGGCCGGCCGCGGGCAGCGCGAGACCGGCGGCCAGGAAGCTGCGTCGAGAAGAGTTCACATTCACCTCCCAAGACCTCAGGATATAATCGGGTACGGAACTTCAATTGTAAAGCCGCGCAGCCATCCAATGAAAGTAAACTTCTCAAGGCGCACTTTTCTGGGGTTTGCGGCCGGGGCGGGCGCCATCGCCAGCCAGGTTCCGCTGAGCCGCATCCTGCTCGGCCAGCAGATTCCGCCGGGCGCGGAGCCAACTGGTCTGCCCGAGCCGGTGGTGGCGTGCGGCCGCCGCGGCACGGTGGCGCTGGTGAAGGGCGAAGACCGCCGCAAGAACGTCCTGCACGCGCTGGAGGGGATCGACGACCAGATCCGGCCGGCGCTCAAGCTGAAGAAGTACGTTGTCATCAAGCCGAACAACGTCTCCATGAACAACCAGTTGGCCGCCACGCACGCGGACGCCTTGCAGGGCATTCTGGACTACCTGGAGCCGCGCTTCAAGGGGCCGGTGATCGTCGCCGAGTCCTCGGCCGGGGAGACCATGCATGCCTTCGACAACTTCCACTACGACCGGGTCGCCAGGGAGCGCCGGGCGCAGCAGGTGAGCCTGGAGGACCTCAACGAAGCGGGCAAGTACCAGACCATTCCGCTGCTCTCGGCGGATCTGCGGGTCGAGCCGGTGCGGCTGGCCGCGCGTCTGCTCGATCCGGACGCCTTCGTCGTCTGCGCCGCGATGCTGAAGACGCACAACGTCTGCGTGGCCTCGCTCGCGATCAAGAACATGTGCCTGGGAGCGCCGCTGCACAGCGCGCGCAAGGAGCGGCCCGGCTGGAACGACAAGCGCAAGTACCACGGCGGCATCCGGCAGACGCACTACAACATCATGCTGACCGCGCAGAAGCTGGCTCCGAACTGGGGAGTGGCGGTCCTGGATGGCTACGAAGGCATGGAGGGCAACGGTCCGGCCTCCGGCACGCCGGTTCCCTCCCGCTTGGCCATCGCTTCCACAGACTTCGTGGCCGCCGACCGCGTGGGGGTGGAAGTCATGGGCATCAACCCGCTGTGGATGGCCAGCCAGCAATACTGCTGGCAGGTCGGCCTGGGCCAGTACGACCTGGCGAAGATCGACGTGCGCGGCGACAGCATGGCCAGCCTGCGGAGGAAATACCGGCTGCACCAGGACATCGAGAACGAGTTGCAGTGGATGGGCCCGCTCACCGACGTGCCGCCCAAACTCGGCTGAGCGGCTACCGGCCCCGCTGCTTCTCGAGTTCCTTCAGGTAGGCGGCTTTGCCGAAGGCGAGATAGGCGCGGTATCCCTGGGGATCGACGAACGCCCGATAGCCCTCTTGGAGCGAGCGCTGGTACTTTGCCTGCATGCCGTAGGCGCCGCCGTGCGAGCCCAGAAAGACGTCGCAGGGCAGGGATTCCAAAACCTGGAACGTGCGGGCGAAATCCTCGGCGATCCGCGGATACTTGGCGTTGTTCACCAGGCGGAACTCGGAGTTCACGTGCACCGAGCCGACGATTACCACGTGCAACGGCTTCCCATCCTCAACCGCCGTGAGAAGCCAGGTGGTGCAGCCCCGGGTGTGGCCGGCGGTGAGGCGGGCCACCAGAGTGGTCGAGCCCAGCGTCACCTGGTCGCCATCCTGCAATACGCGATCGACGGGGCAGGGCGTCCAACGCATCTGGTTCTCGTAGGCGAAATCGCCCTTGCCGCCGCCGCGAACCACCGCGTCGTCGCCCGCCATCACCATCACTTTCGCGCCGGTGAGTTTCCTCATCAGCGCGAAGCCGGCGACGTGGTCGTTGTGCGCCTGTCCGGTGAGCAGGATCTTGATATCGGAGAGCTTGAACCCGAGTTTCTCTATGCCGGCCCGGATCACGGGAACGGTTTCCTCGAATCCGGTGTTGATGAGGATGTGGCCGGCGGACGTCGCGATGAGGAAGCACGCCAGCTCGTTCGACCCCACATAGTAGACATTTCCGACGATCTTGTGCGGCGGGAACGGCTGGCTCCATGCCGACGCTTCCGACGATTGCGCGGCCAGCGCCAGCGCGCAGAGAGCGGCCAGAAGTGCGAGGCGTGTCACGATAGTTTGTCCAGGTTGAGTCCCGCGTCCCAGCTCTCGTTCGCGCGCAGCATTTCGTCCCAGGTCGCTTCGCGCCCGGTGTAGGCGGCCATGCGGCCCAGCATCGCGCTCAGCGCCGATTCCACGCCCAGCGCGGCCTGATTGTGGAAGTTGCCGCTGGCGATGCTCTCGATGAACGCCTTGTGCTTCTCCGGATCGGCCTGCTCGAGGTTCCCCGAGAACTTGCCGGTCACGGAGAACTTCCCGCCCTCGGTTTCCGGGCCGGCGCCCCAGGTCCACGGCTCCTCGCCCGTGATGGCCACCGGCCCCGAGTAGGGCGAAGTGGAGTTGCCGCGCGGCCCGAAGAACCGCTCGTTGGCGTCGAAGCTTCCCTTGCCGAACTGGGTGGAGCTGAAGCCGACGTGCACGTCCTGAGGGTAGGTGAACACCACGCTGAAATGCGAGCCGGCGTTGCCCTGGTCGGTGCGTCCCTTGCGACCGCCCGTGCCCACGGCCTTGACGGGATGGCCCCGCAGCACCCAGTTGCAGATGTCGATGACGTGTATGTTCTGCTCGACCAGGATGTCGCCGGAGAGCACGCGGTCGTGCAGCCAGTTCCGCAGCCGCCGTTCGGCCGGCGACGCATTCGGCCAGGCGGGCCGGTCCAGCGCCCCGCAGAAGTAGTGCGCGGCGCCGGACGCGATCTCGCCCAGCGCGCCGCCGTGTATGCGTCGCACCAGTTCGACGAAAGGCGGGGCCATACGCAACTGAAAGCCGACGTCCAGGCTGAGACGCCGCTCCGCTTTCGCGCCGATTTCCAGCACGCGCCGGGCGCCCGCCACGTCCACCGACACCGGCTTCTCGCAGTACACGTGCTTGCCCGCCTCGACGGCCGCCGCCAGGTGCTGTGGATGGAAGTAGGGTGGCGTGGTAAGCACCACCGCATCGACTTCCTTGGAGGCCACAATCTGCTCGAACGCGCGCGGCCCGCGGAAGATCTGCGAGGCATCCACGCCCGCGTAGCCCTGCTTTTCCGCCAGGGCGTCGAAATGGCTCCGGGCGGACGCAAGCTGGTCGTCGAACATGTCGGCCAGCGCCACCAGACGCGCGCCGCCGCTCGCGACGATTCCTTCCGCGTCCACCGTTCCGCGCGCGCCGCAGCCCAGCAATCCGATGCGAACCGCCGAGTTCGCCGCCGTGCCGCGCGCCAGTTGCGACTTCAGAATCGTAAGCCCGCCGGCCGCGCCCAGAAACGCCCTCCGGCCGATTTGCGGCCCGCTGTTTTCCATGCTGTCTCCTTACCCGATCAGTTTCTCCAGGTACGCCTTGGCCGCGCGGATATCCTCGAGTTGCTTGGGGCCGGATATCTCGCGCTCTATGGTGATGGGGCCGGTGTAGCCGATCTCCTTGAGCCGCCCGATGAATCGCGGGAAGTTCACCTTGCCCTGGCCGATCGGCGTCTCGCGGCCGAGGGATCTCGGGTCCACCGGATACAGGCCGTCCTTGGCGTGTACGCCCATCACCAGCGGCCCGAGCACGTCCAGCGCCTCGACCGGATTGGCCTTGCCGTACAGGATCAGATTGGCGGCGTCGAAGTTCACGCCCACGTTGTCCAGCCCCACGTCCCGTATGGTCCGCAACAACGTGATGGGGGTCTCCTGCCCGGTCTCGCAGCGGAAGGTCTGCCCGTTCTTCCGGCAATAGGCGGCCACCTGCCGGATCGCTTCGACGACCTCCTTGTAGAGCGGATCGTTGGGGTTCTCCGGGATGAAGCCGCAGTGCGTCTGCACGGCCGGGATGCGGCATTTCTTGGCGAAATCCGAGGTCCCGTTGATGCGGGCAATCCGCGCCGCACGAGTCGCCCGGGGGACCAGGCCGATGGTGAGTGGGCCCGCGTAGAAGTCGTAGATCTCCTCTCCAGGGCCGACCGCAACCGCCGAGGTCGCCTGAACGCCGTAGCGGTCCAGAGCGCCGCGCAAAGCCTCCGCGAGGCCGGGCTCGAAAGACTTCAACTCAACCTGGCAGGTCGGCAAACCCAGGTCGCGAACCTTTCGGATCGCGGCGTTGGGGTCCTGGTCCACCGGGAGGATCAACCCCAGGCGCATCGGCTTGACGCTGGCCGCCGCGACGGGCAAGGCCGCCGCGAGTTGAACGAACTGTCGCCGGTTCATATCCACGAGTGTAGTGCCTTTCTCACCAGCCCATTTCGCGCATGCGGTTGTCGATCTCGGCGCTGTAATGATCCATGCGGGCCGGTTTCCTTCTTTGCGGAGCGGGGAGGATCGCCGCCAGCCGCGCCGCCTGCTCGCGGTCCAGGCCCGAGGCGGGCTCCTTGTAGTAGAAGCGCGCCGCGGACTCCGCACCGTAAATGCCGGGTCCCCATTCGATCACGTTCAGGTACAGCTCCAGAATCCGTTGCTTGGGCAGGATCAGCTCCGCCAGCGGCGCCAGCGTGAACTCCAGCCCCTTGCGGATCAGGCAGCCGTGGGTGGTCAGGAACAGGTTCTTCACGAGCTGTTGGGTGATGGTCGAGCCGCCGCGTCCCAGCCGGCCGTTGTCCAGGTCCTTCTCGACCAACTTGTCTACTTCCTGCCAGTCGATTCCGTGATGCTGATAGAAGCGGCCATCCTCTGCGGCGATGACGGCGCGCTGCAAGTCCAGCGCGATCCGGCCGAGCGGAACGAACGTGTATTGCTTCCGGTATTTGGGCTTGTGGAACAGCGCGCCGATGCGGCGCTGAATCTGCACGGCGGTGGTGGGCGGATTCGCCCAGCGGAGCGCCACCAGCGCCAGCGCAATCGTCGCATAGAACGCCAGAACCACCGCCGCGATCCAGCGCAGAATGCGCACCAAGATGACGCGCTTGCGGGAGGGCGGGCTGGGATCGGTTTTCACGGCGGGCAACTACGATTATCGCTCTGCGGGACAAGAATCGGAGAGAAACCCAATCCGCGGGCCACTAGCTAAGTAACCGATGTCCTCCAGGGGCGCCCGCTGTGGCGCCCTTTGCATTGCGGGCTAGCCCGCACCCTCAGCGCCAAGCCACCACAGCGTCGAGCAGCGTGCCCGTTCAGCGGCCTTCGCTGTCGCCGACGCCACCCTCGTCGGGCAGCGCGCGGCATGCGCTGAGGGTGCGCCGTTTTGCTCCGGTCGAGACCAAGCGGCCGAATCCATCGCCCGGTTCGAGAATGCGAAGCGGACAGGCAGGTCTCAGCGGGAATGGCAAAGGCCTCAAGATAAGGTCGCCAAGACCGATTTCGTCCGGAGCATCTTCATATCGTCTGACTCCGCCGGAAGGTGCAGGAGGCGCCGTGGTATCAAGAGCCCTAGACGACACCGACTTACGCCCATGCGTTAAACCGCAGAGAGCGCGGGGTTCACGGCTTTCCTGTCCGGCTCTGGAAGCGCGCCGGCGGCGAGACCCCGGGGACTGTGCGGACCGCCCGGCCCGCATGACATCGTGGAGGAAACTTGTAGAATGGAACGGACGTGGTTAAATGGCAAGCGCTTGCCCGTTACAGCCCGGAAGCGGCGGTTTCGCCTTGGGCCGACTGCAACGGGTCTATGCACTTCGGCCTCATCCAGACTTAGCAGGCTTGGGAGGGCCTCCACATGACAAACGGGCAGCCTCAAGACAAATGGAAGATTGAGGTCAATGATCGCTACCAGAAGGTCCTGGGTACCGTAATCACGCTCGCCACGGCCGCCTTCTTCGTACCCGTGTTTGTCCTTCGTGATCTCATCGCGGTACCTAGGGACAGGGCGCTCGTCGGGTTTCTCGATTGCCGTGTCTATCTATCTTGGTGCCTTCTTGCCGTTTCCGTTTTCGCAGGTGTTCTTTTCTATTATCTGTCAGCCAAATGGATCAAGTTGGCGTGGGGTAAACCGGTCGCCATTTCTTCCAAACTTGAGTGCTTACTGGATTGGTCATTCTGGATCTCGGTCACCGCCTTCCTCCTAGGGATTGGGTGTTTTGTATGGTTTGCCACGACATTTCGGTATGTCAGATAGCCGGCTGCTGCAGGCGACGCACACAGGTGGGGGCGCGGCGGAGCCCCGGTCGCTAGCTGGCGCGAGGAGCAGTCGTCCCCCGTCGAGGGCCGCTGCTTGACCGATGCGTACCGGACGAAGAAGACGGAGACCACGTCTTGAGTGAAGCGCTATCACACATGATTGACGCGCTCGGGCTTGAGGTGGCCGCGATTCGGAAGCGGGGCATCGGCACCCGGGTGGAACTGCGCGGCGGCGAGCGCTTTGGACAGGCCGAGGACAACTGGCTCTACCGGTTCCCGGTCTTGGAAGACCTCAGCCTCCGCGACGACACGCCCGTGCGCCTCGTTTGCGGCGACCGGGAGACCTCCGGCGTGCTCGTCTCATTCCGCGACGGCCTGCTCGTCGTGGCGGTCGAAGCCGATCTCGGACCCAAGATCGCCTTCGCCCGATTGGTTGCGGACGACTCCTTTCTCGTCGCACGCCTCAAGGAGCGTCTCGAGAACGTGCGCTCCGGCGAGGCGCAGTTCAACACGCGGGGTGCCGAGCGTGTGATCGGCGAGGCGAGCGTCCGCGCGGGCGACGCCGATCCCGATCCCGTCGTGATGCAGGGAAACGGCAGCCTCAACGAGGATCAGCGGGTTGCCATCCGGCGCTCGCTCGGGAGCGACACGACCTTCGTCTGGGGTCCACCGGGCACCGGCAAAACCAAGACCCTGGCCCGCATCGTCGAGGCCCACTACCGCCTTGGCCGCTCAGTCCTCCTCGTCTCGAACACGAACATCGCCGTGGACACGGCGCTTGAAAAGGTCGCCGAGCGACTGAAGGGCGAGCCGGAGTTCTACCAGGGTGCGGTGCTGCGGCAGGGCCCGATAGTAAAGGACGAGCTGCGCCAGCGCTTCGGCCCGCAGGTCATCCTCGAGGAGGTCGTTGCGCGCCTGGGCGAAGCACTGCTCCGAGAGAAAGAGGATCTCCAGCGACGGGTCTCGGCACTCCAGCGCGAGGAGCAGTCGCTAACCCAGGCCGTGGCCGACCATGAGCGCCTGGAGGAGCTGCGGCTCGCGCTTGCGGAGATCGAAACGAGCCTTGCGGCCACGCAAAAATCGCTACAGGCCCGTGAGGCCGAGGCCGAGCTACAGCGCTCGCGTGCGGCCGGACTGCGCGCCGACGTGGAACGCGCGAGCACAATGGGCACGATACGGCGGCTCTTCTCCGGGCTCAATCTGGAGCGGCTCCAGCGCAAGATCGCGGCGGCCGACCGCGCCAGCCAGTCCGCCCGGGACGCCGCGCGGGCCCTCGCAGAAGAGGCGAAGAGCCGCGAGGTCAGGGCTTTTGAGCTGCAGAGAGGTATTGAACTTTTGACGCAGTCGGTCAGCTCCTTCCCGCTGCGGGCGGGGTGCCGGAAGCAGCTCGAGGCGGTTCGGGAGAAACTGCGCCCGGCACGGGAACGGATCGCCGCGATTGATCGGGAGTTGGCCGCGCTTGCCGACGAGGTTGTCGGACGCTGCCGTATCCTGGCGACCACGGTCTACCGCACCTACCTGGGTCGTCAAAGAATGCGGAGCTTCGACGTTGTCGTCATCGACGAAGCTTCGATGCTCATGCTCCCGCTCATCTACTACGCAGCCGGTCTGGCTACGCATGTGGTCACCGTGGCGGGGGACTTCCGGCAGCTCCCCGCCATCGTCACCTCCGAGGAAGCGGCCGCGAAGGACTGGCTGAAGCGCGACGTGTTCGAGAAGGCAGGCATCCCTGAGAAGATCCGCCAGCGCGCGTTCACGCCGGAACTCGTGGCTCTGCGGACGCAGTACCGGATGCGCGAGCCGATCTGCGCGGTGGTGAACCGGCTCTTCTACTCGGATCATCCGCTACGCACCGACCCATCGATCGGCCAGGAGTCCTCGCATTTCCCTCTGGGCGAAGCCCCGCTCCTCTACGTGGACACCTCGCCCTTCCACCCCTGGACGGCGTTGCGCCTGGGGACCCACTCGCGTTACAACCTGTTCCACGCGCTGCTGGTGCGGAACATGGTTCTGCATCTCGCGGAGGAGGGCTACCTGCCCGGCGCGGACAGTATCAATGACGCTGTCGGTGCAGTGTCGCCCTACGGAGCGCAGTCGAGGCTCATCCAAGCGCTGCTCGAGGACCGGCTGGGGATCCGGCGTGCCGCCGGCATCGCGGCGACGGTGCACCGCTTCCAAGGAAACGAGAAGAACGCGATGCTCCTCGACCTCACCGACTCGTACGGCGCGAAGCTCAGCCGTTTTCTGGCGGCGAGCCGGATCGAGGAGGACGGCGCCCGATTGCTGAACGTCGCGGTGAGTCGAGCCCGGTACCATGTCGTTCTGATCGCGAACTTCGACTACCTCCGCGCGAAGGCGGCCGATGGCGCGATTGTCCGGCCGCTCGTCGAGCACTTCGCCGAGCACGGCGATGCGCTGGATGTCGAGTCGTTGCTCCCTCTCGCCGACCGCGATTGGGTGAACGCCCTCCACGACGTCGCGCTACCAGGCTTCGAGCTCCCTGACGGTGCGGCTGGGGCGTTCACCGAGGGGACCTTCTACCCAGCTTTCGCGCACGACCTTATGACTGCGAAGTCCTCCATTGTTCTCTTCTCGCCTTTCGTGACCGCGCCTGGAACGAGCCGCTGGGCGGAGCCCCTGCGCGGGGCGCTCGCGCGTGCTGTTGCGGTGAGGGTCGTGACGCGACCTCCAGGTGAGGCAGGCGGCGCGCCGGGCGATGAGGTCGACGAGCTCGTCGGGGAACTGCGGGCACTCGGCGTCACTGTGGACCTGCGTGCCCGGATGCACGAGAAGATCGCGATCCTCGACGGCCGGGTTCTCTGGCATGGCTCACTGAACATCCTCTCGCACCGCGACACGCACGAGAGCATGCTGCGCATTGAGAGCACGGCTGCTTGCGAGGCGCTCGGGCGCTTCGTGAGTACCCCAACGGGGAGGAAGGATCAGCGGGCCGATCTGCACGCACCCGAGAACCCGGCCTGCCCGACTTGCGGCGGACCTACGGTCTGGAACAGCGGACCTTACGGCATCTGGTTCCAGTGTGCGAAACGGGATTGCGTCGGCAAGGTGGACCCAAAGCACCGGGGTCATCCGTCGACGCATTCGCAGCACGGCGGGCGAGGTGTCAGGGCCGGGACAGGAGTCAATGCCCGTAAGTGCCCGGAGCCGGGTTGCGGTGGTCGGCTCGCGGAGCGCCTCGGAAAGCACGGTCGCTTCCTCGGCTGTACTCGTTATCCGTGGTGCAGGCACACCGAGAATTTGGGCTAAGACAAATGGTGTCAGCTAACGAGGTGCCCCTGCTCGGAAGTGGTCGTACCCCAACGGCTCCAGCGTTTTGCCCTGGAAGATCACGCGGCCGGGCCGGCCCTTGCGAATCGCCCCGATGCGGATGGCGCCCGCGATATCGGCCCGCGCCGTGAACAGCAGCTCGTAATCCTCGCCGCCGTGCAGCGCCTGTTCGAGGCTCGCTCCGGGGAAAAGCGGGATGGGCTCCTCGAGCACGGCCGAGACGCCCGAGGCGAGCGACAGCCGGTGCAGGTCGAGCGACAGGCCGTCGCTGAGATCGATGGCAGCGCTGGCGCGGCCGCGCAGAATGCGCCCGAACTCGAGCCTCGGCTCCGGCCGCGCATGCTTTTTCCAGGCCATGCCCCGGTGGGTTGCCAGTCCCAAGGCGGCGCCGCCCAGTCGGCCGGAAACGTAGATGCCGTCACCGGGCCGTGCGCCATCGCGCCGCAGGGCCTTCCCCCTCGGCACAGCTCCGCAAACCGCCACGTCGCAGGTGGTGCGATCCGCGCGCGCCAAGTCTCCACCGGCGAGAGTGGTTCCGGTGCGCCGGGCCAATCTTAAAAAGCCGCGATAGAACCCGTCGATCCAGCGCTGGTCCGCCCAGCTCGCCAAGGCCAGCGAAAGCAGGCAGAAGCGCGGCTCGCCGCCCATGGCCGCGACGTCGCTCAATCCGCGCGCCAGCGCCTTCCAGCCCACCGAATTCGCGGGATGCGTTTCGCGGCGGAAGTGCACGTCTTCGACCATCATGTCGGTGGTGAACAGCAGGTCCTCGCGTGCGCCCGGGGGGCGGTAGATCGCGCAATCGTCGCCAATGCCCGCGATCACGCCGAGGCCGGGCGCGGGGGTCATGCGCCGTATACGCCGCAGGAGATCCAGTTCGTTCATTCCGATGCAGCGAACACCAGGCCCGAGGGCAGTTCTTCGCCGAACATGCGATCGAGCGTCCCGGAATCCAGCTCCTCCTCGCCTTCGATCACCGCCAGCAGCCGGGCCGCGTCGGGCTGGCTGGAAACGGCCCGGCGCACCTGCTCGACCACCACCGGGGAAAGGTCGCGGGTGGGGTCGCCGGTGCGGCGGGCGATGGCCGCCAAGGCGTCGGCGGCGCGCGCGATCGGGAGCAGCGCCTCCACCCATCGCCCCGCGGCTGCCGGCGGCGTCGCCTGGTTTGCCGGGCCGTAGAACAGCTCGCGCGCCCCGATCCGCGCCAGGCACCACAGGTCGGTATTGGTCGATTGGCCGGACTTCACGTGTCCGGCCAGACGGTCGCCCAGCTCGATCTTGGTCTGCATGGGCAGCAGCTCCAGGCTCGCCGCCGCGCGCCACATTTCGCGCAACAGGCTGGGATTGACCCGCTGCTTCTTCGCGCCGTGCGGCAGAAGGGTGGCCGAGAGCCGCTGGTAGGCGTCCACCTGCTGATTGCGGCTCAGCCCGCCGGCCACACGGCCCCAGAAGAGCCACCACTCGATTTCGTTCTGCACCTGGTTCGCGAAAACCAGGCCGCTCGAGTAAATGCGCCGCGCCTGCTCAAGGCGGAAATCGTCGCCCGGATAGCCGAAGCCGGGGCGCAGCGCGAAGCCGCAGAGGTTGAGCCAGCGCAGCTCGAAAGCCGGCGCGAGTTTGCGGCCGTCCGCCACTTCGAGGAAGACGTCCGCCAGTTGCCGGATGGCGGAAAGCGGCCAGGAGTTCTTGCCCAATCCCAGCGCGCGCTCGAGTTGGCCGGGCAATTCCTCCGGAGCTGGAGCGCCATCCCGCGCCGGGCCGAACACGCTCTGGACGAGCGCCTTGGCGCGCTCCAGCGCCTCCTCCGCGATCACCGCTACCGGCCGCCGGGGCGTTTCCGCCGCGGCCGCTTTCTTGCGCAATTCGAATTGCAGACGCCAGCGGTGCTCGCTGACTTTCGATTCGCACCAGATTTCGAGCGTGCCGATCTCGGTCAGCCGCGCGCCCAGCTTGACCGGGATCAGCCGCTCGCCGGTGCGCCTGCCGAAACGCAGCACGGCGTTCAATGGCGCGTGCAGATGGAAATCGGCCTCCAATTGCCCGGGGGCGATTTCGACCACCTGCCCCTGCCGGTCCTCGGTGCGTGTGAGCGAACTGTAGAGCCGGAAGGAGACCGGGCGGTTGGCCACCAGTTGCAGGTTTTCGAGATCCAGCTCCAGAGTCGAGCCTTCTTCCGTGCCGCGCGGCACCAAGCACACGGCGTGGTCCCCGATGCCGATGTAGTAAGCGCGCGGCAGCCCGCCCCGCACCACCACGCCGCTGCCGGTCGAGCGCGCGAAGGAATAGTACGCCGCGCCCACGGCCACCGCCAGGTCCAGGTCGCGGTTCTCGAAGACCAGCGGGCGCCGCCCGTACCAGTGGGCCACCACGTCCGCGGCCCGCTCGCGGCAAACCTCCGGGATGAAGAAGCCGCCGTTGAACAGGATGGCGTCGACTCCCGCGGGCGCCTGCTCGGCCGATCCCGTGAGGAACGCCGCCAGGTGGCGCGTGATGGCGGGGTCGGAAACGTAGGGCAGCCCCAGCTCGCGGAACAGGCTGCGCTTCTCCTCTTTGGGCTGGTCGCCGAGGTTGCAGAACGGAAGGAAGCCATCGAGGGTCAGCTCGAGCACTTCCTCGCGCAGGATTTCGGTCTTGCGCGCGCCGCCCACCAGCGACGTGCCCGCGCCGACTACGGTCACTTCGACGCTGGCCAGTTTAGGATCCGCGAGCAGCCGCTCCTTGGCCGCCGTGCATTGGCGGCGTACCGCATTCCGCTGCCGGATGGAGAGCGGGGCACCGAGCTTGCTCTCCACCAGCCAGGCCAGCGTGAGGTCCAGGTTGTCGCCGCCTAGCAGCAGGTGGCGGCCCACCGCCGTGCGCGTAAACTCAACCCGGTCGCCCTCCCGCGCCACGCGAATCAGCGTGAAGTCGGAGGTTCCCCCGCCCACATCGCAGACCAGGACCACCTGGCCGTCAAAGAGGCTCTTGCGGGATTCCGCGAGGTGGTTCGCGATCCAGGAATAGAACGCCGCGGCCGGCTCTTCGAGCAGCGTGAGCTTGGCCAGGCCCGCCTCGGCGGCCGCTTGCACGGTCAGCTCCCGGGCTTCCTCGTCGAAGGAGGCGGGCACCGTGAGCACGATCTCCTGTTCCGCCATCGGCTCGGGCCGCGCGCGGTCCCAGGCTGCGCGCAGGTGCGCCAGGAATCGCGCCGACACTTCCACCGGCGACAACACGCGCCCGGTTTCCTGCGAATCCCAGGGCAGGATTTTCGCCGTGCGATCCACCTCCGCATTCGAAAGCCACGATTTCGCCGAGTGTACCAGCCGGGTCGGCGTGAGCGCGCCCTGATCCCGCGCGTAGGCGCCCACGAACTCGGCGTTCGCCAGATACAGGAAGGACGGCAGAACCGTCAGCGGCTCGATCCGTTCCGGCGCCACGTGTTGCGGAATCGGCAGAATGTGTACCGGAGGGAAAGCCGTATCTTCGGCCTCGCGCGAGTCGATGTAGGCGACGGCCGAGTTGGTGGTCCCCAGGTCGATGCCGATCTTCATGGGGCCAATCTCTCGCGCACGTTGAATTCGAGCTTCCAGCGCCGGCCGTCGCGGGCCACGCACCACAACTGCAATTGGCCGGTCTCTGTGACCACGCTCTCGATGGTCACCGGCACTACCGCGCCTGGATCGCCACCGTCGGCGGGCAGCTCGACCTCCATCGGCGCCAGCTCTTCGATCTCCTCGCCCGGGTCTTCGATCATCGACCCGGCCGCATCGTCCTTGCGCAGCGGGGAGGAGAAGAAGCGGAACTCGGCGGGCTGGCCCACCACCAGGCCGAATTCGCGGTCGGGAATGCGCGCCGCGCTGCCTTCCTCCATGCCGAAGGGCGCCACCGTGAGCGCCTTGAGCGGCGACGGTACGCCGGGCACTGCCGGCATGGCGCTCTCGATGCCGACATAGTAAGTGCGGGCGACGCCGCCGCGAATGCGCACGCCGCGCCCCTGCCGCGCCAGTCCATAGTAGGCCGCGCCGCGCGCCACCGCGTGCATGAGGTCCTCGCCCGCCAGCGGAAGCACGGCGGGCAGCCCCTCTTCCTCCAGCCACCCGTTCAGCGCCGCCAGCAGCCGCTCGCGAATCAATCCGGCCCGCAGCACGCCGCCGTTGAACAGCACGTGAGTCGGGCAGGCCAGGCCGCTCGGCCCACGCCGCACCGCCGCGCTCTGCGCGGCCGAGGCATGCTGCCGCAGGAAGCGGGCCAGGTGGCGTGTGACGGCGGCGTCGGCGGCGTAGGGCAGCCCCAGCTCCTGCAACCCGGCGCGACGCGCGCGCTGCGGCATATCCTGGCTCGAAACGGCCGGGAAAAACCCTTCGAGCAGAATGCGTTCGATATCCGCGCGCCGCAGTTTGGCTTTGATCGTGCCGCCCACCAGCCCCGTCCCCTTGCCCAGAATCGTGACCGGCGTGTCCTGTAGGTCGGAGCCTTCCTCGAGCAGCTTCTCCTTGCCCACGCGGCAGTTTTGCCACAGCGCGTGCAGTTGCAGCGTGTCCAGCTTCACTCCCTTGACTGCGAGCTGTTGCTCGATGAATCGGGCCAGCGCCAGGTCGATGTTGTCGCCGCCCAGCAGAATGTGCTCGCCGACGGCGACGCGCTCGAGTTCCAGCTCGCCCGCCCGCTCGGTCACCGCGATCAACGTGAAATCGGTAGTGCCGCCGCCGATATCGATCACCAGGATGAGGTCGCCCACGCCCACGCGCTGGCGCCAGTCCGGGTGCCGCTCGATCCAGGCGTAGAAAGCGGCCTGCGGTTCTTCGATCAGGATCACGTCGCGATAGCCCGCCTGTTCCGCCGCGCGCCCGGTCAACTCGCGCGCCACCGCATCGAACGAAGCCGGGACGGTTAGCAGCACCTGCTGCTCCTCGAAGGGCGCTTCCGGGTAGGCCTGGGTCCAGGCGCGGCGCAGGTGCTCCAGGAATCGCCGCGAGGCCTCCACCGGGGAGACCTTCGCCACGCCCTCCGGCGCATTCACCGGGAGAATGGCCGCGCCGCGATCCACGCCCGCATGGCACAACCAGGACTTCGCCGAAGACACCAGGCGGCTCGGATTCTCGACCCCGCGCTTCTGCGCCAGCCGCCCGACCACGTAGTTCTGGCCGGCCTCCCAGGGCAGCGCCAAAGAGCCGGGCGGGAAATCCACCGCTCCGGGCAAATACAGGAACGACGGCAGCAGCGGTTCGTCGCGGACTTCGCCGGGATTGGTCGCCTGCGGGATCGGAAACAGGCTCGCGCCCGGCAGTTGATGCGGGTCCGCGACGGCGGCGAGCGGCGCGAAAGCCAGCGCGGAGTTCGTCGTTCCTAAGTCGATCCCAATCGCAAACTGTGGTTGCACGATGCGCTCACTCAATCTCGATCTCGGCCGGGGCGACCACATTGGCGCCATGCTTCGGGACGGGCAGATCCACTTTCTTCGCCGCCCAGCCTTTGTGCCGTAGCAGGCCGCCCTGCGGCAGGCCCGCGGGCACGTTGCCTAGGAACTTTACCAGCGCCGGATTCTTCGCCACCGCAGTCCCGCCCAGGCTGGTGAAGGTGCCTTCCACGCCGTCGATCACCGGGACCAAATCGACGTAGCGCTTGAGCGTGTCGCGGGATAGGTCGTGCAGCGTCCGCACCGCCGCGCCCACCTGTTCGTCGTCGTACGCCGAGATGTCTTCCATCAGGAAGTCGATGAGGCGCGCGTCGCGCTGGAGAATCGACAGAATCTGGATGGCCCCATCCACGTGATCCGGGGCCGGCGGCTGAGGCGCCGCTGCCTTGGCGGCCTGACGCGCCAAACCCAGCCGTGCGGCCAGCCCGTCGGAGAGCTTGCCGTGAAACAAGATGCCGAAGAAACCGCGGAATGCCAATAGGATGCGGCCCAAGGAAACCCCCAATCCCCAACTCTCAGGATACACTGCTCAGGCTGGAATCTTCGTCGGTCCGGGCGCCTCTCACCAACGCCGCGTCGCGCAGTTTGTCCAGCTCGCGCTTGGCGATGGAGGCCCAGGAACTGCCCGCATCGAGCCTGAGGTAGGCCTTCCAGTGATGCACCGCCCGCATTGGTTCGCCCTGGTTCTGGTAAATCAATGCGGCGTTGTAATGGGCATCGGCGTAGTTCGGATTCTCCCGCAGCGCCGCCTGATAGTGCGCCAGCGCGCGCGGCCGGTCGCCGGTTTCGTCGAACAGGTTGCCCAGATTAAAATGCGCCAGCGCGTAACTGCCATCCACTTCCAGCGCTTGCCGGTAGCAGTGCTCCGCCAAGTCCCACTTGCGCAGGTGATAGTGGATGGTTCCCAGATTCACCAGCGCTCCGGCCGAGTTCGGATCGAGCTGCAGCGCCTTCTCGTAAGCTTCGACGATCTGCCCGAGCGGCGCGCCGGTCTGTTCCAGTTCCAGCCCCTTCTCGAACCAGGCTTCGGCTTCCTGCTGCCGCGCGGCCCGCGACGTCCGCGTCCGCTCTCCGGGGAACTGCAGCAGGCTCTTCAACTCCGCGCGATCGAAATCCAGCAGAAGCTGGCCGGAGACCGCTTCCATCTTCTGCCCTTCGACGAGCACCGCGACCCTTTTGCCCTCGCAGACGATCTTCAATTCCCGGAGGGGGTCGGCCACCCCTTTGAGTTTCTCGCGCAGCGCCCGCACCGCTTGCCGGATGCGCGCCGCGGGCACCCGGCTCTGGCGCAACTTGGCGAGCGAGCGCAGCGCGATCAGATCGGAGAACGCGAAATCGCCCAGGCGCGGGACCAGCTCCTGCTTCTCCCAACTCCGCAATTGCCGCTCGGAGATGCCCAGCACCCGCCGAGCCTCTTCCCGCGAATAGGACTGCTTTGGCTGGCCGGCCTGCATTGCGGAGAATTGTACCAGAAACAGGCCCCGGCGGCACCACAGCCTGCTGGCACGCGGGTCCGTGATCCCTCCGTAGGGAGAGTTGGAGCATAGCCTCGAAGCCGGTAGCATGCGGCTGGGCGCAGTGGTCCGGCTTTCACCCATTGGGTGCAGAATTGCTCAGCTGGAAGCGATGGCCTTGCCGAAGAAGCCGAAA
>Ga0326728_10008293_pt1 | contig 25924 bp, 25 predicted proteins | sample MB3enrmetagenome_FD_207602 | JGI IMG/M metagenome (GOLD analysis project Ga0326728, IMG submission 207602) | Lab enriched peat soil microbial communities from McLean, Ithaca, NY, United States - MB31MN | ecosystem: Environmental > Terrestrial > Soil > Wetlands > Peat | place: USA: New York... | reverse complement strand
GCGGTTCCGTCTATCTGGCGATCTATGCCAACTTACTAACCGGGTCATTGGTGTTATTGACCGCGTTGGTGTATCTGGCGGCTTACACTCCACTGAAGAAAGTTTCGCCGGTGTGCACATTTGTGGGCGCGTTTCCGGGAGCAATGCCAGTCGTGCTCGGTTGGACGGCGGTGCGCGGAAAATTGGAAATCGAGACTCTGATCCTTTTTGCCATCATGTTCGTCTGGCAGTTTCCGCATTTTCTTTCCATAGCATGGCTCTACCGCGAGGACTACGCGCAAGGCGAAATTCGCATGTTACCGGTGGTGGAGTCCGATGGAAAGTCCACGGTGTGGCGGATTCTGGCTTATTCCGCAACACTGATTCCTGTCAGCGTTATGCCCTTCGCGTTGGGAATGGCGGGACGCGTTTATTTGGTGGGGGCCATCCTGATGGGCGCGGCGCTGTTCCGAGTGTCGTTAGGAATGGCGTATCCGCAACTGCCGGCGACGGCTGCGGCATCGAAACCGCCGGCTCGACGCTTGCTGCGGGCAACGATTGTGTATCTGCCCGCGCTATTCGCGCTGATGATGGCTAACTCGGGGAGTTAGTCGAGCGAAGATAACATAGGGACAGCCACCAAGCTTCGCTTTTGATTCGCTCTCCCCGCTGCGGTATGATTACCGTGGGTTAAGGAGGTCGAATCGATCAATGGCTTTCATCGAAGTTCATCCCTTAGGCGCATCCCATAAAACTGTAACCATCAATACCGATCAGGTCGAGAAGATCAGCGATCACGGATGGTTCACCCGGCTGCATCTTGTCGGTGGAGGATACCAGGACGTTAAAGATAAATATGTTGAAATAAAAGCGATTCTTGGGCGCTGAGTCTCAGTTCCACGGGCTGGGCTAAGGAATGCCTTACCATCCAATCTCTTGAGCGCAGCGCTTGATGTGGTCGTTTATTTCGCTGACGACCTGTACAAAGTGAGCGGCGCAACTGAGGGACACCGTCTTTGAACCAACAACGAACGCGTACCGCGTCTGGCGGTCTGGGGACATCTTCAGTTGGTTCAAGATGGTGCCTAGGACGTCACCCCTTCCAATCGACTCCGTGTTCAACATTTTCTGGCAGACGAAATTGGGACGAAGCTCCTGAATGGCTTCGAAAACATTGCGCGGTTCAGGATGAAATCCAAACCGGCCAGCGGACATTGTCGCAATCGAAAAATCAAGTGCGTATGAAAACTCTTCCGCATTTTCGGGCCGCATGCTTTTGTGCGCGACGTTAGCCGAGTACAGGCAAAGAAACGCCACAACGATTTGGTAGGCCGAATTGAAAAGGCTTTCATTCGCCATTTCGCTAACGCTCGGCGCCACAAGAGTAACAATATCGTCCCTGGCCGACTCGAAGCCAGCCAATTCCATCTCAAAATGGGTCTCAAAAACGGTCTTGCTGTCCGCTACAGTTTCGCTGGCTGGCTGCTTACCGCTGAATGCGACAAGGGATGAGGCCAAGAATCCTGCGCGCTCCTCTAGGCCCGAAGCGTATGTTTGGGCATACTGAGAAAGACTGACGGGTTCCTGTTCTCGTAGGTCAATCAGTTTAAGGTGTTCCTTCAGGTCGTGCAGCACCACTTTCTTGCCCTCGGGCGAGAGTTTTTCGTACCTCGTCGCGGACTCGTTCGTAGGCTTCGGCTTTGACGATTCCGGCATTTTCACCCTCCCCCGGCCTTTCGCTACTCCAATTCCAGTTCAATCACCTTGGTCGCCGGATCGAGCTTTGAGATGCGGAACTTGCGGATCTGCCCGGTCCGCGAGGCTTCTGGCTTCGTTTCTTCGGCGCCGCCGCTCTTCCAGCGAGCTTGCAGCATGGAACCTAGCGATGACAAATCAGGCTTCGAAGACGAGGACGGCGCCGGTTCAGCGGGCTTGTTCTCCTTCGCCGCGCCTTCCGCTGGGATCCGGCACGTTGCCACAACGCCTTCGCCGAGTTCCACGCGGGCGCGTCCTTGGGAAACTTCGACCACGCGGCCAGTGACCACATCGCCTTCCTTATGTTCGGCCAGATATTCATCCAGGCCGGTTGGAACCAGCTGTTTCATGCTGAGGCGTATGAGCCGCTTTTCCGTGTCGAGCGCGAGCACCTGCGCCTTGACCACTTGCCCGACCTTCAGCACTTCTTGCGGGTGATTGATGCGCTTTTCCGCGCTGATTTCGCTGACGTGAATCATGCCCTCCACGCCTTCGGTGAGTTGCACGAAGGCGCCGAACTTCATGATGTTCGTCACCGGGCCTTCGATCACGGTGCCCGGCGCGTATTTTTGTGCAGCCCCGACCCAGGGATCGCCCAGCGCCTGTTTCAGGCCGAGAGAGATGCGGCGCTCTGCCGCGTTCACTCCTAGAATCACGGCTTCAACGGTCTCGCCCGGTTTCACTACGTCACTCGGATTTCTGACTCGCTTGGCCCACGACATTTCGGAAATGTGAATCAGACCCTCAATGCCGGGCTCGAGTTCCACAAACGCGCCGAAATCGGCGATGCGGGTGATGGCGCCTCGCACCCGCTCGCCCGCCTTGTATTTTTCGGCGACGGCGTCCCACGGATGCGGCTGAAGCTGCTTCATGCTGATGGCAACGCGGTGCTTGTCAGAATCGATCTTGATGATCACGGCTTCGATCTGCTGGCCGGTAGACAGCACGTCCGACGGCTTGTTGACGCGACGCCAGGAAATTTCTCCGACATGAAGCAGGGCGTCGGCGCCGCCGATATCGACGAACGCGCCGTAATCGGTCAGGCTGCGGACCTCGCCGTGCACGGTGTCGCCTTCCTTCAATTCCGAGTAGCGGCGTTCCTTGCCGGCGCGCTCCTCGTCTTCTGCAATGGCGCGGCGATCGACCACCACGTCTTCGTCGGCCACGTCGAGCTTGATGATGCGGCAGCGGATTTCCTGCTCGACCAACTTCTCCAATTCTGATGCGTCGTGCGTTCCGCTGCGCGATGCGGGCATGAAGGCTCGCACGCCGATATCCACGCTCAATCCGCCCTTGATGACGCCCGTCACGGTGCCGATGATCGTCGACTTCTCCGCGAAGGCTTTCTCCAGCGACGCCCAGTCGGTGGGACGCTCGACCTTGCCGCGAGTCAGTTCGTAGTAGCCTTCCGGATCGCGCCCCTTGATAGTGACCTGCACTTTGTCGCCGGGTTTCGGCGGCTTATCCGCCGGAAACGCCGAGAGCGGCAGAACGCCTTCCGTCTTGAATCCGATATCGAGAACGATGGAATCAACGGTCGCGGCAATCACCGTTCCTTCGCGGCGTTGCGAGCCCGGTTCGCTCTTGCGGGAATGGCTCTGCTCGTACTCGGAGAAAATATCCTTGAACGATTCGGCCGGGAGCGATTCGGCCGGGACTGATTCAGCCGATGCGGCGGCTGGCGCGGATTGCGGAGTGCCCGGGTTGGACGCGTCTGGATCGGACATGCTGGGATTGGATGACGTCTCTGGATTGGACATGAATGAGGTTAAAGCCCTGCGGCGTGACCTCGCTTAGGATAACACCGGGAAGGTCCGATCTGGAGGCTGGGTGGCTGGAAAGAGAATCTCAAAACCTGGGGTGTAAACTATTTTTCGTTTACCGAGTCCAAGATTTGAAGCAGGCATTGGTTCGTGAAATTGGTTGGAGGGTTGAAGATGCGGATGGAATTTGTGCTTTTGTTCCTTGTGCTCACATTGGTGACGAGCGGTTCAGCGCAGACGAAGAAGAGAGAGATTGACATCCGGTATGAGCGCTTTGTGCTGGATAACGGCCTGACCGTGATCGTGCATGAGGATCACAAGGCTCCGATCGTGGCCATCAATATTTGGTACCACGTGGGCTCGAAGAACGAGAAGCCGGGGAAGACCGGGTTCGCGCATCTGTTCGAACACCTGATGTTTGGCGGCAGCGAGCACGCGCCGGGGCGGTACATCGACGCCATGGAAAAAATCGGCGCGACGGATTTGAACGGCACCACCAACTCGGACCGCACAAATTATTTCGAGAATGTCCCCACCTCGGCGGTGGATTTTACGCTGTGGATGGAGTCCGATCGCATGGGGCACCTGCTGGGCGCACTGGACCAGAAGACGCTCGATTTGCAGCGCGGCGTGGTGCAGAACGAGAAACGCCAGGGCGAGAACCAGCCGTACGGGGTGACGGACCAACTGCTCACACAAAATACGTATCCGGCGGGGCACCCGTATTCGTGGACGACGATTGGAGACATGGCGGACCTGGACGCGGCGTCGATGAAGGACGTGCAGGAGTGGTTCAAGACGTATTACGGTCCGTCGAATGTGGTGTTGGTGTTAGCGGGCGATATCGACGCGAAGACGGCGCGCGAAAAAGTCACGAAGTATTTTGGCGACATTCCGGCGGGACCTCCGGTGGCGCACCAGCAAGTGTGGATTGCAAAGATGACGGGGACGCACCGGCAGGTGGTGCAGGACCGCGTGCCGCAGGCGCGAATCTACAAGGTATGGAACATTCCGGAATATGGCAGCGCGGAAGGCGACTATCTGGGCCTGGTGAGCGATTGCTTGAGTTCCGGAAAATCGTCGCGCTTCTACAAGCGTCTGGTATATGAGGACCAGATTGCGACCGATGCTTTGGCCTTCACCGATTTGGGGGAAATCGGCGGGCAGTTCTACGTGCGCGCGACGGCGCGGCCGGGACAGAGTATTGCGCAGGTGGAAAAGGAACTGGATGAAGAACTGGCGCGCTTCGTGAAGAGCGGCCCGACGCCGGAGGAATTGCAGCGCGTCAAGACGCAGTATGAAGCGGAGCTCATCCGCGGGATCGAGCGGATCGGCGGGTTCGGCGGAAAATCGGACCGGCTGGCAAAGAACCAGGCGTTTCTCGGAAGTCCGGACGCCTACAAGATCTCGCTCAAGCGCGTTCAACTGGCGACGGCCGAGGATTTGAGGGCGGCGGCGCAGCACTGGCTTTCGGACGGCGTGTATATCCTCGAAGTGGATCCTTTCCCCGACTACAAAACCGCGTCCGCGGGCGCCGATCGCGGCAAGGCGCCCGACACCGGCACGCCGCCAGAGTTGAAGTTGCCAAAATTGCAGCGGGCGACACTGTCGAACGGATTGAAAATAATCCTAGCGGAGCGTCACGAAGTTCCGCTGGTGAATTTCACGCTGGCAACCGATGCCGGATTCGCGTCCGACGCGTCGACGACGCCGGGCACTGCCAACCTGGCGATGCAGGTGCTCACCGACGGGACGCGCACGCGCAACGCGCTGCAGATCAGCGACGAGTTGGAATCGTTTGGAGCTACGTTGCGCGGATCTTCCAATCTCGATCTGTCGTTCATTTCCCTTTCGGCGTTGAGCGCGAAACTCGACCCGTCGCTCGACTTGTTTGCGGACGTCGTTTTGAATCCGTCGTATCCCGAGACGGAAGTAAAGCGCGAGCAGAAGCTGGTGCTCGCCGGAATCGAGCGCGAACAGAACACGCCCGCGACGTTGGCTTTGCGAGTATTGCCAGCGCTTCTGTACGGAGCGGGGCACCCGTATGGGAATCCGCTGACGGGCTCCGGGACGAAGGAAAGCGTGGCCAAACTGACCAGAGAGGATCTGGTGAAGTTTCATGACACCTGGCTGCATCCGAATAACTCGACACTAATCGTGGTGGGCGACACCACGCTCGACGAAGTGACGCCAAAGCTGGAAAAGCTTTTTGCGGGGTGGAAGAGCGGAAGCGCGCCAGCAAAGAACGTCGAGACCGTTCCCGTTGCATCGAAGTCCGCCGTGTATCTGATCGATAAACCTGGCGCGCTGCAATCGGTGATCATTGCGGGAGTGGTAGCGCCGCCCAGGGCGAATCCGCAGGAAATCGCGATTGAAGCGATGAACGACAGTCTGGGCGGCACGTTTGGCGGGCGGATGAATATGAATCTGCGGGAAGATAAGCACTGGTCGTATGGAGTGCGCACCGTGCTCCACGACGCCCGGTCGCAGCGCCCGTTTTACGCGGTCGCGCCGGTGCAAACCGACAAGACCAAGGAATCGCTGGTGGAGATGAACAAGGAGTTCCGCGGAATCGTCGGCGACCATCCGATTGGCGCGGACGAACTCGCGAAAATTCAAGCCAACGAAACTCTGAAACTCCCTGGGTCGCGCGAGACACTGGCCGCGTTGGGACAGTCAGTCGTGGACCTGGTGCAATTCGGACTCCCCGACGATTATTACGATACCTACGCAGGGAAAGTCCGCGCGCTCAAGACGAGTGACGTAAGCGCGGCCGCAAAAGAAGTGGTGCGTCCGGATAACCTAGTCTGGATCGTAGTGGGCGATCGCGCCAAGATCGAGCCCGGTGTGCGAGAGCTGAACCTCGGCGAGTTTCGGCTGATGGACACCGACGGAAAAGTGCAGTAGCGATCACACTCATCGGCCCGGTTCTAGGCGCAGCCCACGGCGCAACAGAACACTGCCTTTCGTCACAGAAGCTCAAGTTGTTCGCAGGCTATACTGACCGTAAGTTTCGGCTTCCGTCGGAGGTGAAACATGCAATTCAAGCTGCACCTTCCCGCATCGACTCTTCTGCTCATCCTAATCATGTCCTGCGGCGTGAACGCCAACGGCCAGAATGATAGTAATAGTTGCGTATTGCATCCCAATCAAGAGGCGCAAGTTGATTCTCTGCCTCCCGCCCTTGCGGCCTCGAAGAGCGAATCTGCCGTACTTGCGGCGAGCGTGGCCATTGCAATTATGGAGCCGGATGTGTGTTGTGGCCGAAACTCAGTGCTGGAAGATCAGGTAGCTTCAGCAACAGGATTGTCCCTCCGGCAAGTAGGAGAAAAGCTTAGGGGCAAGCATTATTCTGGTGACGGTTTGCCGATTTTCGTGGCCGACCAATACTGGTCTGGAGCTTCGGTGTATGCGGAGGAAATCATTGCCACCCTCCAGGCACAGCGCCCATTACTGATGGATTGGAACGGTCATCTCTACGTCTTATACGGCGTCGTATACGACGAAAACCTATGCGACGATGGCGCACAGCACTCAATCCAGAAGCTGTTGCTGGTCGATACGCGATTTGCAGATCACCGGAGGTACGTCTCCTTTAATCGGCAGACGGATGATTGGGGAAAAGTAAACGGACTTCTGGCACTGACCATCACACACGATAAATAACACGGGAGCGAACTGGCTCTGGCAAGCCCGTCTTGCGCGCTCATCCTTTGCGGCGATACTCAACTCATGAACCAACCGCCGTTGACGTTAATCGTCTGTCCAGTTATGTATCCATTTCTGGCAAGCATTACCGCGACTTCCGCAACCTCTTCCGGCAATCCGTATCGGCCCATCGGGATGCGGTCCGGCCGCGCGTTGGGATTGGATGTCACCATCTCGGTTGCCACCAGCGCCGGAGCGATGGCGTTTACCGTGATGCCCTCCTTCGCCAATCGCTGGGCGTAGAAATGGGTCAACCCGAGGATGCCGGCTTTCGAAGCGGCGTAGTGCGGTCCGACAACTCCTCCGACCTGCGCCGCCACCGAAGATAGATTCACGATGCGACCCCGCTGGCGGGCCCTCATGCCGGGCAGGACGGCTTGCGTCACCATGAAACAGGATTTCAGGTTTACCGCGATCACTTCGTCCCAATCCCGCTCGGTGATCTCCTCGATCGGCTGGGGACGAGAAATGCCAGCGTTGTTCACGAGGATTTCGATAGGCCCCAACTCCTCTTCGCTGCCTCTGATGAGTCGCTCAACGTCGCTCGACTTTGACACGTCAGCCTGGATGGTGACACAGCGCCGCTGCAACTGACGAATCTGCGACTCCACGGCCTGCGCATCCGCGGAGCGGCTAAGAAAATTGAGTGCGATGTCGGCGCCAGCCTGGGCAAGCGCCAATGCAATGGAGCGGCCAATCCCACGGCTCGAACCGGTCACCAGTGCAACTCTTCCCTTGAGGTCATCCATGAAATGAGGATACACATGCGCTGGAGAATCGTCCTCGTAACGGAAAGTCGCGGCAAAATCGGAATCAACCGGCTACCCGACCTGCATCGTCAACATCGAGATCGATCCTCCGTCGACGCCTTCGATCGGAAAACTGATGACTTCGCGCTCTTGCCGGCTGGCAAGTACGTACAGCATCGGGAGGTAGTGATCGGGCGTTGGGACTGAGAGCGTCGCGTCCGGTCCCAGGCTCTCGTAATCGATGAGAGGCTTGTATTCGCCGGCGACCATCATCGCCTTCGCTTCTTGCTCGAAGCGGATCGCCCAATCGTAAGGATCGGGCATGTGTCGTCCCCACGCGTAAGCGTGCAGGTTGTGAACTAAATTCCCGCTGCCCACGATCAGGATGTTTTCGCCTCGCAATGGCGCGAGTCTCCTGCCGATTTCAAAGTGGAATGAAGCGGGCTGCGTTTCGTCGATACTCAACTGCACGACCGGAACATCGGCATTGGGATGCACGTGCTTGAGCACGGACCATGTTCCATGATCGAGACCCCATGAGCTGTCGAATTCTACCGGCAGAGGCTGCAGCATTTCTTGCACTCTGCGGGCAAGTTCCGGATCGCCCGGAGCCGGGTACTGCACCTGATAGAGTTCTCGCGGAAAGCCGCCAAAATCGTGAATCGTTCGCGGAGACGTGCTGATCGTAACGCCAGTTCCAGGCACAAACCAATGCGCGGAAATCGACAGGATGGCTTTTGGCTTCGGCGTTCGCTTTCCGATTTGCCGCCAGCCTGCAGTGTAGCTGTTGTCCAACAGGGCATTCATCGGATTGCCGTGTCCGAAGAATATTGCGGGCAGTATCTCGGGCATGTGCGGATCCCCTTAAAGTCTCAATGTTGATTCAGCCGCGAATTGTCCCGGAATATAACGCCATCCCCACCACGGCATCAATGTCCAGCGCGTCAAGGCTGTCGATTTCCTGCTGTTCGGTAATACCGCCAGCGACCACCAGATGCCGTTTCGTGGCGCGCTTTATGGCATGAACCGTCTCCATTGGAATTCCGCCCATCAAACCCTCCGTGTCGATGTGGGTGTAGAGAAAGGTCTCGCAGAACGGCTCCAATTCGCGAATCATGTCGAAGGCAGTGATGGCGGTATTCGTGCGCCAGCCATCGATGGCAACTCGGCCTCCTCGGGAATCGAGCGCAAACATCAGCACTGGCCTCGGGAACATATCTGCCAGTGTGCGGGCATACTCATGGTTAATACGGCCTTCGCTCAACAACGCGGACCCAATGATCACCTTGCGGGCGCCGAGGTCAAGAAGTTCCTGCGCGGTCTCGAAAGTGCGAATGCCGCCGCCAACCTGGCAGGGCAGTTGGCCGATGATCTGTTTCACCAGCGACCGGTTATCGCCGGCGCCGCGTGCTGCGTCGAGATCGACGAGTTGGACGATGGGATATTTCGAAAAACGTTCGATCCAGTAATCGAAGTTGTCGAACTCCAGTTTCTTTTTTTCGCCCTGGACTAACTGCACGATCTTGCCGCCCATAAGGTCGATCGATGGAATCAGCATGGCCACCTCACCGGCACGTTGGCGGATTGCAGTTCGCGTTTTAATTGTCCGATGTTTTCGAGACCGAAATGAAAGATGGAAGCGGCCAGAGCAGCGTCAGCGTGCCCGTCCCGGAACACGTCAATAAAGTCTTGCGCCAACCCAGCGCCGCCTGACGCGATCACAGGGATGGACACTGCGTCGGCCACGAGTTGCGTCAACTCACAATCAAAACCGGATTGCATTCCGTCGCGGTCCATGGAAGTGAGCATAATCTCTCCCGCGCCGCACGCGGCCGCCTCGCGCGCCCATAGAATCGCGTCCCGGCCTGTGGCAGTGCGGCCTCCGGCAACGAACACCTCGAAACCACCGTTCCTCCGCCGGGCATCGATGGCCACCACGACCGCCTGCGAGCCAAAACGAGCGGCAATTTTTCCGATCAGCGATGGGTCTTTCACCGCGGCCGAGTTGATGGCGATCTTGTCCGCGCCCGCCTCGAACACGGCTTCGGCGTCCGCGAGTTCGCGGATTCCTCCGCCTACCGTGAACGGAATAAACAAACAACGCGCCGTGCGGGAGACGACGTCGAGCATCGTGTTGCGTTTATCGCTGGTGGCTGTGATATCGAGAAGAACGATTTCGTCGGCGCCATCGCGGGCGTGAGCGGCGGCACAGTCCGCTGGGTCGCCAGCATCGCGCAGATTCACGAACTGCACGCCTTTCACGACCCGGCCGTCGTCCACATCGAGACAGGCGATGATGCGTTTGGTCAGCACTTAACCTCACAGAAATTCTTGAGAATGAGCAGCCCCACGGTCCACGACTTTTCCGGATGGAACTGCACTCCGAAAATGTTTCCCTGTTCGACGACGGCGGAAAACTGCGCTCCGTATTCGCTTGCCGCCGTGGTCGCGGCAACCATCGGCGCCTGAAAAGAATGAGTGTAGTAGACGAAGGATTCTGGTGCGACATTACGCAGCAAGCGCGAACCTTTCCGGATCGCCAGCGAGTTCCATCCGACGTGCGGCGACTTCACGGAAGAGGGAAACGGACAACATCTGCCCGCGAAAATTCCCGCTCCCGCAAACTCCGGAGCCTCGTCGCTGCCCTCGAACAGCCACTGCATTCCGAGGCAAATTCCAAGGAACGGTTTGCCGGCTTTCGCTCCTTGCAGCACAGCGTCTCGCAAACCCGTGTTGTCGAGGCCGCTCAATGCGCTGAAGTGGCCGACGCCAGGTAGCACGATCTTGTCCGCGGTGGCGACGATTTCAGGCTGCGTGGTTACGACGACTTCAGCGTCGAGGTAGTCAAACGCCTTCTTCACTGAATTCAAGTTGCCGGCGCCGTAATCCACGATGGCAATCATAGAAGTCCCTTGGTGCTCGGCAGCATGCGCGCCAAGCGGCGGTCATAAGAGCAGGCTACGCGCAGCGCACGCGCAAAAGCTTTGAAGAGCGCTTCGATCTTGTGATGGCTGGAGCGTCCGTACATCACACGCGCATGAACATTGGCGCGCGCGCCGCGGGCGAATCCTTCAAAGAAATCGGGCACCAGTTCGGTCTGCAGATCGCCTACCCGCGTCGCACGAACCTTGGTCTGGACCACGGCCACGGCTCGGCCGCCAAAGTCCACTGCCGCCAAACCGAGAGTTTCGTCCATGGTCATCAGAAAATAGCCGGCTCGCAGGATGCCGCGCCGGTCGCCGAGAGCGCGGTCGAAGGCCTCGCCCAGAGCGATCCCGATATCTTCCACAGTGTGATGCTGATCCACATCCAGGTCTCCGAGAGCGGCGAGTTTCAAGTCGAAGCCACCGTGTCGCGCGAACAGCTCCAGCATGTGATCGAGAAAGCGGATTCCGGTGGAGACTTCGTACTTGCCACGGCCCTCGATGGTGAGGGCAATTCGAATTTCCGTTTCGGCAGTCTTGCGATGCAGCTTGGCTTTCCTCACGCTCGCACCTCATATCGCAATCCAAGCAGCTCGACCACGTCCCGCAGGGCAGCGATGAGAGTCTCGGTGTGTTCGTCCGATCCCACGGTCAAGCGGACACAGCCTTCACAGCCTGGATCAGAGTGCCGGTCACGCACCAGAATTCCGCGATCACGCAGAACTTGCACGAACTCTGCGTGCGCTGAGCCAATGCGCACAAGCACAAAATTGGCGTAACTCGGCCAGTAGTGCAATCCGAGATTGCGAAGCTCGTGCTGCAATCTGTCGCGGCTGCTGAGCACTTGCGCGACATAGCGGCTGACGTACTCCTGATCTTGCAGAGCCTCGGGCAGAACTGCGAGAGCAGCGGCATTGACGTTGTAAGGCGAGGCAACGCGGCGGACCATCGCCATCTGCCGAGCCTGTCCCGCAAGAATGCCAATTCGCAAACCGGCGAGGCCGTAAGCCTTGGAAAAAGTCCGCGCCACAAAAAGATTCTCGATCTGCCGGGTTTGCTGAATCACCGTTTCTCCGTGAAATTCGAAATACGCTTCATCGACAAGTACGGCAGCTTGCGGCGCAGCTTGCGCAATCCTAATCAGGATATCGCCTGCAACCGCGGCTCCAGTTGGATTGTTGGGATTCGCTACTGCGATGAGCCGTGTGCGTGGGCTGAGTCGCGCGAGCAGATCTTTTTCCGGAAATGTGAAATTATTGCCGGCAAGCACTTCGACAACGCGCGCGCCTTCGGCCTGCGCAAAAACCGCGTACATGGCGAAGGTGGGCACGACGATGAGCGCTTCGTCTCCTGGATCGAGATACGTGGAGCAAAGCAGATGAATCGCTTCGTCGACGCCGTTCGTGAGCAGGAGCTGTGCCGGTTCGAGTCCGAGAAAGCCAGCCACCTCTTTTTCCACGGGTTCGCGCTCGGGATAACGCGCCAAGAATTCGGGATCGAGCGAGCGCAGACGGGCCAGCACGCGCGGCGAACAGCCCACTGTGCTTTCGTTGAAATCGAGACGCAGTCCGATGCGGCCGGCCAAAGGGGGCCGATACGCGTGCAACTTTTTTACCGCTTCGCGAGCTTCAAGCATGGGAGCACCTCACACGAAATGCCTCCGCGTGTCCCCGCAAGCCTTCCGCCGTTGCCAGCGTAATTCCCGACGGTGCGATTTGGCGGATTCCTGCGCGGGACACTTGCTGGCAGGCGATGACGCGGACGAAATCGAGCACGCTGAGGCCGCCCCGCACGCGCGCCATTCCACCCGTAGGCAGCACGTGATTCGATCCAGAGACGTAGTCGCCCGCGGCCTGCGGCGTGAACTCGTCGAGGAAAACCGCGCCTGCATGCTGCACCAGCGGTGCCAACTCGACCGGGAGTGTGAGGTGCTCGGGCGCGATGCGATTCGACACCTCGACGGCCTGTTCAAGAGAAGCGACCAAAAAAATGGCTCCGCGGCGCGCCAGCGATTGCGCCGCGATCGGATTTGCGCGCGCGCGTTTTTGCACATCTTTCTGAACTTTGTTCGCCAACGCGCGTGACGTTGTGATGAAAATGCACAGCGCGTCGGGATCGTGTTCAGCCTGCGCCACCAGGTCGGAAGCAATGCACGCGGGATCGCCATCCGCGCTAATAATGATTGCCTCGGTCGGGCCCGCGAGAAATTCGATGGCGCAATCGAAAGCGATCAGCTTCTTGGCTGCAGTCACGTATCGATTGCCCGGCCCGACGATCTTGTCTACGCGCGGTATGTCTTCCGTTCCATAGGCAAGGGCCGCGATGGCCTGTGCTCCGCCGATTTGGTAGAACTCGCGCACTCCGAGGAATGCAGCCGCCGCCAAAGTTGCCTGCGCCGGGCGCGGAGACGCAACGCGAATCTGTCTGACGCCGGCGACCTGCGCGGGAATCACCGTCATCAGCAATGTCGACGGCAGAGGATAACGGCCGCCCGGGACGTAGCATCCCACTGATTCCAGCGGGCGCACCAACTGACCTACCGAGACGCCGGGCTGAATTTCGCGCCGCCATTGTTTTGTAGCTGGGGACGCCTGCCACTCCGCATAGCGGCGGATATTGCCCGCAGCCTGCTTGATCGCGTCTTGCAACTCGGGATCGGTTTTCTTCCAAGCCTGGCGGAGTTCGTCTTCGGGGACACGGAGTGGCTCGCTCTTGCCCAATCCGTCCCAACGTGTGGCGTAGCGCCGAACTGCGCGATCGCCGGTACGCCGAACGTCAGCCACAATGCGGCGGATGGCGGGCTCGACATCTGCCAGATCGGTCGCTCCGCGCCCGGCCAGCGCCGTCACCAGACGAGCTTGCTCCGGGCCCTCGAGAATACGCAGAAGCTCATTGCGCGTTACTTTATCGAGCGTTACTTGATCGCGCATCACTTTATTGCGCTTCACATGACCACCTTGTTCAGCGGATATTCGACGATGCCCTGAGCGTTGGCTTGCTTCAGCTTCGGAATCAGCGTCCAGGCGGTGTGCTCTTCAATGACCGTGTTCACTGCGACCCACTCGCCATCGGCCAGGGGCGCGACCGTCGGATTTTTCAGCGCGGTCAGAAGACCGAGAACCGCGGGCAAGTCTGCTGTGCGCACGTTGAGCATCAGACCCACGCGCCCCAGCGCCGCAATGGCCCCATTGAGCATGACCGCGAGATTCTCGATTTTTTCCCGGCGCGCGGGATCGGCCCAGGCAGCCTGGTTCGCGATCAACTGCGTGTTCGACTCCAGAACTGTTTCGAGGATTCTCAGGTGATTGGCGCGCAGCGAACTCCCTGTCTCCGTCACCTCAACAATCGCGTCTGCCAGCAGCGGTGGCTTTACTTCAGTCGCTCCCCAGGAAAACTCGACGCCCACAGAAACGTTCCGGCTCGAGAAATAATTACGCGTGAAACTGACCAGCTCGGTGGCGACGATTCGCCCCTCAAGGTCTTCGAGTTTCTGGAATCGCGAATCCTCCGGCACGGCCAGCACCCACTTGACGCTGCCCATGCTTTGCTTGGCATAGATCAGATCGGTGACCTTTACCACATCGAGGCCGCTTTCGAGCACCCAGTCGAGTCCCGTCAAACCCGCATCCAGCGCGCCGTGTTCGACGTATCGAGCCATTTCCTGCGCGCGAATGAGCAGGCATTCGATCTCGGGATCGTCCGTGGCGGCGAAGTAAGAACGGGCATTGGTATACACGCGCAGTCCGGCGCGCGTGAACAGGCTCAACGTCGCTTCCTGCAAACTTCCTTTGGGAATACCCAGCCGCAACTTCATCGTTCCGCCCCCTCTTGGCCTATCCCGGCTTGTCCGACGTTCTCTCGTCCAACGACGGCGGTTCGGACGGCGCTTCCCAGCGGGAGTTCCTGCGTAAAACAGGAGCGCGTGCCGGTGTGGCAAACCTTGCCCTCGCCCAGCACACGAACGCGCAGCAGAACCGTATCCCGATCGCAGTCGGCGAAGGCGGCAACCACTTGCAGACGATTGCCGGAACTTTCTCCCTTGGTCCACAGCGCCTGGCGAGTGCGACTGTAGAAAGTGACGAATTCAGTGTGCAGGGTTTTGTCCAACGCTTCCTTGTTCATAAAACCCACCATCAGCAATTCCCCGTTGCCCGCATCTTGAATGACCGCGGGCGCCAGGCCCTGCATCTTGTCGAAGTCGATCTCCATCGAACCCTCCCCATCTCGTACCAGATTTTCAAAGCTCGCACAAAAGCAAAAAGCCCGCTGGGCGTGTTCTGCGCCAGCGGGCTTGGATTTCCTATAAGTGCTTTTGGTTATCCGTGCTCCCCCGCCGACACGCTCATCGCAGGATGATGATGGTGATGGCGATGGGTCAGCGGAGTCATATTGAACTCGATACTAGGGGAGAGCAGTTATGGTTGTCAATCGGTTTCCCCGGGGCGTGCGCCAACTGAATGCACCTCCAGGTTGCATTGACGGGCAAATTTTTCAAATAATCGTGAAGGGGAAAAGGTTCGGCTGTCGTTCTAACGAATAAGATTCAGGCAGCGGCTACGAGCGGCGAACGACCACGCCGGTCGCCGCTTTTTTCACGGCCTTTTACTTGATACGATGAACCGCGCATTGTGGGGATGCGTCCTCTTCAAATCCATCTACGAGACAAGTCAGAACTTCTGACAGCCAGGAGCTACCATGAAATCCGACAAGCACGGGAAGACAGCTGCTAACCAACCGAAGAAGGCAACCACGATCGATGCCGTTGCTTTGGCAGCGGCCACCAAGCACCATCCGGGCCGAGCGGGCAAGGGGGGAAGGACGTTCAGCAGCGATCCGGTACCTACGGGTTTTCACACCATTGTCGATACTAACAAGAACCCCTCGCAGCCATTTCGCAACTTGCCTGCGCCGACAGGTCTGCCACCGTTCCACCTCACGCTCGATGCCGTGCTGAGCGACGCCGCCATGGCAACCATCAACGATTCGGGGACCATGGTGTTCCATTCCGTGGGGGACACCGGTGGCGTGAACACTCCAACACAGATCGAAAACGTTTCCACTTACATGGAGAAGGATTTTGCCGGGTCCGATGTCACGGCGCATCCTTCATTCTTCTATCACCTGGGAGACGTGGTCTATTACGACGGCGAAACTCCGAATTACTTTCCCGAGTTCTACGAGCCGTATATCAGCTACCCGGCGCCTATTTTTGCGATTCCGGGGAACCATGATGGCGACATCAACGAACAATTTCCGGAGACGAGTTTGGCTGCTTTCGTGCGCAATTTCTGCTCACAGGTTCCGGTCATTACTCCGGAGGCGAAGGACGCGCCCCGGCACGCGATGACTCAGCCTAACGTTTACTGGACGCTCGAAACGCCCCTCGCCACCTTCATTGGCCTGGCCAGCAATTGCCCCGAAGGCGGCCAACTCAGCCAGACGCAGATCGACTGGTTCCAGTCCGAATTGGAGAATGCTCCGGCCGGCAAGGCCCTGATCGTTGCCGTTCACCATCCCATCTATTCCGCATACGGCTCCAAGCCTGGAAGTCAGCATCTGTACGACTTTCTAAACACCGCATGCACAACGGCGAACAACCGCACGCCTGATCTGGTCCTCACCGGGCATGTGCACAACTATCAGCGCTTCACCGGCACACTGGCTGGTAAGGACGTGCCTTTCATCGTGGCCGGAGCCGGAGGATACAACCCGCGTCTTCACATCCTGTCGAAAGCGTTTCACAATGCCAAGTTGCCCATCGAGATGGCGGGCTCGGACGGCAGGCTGGAGAATTTCTGCGATTCCCAGCATGGCTATCTGAGAATCACTGTCACCAAGGGCGAGATGGCGGTCGAATATTTTGCGGTTCCCGATCCGTCGGCTCCCGCAACCGCGCCGCTCAAGCCCTTCGATACGCTGAATATCGCGTTTTCGTAGAGTCGAAATGCTGGAGAGCCGCTGTAGCGAATCCACAGTTGCTGTGTCCCCGGCAACTGCCGAGCTGCGCTCGGCTTGGACGGCCGAGGGCGGCCGTCCCTACGCTTTCGGTGGGACGGGCGAGACGCCCTTCGCTCCATCGCATGACCCATCAGGCGGTCGCCAAGTACTTCTTCATACAGCGTACGCAGGGTGTGTAGCCTTCCCGCGATGCTTCGGCGGCGGTGACCGTCCGCAGTTTCGTTTTTTCGTGGATAAATGGGCATCCAGCGGCGTGAAACAATTTCCCATCTTCCGAAACCACCACCATCATCCCGGGAGGAACGCCGCTTCCCGGGTGCGCTTGTTCGGAACGCAATTGAGGGCCGCGGAACGCGGAGGAGCGCGCTACCTCGATGCTGCCGACGACCAGGCATGCCGCCGCGGCAGCGACCATCCATCCTAAGAAGTTCCTCCGGGTACCCGGCATATTCTCGTCCAGTCTCTGGTGCAGACGCTGGCTGAATCCGAGGGGAACTTCGAGCATCCGTTCGTCGCCATATAACTCGAGTACGTTGCGCGTTCCGTCCACGACGGCGGCGCAGCGCTTGCACCCGCGTACGTGTTCTTCGATGGCGCCGCGCAGGCCGGGCTCGACTTCGCCGTCGAGATAGTTTGAGACTTCGCGCCAAACTTCTTCGCAGCTGACTACCATGGCTTCGTCCCCTTTTCGAAAGACAGCTTGCTGCTCCAGTCGCCGCCGAGGCCGGGCGCGAGCAGATCGCGCAGCATCAGCCGCGCCCGCAGTAGACGAGTCTTGACGGATGCGGAGGAGATTCCGAGCGCTTTGGACGTTTCCTCGATGCTGAGGTGCTGCATGTCGCGCAGGACAAAAACTTCACGGTAGATTTGCCCCAACTCGGCCAGCGCCTCGGCGAGCTTTTGCCGAACCTCGTGGCGTTCCAGCGTTTCCGACGGAATCTCCCGCCAGTCGGCGAAGTCGCGAGGTGTGTAGTTGCCTTCGTCGTCCTCGCGGCCGGCGATCGGTTCCATAATGTTGGCGTGCGCTTTCCTTCTTCGCATACGCGCCTCATTGACGGTGATCTGGAGGAGCCATGTGCTGAAGCGCGCGTCCGCGCGAAACTGGCGGATGTGCTTGAAGGCCTTCAATACCGCTTCCTGGGCCACGTCCTCGGCGTCGGCTTGGTTCCGGAGAATCGCGAAGGCCGCGGCGTACACGCGCCGTTCGTAGGGGCGGATCAACTCATAAAAAAGCTCGTGCTCGCCAGCCAGAACACGCTGGATCAGCATTGCTTCGTTGAATTGTCCGGCTGGACGTTCCAGCGAAATCATTCGTTCCGGCATCGCTCCTCACCGCGGCGCTGAACTGACCGTATCGTCACCACGCGCCCGGCTCCCACGAGCGTCGATCGAACACATTACGCCCGACGACTAACCCAGTGGAAGCTGGCTCCTCGTCTCGCACCGCGCCTTCGATATGATTCCCCAGCGGGGGGCAAAGTTTCGGCCTCTCATCGAAGTAGCCGGGGCGGGTAAGAGGCGCTGCCACTTTTGTGCCATTTCTGCCCGATTCTCCACAGCCTTCCACTGCGTTGCTACTTGCATTCCCGCGCCCAAGTTCAGGATAATCAATGGTAGAGATTTTGACAGCCGTGTATCGCTATAGCCGCGCCGACTTGCTGCGCATTCTTCGGCTAGTTCCTCGCCAGCTCCAAACCTGGGAGAAGGCGGGACTAGTGACGGCGAGCGAAGATTATTCCTTTTTCGACCTGGTGCAAATCAAGAAAGTGCGCGACCTCTGCGCCCAGCGCGTTCGTCCGGCCATGATTCGGCAATCGCTCGAAGCCATGCAGAAACAGGTTGCCGGCATGGAGAATCCTCTGCTCGAGGCGGGGGCCTATCAGAGCGGACACCGCATCGCTTTCCGCCACCAGGGACGGCTGCTGGAGCCCATTGCCGGACAATTCATGTTCGATTTCTCGTCCGCGGAAATGAAAGTCGTGACCAGCCCGCGCCATGATGGACCGGAACTGGTGATTACCGACGTTGCCGACTTGTTTGTGCGCGGGATCATGCTGGAAGAAAATCCCTCTACGCAGAGCGAGGCGATCGCTGCGTATTTGAAGGTGCTCGAAATGGATACCATGCACGCCGCCGCGCACATCAATCTGGGCACCCTCTACTACAACCGTCAGGAATACGCGCTCGCCGAGAGGCATTACCGGTCGGCGATTGAAATCGATCCCCGATACGCGCTCGCCTATTTCGACCTGGGCAATGTGCTCGACGAAACCGGACGCATCGCGGAAGCCATCAACACTTATAGGACTGCGATTCAGCTCGCGCCCACCTACGCGGACGCGCACTACAACATCGCGCTCGCCTACGAGAAGATGCGCGAGCCCCGCAAGGCCCTGCAACACTGGCGCGCCTACGTAAAGCTCGACACCACCGGGCCCTGGACCGTCCACGCCAAACATCAGATCCAGCGCATCCTGCAGAGCGACATCCTGAAGCTGGTGCACACCCGCAAGGCGAACTAGCATGGTTCGCTGACTTCCCCCGTGATCCTTCGTGTCCCCCGTGGTTAAAGCCTTTGAGTATCGGATCGAGGCGAAACATAATCAACGCTATCCTCAACCCTCCACGCTAGCAGCGGAAGATTTTTCCGCACGCCGCAGCCTGCTAGCCAACCACGTCCCATCTTGAGTATCGTAGTGATTCGCCTCGAACCGTGAACCTATTGAAGGAGAATTAAATGGACTTGTCCCGCCTTTCCCGCCGTATCGGACTGCTGGCGCTCAGCATTCTCATCCTCAGCGCTCTATTGGACACAGCCTCTGCGCAATCGGGCTCGCGCGAGAAAGCTCCATGGATGAATCCGGCCCTATCGCCCGATGAGCGTGCCGCCCTGGTGCTAAAGGAGATGACGATTGACGAGAAGGTCTCGATGCTGCATGGGACCGGCTTGAAGGGTCTAGGCCCGGTCAGTCCGCTGGCGGTAAATTCGAACGGCGGTGCGGGCTATGTGGTGGGCATTCCACGTCTTGGGATTCCCGCGATTCAAATGTCCGATGCCGCCTACGGAGTGAGGCAAAGCGGGGAGAATGGCCGCTACTCCACCGCCCTGCCCGGCGATCTGGCGGCAGCCGCGAGCTGGGACCTGGACGCAGCCTATGAGTATGGAGCTCTGATCGGTAGCGAACTCCGAGCGCAAGGCTACAACATGTCGCTCGGCGGAGGCGTGAACCTCGCCCGTGAGCCGCGCGACGGCCGCACGTTTGAGTACATGGGCGAAGACCCGATTCTCGCGGGGCGGATGGTCGGATCGCTGATTCGGGGGACACAGGCTCAGCATGTCATTGGCGACATCAAGCATTACGCGGTGAACGATCAGGAAAGCGGGCGCAACGCCGTCAACGCCAACATCGATAAGCGTTCGATGAGAGAAAGCGATCTGCTGGCGTTCGAGATTGGCATACGCGAGGGGAATCCGGCCGCGGTCATGTGCGCTTACAACCGGGTGAATAGAGACTACGCGTGCGAAAACAGATATTTGCTGACTGACGTTCTGAAGAAAGACTGGGTCTTCAAAGGGTTTGTGGTGTCGGACTGGGAAGCAACGCATAGCACCGTCAAAGCCTCCGCGGCGGGCCTGGATCACGAGGAGCCGGGCGAAATTTTTTTTGGCGGCGCGATGAAGGACGCGGTGCAATCGGGCCGTGTGCCGATCGCGGAAGTGGACGATCATGTTCGCAGAATTCTGCGATCCATGTTTGCCTGCGGAGTCGTCGACGATCCGCCGCGGAAGAGCGTTGTCGATGTGATGGGTGGCTTCGAGGTCGCCCGGAACATTGCCGAACACAGCATCGTTCTGCTCAGGAACGAACAGGCGCAGCTTCCCCTCGATGCGTCGCGTGTCCATAGCATTGCCGTGATCGGCCCGCATTCCGACGTGGGCATGATCTCGGGAGGGGGGTCGGCACAGGTCGATCCACCGGGTGGAAACGCGATCATGCCGCCCGGCAAGGGTCAAACAATATGGGGAGATCCGGTCTGGTTTCCAACTTCGCCACTCAAGGCCATTCGAGCCAAAGCTCCAGGCGCAAAGGTTCAGTTCGATCCGGGCACAGACCGTTCCTCAGCGGCTGCTTTAGCGAAGACGGCGGACGTTGCCATTGTGTTCGCCTATCAGTGGGAAATTGAAGGCGCGGACCTCGACAGCCTCTCGCTTCCGGAACATCAGGATGAGCTGATTGCGGCGGTCGCCGCGGCCAATCCGCATACGATAGTCGTGCTCGAAACCGGCAGCCCGGTAACCATGCCATGGGCCAGCCAAGTGAGCGGAATCATCGAAGCCTGGTATGCCGGCACGCAGGGCGCTGAAGCGGTTGCCAACGTCATCTTCGGCGAAGTGAACCCGAGCGCGAAGCTGCCCATCACCTTTCCCAGAAGTGAAGCCGACCTGCCGCATCGCAGCGTCGTGCAGCCTCCGCGCGAGTCCACTACGAACGACGAGCCCGATGACTGGAAGAAGATAGCCGCCGGTTTGCCCGCATTTCAGACCACTTACGACGAACAATTGAAAGTGGGCTATAAGTGGTATGACGCCGAGAAGAAGGATGTCCTATTTCCTTTTGGCTACGGCCTTTCTTACTCGACTTACAGCTACTCCAATCTACGAGTTATAACGAGTGGGACGCCTGGTGGAAAGGTACGCTTGAACTTCACCGTAACCAACACCGGCAATCGGGCTGGAATCGAGATCGCGGAAGTTTACGCGACGCTGCCCGCCGCAGCCGCTGAACCGCCCAAACGCCTGGTGGGTTGGAGCAGGGTCAAACTGAATCCTGCGGAGAGTAAGGAAGTGGCTGTCGACGTCGAACCGCAGTTTCTGTCGATCTTCAACGTTGATCAGAACGCCTGGCAGTTGGTTCCCGGAGACTACATGTTTCTAGTGGGCGGTTCTTCGCAGAGTCTGCCGCTGAAGGAGTCCGTCAGCTTGAAATAGCGATCGGCGGCTCGGGGAGAGTTGTTTCGATTGTTATACTCAGATCTAACCTCTCAAGGTGCAGGAGACCAGAAATGAAACTCTACCGGTGGATTGTGACGCTAAGTATTGCGATCGCGGTGGCAGCCGCGAGCGGAGTCTGCTTCGGCCAGGCGGCTGCAAAGACGAAGGACATTTACGACGAAAGCGCCGATGCGCGCGCCGAGATCAAAGAGGCTCTGGCAAAAGCCACCGCGGAGCACAAGCGCGTGATTGTCGTGTTTGGAGCAAACTGGTGCTATGACTGCCACGTCCTCGATAAAGCCTTTCATAGTCCAGATTTGGCGCCGATACTCGCTGCCAATTATGAAGTTGTGCACGTGGACATCGGCAAGGGAGAAAAGAATCAGGACCTGATGGCGAAGTACGAGGTTCCGATGAAGCGCGGTATTCCTGGACTGGCCGTGCTCGATGCCAATGGGAAGCTGGTTTACAGCCAGAAGAACGGCGAATTCGAGAATGCGCGAGCGCTTACCTCGGGAGATTTTCTGGCATTTCTGACCAGGTGGAAACCCGGGGCGCAGAGCCGCTGAGGTGCATTCGAATGAAGTCGCTTTCACATAATCTTCACAAAACCTTGCGAATTCGCGAGACCGGCGTAGAATAAGGACCGTTTTGCAGCCAAATAGGGAGCCCCCGGCTATCGAGTAGTTCGGCCTGCCGCTGATGAAAAAGCTCAGCCTTGTTCTGTTCGCGGTTGAGAACAACGATTATCAAGCCGCGCAGGTAGCCGCGGCGAAGAAAGCCGCGGTGCGGCTAGCGGTCGAGCTCCAGGTCATACACATCGAGCACAGCGCGATTGCGCAAAGCCAGCAAGTGCTCCAACTCTTGCAACGCCCGGCAGGCGAGCGGCCGAGTGGCATTCTGTTCGAGCCAGTTGGAACGCCGCTGGCACAAGCTGCCCGCCTCGCAGCTTCATCCGGAGTTGCGTGGGTCGTCTTGAATCGAGAAGTCGACTACGCTGCGGAACTCCGGCGCCAATACCCGACTCCGGTTTTTTCCGTTAGCACCAGCCACGTCGAAGTGGGGAAAATCCAGGGCCAACAAATCGCCCGGCTGCGTCCCGGCGGCGGCATGATGCTCTACATCCAGGGTCCCGCCGACAACACCGCTTCCGTCCAGCGAACAGCAGGGATGGAATCGGCTAAACCTGCGAACCTGGAGGTGCGCGCACTCAAGGGTCTGTGGACAGAGGAAAGTGCGCGTCACGCGGTCAGTTCGTGGCTCAAGCTCGGCTTGGCAAAGAGTCACACGATCGGAGTTGTCGCGGCCCAGAACGATATGATGGCTCTCGGCGCCCGCAAGGCCCTGCAGGAGCACACGGCCGGCACCGAACTGGAGGGTTGGATGAATCTTCCCTTCCTGGGATGTGACGGTTTGCCCGGAACCGGACAAAACGCTGTCCGAACCGGCCTTCTGACGGCCACCGTGGTCATTCCTCCGAATGCTGGCACGGCTGTCGAGGCAGTTGTCTCGGCGATTCAAACCGGGCAACAACCTGCCCAGTGCATCTACACTTCGCCTACTTCTTTTCCGCCGATTGACTCGCTCATGCCTAAAGTGTGAATGCGCGGCTGGGCGATGATCCGCGGCCGCGCAGTTTCCCACGTCGCGAGCTTGCAATCCGGGTTAGTCCACCACCAGCTTGTTCTCGACGCTGAATGCGCCCGGTACGGCATTCGCTCGCATTCCGGCAATGGTCTTGTCCATTGTGCTCTCGACCGTTCCGTACAGCGTCACGTGTCCGTTGTCCACGACGATGCGGATCGGATGCACCGGGTCGCTGGCATAGCGGCCCAGCACCGAGTCGCGATAAATCGCGCGAGCCGTCCGCACCCGTATGGAATCGTCAAAACGCGAAACCGGCAGCACGTTTACCTGGCTCACCACGTCTTTAACGCCCGGCGTGCGCGCCACGATCGCGAGAGCTGAGTCTTTTGCAACATCGCTTACGGTGTCGCCGTCGAGCGTGACAACGCCGTTTTTCACGTCGAGCGCAAGATAGTTGAACGTGTTGTCGTAGTATCCGACGCGGTCAAAGGCTAGCTGCCGGGCCAGTTTCTGCTGGAGCTTGCTATCGGGCACAGTTGTTCCCGCAACCTCGATGTCGTTGCGAACGCCGCTGACATTTGCGAGCTTCTTGACTTTCTTCGCGGCGTCGAGCTTGTCCTGATAAAGGCCGACCGTGCCGGTCAGGGTCACGATGCCATCTTCGACGCTGGAGCCCACGCTCTGCAGTTGCTTCGCGTCACGGATCTTCTGGCTGACCGTCTGCTGAATCTGCTGATCATACCGGCCGGATGAGGCCATTGCAGTCATACTCAGCAGGACTAGCAACGCCACAGTGCCTGCAAAAGTCACCGCCAATCTTTGTTTCTGTTTCTTCATAGTTGCCATCCTTACTGGAATTCCGGTTCCCCACAGTATTAACCGGTTAGTTAAATAGATGCCCGGGGAGCGGGGAGGGACTTTGCGGGAAGGCACTTTTACAAACTATTACAAGCTGACTGACGCGCGGTTACGATGGTTCTTCTCGAAATGAGAAAGAGATAAAATGCCAATTATGACCACTGACGAACGCTTGGATCGGCTAACCGAGAGACACGGGACTTTGGCGGAAAGTCTGCAACTGCTCACGGCAGACGTGCAGAGTTTAGCGCAGTCGGTGAAAGAGCACGACAAAATCCTCCGCGGGCACGCCAGTCTCGTTGGCGACCTGGTGAGGATCGCCGCCGGACACGAGCAGGGCATGCAGCGACTGGAAGGCCACTAAGCCTAACCTGCGGCAAGCGCGCCGGCAGTTTGACAGGTACTTGTCATAACGACTAATCTCACCCCATGTCCCGTGGTTTGCTAGTAAAAGGTCTGCAGGCGGAACTCAAGCAAAAAATTCCATTCACCAGCCGGGAGCAGGAAGCCTATCTTTCTTTATTGCGGACGGCCGATGCGCTGCAGGCGCGGGTCGAAGCCCGGCTCAAGGAATTCGGACTCACCGCGACGCAGTACAACGCGCTGCGCATCTTGCGCGGTGCTGGGGCGGAGGGCTTGCCCTGCCGCGAGATCGGCGAGCGCATGATCACACACGATCCGGACATTACGCGTCTGCTCAATCGCCTGGAAGATCGCGGCTTCGTCGAGCGCACGCGCGCCCGGCACGATCGCCGCGTCATCTACGGAAAGATCACCGCTGCCGGGCTAAAGCTTCTGCGCGAAATGGATGGGCCGATCGATAAGCATGGCCGCGAGATTTTCTGTCACGTTGGGCAAGAGCAATTGAAGCAGTTGATTGAGTTGCTGGAATTGGTGAGGAGCGGAAAGGCTTCTCACCGCCGAGACGCCGAGAGCGCCGAGTAAAATCCTGCAGCGCTATTTCTTCCGCTTGGCAACTTTCTTCTTCGGCGATGCAGCATCTGTCTTGCCGGCTGCCTCGTTCGGAAACACGCGCGCGAAAATCTTGTCGATGTTCTTGAGTTGCCGCTTCAGGTCGAAGGCGCGCTCGATCTTCGCTCGCGGCACTCTGCCGCTAATCTCGGGATCATTCAGAATCAACTCGCGGAAATCTAAATTCTCTTTCCACGCACGCATGGCGTGACTCTGCACCAGTCGATATGCGTCCTCGCGAGTAACGCCGCTCTCCACCAGGTCCAGCAACAACTGTCCGCTGAAGACGAGGCCGCGCGTGCTTTCGAGATTCTCCAGCATGCGCTCGGGATAGACGAACATGGTCTCGATCAGGTTTGCCGTTTTGTTCAGCAGGTAGTCGGCGAGCGTGGTCGAATCCGGGATGATGATGCGCTCGACCGAGGAGTGTGAAATATCGCGCTCATGCCATAGGGCAACGTTCTCGAATCCCGCCTGCGCGTTCGATCGCACCACGCGCGCTAGTCCCGAGATCTGTTCGCAAGTGACGGGATTGCGCTTGTGCGGCATGGCCGACGAGCCCTTCTGCTTTTCGCTGAAGTATTCTTCGGCCTCGCGAACTTCGGTGCGCTGCAGGTGGCGGATTTCGGTGGCGATCTTGTCGAGCGTCGACGCGACGGTGGCCAGCGTTGCCAGGTA
>Ga0326728_10008292_pt1 | contig 25926 bp, 22 predicted proteins | sample MB3enrmetagenome_FD_207602 | JGI IMG/M metagenome (GOLD analysis project Ga0326728, IMG submission 207602) | Lab enriched peat soil microbial communities from McLean, Ithaca, NY, United States - MB31MN | ecosystem: Environmental > Terrestrial > Soil > Wetlands > Peat | place: USA: New York... | reverse complement strand
TCTACCCGACAGGCTCGGGAAGGACTTCCCGGCCTCAGCGCAGATCGGCCTCCGCCGTCGGACCCAGCTAACTCTGGAGGTTGTTTTACACCCGAAACCAACATCGATACCAAGATACAAGCGCGGAGTTATTCCGCACAAGCGGGATTACTCCGCGGCTTTCCGTCCTCCGTGTTGATCAATTTGCGGACGCTCGTGATGTTTAGAATTGCGGGGTGGTCCGTCAGCCGAAGGACAGCTCCTCGCCACCTGCGGGCAGGCGGGGGAAGTAACCCCTTACTCGCCCGTCGGCTGACGGGCACCCTCCCCCACGGGAGGGTTGGAATCATGTGCCCGCACACCAGTCATGAGAAGCAGGCGCGTGAATTAAGTTGCCGATTCGCTGTCCGGTTGTACCGCGAGCGGGTGCTGGTCTCATTTGCAATGGGATCCATTTCGAAACACTGGTCATTCCCGCGAAAGCGGGAAGGTGGATTCCCGCTTTCGCGTCAATGACGGGGCCTTGTAGCGCCCATGTCTAGCAAATGACGCCACTGCCGGGGAAGGCAAAGGTCACTTGGCCACATAGTCGGCTTCGCGCGGATTTGGTTTGGGTAGAGGAGTGACGAGGGGCGGTCCAGGATTTGCCCGCCAAGGATGATGACAATGACATTTTGACTGAAATGTCGCCCCCGCTACGCCCACAGTCCAACTCGGATGAAACGACCTACGCCGAAAATCGCACCCCATCACGGAACGCAGTGCGGACCGAGAGCGCCGCTACTTTATTTATAAGCAAAGATCTCGGCATAGAGGATGAGGGCGATGATGCCGAGCCCGACGGTCAGGGCCGTGAAGCCGAAACGACGCCAAAACTGAATGACGACCGGCGGCGGAGCGGGCATCAGACGTTTTTCCAGTTCACCCTGCTCGAGCAGTTCCCGGTACTCGCGCGGCCGATCGAGCTTGAACTTTTCCAGTGGCTCGCCGCCCGTAAACACGACCGTGTCAATGGGAAATCTTTCCGGTCGGAAGTGCGTGTTGAAGAAGTGCACGGTGAAGATGAATCCCACGGCCAGCAGCGCCTCGTCACTGTGGATGATGGTGGCCACGTTGATCATCGAACCGGGCAGCAGCCGCGTGAAGAATTCCGGGAACCAGAGTAATAACCCCGTCGTGCCGATGACCGCCACGCCCCAAAACACCGCGAAGTAATCAAACTTCTCCCAGTACGTCCAGCGGCCGTAGTCGGGGCGCGGCCCTCTGCCCACAAACCATTTGAGCGAAGCGATAAACTGCCGCCAGTCGTTCCGATTGAACACCATGCTGTCGGAGCTGAAGACGAACTGCCGCCAGCTTTTACCACTCGCCCGGCGCTGGCGGGCCGCGTCCCAGATGTGCAAGCCGAAATACGCGAAGGTGAGCACAGCACAGAAGCGGTGAATGACCCCGGCGGCCTCAAAGCCCCCCAGCAGGTGGGCAACCACCTGCGCCCAGCGCGTATAAGAGAACTTCAGCATCATGCCCGTCAGGGCCAGACCCAAGAAACTGGCGATGACCATGAGATGCAGATTGCGGTCAAAGGGCCGGAAGCGGCGCACGTAGGCCGCGCCGTTCGCATTCCCGTTGGCCTTTAATTCCTTGCTGTACTTGAGCGAGCGAGGCAGCCAGGCCACCGTATGCACACCGGCCACAACCAGCGTGCCCATCAGCAGCGAGGTCATTCCCCAGAAGGTGAGGAATAGGAAGGGATACTTTTTGGGATCGTGGTGAGTGGCGTGGGTGAGATATCCTGCAAAGCGGCGGTTGGAGCCGGGATGGCACTGGCCACATGTCTTTACGACATTGGCTCGGCTGAGCCGGGAGGCGGGATCGGTCACCACGCGCACGTCATGCGCTCCGTGACAGTCGTAGCACTTCGCGGTCTTCAAGTAACCCAGCTTGGAAACCTTCCCGTGGTACGTCTCGAAGTAGGTCTTGGCGATGGCCTCATGACACCGCCCGCATTGGTCCATGATGTGGAGGCGGAAATCCGAGAGGTCGGTCCGCTCGATGGTGTGCGCGGAATGGCAGTCGCTACACACCGGCAGGGGCTTGGCCGTTTTGGTGACCGCTGCCGAATGCACGCTGGCGGCGAAGGCCTCATAGATCCCCTGGTGGCACCGGCCGCAGGTCGCAGGAACATTCTTGGAATTCACGCTGGAGCGTGGATCGCGACGCGGCAACTCCTCATGAGGCGTATGGCAGTCGGCACAGTTCGCCGTCACGGTCAGGCCACTTTGCAGCAAACCCTTGCCGTGGATGCTCTCCTCGTAGTTTTCCACCACGTTGGTTTGCGTCCCTTCATAGCGGACCGCCGCCCGCTCCCCCTTGCGGTGGCACTTGCCGCACAGGGCCGGAACATTGCGGGAAAAGGTCGGCGAGTGGGAATCATTCCTGCTCAGCACTCCGTGGGTGCCGTGACAGTCCGCGCAGGCGGGCGCATCCGGGCTGCCCTTGGCCAACAATTGTCCGTGCGTGCTCTGCTGAAACTGTTCGACGGCAGCGGCGTGGCAAATCGAGCAATCGACCCGGGCTGTTATCGTGGCGCAAGGCCGGACCAGGGACGGGTCACCGCCGGTATGGCATTGCACGCAAGCTGTCCGGGCATGCCGCGAGGCGGAGAGTTCCTGCTGGTTGACGAACAGGGAGCGCATGCGGCCACCACTGGCGGTTTTCAACTCCGGGTTGCCATGGCAGCGCTGGCAGTCGAGGTCCGCCATCCCCTGCGCATAAAAGACCCGCCGAATCTTGTGTGGCTCGTGGCAGTCCACGCAGGCGGGGATCAGGTGCGGCCGCTTCTCCCACAACTCGCCGCGGATGACTTTGCGGTGTACGATTTCGATCTGCGCATGGCACTTCGTGCAGGTCCGGGTGATGTTTTGTTTGGAAATCGAAGATCGAGGGTCGGTGTGGGGCAAAACGAAGTGCGACGTGTGGCAACTGGTGCAAACAGCCGTCACGATCAGGCCACGGCGGAACAAGCCCTCGCCGTGTATGCTTTCCGTATAGTTTTCCAGGATCTTGTCCTGCGGGATGTTGTGAGTAAGCTGGACGGGAGTGCCTTCGTGATGACAGCGGCCGCACAAAAAGGGGATCTGGGTAATCGCGGTGGGAGAACCGGGATCGGAGGGCCGCAGGATGTTGTGACCTCCGTGGCAATCCACGCAGCGAGGGGCCAGCGGGTCACTGCGCTTTGCCGCCTTCCCGTGCAGGCTTTCCGCGTACTGCTGTTTTTCATCGGTGTGGCAGGCGCCGCAGTCAACCGGCTGGAGTTTTTCGGGATGGGGAAGCTCCTTTCCAGCCAGATCGGTGTGACAACTGGTACACTCCAGTGCGGCGTGCGGCGAGGCTCGCAGGGCAGCCGCGTTGAAGGGGGGAGGCATTCCCGGCTGTCGCTTGCCTGTGCGCGGTCCGGTTTCGTGGCAACCCATGCACGGCTCGCTTCCCGGCAATGGCTTGGGTTGCTGGGCACGCAGGGGCAAAGCAAGGAAGAGAGGAAGGAGGCCCGCGGCGCCGAACGTGACCAAAAGACGGTTTGGCACCCCAAACGTGGTACTATTTGTCCAGGCCTTTGCCAAATTGTAGTGGAATTTCACCACACGTCATAGGTTCAGCAATTCCGTTGCCAGCGATTTCTCGCCGCCAACCTGCTCATGGTGTCGTTTGCGAGACATGCACGTCGAATCAATCCGGCTCAGATCTTCTCACAACAGGGAATTTTCCCCGTAATGGAGATACAATAGAAGCATCCTGGAGGGGGGAGAAATCTCTCTGATGCTGAGTGGGAGAGTTCGTCCTCAAAATAGCGTCGCACCTTCGCGTCTTCGCGGGGCTGCCGCGCTTTGTGGGTTGCTTCTGACGGGCACGTTTTGCACATCTGCCCTTGCGGCGTGGCCAAAGCCCCAACAACTCGCCGCGCAGGAATTAATGGTCACGGTCCTGGACGAAAACAGCCTGGCGGTGCCCTTGGCTCGCCTGACGCTTAGCGATGAAGCGAACTCCCTCGCCCGAAAAGCCGAAACTGATTACGCGGGCCGCTATCAATTCTCCGGGCTCCCACCTGGAGTCTATTCCCTGCGGGTTGAGAAAGAAGGATTCTTTGTATTCAACTGCAACCCCATCCCCGTGGCTGAAACGAGCAACCTGGAAGTCACGCTGAATCACACCCAGGAATACGCGGAATCGGTCAATGTAGTGTATTCCCCGCCTGCCATCGATCCCCAAAAGACATCGGCCGCCGCATCCCTTTCGAGCCAGGATATTATTAATCTCCCTTATACCGTGGGCCGCGATATCCGCTATGCCTTGCCGCTACTGCCCGGCGTTCTTCAGGACGCCGATGGGCAGCTTCACGTGGCCGGGGCCAGCACGTTTCAGATCTTCGATCGACTCGACGAGTTCAATGTTTCCGATCCCGCAACGGGCTTGTTCAATGTGCGCGTGAGCGTGGATGCCCTTCAGTCAGCGGAAGTCCAGAGCGGCCGCTACTCCGCCGAGTACGGAAAGGGCTCCGGAGGCGTGGTGAGCCTACGAACCCTGATCGGGGACGACCATTTTCGCTTCCTAGCCACGGATTTCATCCCCGCAATTCAACAATTCGGGGGCTTCCACTTCAAGACTTGGACGCCACGCGTGACGTTCTCCGGTCCCCTCCGCGAGGGCAAGGCTTGGTTCATGAATGCCGCTGACGGTGAGTACGACTTGAATCTTATCAGGGACCTTCCTCCTGGAGCGAACCGTGGCGCAGCATGGCGTGTCAGCAACCTTTCCAAGGCTCAGGTGAATCTGACCGCTTCCAATATCCTCACGGCGAGCATTTTGGTGAACGATTACCGTTCGGACCATCTGGGGCTGTCCCGGTTCACTCCTTTGGACACGACACTCGACCAGAGGAACTCCGCCTACCTGTTGATGCTTAAGGACCAGTACCTTTTCCCCGGCGGAACGCTGCTCGAAGTGGGCGGCGCTGCCGGCGATTATCGCGACTCGCTCCTGCCGCTGGGATCGAGTCCCTACGTCGACCGCGCAGGGCAATTCAGTGGCAATTACTTCGAGAGAACCAACGGGGGTGCCCGCCGCGCGCAAGGAATTGCTAACCTCTTCCTTCCCCCCAGAACCTGGCAGGGCCGGCACGAGTTCAAAATCGGCTTGGATCTCGACCGAATCAGCGACCGCCAATCTTTCCAGCGACAGCCGATTGATATCCAGCGCGCGAATGGAACCCTTGCCCAGGAGGTTACCTTTCAAGGCGGGACGCCCTTCACGATAGACAACTTCGAATCCAGCGGTTACGCCCAGGATCGTTGGTCGCCCTCCGACCGCTTGCTGGTGGAGCCCGGGGTGCGCTTTGATTGGGACGATTTGGTCCGGGATTTCCTGGTCTCCCCGCGCCTGGCATCCACCTACCTGCTGAGCCGAAATGGTGAGACAAAGCTCTCCGGCGGGATCGGAATCTATGGTGACGCGACGAACCTCGATCTGCTTACACGCTCCTTGAATGGCCAACGCACCGACTTCTTCTACGGCCTGACGGGTCAGACGCTGGTCCAGCCGCCCGTAGTGACCTACTTCGTGGTCGATGAGCGCATGCTCAAGCTTCCCCGCTTCACCAACTGGAGTCTGGGCGTGGAAAGAAAAATGCCTGCTTCCATTTACCTCCAACTTCGGTTCCTCGAGAAACGAGGGCGCGACGGTTGGGCGTTCGTCAACCCAAGCGGCGATCTCAGCGGAAGTTTTCAATTGGAAGATCTCGAGCGGGACCGCTACGACTCGTTGGAGGTTTCCGCGCGCCGTACCTTCAAGGGCAGCCACATGCTCTTTGCTTCTTACACGCGCTCCAGGGCCCACTCCAACGCTGTCCTGGATTTCAGTATTGATAGCCTGCTGTTCAGCCCCCAGGCCGGTGGCCCCCTCCCCTGGGACACACCCAACCGTTTCCTCTCCTGGGGATGGACACCCCTGCCCGGAAAGTTCCTTCTCGCTTATTCGCTCGACTGGCGCGACGGATTCCCCTTCAGCTTGGTGAACGAGAATCAGCAGCTCGTCGGCGCTCCTGGCTCCATGCGTTTCCCCCAGTATTTTTCGCTGGACCTGCAATTTGAGCGGCGCGTTCGCTTGTTTGGATTTATGTGGGCGTTGCGCGCGGGGCTCAATGACATCACCAACCGCTCGAACCCCTCCGTGGTGAACAACAACGTCGATTCTCCCGATTTCCTCAACTATGGCGGCATCCAGGGCCGCGCCTTGACGGCCAGAGTCCGCCTCCTCGGCAGGAAGTAGCCTAGCAGCGCCTGCCTCCCCCGCCCGCTGCCGCAATCCATTCGGCAAGACCGCCTCACGTGGATGATGACTTCGCCCTGCAGCCTTGAAAACTTCCCTGATGCTGGGCGCAAGCAGACCACTGTATACTAGGATGTGTAAGCAGCAGGTGGCGCACAGGCGCCTAGCGCTGCCAAGTGTCACGTCAAGCGCGGTTCGAGGACTGATCATGAAGACTATGAAGTTTACGTACTGGCAGGATGGAGACTACTTCCTTGGTTTCTTGAATGACTACCCTGACTATCAGACTCAGGGCATGTCGAAAGAAGAACTGGAAAGCAATCTCAGGGATTTACTGGGTGACCTCGAGTCGGGCGAGGTGCCGTATGTTCGCAAAGTGGAAGACCTGGTCGTGGCTGAATGAAAAGACGGGACCTCATCAGGAAACTGGAGGAGATGGGCTGTGTCCTGGTCCGGCACGGACGAAGCCACGATTGGTATACCAATCCCACAGCGAAGAAGTCGCAGCCTGTGCCACGTCACAATGAGATTCACGAGGCGCTGGCCAAGTCCATCATCAGAAGGCTCAGCAGCGAGTGACTGGTTTGGGGATCCCAAATGGAGATTGGAGAGTGCGATTGCGCATCCGACAGGGCGCAGTAGGGGAGCGCAAGAAAAGCAGGGTAGGGCAAGGAATGAGAACAGGTGCCGGCCTGAGTGTCGGCGCTATCGTACGCCAGCGGGCGTGGACGGAAGAGAACTGTCATGGAAATCTTCGAGCTCACCAAGGCCTTAATCAATATCGAATCAGTGACTGGCCACGAGCGCGCCTGCGCGGAGTTTCTGCGCCGTCACCTCGCCGCGCGAGATTTCGAAGTCGAGCTTCAGCCGGTCTCGCGCGATCGCTCCAACGTTTTCGCAAAATTGGGAAAGCCGGAAGTGGTTTTGAGCACGCACATCGACACCGTGCCTCCTTTCTTTCCCGCCCGCGAGGACGAGGAGTTTATTTATGGGCGCGGAGCCTGCGACGCCAAAGGCATCCTGGCCTCGCAGATCGTGGCGGCGGAAAGGCTGCGGAGCGAAGGGGTGACGGACTTCGGCCTGCTCTTCCTGGTCGGAGAGGAAACCACCAGTGACGGCGCGCGCGAGGCGAACTTGCATCCGCCGGGCTCGCGCTACATCATTAATGGCGAGCCCACGGAAAACAAACTGGTGCTGGGGTTGAAAGGTAACCTGCGGCTGGACATTCAAGCCAAAGGCAAGATGGCGCACTCCGCTTACCCGCACCTCGGCGAATCCGCGATCGACAAGTTGCTCGATGTTCTCGTTGACCTGCGGAACGTCCCTCTGCCCCAGGATCCCTTATTGGGCCCTGCCACGCTCAACATTGGGCTCATCTCCGGCGGCAGGGCGGCTAATGTTGTCCCGGACCAGGCCTCGGCCCAAATCGCGATTCGCACCGTGAATGGCTCGGAAGAGATACGCCGCAAGATCTCAGAGGTGCTCGACGGGCGCTGCGAGTTCGAGTTCGTCCGCGACACGCCGCACCTGCACATGGAGAGACTGGACGGCTATGAGACCGATGTGGCGGCTTTCACCACTGACCTGCCGTCGTTGACCCGCTGGGGCCGGCCCGTGTTGCTGGGGCCGGGTTCGATCGGCGTAGCCCACACCGAGCGTGAGTGCGTAGGCAAAGCCGAGTTGCTCAGGGCCGTGGACCTTTATTGCCGGCTGGTCCGGGAGCTGAAAAACACAGTCAAGAGTCGAGAGTCAAGAGTCGAGAGCTAACAGCGAGATGGCGTCGGCCAGAATCGAGCTGGCCCTGTGGGCGAAGCGGAACGGTCCACTCTCAACCCTTGACTTGTTGGGGGCAGAAAGGGAATCGTGATCCAAGTATGACCAAAATTGAAGTTGGCATTCTGGGCGCGACGGGAATGGTGGGGCAGCGTTTTGTGAGTTTGCTCGAACACCATCCCTGGTTTGAAGTTCGATGGCTTGCCGCCTCGGAACGGTCCGCCGGGAAAACCTATGCGGAGGCTTGCAACTGGCGCGTGCGTGACCCCATGCCCAAAGCCGCGGGCGAACTTCCAGTGCACGAGTGCAAGCCGGCCCACGCGCCGCAATTGCTCTTCTCCTCGCTTGATTCCAAGGTGGCGGGTGAGGTCGAAAGGGAATTTGCGCAAGCGGGCCACGTGGTGGTTTCGAATTCCAGCAATCACCGCATGGAGCCCGACGTCCCCTTGTTGATTCCTGAAGTGAACCCCGACCATTTGGCCCTGGTGCGAATTCAGAGAAAGCGGCGTGGGTGGAAGGGCATGATCGTCACCAATCCCAACTGCACCACCGTCGGCCTGGTGATGTCGCTGGCTCCGCTCGAGAAGGCTTTCGGCCTCGAGAAGGTGATGATGACCAGCATGCAGGCGGTTTCCGGGGCCGGTTACCCGGGCCTACCCACGCTGGATATTCTCGGCAACGTGATCCCCTACATTTCTGGCGAGGAAGAAAAAGTGGAGCGGGAGACCCGCAAATTGCTGGGGAAATTGAGCGATGAAAGTGTCAAGCCGGGCGACTTTGTGGTGAGCGCCCACTGCAACCGCGTGCCGGTCGAGGATGGCCACACCGAGTCGATATCACTCTCCCTGAAGTCCCCGGCCTCAGTGGAGGACCTGATTGAAGCCTGGCGGAAATTTCGCTCGCTTCCGCAGGAGCGAGGCTTGCCCTTTGCTCCCAAGCATCCCATCATCGTTCGCGAGGAGCGGGACCGCCCCCAGGCCAAATTCGATCTCGCGGTCGAGCACGGGATGGCCACCGTGGTGGGTCGCGTGCGGCCCTGCCCAGTGCTTCAGTTCAAGTACACCGCGCTCAGTCACAACACCATCCGCGGCGCGGCCGGCGCGGCTCTGCTCAATGCGGAGTTGATGAAGTCGGAGGGGTACCTCGACTAGGGAACAGGGAACAGGTGACAGGGAACAGGGCAGAAGGGAACAGGGAATAGGGAACAGGGAACAGGTGAAGGGGAACAGGTGAGTAGGAAGCGCTGGGCACCGGAAGAGGTGGAATTGGCTCTATTCCCTACTCCTATTCCCTCTTTCGCCTCGCCCGCTTACGGCTCCTCCGTCTCCTACGCGCTGTTCCCCGTTCCCTATTCCCTGTTCCCTGTTCCCTATTTGGTGAAACGTGAGTGATACTCCCAAGCTGGCTCTTCTCGGCTACGGCAAGATGGGCAAATCCATTGCCGCGCTCGCCCCGCAGCGCGGCTTTGAAGTGCGTTTAGTGATGGATGTTGACGTCAACGCGCAAGGGCAGGGCATTACGCGGGAAAACTTCCAGAGCATAGATGTTTGCATTGAATTCACCACGCCTGAGGCGGTGGTCGAGAACATTCGCCAGGTGGCGGCGCTAGGCGTGAATCTCGTGGTGGGCACAACAGGCTGGCACAACCGGCTGGAGGAAGTGCGGGGGATCATCGAGAGCGCCGGCGTCGGCATGGTTTACGCGGCGAACTTTTCCATTGGCGTAAATTTGTTCTATCGGCTGGCAAAGGCAGCCGCGGAAATCTTTGCCCCGTTTCCGATGTACGACCCTTACCTCACCGAAGCTCATCACAAGTTCAAGAAGGACGCGCCCTCCGGCACGGCGCTCGAAATCAAACGGCAAATCCAATCCGAATATGGAAGCCGCGAGGTTCCTGTGACCAGTGTGCGCGCAGGTTACATTCCCGGCTGGCACGAGTTGGGCTTCGACTCTGAGGCGGATACAATTATCCTTCGGCACACGGCGCGCGGCCGCCAGGGGTTTGCGGAAGGCGCCCTGCACGCCGCGCGCTGGGTGGTAGGCAAGAAAGGTTTGTTCAGCTTTGCAGATGTCCTGGAATCGCCCCGATGAGGGCGTTAGCTGTCATTCTGAGCGAAGCGAAGAATCCCTGTAGTTACGCTTGGGTCTGGCAGGCTATGACGAACTGCAGGGATTCTTCGCTTCGCTCAGAATGACAGGTTGAAAGCTGATGGCTGATAGCTGACGGCTGATAGCTGGGTGACGGCCCTAGCCCCCAGCACCTAGTCCCCAGTGGAGGTTTCATGGGCCTGGACATTCGAGGTTGCGGCACGGCGCTAGTAACGCCATTCAGAAAGGACGGCACGTTGGACCTCGATGCGCTGCGGCGTTTGGTTCAGTTCCAACTGCACGCCGGCGTCGACTTCCTTGTCCCCTGCGGCACCACAGGTGAAACTCCCACGCTCGAGCATGCTGAGTATCTGGGCGTCGTCCGCGCCGTGGTTCAGGAGGTGGCGGGGAAGGTTCCCGTGATTGCGGGAGTGGGCGGCAATAATACTCGTGAATTGATCGATCTGGCTGCCCAGGTGCGTGGGCTGGGCGTCCAGGGGATTCTCTCCGTAGCCCCTTATTACAACAAACCCACCCAGGAAGGCATTTACCAGCACTTCCGGGCCATCGCGCATTCCACCGACCTCCCCATTATCCTTTACAACGTTCCGGGACGCACCTCGTCAAACATCGAGCCTCCCACCGTGGCGCGCCTCTCCCAGATGCCCAACATTATCGGCATCAAGGAAGCCTCCGGCAGCATCGTGCAGCAGATGGAGGTCCTTGCCGCCGTCCCGCCGGGCTTCCACGTGCTTTCCGGCGACGACTCCTTCACCTTCCCGCTCATGGCGCTGGGCGGGGTGGGCATCATCTCGGTGGTCTCAAACGAAATCCCGGGAGAGATGACTAGGCTTGCGCACCTGCTCCTGGAGGGAAAACTCGAGGCGGCGCGCCAACTCCACTTCAAGCTCTTGCCCCTGATGCAGGTGAACTTTATCGAGACTAACCCTATTCCCGTCAAGGCCGCCCTCGCCATGATGGGCATGATCGAGGAAGTTTACCGCCTGCCCATGGTCCCCATGAAAGCTGAAAACCGCGCCAAGCTTGAAAAGGTGCTGGCCGCGCAGGGGCTGCTGCAACGGTAAAAGCTCTAACCGTAGCGGCCTTCAATGTAGTCGGCGGTGCGCTCGTCTTTGGGAGTGAGGAACAGATTCTCCGTGCGAGCGTGTTCGACGACCTCCCCCAGCAGCATGAAAGCGCATTCCTGGCTGACTCGCCGTGCCTGAGCCATATTGTGGGTGACGACGAGGAGGGTGTAGCGGTCGGCTAGAGTGAGCATAAGCTCTTCGATGCCCAGCGTGGATTCGCTGTCCAGAGTGGAGCAAGGTTCATCCATCAGGATGACCTCGGGCTTCAACGGCAGTAGGCGGGCGATGCAAAGTCTCTGCTGTTGGTCGAGTTGCAGCGCGGTGGCGCGGCTGTTCAGCCTGTCCTTCAGGTCATCCCAGAGAAATACCTCGCGCAGGGCCATTTCCACCGCGTCGTTCAATTCGGACTTCTTCAGCGAGCCAAAGCTACTGTGGACGCGCAATCCGAAGACGATGTTTTCGTAGACGGAAATGGGCAGAGGGTTGGGCCGTTGGAAGACCATGCCCACCGCTTTGCGCAACTCGATCAGTGAGACATCCGGGGCGTAGATGTTGTGTCCGAGGACCTTGATCTCGCCGGTGGTGGTGACGTAACCGTAGCGTTCGTTGATGCGATTGAAGCAACGCAAGAGCGTCGTCTTGCCGCACCCTGAGGGCCCGATCAGGGCGGTAATCTGTCGCTGGCGAATGTTGACGCTAACATTCTTCAGCGCCTGGAAGCTGCCATACCAAAGATCGAGGTCCCTGGTTTCAATACTGTAATGATCTGGGGGCCCAGAGGTGCTCATCCAAAGATCCCGTTGACGTATTCGTAGGTTCGGCGGTTGGCCGGCCGGTCAGAGAAGATCACCTCCGTGCGATCCACTTCCACCAGTTCACCGTTCAACAGGAAGCCCGTCCGATCAGCGAGTCGGCGCGCCTGCTGAACCAGATTGGTGGCCAGGATGATGGTCATCTGGCTGCGCAAGCCCTTCAGCACGTCCTCGATGCGCATGGTGGTCACGGGATCGATGGCGATGGAGAACTCGTCGAGGCAGAGAATCTTTGGGTCGTGGGACAAGGCGCGGGCGATTGTCAAGCGCTGTTGCTGTCCACCGGACAGCCTGGTGCCGAGGCTGTGGAGGCGATCTTTCACTTCATCCCAGAGCGCGGCTTGGCGAAGGCAGCGCTCGACGCGTTCTTCAAGTTCGCTGCGGTCCCGGACGCCCGCCATGCGCGGCGCGAAGGCCACGTTTTCGAAGATGGATAGGGGCAGGCCGACGGGCAACGGAGCGACCATGCCGATCTTGCGCCGCAGGGCGAAAACGTCCTGCACCTGGCGCACCTCCACGCCATCCACTTTGACGACGCCGGTGATGACCACCCCGGGCACGTCGTCCAGGGTCCGGTTGAGGATCCTGAGCAGGGTGGTCTTGCCCGACTGGGCCGGCCCGATGATGCCCAGAACCTCGTTCCGCCCTACCTCCAGGCTGATACCCTTCAGCACCTCGCGCTGGCCGTAACGCACCCGCAGATTGGCTATCTCGACCATGGGACCGGGCGTCACCATTTTCTCCTCGAGCGCAGACGGACGCGAATAATAATCGAAAGAGCATTGACCGCCAGAACTGTGCTGAGCAGCACCACCGCGGTGCCGTAAGGGAGCGCCTTGGGCACGTCCGGCACCTGCGTGGAAATCGTGAAGAGATGCATCGACAGCGCCATGCACTGGTCGAAAAGGCCATAGGCAAAGAGGTGACCTTCCTTGATGGCCTTGAAAAACACCGCCCCCGTGAACATGATGGGCGCGGTTTCGCCCGCAGCCCGGGAGACTTGCAGGATCACGCCCGTAAGGATGCCGCTGACCGAATTGGGCAGGACGATGTGGCGGATGGTTTGCCAGCGGGTGGCGCCGACGTTCCAGCACGCCTCGCGAAATGCCTTCGGCACCGCCGCCAGCGCTTCCTTGGTGCTGGCTATGATGACGGGTAGCGTCATGATAGCCAGGGTGAGAGAAGCAGCCAGGATGGATTTGCCCAGTCTGGCGAAAAGCACAAACGCGCCCAGCCCGAACAGCGCGTGTACGATGCTCGGCACCCCCGCGAGGTTGACGACCGCCAGGTTGACGACACGAGTGAACCAGTTCTCGCGTGCATATTCGTTCAGGAAGACTGCGGCGAGCACGCCAATCGGCGCGGCGATGGCCAGCGAGATGACCACCAGATATATCGTTCCCAGCAAGGGCGACCAGATACCGCCGGCCCGCATGCCATGTTTGGGGTTGCTCAGCAGAAAGTCCAGCGAGAGGATCGGCCAGGCCTGGTAGACAAGATAGCCGACAATCAAAAGCAACGGCACGACCATCAGCAAAGTCATCAGCAGGAAGACCATCCGCGCGATGAACTCGCTGAGCTGCTTGCGGCGCGTCAATGAAGTGGCTTGAAACACAAGGCGTCACCGGTTGAAGCGAAAGTGCTTCATTTGTTCCTAACCCCTCGCACGATGAGGTCGGCCGCCAGGTTGACGACAAAGGTAATTGAAAACAGCAGGATGCCAATAATAAACAACACCTGATAGTGGTTCGAATGCGCCGGCGCCTCACCCAGTTCGGCGGCAATGGTGGCAGTCAGAGTACGCACCGAGTCCATCAAGCTGGTGGGGATATTGACCGCGTGTCCCGTGGCCATGAGCACCGCCATGGTCTCTCCTACCGCGCGCCCGACGCCGAGCAACACCGCCGCCAGCAGCCCGTTTTTTGCTGCGGGCAGCAACACACGGTGCACCAGTTGCCAGCGCGTTACTCCCAACGCCAGCGCCGCCTCGCGGTAAGAGTCGGGCACCGCCTTCAGCGCGTCCTCGCCGATGGACACAATGATTGGCACGCTCATCAGGGCGAGAATCAATCCGCCATTCAACACGTTGAGGCCGATGGGCGCGCCGAACAGGTTGATAATCAGCGAATTCATCACGGTCAATCCAATGAACCCCCAGACCACTGAGGGAATGGCCGCCAGCAGTTCGATAGTGATCTTCAGCGTCTCCTTTAACCGTGGCCCGCAGAATTCAGAGATGAAAATTGCCGCCCCGATCCCGAAAGGCACCGCGATTAGCATGGCCAGTACCGTGACACTCGCCGTGCCCGCAATCAGCGCCAGCGCGCCGTAGCGCACGTGACTCTGCGAATTCGGATACCACTCGGGGCTGCCGAAAAACTCCCGGACATTGAAGCCGTGAAAAAGGAACCCGCTGCCTTCGCGGAAGACAAAGAAGAAGATGCCAAAGACAAACAGGATGGCACTGATGCCGCACAGGCGGATCAGCCACTCGATGGCAGTTTCAGCGACGACCTCCCACCGGGGTCGGTTCTGTATGGACCTCGCAGCTTTTTCCATCCGTGTTTAGGGTTGCTCGCCCGTTTTGGGCAAAGGCACATAGCCACTTTGGATCACGATCTTCTGGCCGGCCGGGGAGAGAATCCAGTCAAGGTACTTTTTCGTCGGGCCGCTGGGTTCTCCGAGGGTGTACATGAACAAGGGCCGGGCAATCGGGTAAGCGTGGTTCAGCGTGTTCTCAACCGTGGGCGCGAACGCTTTGTCGCCGGCCTTAACGGCAAGCCGCAGGGTCCTGACCTCGGGTATAGCATAGCCCATGCCGCTGTAACCGATGGCTCCCGGAGTCTTAGAAACCAACTCCACCACGTCCTTGGAACCGTGCATGTCACGCGAGCCGAGTTTAAAATCACGCCCCGGGCCGAGAATCACATCGCGGAAATAATAGTACGTCCCCGAATTCGATTGCCGGCTGATCCGGATAATCTCGTCGGCACCTCCGGGCATCGAGACGCCAAGCTGCGACCACTTCGTCATCTTGCCGCCCTCTCCATAGATTTCGGCTAGCTGGCCAAGCGTGATTTCCTCCAGCGGATTGCCCTTGTTCACGTAGACGGCAAGGGCATCGTAGCCAACAGTGTACTCGTGGGGCTCTTTGCCGGTGTTCTTCTTTGCTTGCTCGATCTCTTGACGATCGACGCGACGGCTACAATTGGCGATGTCCACTGTGCCGTTGATCAACGCCGCGATGCCCGTGCCCGTGCCCCCGCCCGATACCTCTACCGAGACCGTGGGTTCAACCGTGGCGTATTCTTCCGCCCACGCTTGCGCCAGGTTAACCATGGTGTCCGATCCGGTGTTTTGGATCGCGGTCTTCTCAGGTTGCTTCGAGCGCGCGCAGGCGAGCAGCAGTCCCGTCAGCAGAGCAGCAACTAGCGCCTGGGCGGCGAGTTTCATGAATCTAGATTCATGTCGTCGGACTGGCTTTTTCATCGCTTAGATCCTGGTCATTTCCGAGGATCGCCTGGACCAGATCCCGGATATGGTTAGTTAGCGTTTTGTACGCCCTTTCGTACTCAGCACGGACTTCTTCGGGCGTCCCGTGCACCTGGGAAGGATCGGGCACCAGCCAATGTAAGCCCAAGGTCTTGGTCGGCTTGTGCGGAAAAGCCCTTTCCGCCTCCGTGCAGAGCGCCACGATCACCTGCACCTGGTCAAAGTCCGGAACCTGGTCGATGGACCTGGAAGCCTGATGCGAAATATCCACGCCTTTCTCCGCCAGGAACCAGAGGGTTTGCGGGTCCACGGCGTCGGCTGTGAGCCCCGCGCTGCTGAACGAAAACCGTTTCGCTTCCATTTGGGCGGCGACCGCCTCGGCGATCCGACTCAAACACCCGTTGGTCTCGTCCACGAAGAGCACGCGATATCCTTCGCGGGGCAGGTGGCGGAGATACTCTCCGGTAGCGAAGTAGAGCGCCTGCTCGCAAATGTTGGTGGCTTGGTCCGAGACACGCTCGAAGCGCCGGGCCACAGTGATGAGCGGGGCCAGCGCTTCTAGTGGCAGTAGGCCTCGCGAACGCCAATCCACCAAATCAGCGTTGAGGCCGTCGCGAACCTGATTAACCCGCGGCTCGCTGGCCATCGTGACGCGAGCGAGGTCGGCATTCTTATCCACAAACGCGTGCACGGCGTTGTGCAACATGGGAATGGCCATGTTAGCGATCTCGTTGAACTTCTCGGTGGGTACCTCGAAGGGCATGGAACTGATGAGCAACACCTGCCGCGCGATGCTCTCCGCGTAATCCCCGATTCGCTCCAGCAGGTTGACTATCTTGCTAGCGGAATACACAAACCGCAGATGACCCGCCGCCGGTTGGTGCCGCAAGATGAACTCCAGGCAGAGCCGGTCCAACTCGGTGTCCAAGGCGTCCACATCCTGATCGCGCAGAATGACGGAATAGGCCAGTTGCCGGTCGCGCTTCAGGAAGGCGTGTAACGCCCTCGTCAGCGCTTGTTCGTCCAGCGCCACCATCTCCAGCATTCGGGTGCATATGAGGTCGATGTCATGCTGCAACGACGCTTCCAGATGGGGTGTGGGTAATGTCGCCAAAACGTATGCCCTCCCGGAAATTGCTTCCTCTAACCCATCCAAGGTTAGAGCCGAACACCTGCGGCGCAGCGCCAACGAAATGTTACGGCAATGTTAAGCTTTAGGCAAACTGTTTCTACGCAGCGAGCTAGGGGGGCGGCAGAGGGCTCGTGGGGGGATAATGCTTTCGCGGCCAGGGGTGTGGGTGGGTCAATTTCAAGGTGTGCTGCCACAACCCGCAATGACGGGGGGTTTATCGGGATCGTCCCGTTTACGAGGTAGCAATCTGCTTGTTCGTACTGCGAGCCATTCCAACGGTAAACCTTACGCTCAGTCGAATGGTCCGCATTGCCACAGGTCACCTAGGCAACAAGGGCGTCCCTATTTCCCAATGTACTTCTCTGGTTCCCGGTCGAATTTCGCCTTGCAGCCCTTGGCGCAGAAGTATATCGTTTGCCCTTTGTACTCGCTGGTGGCAGCAGCCTTTTCGGATTCAATCGTCATTTTGCATACCGGATCAACAACTTTCATGATTTCACCTTGAGGTTCCTCCTGCACGTTTCTAGGAGCGGGTCAATTCGAAAACGGTGATTTCAGGTGGGGCGTCGAATCGGATGGGCACTCCGATGGTTCCGATGCCCCGGTTGACGTAGAGCTGGCCCCCCGGTTTCTCAAACCATCCACGGACGTAGGGAGTAATGAGACGGCTGGGGGAAAGGTCGGGACTAATGAACTCGAGCGTTACCTGTCCACCGTGGGTGTGTCCGGCAAGGCTGAGGTCGATCCCATACTCGGCCGCGCGGTCGAAGGTGTTGGGATTATGGCTGAGCAGGATGTTAGCTGTGCCGGGGGCCATGAGGCGGTCAACACCCTCCAGGTACTCCCGCACCAACCGCTGGTTGCTGGGGCCCATCGGGGAGCGCGATTCGTAGTCCACTCCGAGCAGGTTGATGGCCTCAGCACCACACCTTATCCAAGCCCGCTCGCCCCGCAGGATGCGAATGCCCCGGAGGGCAAACAGGCGAGTGATGGAATCCCCCACACTCGCCCACATCTCGTGATTGCCGAGCGAGCCGTAAACCCCGAAGGGAGCCTTGACCCCCGCCAGCACATCCACCACCGCATATTGGGTGGAGCCGTCCCAGGTGACAAAGTCGCCGGTGAGCACGGCTAGGTCCGGTTTGATCCCATTGGCGATGCCGACGTAGCGTCGAATCTCTTCGGCAGTCATGAACGGGCCGATGTGGAAATCCGAAAGTTGGGCGATGCTGAAACCCTCGAAGGCCCGCGGGAGACGAGGAATCTTGATCCGGCGATGAGAAATTTCGAGGTTGAGACGTTCGTAAAACATCCCGTAAGCGCCCGCAACAAACGGAGCTGTGGTCACCGCCAGGGCGCTTCTCTCGAGGAAACGACGGCGCGCGAGAGAAACAGGATTGGGCAGCGGCGCGGCGCGGCCTGCTTGTGCGACCTTGCGGTAGAGCCAACGGGCGGTGCGGGCAACCCGGTCTGCCAGCCCAAAAAGGACCGCGATAAGAAAGCCTGATAGAGAGCAGAGAACCCACCACTGCAAAGGCGCCTGGAGGAGGGCGGCGCGCAAAGTGAGATGGGTAGGTTCGGGACTTCGTACGCCACGAGTCCATCTCCAGAAATGGGCCTCGTGCAGAACGTCGCCTGAAGTGAGATGTGTGGGTCCCACGCTTAGTGCCCTACTTGTAGCCGAAACCCTGGCAAAAGGGACTCCAAGCAACAAGGGAAGGAGATTGAAGGACAACAACAGAATGAAAGCCGCCAAAACTGCAAGGGCGACGCGACGGCGCCAAACGGAGCTGGGAATTAGAGAGTTCACCCAGCTTCGCACTTGCCCCACCCAGAAAATCTGGCTGGCAAGTAAAATCAACAGCATAGCGCTACCGACCAGAGACCTCTGCAACATGCGGACTCAGCCCCACAGACCTCCCTCCCTAGTATACAATGCTTTCGGTCCGGCATTGCGTTGTTTGGTTTTGGCGAAGATTCCAAGCTGGAGATCCCATTGACACTTCGCCCCTTGAAGCGCGAAAATTGTTGTGATGCGGTGGATGGGTTGTACAGCGCTGTTGTCAATCGTCGTATTCCTCTCGGGCGGACCGATCCTTTGGGCACAAAAGCAGCCAGCGCAACCTGCTGCTAATAAAGACGACCCGGTGCGAGTGCTCGCCTCGCCGGCGGCATCAAAGTCCGTAGAGATTGGCGACTTTTACTTGAAGAAGAAAAAGTACAAAGCCGCCCTAAGCCGGTTTGAGGAGGCGTTGCAGACGGACCGGCATTACGCGCCCGCCTACCGGGAGCTGGGGAAAGTCTACGAGAAAATGGGTTTTTGGCAGAAGTCGCTGGACGCGTATCGGAAATATCTGGACGAACTTCCCTCCGCCAAGGACGCTCGGGAAGCCAAGGACATTCACAAAGCCATCGCCCACCTGCAACAGGAGATATTTGCCGAAGGCCCGTCGTCAGCCGGCAGCCAGTAGACAGCGGTCAGTAGGCAGTAAGCCGGCACTGCTAGACACTGGACTTTTCTCCGCCTAACGTCCGTTAGTCCTTTTCAGCTTTCTGCTTCAACTCATTCGGCAGCGCTTGCAGCCTCGGTGTCGAGGTAATCCCGAAGAATACTGGCGGCGCGCTCCGCGTCCTGTTCCCGCACCAGCAATGAAACGTCCAGCACCGGCAATAGTTCCACGGAGGTTTCACCCGGCACCAGGGAAGGAATGCCCTGGGTCTGGAGGATGTTCCTTGCTACCTCTGCGTCCAACAAGGCAGTGGGACCGCTAAAAACGCGGACAGGCACGAGCTTGGAGTCGTCAGCGCCTGCGCTGGGAGCTCGTGGCGGTGACTTGGGCGGGGAACCGGGCAAGAGATTAGCGCCGCAGTCTTCGCATTTGATTGTTCCTTGCAGGTACTCCGTCAAGCAGTTTGGGCAATAGGGCATCTGCGGAAAAGTCCCTCCACGGTTAGTATAGACCTTATTCCTGCCTGGCGACCAGGGACGACATTATTCCATCCCTAACGGGGCTGAGCACAGTACACCGCAACAACTCTGACTCGATGAACGGACTTTTGTTAGAGAACCTTAGACGAAGGTTGGAGTCTTCTAAGACAGATGTCGGTTCCATGGGCACGTGCGCCCCATAAACCGGATGGAGAATACACAGAGTAGAACCGCTAATTGACTGGGTTGCAATAACCTGAGGGGGAATCCGAGGAAACCCTCGCATCGGCATTCAACTTGCCTTCCTCCCACCCGAGATCGAATCAGGCTGGGGTGAGGAGGTGAGTGAAGTCAGTGCGTTGTTTACAGAGGCCCCCAAGCTCCAATTTAGCCCTTGCTATCGCCATCGGGGTAACAGCAATTGCCACGCCCCCATCATTAAAGGCCCAAGAAGGGGAGCTGCTTCAGAACGCCGCTTCGGCTTTTTGCTCGTCTGCGGATGGGCCGCAGTCTGATCAGGAGCGTGACATGGGTCGCGCAGAGGCTCTTGAAATTCTCCACCGGTCGCTGCCTTGGCAAGGGGAGCAGCTCAATGACTACATCGACCGGTTGGGGAGGCGGTTGGTGAGTGCCAGCGGGACGCGCCAACTTTTCCGATTCCAGGTTCTTTACTCTTCCGAAGTGAATGCGCAATCGATCCCCGGGGGATACATCTTTTTGAATACCGGTGCGATCACTGCGGCGCACGACGAGGCAGAACTCGCCGCTATTCTGGGGCACGAGATTGCCCACTTCAATGTAAGCCACCGCAAATGCCAGACAAAGGAGTCGCTCGCCTACCGATTGTCTCGCGCGATGGGTCTCGCGCCGGGCAGTGCGCTGGCAAGCCCAAGGGGTAAATCGGGCTCACGGTTCACGCAGGCTCGGCTGCCCCGGGAGGAAGAAGAGGAAGCAGATCGCCTGGCAGTAATCTATTTGGCGAAAGCAGGCTATGATCCCCGGGCGGCGGCAAGAATGTTTGGGCATCTGGAGGAATCAGAGGCAAGGGCGGGAACCAATCCGGATGGCCGGCTCTCCTCGCATCCTCCCCTCAGGGAGCGTCGTCTTCGGGCGGAGAGGATAGCGGCCTCACTCGCAGCGTTCCAACCGGTTATTGCGGACACTCCGGAGTTCGAGGCAGCGCGGGCAGAGGTGCTACGCTACGACACAGTGTACGAAGCAGTCACAGGGGAGTCTTTCTCTAGGCCGCCTCGGCAGCCTCCCAAACTCGTCCGCCGGCCAGGCAGTGGACTTTAGGTGGCAGAGAGGCGCAGAACTCGATCAACCTCGGATGCGAACTGCCTAGATCCTTCGCTGCCCCGCGTACGCGGGACCCCTCAGGATGACAGATCAAGGCCAACCGCGCGGCTACTGCAGCGGCGTAAAGATCACCGCCAATCCCCCACCTTGCGCCAGGTGGACATTGAGGTTGTCACTCGGCTTGACGCGTTTGGTGCTGATGGTCAAACTGGTGCCCAGCTCATCTGCCTGCGGGCCATCGGAGAAGATCTGAGCCTCGTATTCACTTTTACTCAGAAAATCCAGGGGTAACTTGAAGTCTCGCCCATGCCAGTTCGTCATGCTTCCCAGAAACCACGCGTCGCCATGTTGGCGGGCAATAGTGACGTACTGGGCCGGCTCGCCGTTCAAGACCTTAGTATCATCCCAAACGGTGGGGACCTTTTCCAGGAAGTCCATCCCGGGGTTGTTATCATAGGCCTCGGGATAATCGCAAAGCATAGCCAGCGGGCTCTGATAGACGACGTACATGGCCAGTTGATGCGCGCGCGTGCCCTGCGACATGGGCTCGAGGTTGCGCGCCGTGAAATACCCGCGCGCCGCGTTGTCGAAAGCCCCGGGAGTAAAGTCCATGGGCCCGGCAAGCATGCGCGTGAACGGGATGGTCACGTCGTGCTCCGGGGTGACGCGGTCGGTCCACTTGTTGTACTCCATGCCCATCACGCCTTCGCGGGTGAGAAGATTAGGATAAGTTCGGCGCAAGCCGGTGGGCTTGTACGCTCCGTGTAAATCCACCACGAGGTGATGCTCGGCGGCCTTGCGCACGCAGCGCTCGTAGAAGTTCACCATCTCCTGATCGTCATGGTCCATGAAGTCGACTTTGATGCCCGCGGCTCCCCATTTCTCGTAGAGCGCCATGGCCTCATCCATCTGTTTATCCAGCGCGCCCCAGTACAGCCAAAGCAGGACCTTCACATTTTTCGGTTTGGCATAGGCAATGAGGCCAGGGACATCCACTTCCGGGACGTAGTGGAGGATGTCGAGGGCCTCCGTATAACCGTGTGCCGGATACCATCCGGCATCGATCAGCATATATTCCAGGTGGTGCTCAGCCGCGAAGTCAATGTAATGCTTCATGGTGGGTGTGTTCATGCCGGGCTTGAAGTCCACGTTCTTGGCAAAGCTTCCTGACCACCAATCCCACGCCGCCTTGCCGGGCTGGATCCAGGAAGTGTCGGCGAGCGCGCAAGGGGTGCTCAAATCGAGAACGATGTAGTTACTCTCAATCAGCCCGCCCGGCCGTGAGTTTATCAAGAGAACCCGCCATGGTGTGCTCATGGGTGTGGAGCCGATCACCACTTGGTCCATGCGTTCGCGGGTAGGCGAGAGTTTGCTGACCAAGGCGTTCTCCACACCCGCCACCCCGCCCACGTACATTCCCGAATAATCCGTCAAGTCAGCCTCCAGCAGGCCCACCCAGGGGCCGCCGGGAATTTCGACCAACAAAGGCAAGTTGATGATAGAGGAAGGCTTGATCTCACTGAGGCGAATGTGCCGGTACTCACCCTCATTGGAGGTATTGAATTTCCCCATATTGAGCGCGAACGCGGAGGAGTCTCGGGCGAAATAGAAACCCGTGTTCTCCGCCGCCAGAACAAACTTGCCGAGGGTTGCCTGTTGCGGCAGAAAGTAGCGGAATGCTACACCTTCGTTAAAAACCCTGAAGATCAAATCAAACTCGCGATTCGGCGCCTGGCGTTCCTGGAGTGAAATGGTGAGCTGGTTGTAATGGTCGGGAATCATCCGTTTCACATCGAAGGCGTCTTCCCAAGTGTCGTTGTGAGATTGCCGATCCGAGCGCAAAATCTTGAAATCGCAGTCCAAGGGCCGCGATCCTACGAAGTCCAATCCGAGGGGAGAATCCTTTAGAACCTGGAATCCCTTGTACGAAACGCGATAATAGGCGCGCATATTAGGCAGATAAGGCTGCGGATTGGCTTTCAGTTCGAATTCAACCTTGAGATTGCCATCCGGAGAGGTCACGGAGAGCGGTTCGGAGCCAAGACTCGAGCTAGCTGAAACCATAGACAAACCTGCCACCAGAAAAGTCACGAGAACAGCCGCCATTCTTGTTCGCACCGGGGAAGACCTCCTTGAGGTTCAAGTAAGGGCTGATTTTGCATCGGCGGCCCAGAACTTGCAAGGGTGGCGGCAGACCAGCCCCTGTTTTCATATACATTCCCGCTTCGTTCCTTGAGTTTTATGTTGCCGACCGCTTCCACAAGCTCGCCATTCTCGGGGACCCCGCCGGGCGCCTCCGCCACGCTTTCTCTCCCCGCCCCGCCGTCCCCGCCCGCTCGAGCGGTGGCGCGGCGGGCCGCCTCCTGCCGGAGTTGGAGCAGTATCTTCACCTTGCGGTCAATCGAGCGATCCAGCGAGCCCTCTTGCCGCGCCAGCACGTTCCACGTCTCCCCCTGCGGCGCCAGGCAGGCTTCCCGTTCGATCGCCATGCGCTCCTCATCCGCCTTTTCCTCATACGCCAACTCTTCCTCCACGCTCGCCATCTCCTCCCCCAACAGACCCAGCAGCTCCTGCCGCTCCGCCTCCCCGGGCGGCTCCCGCCACTCCCCCAGCGCCTTCAGATCCTCCACGTAGTGCGGGTCGTGGGCCACCTCCCGCGGCAGCTCCGCCGCCTTCACAAAGCGGTGCAGCAGCGCGAAGATCAACTGCGACCGCCAAGCCATCTCACCCCCGTATACGGATTCCAGGACTGCCTCCTGCCGCCGCCGGTACACTCCCTGCTTCACCTCCTCCCGGATCACTCCCAGATACGAGAGCGTTAGGCGCAGCCTCACCCCGCGGTCGTTCGGCTCCGATAGATTCCAGTCCAGCAGCTCGCGCTGTGAGGCGTCGAAGGTGACCCCGGCCATCTCCTGCCGACGGCGGTGTTGCCGCTCCTCGATCTCCTGCAAGGCGCGCCGCCTCAAGCCCGATAGCGTCCGCTCCAGACGCTCTCGCCGCCAGTAGAGCCAGGCCAGATCCTCGACTTGCCTCTCCTGAAGCGCGTCGCCGGGACCGAAGGCGCTCCTCAGTTCTTCGGTGAGAGCCTGGAATTGCTCTGCGTCTTCGCCCAGCGCCCGCATGGCTTGCCGCTGATTCTCGAAGCTGACGTAGGCGCCGTGCTTCAAGGCATTGAGCTTGGAGTTCTGCTTGGCGGCGGGGCTGCGCGGCCCGGTGGAGCGCTGGGCGTTGCGGCGCGCGGCAGCGAGCAAGGGCGGTGTAAGTTGTGGCGATTTGCGTAAAGACATGGTTCCTCCAAAGGAGTCTGTTTGATAACCCTACGCTGTCATTCCGATCCCGCAGTCGCGGGAGAGGAATCTCGCTCTGAGAACTTTCAAGCCAGTGCGGGATTCCTCGCCCTGCGGCCCAAAGCCTTCGGGCGACGGGTCGTCCTCCCGCGGCCGCGGGACTCCTCGGAATGACACGCAAACTGGGGCGATCACACAGACTCCAAAGACGTGATGTGGGATGGGCGGGGAAAGGACTTCCCCGCTGGTCGGACATAGCACAAGGGTAGGCTATCACAAGGGCGGCAGTCTGTCAAGGGAAGTGTTCACAGGTCTAGCCCAGGCCGGCGAAAGTGTGAAGGGTAAAGTGTAAAGGTTAAAGGCTAAAGGGTAAAGGGGGCTGGCGCACACCTCGCTCCTTGAGGTCTGCAATGCCCTGAAGGGGCGATCCGTCACAGCCCAGGCCACCGGCTTGGGAGGGGATGGATCAAGCTCGTTCAGTTTGCTCTTGATCCAACCGGCCGCAGCCTGCGACTACCCTCGATCCGGCCCGCGGCGACCTGCGGCTCCGCCGCCTGACTTGCGGAAAGGCTTCGCCTTTCCGAAGAACGTGCATCCTGAAACAAGCCTCTCCGCGCCGGCAGGAAGGCTAAGCCATCCAGCCGGCGCGGAAGAGAGCGGAGAATGGGGCACTGGCCGGAAAGCCGCAGGCTTTCCGCAAGACAGGGCGGCAGAGCCGCACTGGGCGCTCGATTGGGCATCCAATGCGTACATCCGCTTTTCGCGCGCCCTTCCAGGGCTGGGGATGGGAACGATGCGCCGCTGATGTCCCAGGCCGTTGGCCTGGGCTGTGATGGCCCGCCCCTTTGGGGATTGGGGAGTTCGCAGATCGCCTCGAACAAGAGTCTGCGCCGGGCGGCCGGGACAGATTCGGTCCGACTTTGCACTTGTCTGGTATGCCGACTAGTACGTGCTGACGAAAGTCCGCGTCATATTGCGAAGTGCCGGGAAGGGCGGGGCTTTAGCCCCGCTGCGCCGGGGAGCACGGTTGAACGGGCCTTTAGGCCCTGAAGCAACGCTGCCTCAGGGGCTAAAGCCCCGAAATTGAGCCCGTATTCCACGGCGGGGCTAAAGCCCCGCCCTTCCATCCACCTACGGATAAGAACGCTTACTTGTGCAAGTAAGTCGTGGCTTGGCTCGTAGCGGTCCGACCTCGCCGGGGCATTTGCCGACCTCGTGCCTGCGGGCTCAGCGCTGCGCTCTAAACAGAACACACACCAAAAGCCGAGGTCTGCGCCAGGCGGCCGGGACGGATTCGGTCTGACTTTGCACTTGTCCGGTATGCCAACTATACGGCCATGTGACTGCTCCTGGCAGGGCACAAGGGTTGGATTTGAGGGGAAGTTTGCCAAAACCCGCACATCTACGAGTCAAGAATCTCGCAGGTAGCGATCGGGTTAAAGAACTGATTTCAACAAAGTGGCGTTTCGGAACCGTTCGAGGTAAGCTGCTGGTTCATGGACATCCCAGGCACACAGCAGGGTGCGGTTTGGCCGTCGAGATTCAAATGGAACGATTTCGAGGCGTACGTTTTCGGATTTATCCGACGGCACGCCCCGAACGCCACTGTGCGCCGAAACGTGCGGATGAGGGGCGTAAAGTCAGGGAAGCTGCGTCAAATCGACATCCTTGTTGAACGGCAAATTGCCGACTTCAGGCTTAAGATTGCGATTGACTGCAAGTGCTA
>Ga0326728_10008291_pt1 | contig 25928 bp, 24 predicted proteins | sample MB3enrmetagenome_FD_207602 | JGI IMG/M metagenome (GOLD analysis project Ga0326728, IMG submission 207602) | Lab enriched peat soil microbial communities from McLean, Ithaca, NY, United States - MB31MN | ecosystem: Environmental > Terrestrial > Soil > Wetlands > Peat | place: USA: New York... | reverse complement strand
GATTCAAGGCGGAGTCCTCACTGGAAAGGATTGGTTTCGCGAAAAACTCAATCCAAGCTAGCAAAGATTCCGCCCCATTGATTCAACCGTAATTTGGACAAGCCTGGGACAAGCCCCGTCTCGCTCGCCCGTCACCGGAGACGCGGCAAGCCGCGTCTCTACAGAAACTCGGGAAATGCTCTAGGAAGGTCTGAACCACAGGGGACACGGAGATTCACAGAGAAGCCCGCTAATCCTGCTTTCCTTTGGTTGCATCCGAGCGCCGCGGTATAGCATCTATCCATGCCGAAAAAACGCGCCGCCTCCGCCCAGCACGCCGAGCCTTCCGTAAAACTTACAACCCGCGGAGCCGCCCGCCTCCAAGCCCGCCACCCCTGGGTCTACCGCTCCGATATCGATGCCGCCGGCGCGGCTAACCTCCTCCCCGGTGCAGTTGTCCGCGTTCTCGATCCCCGCGGCAAATTCCTCGGCACCGCGCTCTACAGCTCCTCTTCGCAGATCGCCATCCGCATGATCTCTCACGGCTCGGTCGACGATCTTCCCGCCCTGGTCGCCGAGCGCGTTCGCGCCGCCATTGCGTATCGCAAGGACCTCGTACAGAACTCCGACGCCTATCGCATCGTCTTTAGCGAAGCCGATTTCCTTCCCGGCCTCATCGTCGACCGCTACAACGACATTCTCTCCCTGCAAATCTTGACGCAAGCCATGGATGCCGCTCCCGTTCGCCAAGCCATCGTAGAGACGCTGAAAGCAGAACTGCATCCCGCCGCCATCGCCGAACGCGTCGATCCCCGCATACGGGAAATCGAGCAACTCCCGCCGCTCCCCTCCAGCCTGCTCTACGGCGATAAAACTTCAACGGTTATCAATATGAACGGCAATAGGAACGGCGACGAAAGCAGTGCCATCCGCTTCCACTACGACGCTTTCGAAGGACAAAAAACCGGAGCCTTCCTCGACCAGCGCGAAAACTACGCCGCCGCCGCCCTCTACGCCCACGGTGAAGCCCTCGACGCCTTCTGCTACCAGGGAGGCTTCGCCCTCCACCTCGCTGCCAAGTGCCCGAGCGTCACCGGAGTCGACAGCTCCCGTCCCGCGCTGGAAATGGCGGAAAAGAACGCCACCCTAAATTCTCGAGAACTGGAATGGATCGAGGGCAACGCTTTCGACCTGCTGCGCGAATACTGCGCCGCCAACCGCCGCTACGACACCATCGTGCTCGATCCTCCGGCCTTCGCCAAAACCAAGCGCGACCTCGACAAGGCCCTGCGCGGCTACAAAGAACTCAACCTCCGCGCCATGAAAATGCTCCACCCCGGCGGCATCCTGGTTACCTGTTCCTGTTCCTTCCATGTAAGCCCTCAAGAGTTCTTGAAAGTCTTAGCCGACGCCGCTCAAGATGCTCACAAATCCCTCCGCGTAATCGAGAGCCGAGGGGCTTCGAAGGACCACCCCATCCTCCTAAACGTCCCCGAAACCAGCTACCTCAAGTGCCTGATATTGCGGGTAAGTGACTGAATAACAAGAGCATATAATGCTTGACAATATCACGCTCATATTTTATGATTTGTATACGCTAACGACAAATCGGGAGCTTCCGATAAACTCCAGCGTGAATTTCAAGTAGGAGGATTTACCTTTATGACCATGTTTACGCGTTATGACCCTTTCCGTGAGTTCGTCACCCTGCAAGACCGCATGAACCGTTTGTTCCCTCGTGGCCCGGAAGGGCAGGATGAAGCTCTGACCACCACCGCATTCGCTCCGCCCGTAGATGTTTACGAAGACGAGCACAACGTCACCCTCAAAATCGAAGTGCCCGGAATCGACGAGAAAGATATCGACGTGCGCATCGAGAACAACACGCTCACCGTCCACGGCGAGCGCAAGTTCGAGAAGGAAGAGAAAGAAGAGAACTTCCGCCGCGTCGAGCGCCAGTACGGCAGCTTCACCCGTACCTTCACGCTCCCGAACACCGTCAACCATGACAACGTTCAGGCCGACTACGACAAGGGCGTGTTGAAGATCAAGCTGGCGAAGAAGGCCGAAGCCAAGCCCAAACAGATCAAAGTAAACGTCGGCGGCCAGAAGACGCTGGAAGGCAAAGGCACAAGCAAAGCCGCATAAAGCGATGCTCACGTAGGGACAGCCGCCCTCGGCTGTCCAGCCGGGCAACGCCCGGCAGATGTAAACTCAGCGGGAGGCGGGAATTTTCGCCTCCCGTTTGATTTGAGATCAACTCATGATCAAGAACATCAAAGAATTCATTGTAGACGCAGGAGGATGGGGTTTAACTTCTGGGATAGCTGCCCTAGTTTCATTCGGAATCGCGATATGGGAGCATTTCCACGATAAGCCCGTCTCCTCGTTCATTTTTATCTGCCTGACGGTGCCGCTCTTTTGTATAGGAAGTTACAAAGCATGGGCAAAGAAAATCAGCACCGCCCAACAAGGCTCAGACGACCCACTTATTTATTTGGTTGAAATCAAAGAATCAGGCGATAATTTTAATCGCGAAACTGTCTTCGTTTTGGAAAACAAAGGGAAATCAGTAGCCCATGCTGTACAGATACAGCCTATAACCTTCGGAGACGAGAAGTCGACTTTCGCCCCGCTCGATTATCTAGATTCCAATGCCAAATCAGAGTGTCTACCTACCAGACCGATTGATGACATGGAGAAACATTGTTTAGCTGAGGTGTTTGCGGAAGCCACAAATAATGCACGCAATGCTGATGGTGAATATGATGGAAATCTCAAATTTCAGGTAGTAGTTGCGTACATGAACCATACACGGGACTATAAATTTACGTCGTGTATTAACGTGATTTATTCGCACATCGATGCGCAAATGAGTAAATTGAAAGATACTTGGCCAAACTCTCACCATCAGCCTCAGCCATTTACGTTCAGCCACGAACCAATTAAGAAAGCTAAAGTTATGCGGCCTTCGTGAGTTCCTTATATTCAAGGTTGCTGGATCCAATGAGTTTGAGCAGCGAGTACAAAATTACAAATTGCAGAACTCAGAAACAGGAGTAAACGCCCATGCCCATCCGTTGGGACAAATTCACAGTCAAATCGCAAGAAGCCGTCCAGCGCGCGAACGAGCTTGCTTCCGAGCACGGCAATCCCGAGCTTGCGCCGCTCCATCTGCTGGCGGCGCTGATCGAAGACAAAGAAGGCATCGTTGCGCCTGTGCTGGAAAAGATCGGCATCGGCCCGCAGGCCGTACTCAGCGACCTCTACCGGGAAATTGAAAAACTGCCCAAAGTTTCGGGAAGCGGCGGGGCGCAGCAGCCGTCCATGTCGTCGCAGATCGACCAAGTCCTGGAAAAGTCTTTCAAGGAAGCCGATGCCTTCAAAGACGAATACGTTTCGACCGAGCATATTCTGCTGGCGCTGACTCATTTGAAGCGCGATCCAAAGCACGGAGATCCGGCGCAAGAGCTGCTGGCGTGTTACGGCGCGACCCACGACGCCATTCTGAAGGCTCTCACCGCTGTCAGAGGCTCGCAGCGCATCACCGACCAGAATCCCGAAGCCAAGTATCAGGCGCTCGAGCGTTACGCCCGCGATCTCAACGAGCAGGCCCGTCGCGGCAAGCTCGATCCCGTCATTGGACGCGATGAAGAAATTCGCCGCGTTGTGCAAGTCCTCTCGCGCCGCACCAAAAATAATCCCGTCCTCATCGGCGAGCCCGGCGTAGGCAAGACGGCCATCGTCGAAGGCCTGGCGCAGCGTATCGTCTCCGGCGACGTGCCCGAAGTCCTCAAAAATAAGCGCGTCGTTTCGCTCGACCTCGGAGCCATGCTCGCCGGCGCAAAATATCGCGGCGAATTCGAAGACCGCCTCAAGGCCGTGCTCAAGGAAATCGAAGACTCCAGCGGCCAGATCATTCTCTTCATCGACGAGTTGCACACCCTCGTCGGCGCCGGGGCCGCCGAAGGCGCCATCGACGCCTCCAACATGCTCAAGCCCGCACTCGCTCGCGGCGACCTGCGCGCCATTGGAGCCACCACTCTCAACGAATATCGCAAGTACATCGAGAAAGATGCCGCCCTCGAACGCCGCTTCCAGATTGTCTTTGTCGGCGAGCCTAACGTCGAAGATACGATTGCCATCCTGCGCGGCCTCAAAGAAAAATACGAAGTCCATCACGGCGTCCGCATCAAAGACTCTGCCATTGTTGCCGCCGCGACCCTGTCGCATCGCTATATTTCCGACCGCTTCCTGCCCGACAAAGCCATCGACCTGATCGACGAAGCCGCCGCCTCGCTTCGCATCCAGATCGATTCCATGCCCACCGAAATCGACCAACTCGAACGCCGCGCCACCCAACTCGAAATCGAAAAGCAGGCGCTGAAAAAAGAAGACGACCCCAATTCCAAAGAGCGCCTATCGAATGTCGAAAAGGAGCTCGCCGGCATTCGCGAGCACTCCAACGCGCTCAAGGCCAAATGGAAACAGGAAAAAGACGTCATCGCCAAAGCTCGCTCCCTGAAAGAAAAACTCGAGCGTCTCAAAATCGAAGAAGCCGCAGAAGAGCGCAAAGGGAATCTTGAGCGCGTGGCCCAAATCCGCTACGGCCTGCTTCGTCAGACTGAAGAAGAACTAAAGAAGATCACCGACAAGTTAGCAGGTGATGGCGCCCGCTCTACCCGCATGTTGAAAGAAGAAGTCGATGAGGAAGACATCGCCGGCATCGTCTCCAAGTGGACCGGCATTCCGGTTTCCAAAATGCTCGAAGGCGAAGTCAAAAAGCTCATCGACATGGAAGATCGCTTGCGCCTGCGCGTCATCGGACAAGACGCAGCCCTCGAACGCGTCGCCAACGCCATCCGCCGTTCGCGCGCCGGACTGAGCGATCCCAAGCGCCCCATCGGTTCCTTCATTTTTCTCGGCCCCACCGGCGTCGGCAAAACCGAACTCGCCCGCGCCCTCGCCGAATTTCTTTTCGACGACGAGCGCGCCATGGTGCGCATCGACATGTCCGAATACATGGAGAAGCACGCTGTCTCGCGCCTCATCGGCGCGCCTCCCGGATACGTCGGCTACGAAGAGGGCGGACAGCTCACCGAGCAGGTGCGCCGCCATCCCTACGCCGTCGTGCTCTTCGACGAAATCGAAAAAGCGCATCCCGACGTCTTCAACATTCTCTTGCAGATCATGGACGACGGCCGCCTCACCGACGGCAAGGGCCGCAAGGTCGATTTCAAAAACACCGTCATCATCATGACTTCGAACCTGGGCTCGTCATATCTACAGGCGGAAAACATTCGCACCGCCGATGGCTTCGAGCAAGCCTCCAAGCAGGTGATGGACGCGCTCCACAGCCATTTCAAGCCCGAGTTCCTGAACCGCGTGGACGACATCGTCATCTTCCATCCCCTCGGCAAGGACGAGTTAGTCAAGATTGTCGAGTTACGTTTAGAAGACCTGCGCCGCTTGCTCGCCGACCGCAAGATAACTCTCGAACTAACCGGTGCCGCGAAGGAGTTACTCTTCACCGCAGGCTACGATCCCAACTTCGGAGCGCGTCCGCTGAAGCGCGCCATTCAAAAGCTCGTGCAAGACCCGCTCGCCCTGAAAATTCTCGACGGAACGGTCCTCCACGGCGATCATGTAATAGTTGACGCCGACAAAAAAGCGGGCAAGATGACGTTCATGGTCGGTAAGCGGGTGGGGGAGGAAGAGCCAGCGAGCGCGAAGAAATAATGCTCGCGTGGCGAATGTTATGGAGGGACGGGCGTCTCGCCCGTCCATGTCTGAGATTTCTTCTTCTAACGCAAGAATCTCTCTCGGCAACATTCAGTAGTTATGGGCCGCTCTGCCCGCAGGGACGATCATTTTGCCTGATGATACGAAGTTGTATGATTTTCTGCATGAACTACTGCGGCGCGGAGGCAGCGATCTGCTGTTGGTCCACGGGACAGCGGCCGCGATTCGTAAGAATGGCGAAGTCGAGAAGATCGGAGACCGAACGCTGAACGGAGAAGAAATCGAAGCGCTGGTCCAGCCGGTTCTGACTCCGGTCGCCGCCGCGCAGTATCGCGCCGTGCAGATCGCCGATTCCTCCTACCGAATTTCCGGCCTAGGGCGGTTCCGCGTCAACCTTCATCGTGAACGCGGTCACGCTGCCGCCACGATTCGCGCACTTCCGATAAAGGTGCCATTGCTCGGCGAACTTGGTCTTCCGGGTGAGGTCGGCAATCTGGCCAGCCTCCGGCGCGGCCTGGTGCTCATTGGAGGCGCGGCGGGCGCGGGCAAATCCACAACACTCGCAGCGTTGGTCAACGAGATCAATCTGCGCGACGCCCGTCATATCGTGACCATTGAAGATCCCGTTGAATACGAGCATGAACACTTGCGCAGCGTTATCGAACAAGTCGAGGTCGGCACCGATGCTCCCGATTTTCCCACCGCTCTACGAGCCGCTCTGCGCCAGGCGCCCGACGTGCTCGTAGTCGGCGAAATGCGCGATCCCGAAAGCATGGCCATTGCCGTCTCAGCCGCTGAAACCGGGCACCTCGTACTCTCCACACTGCATACCACCGATGTCGCTTCCACCATTTCTCGCATCTCCGATTCCTTTCCCATGGAACGGCAGAATACGATTCGGCAAGAACTGGCGATGGCCCTTTCCGCCATATTGACGCAAACTCTCCTGCCCAGCCGTAAGGGTGGGCGCATTCCCGGTGTCGAGTTATTAATGATCGGATATGGAGCGCGCCAGCACATCCGCCGCAACTCGCTGCAACATTTGCACCAGGAAATTACGATGACGAAAGGGAAGGGCTCGTTCTCGTTGGAGGAGTCACTTGCGCGGCTAGTAAAAGACGGCCACCTTGACAAGGAAGACGCGTACGAATTTGCGGTGCACCCGGACGATCTCAAGAGCTGGCTGAAAGGCGTGAGCTAAGCCCGCTTTATGAATCTCATAGACCGACATCCGCACTGGACGACTGTTCTCACACGAACATCGCGCCGCGTAGAATAGCTCATGCCCGCGCCTTCACAAATGAAGCTGACCATTCTGAACCTCAAGGCGGGGATGCCGACGGTTGAGCAGGCGAAACGGCGATTGCTGGAGTCGTTGTATGCGCCGCGGGGAGCGTGTGGGCCGGTGGTGAAGATTATTCACGGCTACGGATCTTCGGGGAAGGGCGGCGCGATTCGAGGGGCGATCCGCGAACAGATGGCCGCGTGGCAGCGCGAAGGCAAAGTGCTCACGGTGGTGCACGGCGAAAACTGGAGCATCTTCGACACATCCTCACAGGACCTGCGCCAGCGCTACCCTTTTCTCGGCAAGGATGAAGACCTTGATCGCGGCAATGCGGGCATGACCCTGGTCGAATTTCCCGCCGACACCTCCCGCATCTTCAGATGAAAGTCTCGCGATAAGAGTCGATTTTCAACGCCAAACTCCTAAAGGGGTGTCTGATTTCGAAGATTTACGGCATCGCTGAAGCGATGCCCTGATACGAAGCCTGAGCTTTCCGGAGGTCCCGGAGACGGGACAAGCCCCATCTCTACGTTACAATCCATCCGTGCCTTTGCGCTTGGAAATTGAAGCCACTCGCGGTTCGGCCCGCGCCGGCAAGCTCATCACTCCTCACGGAGAAGTCGAGACGCCAGTGTTCATGCCGGTGGGAACGCTGGCTTCGGTCAAGGGCGTTTCGCAAGATGTGCTGGAAGATCTGGGCGTCGAGATCCTGCTCTCCAATACCTATCATCTTTATCTCCGGCCTGGGGTAGAGACTGTCCGGCAGATGGGCGGGCTCCATCGCTTCATGTCGTGGGACCGGGCGATTCTCACCGACTCGGGCGGCTTCCAGGTTTTTAGCCTGAACGACCTGCGCAAGGTCGGCGAAGACGGCGTGGAGTTCCGCTCGCATCTCGACGGCTCCGCGCACTTTCTGAGCCCTGAAAAGGCCATGGAGATCCAGATCGCCCTCGGCGCCGACATCATCATGGCCTTTGACGAATGCACCGAATATCCCGTCGATGCCGAGCGCGCGCGGGCTTCCATGGAACTCACCTTGCGCTGGGCCGAGCGCTGCAAGAAATATTTTGAAGAGCACAAGCGCGAAGTGCCTTGGGCGTGTGGAAGCGGGGCTACGCCCCGCTTGGACGGGGCAGAGCCCCGTCCCCACACGAGTGCTACACAGGCTTTGTTCGGCATCGTGCAGGGCGGTATGGATCGGGAACTGCGGCGCGAATCGGCCTCGCGGACGATCGACATCGGTTTCCCCGGATATGCCATCGGCGGGCTGAGCGTTGGCGAGCCGCGCGAGTTGACGCGCGAGATTGTGGAATCCACGCTGGAGCATCTTCCTTCAGGGCAGCCGCGCTATCTGATGGGGGTGGGCACTCCTGAAGAGATCGTGCAATACGCGCAGTCGGGCGTCGACATGATGGATTGCGTGCTGCCGACGCGGGCCGCCCGCCATGGCTTGCTGTTTACCTCCGAAGGCAAGGTGTCGATCAAGCAGGCCCGCTACGCGCAGGATGAAAGCGCGCTCGACGCCGCCTGCGATTGCCGGGTCTGCCAGCGTTATTCGCGGGCGTATCTGCGTCATCTTTATGCCGCGAACGAGCTGCTGGCCCAGATCCTGAATACCGTTCACAACCTGCACTATTACCTGGCCACGATGCGGACGGTTCGGGCCTGGATACGGGGAGGGCACGCGGGCTAGCGCCGTGAACGCACTATGAATTGCAAGGTGGAGCATCTAAAATCGGCGTTCCGTCCTTGACACCTTGGCCAGCCGTCCGGCATTCTATTTAACTTGGGAAGAAGGGTGGTTTCTTTCTGTGCCGCTCCGGTCGAGTTCGGAGCGCGGTATAGCCGGTTCTAGCCTGCATGTTGTCGGATCTCCGGCCATGGAAGAAAAGAATTCCCGTAACAATGAAAAGAAAAGCTTGAACCACAGAGGACACAGAGAAGCACAGGGGAAACCCTGTTGAGGATCTAATTGACGGTGGAAATCATAGTGTCTGGCCTGTCGTTTGCCATGTTGTCCAGCGCGAAGGGTCTTTTGGCGTTCTGGTTCCAGCTACCCGGTGGCACCAGCCTGCTGGGTCTGGCGCCGCTGCTGTTCATCTTCGCCATTTTTTATTTTCTGTTGATTTTGCCGCAGCAGCGCAAGCAGAAAAAGTGGACGGCCATGCTGGGCGCTTTGAAAAACGGCGACAAGATTGTCACCAGCGGCGGCTTGCGCGGGACGATCGTCAGCCTTAAGGACGATGCGCTGGTGTTGCGCGTGCCGCCCGACAATCTGAAGCTAGAAATCAGCCGCGCATCGGTGGTCTCGGTGACAACGGCGGAAGAAGGAAAATCGTAGAGCTGCGAGCCACGAGCTGCGAGCTGCGAGTGATCGTTCCAAGGGGTTGCTCGCAGCCCGTAGCTCGAAGCTCGAAGCCTTCTGCTCGTAGAGTTTTTTCATGAATAAGACCCTCAGTTGGAAATTGACAGTAACCATCGGAATCCTGCTGTTGTTCGTGTTCGGCATCTTCGGCATTCCGAAGGACTGGTCGGGCAAGGGCATACTGGCATCGGTTGCCGACCGCATTCATTTGGGCCTCGACCTCAAGGGCGGGATGCACTTGATCCTGCAAGTGAAGGTCGAAGACGCAGTCAACGTCGAGTCCGACAACGCGATTGCGCGCCTCAAGGAAGACCTGCGGACGCGCAAGATCAATTACGCCGACATCGACAAGCCCGATCGGGAAAACCATCCCGAAACGATCATGGTCAAGGGCGTTCCACCGGAGCAGACCAGCGATTTCAGGAACCTTATTTCCGACCGGTTTCCCGAGTACGATGCGAGTTCGGGCGCGGAAAATTCCTGGGCCGTTTCGATGAAGGCGCAGAACCTCGCCGACTTGAAGAACCGCGCAGTCGCGCAGGCCATCGAGACCATCCGCAACCGCATCGACGCGCTGGGCGTGAGCGAGCCGGTGATCCAGGAACACGGCCTCGGCGAGCACCAGATTCTCGTGCAACTTCCGGGCGTACACGATCCGGCGCGGGTGAAGGACATCATGCAGTCCACCGCGATGCTTGAAATCAGGCAATCGCTGGGCGGGCCGTATTCGAGCGAGCAAGCGGCCTTGCAGGACAAGGGTGGCGTGTTGCCTCCGGATACTGTCCTGATGTCGGGCAAGAGCATCGGCTCCCGGCGCGACACGGAGAGCGGCGAAGCTTGGTATCTGATTTCTCGCGTCTCGGCTGTGACTGGCAGCGATTTGCGCACTGCCGAACCGAGCACCGACGAAAATGGACAGCCGGCGGTTCGCTTTATCCTTACTTCCGATGGCGGCCGCAAATTTTACTCGTTTACTTCCGCGCATGTCGGCGACTACCTGGCGGTGGTTCTCGACAACAAGGTGCAGGAAGTGGCCGTGATTAAGGAAGCCATTCACGATACCTGCATGATCAATGGCCGGTTTACGCAGCAAGAGGCGCAAGACCTTGCCATGACGCTGCGTTCGGGTGCGCTGCCGGCCGGCATCAAGTATCTCGAAGATCTCGAGGTGGGAGCATCGTTGGGCGCCGATTCGATTCATTCCGGCGTGCGGGCTGCCATCTACGGCATGCTCGCCGTCCTCGTCTTCATGCTGATTTACTACCGCTGGGCGGGCGTGAATGCCGATATCGCGCTCATCCTGAACCTGGTGATTCTGCTCGGGTTCATGGGCTATTTTGGAGCGGTGCTGACGCTGCCGGGCATTGCCGGCGTCATTCTGACCGTCGGCATGGGCGTGGATTCGAACGTGCTGATTTTTGAGCGTATCCGCGAAGAACTGAGGAACGGCAAGACGCCGCCCTCGGCCGTGGAGCAGGGATTCAGCCATGCCTGGATCACCATCGTCGATACCCACGTCACCACCATCGTCTCGGCCGCGATTCTGTTCATCTTCGGCACCGGGCCGGTCAAGGGTTTTGCGACGACGCTGGTCTTCGGTTTGCTCGCCAACCTGTTTACGGCGGTGTTCGTATCGCGCATGATTTTCGATTGGGTGCTGACCAGAAAGCAGCGCGGAGAAGCGTTGAGCATTTAGAAGATGCTGTTCATCGTTCGCTATTCGCTGTTCGCGAAAATCGTTCGCATGGCGAATAGCGAACGACGAACAGCGAACCGCAGATTTTTGAAGGGATCGTAAGCAGCGTGGAATTCTTTAGAAATACAAACATCGATTTCCTCGGGAAGAAGTGGTACTTCCTCACCTTCTCGCTCATCTTCAGCGTGGCCGGAGTGCTTTCCATGGCCTTCTGGCATCACATTCCGTTGGGTGTCGATTTCCGCGGCGGCACGCTGGTCTACGTGAAATACTCCCATACGCCCGATACGGCCGCCATCGGCGCGGAGCTCGAGCGCGCCGGGTTGAAGAACGCCCGCGTTCAAGAATACGACAAAGCCCACAATGCCAACGAGGTGCTGATCCAGCTCGATATTCAGGAGACCAATGAACAGGCCCTTGACAAGGGCAAGATCCAGATCATTCAGGCGCTCGAAAGCAATGCCCCCGCGGGCAAGCAGGACCTCAACAACTCCAGTTCGTTGACCGTCGCGAATTATCTATTGGAAAAAGACCCGCTCCATCTGAGCTCGGGGATCGACGCCAATCCACGCTACACCGCCCTGGCGCAGGCCATTGTCGATTATCGCGACAAAACGAAAGGCGGAGTGCTGGGCTCGCTTTCCCAGGATGAGTTGAAGAGTGTGGCCGATCCGGCAGTCGTCGCCGCGCTTCAGGACAACTTTTTCGTTTCGGACTTCGGTGTCCGGAACGTCGAGATTATCGGACCGCAGGTTGGGAAACAGCTCCGCAGCCAGGCGATCTTGGCGACCCTGTATTCGCTCGGCGGGATGCTGATTTACCTGGGATTCCGCTTCGAATGGATCTATGGTGTCGCGGCCGTATTGACGGTCTTTCACGACACACTGATCACGGTGGGCGCCTTTTCGCTGCTGAACTGGGAAATCTCGCTGACCGTGATTGCGGCCATCCTGACCCTGATCGGATACTCCAATAACGACACCATCGTCGTCTTCGACCGCATACGGGAAAACATTAAACTGCTGCGGCGCGACAAGCTGGCCGACATCGTCAACAAAAGCATCAACCAGACCTTAAGCAGAACCATCTTGACAGCGGGGCTGACTTTCCTTACTGTGCTTGCGTTGTTCCTTTTTGGCGGCGAGGTGTTGCGCGGCTTCAGCCTTGCCCTGGTCATCGGAATCCTAATCGGGACTTATTCCTCGATTGCGATTGCCGCCCCCATTTTGGTCGCCTACCAGGAATGGCGGGGCGAGCGGGGCAAGAGGGCGATTGCCATGCCGTTGCGTCCCGGTAACGGCTCGGCGCAAACGAAGGAAAAGGTCAAGATCTGAATCCTGCCCATGGGGCATGAAATTTTTCCTGCCCACAGAAGCGGGAGTTGGCAAAGAAAAATAACCCGGAATAGCGGGAGCAAATAAGGCACCGCCGGTGTCTAAGCTATCGTAAGGGTTTGGTGTAGGAGAAGCTTATGTTTGAAGATAGTCTGATTATATCAGCTAAAAGGAAGGGAACCAAGCGGTTGGGCACCACCATCCTTTCTTTCAGTCTGCAGTTCATGCTCATCGCGGTCTTGATCCTGATCCCTCTGATTTATACCGACGCGCTGCCCAAGACCCAGCTCATGACCTTCCTGGTAGCGCCACCGCCGCCTCCACCGCCGCCTCCGCCACCGGCAGCGGCCGCTGTTCGCGTGGTTCACGTCCAGTCGGAGATGCTCAACAACCAGTTGCGCGCCCCCAGCGCGATTCCCAAGACGATCAAGATGATCAGCGATGAAGAAGCGCCAGATGCGAGCGGTGGCGGCGTCCCGGGCGGCGTCCCAGGTGGCATCCCCGGAGGCCAGACGGGCGGCGTGATTGGCGGCATCGTCAACCAAACTATTGCCGTCCCCAAAATCGCGGCTCCTCCGCCCCGCGTCCGCGTTTCGTCGGGTGTGTCGGCTGGCCTGCGTATCAAGTACGTGCAACCCAATTATCCGCCGCTGGCAAAACAGGCCCGCATTCAGGGGCAGGTCGTGTTGCAGGCGGAAATCAGCAAAGAAGGCATGATTCAAAATCTGCAATTGATTAGCGGGCACCCCATGCTGGCGCCGGCGGCGATCGAGGCCGTAAAACAGTGGCGTTATAAGCCCTACCTGCTCAATGGCGAGCCGGTGGCCGTGGACACCCAGGTGGTTGTGAACTTTAGCTTGACCGGAGGCTAGACTCCATCGGTCGCCTAAAGGGGCGAGTGGTTTTCCGTAGAGACGCGGCTTGCCGCGTCTCCTACCGCAGAGTGAGACGGGGCAAGCCCCGTCTCTACATGAAACGGCGTTCGCGCAACGAAGAATTTAGAAAGCGGTTGGAAGCAAGTTCGAAATAGTTCTAGGTTTGAAATAGTTTCGAGGAGGAGAAGCAACTCATGGTAGTCAACCTGGCAGCAGTCGCACTCTGTAATTTCCATCTTTTCGCCGCCTGGCTCTTTGACGAGGGCACGGTTGGTTGGGACCCGATTTCGCTTTGGAAGCAAATGGGCATTCTAGCGAAAGCCGTGGTCATTATTCTGTTCATCATGTCGGGGTGGTCGATCGGCGTGATGATCGACCGCTGGATGGCTTTCAACGCCGCCCGCAATCAGTCCCGCTCGTTCGCTCCCGCCGTCGCCGGAGCGCTGCGCGAAGGCAAGATTGAGGAAGCGATCAAAGTCGCCGAGCGCAACAAGAAGAGCCACCTGGCTAAGGTCGTCACCGCTGGCCTGATGGAATTCAAGGCCCACCAGGACAGCCCTGGTGAAATTCCTGGCGAGACCATTGAAGCTAGCAAGCGCGCGCTGGAGCGCACCGAAGCCATCGTGCACGCCGAACTGAAGCGCGGTTTGGGCGGTTTGGCGACCATCGGTTCGACGGCCCCCTTCGTGGGACTGTTCGGAACGGTCGTCGGCATTCTGAACGCCTTCAACGGTATTGCCAAGGAAAAGGCAACCGGCTTGGCAGCGGTCGCGGGCGGCATTTCCGAAGCCCTCGTCACCACCGCCGTCGGCCTGTTCGTGGCGATTCCTGCCGTTATGATGTTCAACTATTTGACTGGCCGCGTGGAAGCGTTCGACGTGGAGATGGATAACTCCTCGAGCGAACTGATCGATTACTTCCTGAAGCGCCGAAGCATGCGCCGGTCCTAACACCGCGTTTTTGGGCCGTTGCGAAAACGGCGGCTTCAAGAATGTCGGGTTGCGAACATGAGTTGCTGAAGCGGCGCCGGTCTTCCGGCTGGCGCCCGCTCTTCCTCATCTTCATGGTTGCGGCCCGCATGGCCGCGGTCCACGGCCAACGGTCAGCATACGCAGGAGACAGAATTCCATGGCATTAGCAAAGCGAAACGAAGGGTCGAAGGTCAGTTCCGACATCAACGTCACGCCGATGGTGGATGTGATGCTGGTTCTGCTCATCATCTTCATGGTGGTCACGCCCATGTTGCAACACGGCATCCCCGTGAACATGGCCACGGTCAATAGTCCCAAGGATATGCCGGACGCCGACAAGGAAGACGCTCTGGTTGTCGCCATCAATCGCGAAGACAAGGTCTTCTTCGGGACGGATGTTGTGCAGCCTGCGGATCTGACCGATAAGATCAAGGACAGGCTGGTGAACGCGAAAGACAAAATCGTGTTTGTCAAAGCCGACCAGCGCGCCAAGTTCGGCTGGGTAGTCGAAGTCGTCGACGATGTTCGCGCCGCGGGTGTGGACCAACTCGGCCTGTTGACGGACCAAAAGAAGTCCGGCAGCATGGCCCCGCCGTCGGGAGCCACCACTCCGTAGCACTGGCGCGTTGACGGGTAGCAGCAGGCAATAGCAAATAGAGGAGATTCGATATGAGTATGGCAGTGGGCAACAAGGGCGGCGAGAACGCCAACATGAACGTTACGCCCCTGATCGACGTGTTGCTGGTGCTGCTGATCATTTTCATGGTGATCACGCCGCTGACGCCCAAGGGTTTGGAAGCCCTGGTTCCCCAGCCGCCGCCCAAGGACCAGAAGCAGCAGCCGCAAACCGATCGCACCATCGTGGTGCAACTGATCGACATTGGTTCAGGCAAGACCCCGGGCGTCAAGATCAATCAGGACGATGTAACCTGGGAAACTCTGCAGGGCCGCTTGGAAGATATTTTCAAGGCCCGCGCCGAGAAGATCATGTTCGTCAAGGGCGACGACAATGTGCCCTTCGCTGACGTTGCCAACGTCATCGATATCGGTCATTCCGCCGGCGTCGATAAAGTTGGTTTAATCACGGCGAAAATCGAAGCAGGGAACTAGAACCGTCATCTGGTGGAGTGACGGGCGTCTCGCCCATCCCGCCGGGCGCGCATACCCGGCACTCCACCTCAGATTTCTAACTCCGCGGCAAAGGGAGATTCATAAAGCAATGAAAACGACTCAAAGGTTCTTGGTGGTATTCGCCACCGTGCTGGTGATCCTTTCCTCCACGGGCTGCAACAAACTCAAGGCGCGCGACCACCTCAACAAGGGTGTGCAGGCTTTCAAAAACTCCAAGTTCGAGCAGGCGATCGACCACTTCCAGCAAGCCGTCGCCCTCGACCCAACCCTCGTCAATGCCCGTTTGTATCTGGCCACGGCTTATACCCAGCAATACATTCCGGGTATCGATACTCCCGACAACAATCGCTATGGCGAGCAGGCGATCGATACCTACAAGCAAGTGCTGCAGGCCGACCCCAAGAACATCAACAGCATTAAGGGCATCGCCTACCTGGAATGGCAGATGAAGAAATTCGACTTGGCCAAGGAGTACGACAAGAAAGCTTCCCAGGTCGATCCCAACGACCCCGAGCCTTATTACTCGGTGGCGGTCATCGATTGGACGCAAACCTACGTGCCCCGTCAGGAGGCACGCAACAAACTCGGACTGAAGCCCGACGACTCCTTGCCTGCCAAGGACAAGAAGATTTGTGCCGAGATGAAAGAGAAGAATACCGCCGACGTTCAGGAAGGCATCGATAACTTGAACAAGGCGATCCAGCTTCGTCCCGACTACGACGACGCCATGGCCTATATGAACCTGATGTTCCGGGAACGCGCCGATATCCAGTGCGACGACCCGGCGGCCCGCGCGGCCGATTTGAAGACCGCCGACGAGTGGGTCGACAAAACCATGGCCACCAAGAAAGAGAAAGCGGAGAAGCAGCCCGGCGGTGGCGCCATTGTCGTGGACCAGAAACAGTAAACTCTTTTTTCCCAGAACCAAAGGCCCCTTGCTTTCGAGCGCGGGGCCTTTTCGCTTTTCCCGCCGAATGCGCCAGCCATTCGAAAATAGTCTTACGTCGCAACCGAAACCGATTTCCCTGCGCGCTTCCCACTCCTACAGGTAAAATCAGTGCGGTACGCCGCGTTCAACGAAACGCGCATTCGCGCCGTGTTTAACTGAAATTGTTCAAGCGGAAATGTTCAAGAAGATCCTGATCGCCAACCGGGGAGAGATCGCGGTGCGCATCATACGCGCCTGCCGCGAGATGGGCATCGCCACCGTCGCCGTCTATTCCGATGTCGACCGCGCGTCGCTCCACGTCCGCAAGTCCGATGAGGCCTATCATATCGGCCCCGCTACAGCAGCGGAGTCTTATCTTCGGATGGACAAGATTCTCGACGTAGCGAAACGATCTCGGGCCGAGGCCATCCATCCCGGTTACGGCTTCCTGTCGGAAAACGCGAAATTCGCCGATGCGTGTGCCGCCGCCGGCGTGAAATTCATCGGTCCCACTCCCCGCTCCATGGAAATGATGGGCTCGAAAACCCGCGCCCGTCAGGCGATGGAAGAAGCCGGCATCCCCTTGGTCCCCGGGACCGTGCGCGCCCTCGCTTCTCCCGAAGAAGCTGAAGCAGTCGCCGAGCGCATCGGCTATCCCGTGATGCTGAAAGCCGCGGCTGGAGGCGGCGGCAAAGGCATGCGCCTGGTCCGCACCCGCCACGAACTTCGCTCCGCCCTCGAATCCGCCCAGAGCGAGGCGCAGCGCGCTTTCGGCGACAGCGAAGTTTATATCGAAAAGGCGATCGCCAATCCCCGCCACATCGAAATGCAGGTGCTGGCCGACGAGTACGGCAACACCGTCTGGCTCGGCGAGCGCGAATGTTCCATTCAGCGCCGCCACCAGAAGGTCCTCGAAGAAGCGCCTTCGCCCATTGTCGACCCCGATATGCGCCGCCGCATGGGCGAGGTGGCCGTCAAAGTCGCCCAAGCCGCCAACTACACCAACGCGGGCACCGTCGAATTTCTAGTTGATCGCGAAAAGAATTTCTACTTTCTCGAAATGAACACCCGTTTGCAGGTCGAGCATCCCGTCACCGAGCTGACCACCGGCCTCGATCTCGTGCACCTGCAGATCCGCATCGCAGCCGGAGAGAAGCTGCCCTTCGCGCAATCCGATATCGCCATCCGCGGCCACGCCATCGAATGCCGCATCTACGCCGAAGATCCCGACAACAATTATTTCCCCAGCCCCGGCAAGATCACCGTGCTGCTCCAGCCCTCCGGCCCCGGCATCCGCCGCGACAGCGGCATGTACGAAGGCTGGAATGTCCCCATGGAATACGACCCGCTGCTCGCCAAACTGATCGGCTACGGGACCGACCGGCAGCAGGCCATCATGCGGCTGCAGCGCGCCCTCTACGAATATTTTGTGGCCGGCATCAAGACCAATATTTCATTGTTCCAGCGCATCCTCAACGATGCCGATTTTCAGGCCGCGAAACTCGATACCGGATTCCTCGATCGCCTGCTCGAGAAAAGCAGCCATGCCGTTACGTCGAGCGCGCCGGAGCAAGAGAGCAAAGGACTGGAAACGATCGCCGCTATTGCCGCGGGAATGTTTGCCGTGCTCGACCCAGCTTCCCCCGTCGGCAAGAACGGCAACACCGGGGAAATGAGTTCGGGGCCGGCTTCGATTTCTTCTTCATCCAACTGGAAACAGGAGGGACGCTCGGAGGCGCGGCGCTGATCTTATGGTTTACGAAGTCAAAATCGGCGGCAAACCGCACCGGCTCGAGCTTCGAAAAGCCGCCGGTGGATGGGACTGCCGCTTGAACGGGAACTCCATTGCTATCGACGCGGTCGTCGCGCGCCGCGACGTGTTGTCCCTCTTGGTCGATGGCCGCGCCTACGAAATCAAGCGCGAGCAGACGGCCACCGATCTCCACCTGTGGGTCGGCAGTTCGCGCTTCGCCGTCGAGTTGCGCGATCCCCGCTCCCTGCGCTCGCGCCAACACGCTGCCGGAGACGAAACCGGCCCCAGGAAAATTCTGGCGCCCATGTCCGGCCGCATCGTGCGCCTGCTGGTCGCGGAAAATTCCGAAGTCGAAGCCGGGCAGGGCATCGTCGTCGTCGAAGCCATGAAAATGCAAAACGAAATCAAGTCGCCAAAAAAGGGAGTCGTGAAAAAAATATCGGCCACCCCAGGCACAACGGTAAATCCCGGCGACGTCTTGGCCATTGTGGAATGAAATTGCACGTGTGGGGCGAGCAGCCTCGCCCGCCCAAGCCGGGCGCAACTCGGCTTCGTCTCTGCCGCCGCAATCGGACAATCTCTAGGTTCGCAACCTACCGCCCGGACTATCCCACAGCCCCAGCACCAACGTCATCTCAACCCCGTCTCTCCAGGCGCGTAGCATAAATAAATAGCGCGGGTGGAGATATCTTCGTGAAGCTGCAGCGCATCATCAGTTTCGCTACTCTGGCAATTTCTGTGGTTACGCTCGTCCTGGTGTTAAAGCGGCCCGCGCCGCTTGCCCCCGCGCAAGCGCCCGCCGCGGCCGCCGCCAATGCGCAGTCTTTTCAGGAAAAGGTGAACCAACTCGCGCAGCCCAAAATGCCCGGTGAAGGTGAAAGCGAAGTCCGCATCAATTCCGGAGAATTGTCGGCTGCCCTCGCGCAAGCTGCTGGATTGCCTCCCGCTGCGACGCCCGTGCCTCCGTCCGCGAATACTTCCTCTGCCGCTTCTTCCGCCAGTCCTGCAATGGAGTTCCCCGGCGCCGTTCCCAATATCAAGGATTATCAAGTCTCCATGGATGGAGACGTCGTGCGCGGTCAATTTCTAACCCAGATCGCCGGCAAAGACGTTTATCTTACCCTCGCCGGACATCTCGGCTCCAAAGACGGCTACGCAACTTTCGACGCCACCGAAGTTAAGATCGGCGATCTCTCCGTGCCCGCATCGCTGATCAACGAAGTCTTGCAGAAAAAACTCGCCGAACAACGCGATCAGCTCAAACTGCCCGATAACGTCAAAGACCTCAAAGTGGAAAACGGCGAGCTCGTCTTCATCGAGAAATAACGTCGAGAAATTACTCCATAGATTGATCGGCAGTTTCCCTGTGTCCTCTGTGCCCCCTGTGGTTAAACGGTCTAAAAACTAATGACCACAGAGGACACAAGGAAAAATAGAGACATTGCTCACAAACGCCCACGCTGCAGAAAATGCCCGCGACCTACGAACCCAGCCGCTTGTAAAGCAAAATTTGCCCAGCGTCCTACACCATGGTTTTCTTTCGATAGAGCCTTCTAATCTTCGTCTAATCTCGTTCTAACCTCATCCGTCTCAAATCGAAAGTATGACGAGTTACCCGATAGCGCCCACTTATGCCGACCACGTCTTAGTGGCCAGCCCCAGCACCGTCGTGCGCCAGCGCGTCCTCGAAAGTTTGCGTTCTCCCGCGCGCCGCTTTGAACAGGCCTCCGGAGGCGCCGAAGCCCTGGTCCATTTGGAGAGCGGCTTCTGGCAAGTGCTTTTTCTCGATCGCTCGCTGCCCGACCTCGACGCCGAGGAACTGAGCAACACCGTCCGTCAGCGTTTTCCCGGGATCGAAGTCGTCTTGCTCGATCCCGAGTCCAATCCCAAGAGCGCTGCCGAATCCGCCGTAGTCGAAGAGCAAGCGGATCGTCTGCTCGAAATGTGGCCCGTCGCACCTCCCTCTACAACCCACGTCGAAGCGGACGCCCTCGTCCGCCCAGCCGAGCCAATCTCGCCAAAGGACAATGAACACCATGCAGTCCTACCCGCCGCCAGCGCCGCCCACCCCCTTCTCCAAACTCCTTTGCCCGGAATGATCGGCAACTCGCGCGTCATGCAACCCGTGTATCGGCTGGCGCGCCTGCTGGCGCCGCGCAACACCACCGTACTCATCACCGGGCCGACCGGCTGCGGCAAGGAAATCGTTGCCCGCGCCATTCATCGGTTGAGTCCGCGCGCCGCTCGCGCCTTCGCCGTCGTCAATTGCGCCGCCATTCCCGAAACCCTGCTCGAGGCCGAACTCTTCGGATACGCTCGCGGCGCTTTTACTGGGGCCATGCAATCCTATGCCGGAAGAATCCAGACGGCGCAGGGAGGCACGCTGTTCCTCGACGAAATCGGCGAGATGCCGCTGAGCCTCCAGCCCAAGCTGCTCCGTTTTTTAGAGCAAAAGGAACTGCAGCGCCTGGGCAGCGCCGAAGTCGTGCGCGTCGATGCCCGCGTCATCTCCGCCACCAACGCCCACCTGCTGACCCTCGTCCGCGAGGGAAAGTTCCGCGAAGATTTGTACTACCGCCTCTGCGGTTTCCCCATTGAAATTCCGCCCTTGCGTGATCGCGCCGAAGATATCGCCCAACTCGCCGCCCACTTTCTCGAAAAATATGCCGCGCGCCTGCCCGCGCCGCAATTGTCCGCCCCCGCGCTGCATCTGCTGAAAGTGCAGCCCTGGGCCGGCAACATCCGCGAACTCCAGAACGCCATCGAACGCGCCCTCATCCTTTCCGAAGACCAAGCCGTGATTCGGCCCGAGCATCTTTTATTGAGTCATTGAATCATTTTGTCATTGAATCATTGGGCGATTTGAACAACTGCGAAACGGCTCAATGACCCAATGATTCAATACTTCGCGCAATAGGTCGTCTTCATCCGTATCCCGCATAAGAGCGATCTAAGGCAATTTATGCCGGGCTGGCATCGCCGTTGCAACGGGATCGTCATGTCCAGCACTTTTCCCACACCGCGAGATCCGGCGCACGACCCCGAGCATCCCCTGGCCCGCGCCTTTGCCTCCTTCACCGAGGCGGCCGGTTCGCTCGAACGCACCTATGGCCAACTGCAAGGCCAGGTCGCTCATCTTCGCCAGGAACTCGAAGTCACCAACCGCGATCTCGCCACCAGTCTCGACGAAAACCACCGCATCCGCGAACGCCTGCGCCGCATTCTCGAAGGCTTGCCCTGCGGTGTACTGGTGATTGAAGCCGGAGACCGCATTGCCACGCTCAATCCCGAGGCGGCGCGCCTGCTCGGCCAGAGCTTTGCATCGGTCGAGGCCTTGCCGGTCGCGCTCTCCAGCGCGCTTGGCCAGGCCCGCGAATCCGGCGAAGAGCTGGAATTCCCGCTCTCCGATTTGAACCAAGATTGTTTGAACCAAGATGATTTGAACCAGGATGATTTGAACCAGACGCCTTCGGATCCCTCTTCCGCCGATCGGCCTTCTACCAGTCCAGCTACTTCGCATCCGGCCCACCCCGTCTGGGTCGCCATCCGCCACGCCTGGCTGGAGCAAACTCCGGCGCGCTCCACTTCGGTTTTCATCTTGCGCGATGTCAGCGAGGCCAAGAAGCTCGAACACGACCGCGAGCATCTGCGCCGTCAGCAGGCGCTGGTCGAGATGTCGGCCCTGCTCGCGCATGAAATCCGCAATCCCCTGGGCAGCCTCGAACTTTTCGCCGGACTCCTGGCCGAGGCCAATCTCGAAGGCGAAAGCCGCCGCTGGATCGAGCACGTCCAGGCCGGTCTGCGCACCCTTTCCGCCACCGTCAACAACGTACTGCACCTGTACAACACGCCCCAGCCCGAGCTTGCCCCCACCGACGCAGGCCAGCTCCTCGACTGGGCCTACGATTTTCTCTTGCCGCTGGCCAAGCAGGCGCGCGTCGAAATGCAGATCGTCAACGGCCTCCGCGGCGTCGTCATTCATGCCGACCGCCACCGCCTCGAGCAGGTCTTGCTCAACCTCGCGCTCAACGCTTTTCGCTTCATGCCCGGCGGCGGATGGCTCAGCCTGCGTGGCGCCGAGTTTCGTGGCAGTGGAAACGGCTGCGGCGCGCAAAAAGAAAAAGAAAAAGAAAATGAAGAAGACGGTGTCGAAATCGTCGTGCGCGACACCGGGCCGGGCATTGCGCCCGGCGATCTGCCGCGCATCTTCGATGCGGGATTCAGCACCCGGGCCGGCAGTTCCGGACTCGGACTCGCCGTCTGCCGCCGCATTCTCGAACAGCACGCGGGCTCGATCACGGTCGAGAGCCGCCCCGGCCACGGCGCGACCTTCCGGCTCCATCTTCCCCGCAATGGCGCGGCCGTAGTGCAGCAGTCATCCAAGGATTTCTCCGGTGAAGGTGCCTCCGAGCATTCCTCCGCACCCGTTGCCCAATCCGCCGCCTCCGGGGCCGCGCTATGAAGCGCCTCCTCATCGCCGACGACGATGCCGGCATGCGCGCCGCCCTCGAAGCCCGCTTCCAGCGCCGCGGATGGCTGGTCGATGTCGCCGTCAATGGCACCGAAGCTCTCCAGAAGTTTCGCACCGGCCAGCATTCGCTGGTCATCACCGACGTGCGTATGCCGGGGCGCGACGGCTTCGAGCTGATGCGCGAGGTGCAAACTTCGTCTGCGCGCACGGCCGTCATCCTGCTCACCGCCTATGGCTGCGTGCCCGACGCCGTAGAAGCCATGCGCAACGGGGCCTGCGACTATCTCGTCAAACCCGTCTGCTTCGAGAAACTCGAACTCGCCGTCGAGCAGGTCCTGCGCCGCGCCGAGGAATTTGGCAAAGACACCGAAAGCCTGATCGGCCACTCCCCCGCGTGGGAGCAGGCGCTCGATCGCGCGCGCCAAGCCGCCTCGACCGATGCCGACGTTTTGATCGAGGCCGAAAGCGGCACCGGCAAGGAACTCGTCGCCAAGCTCATCCACCGCCTCAGCCGCCGCAAGCTCGGCCCCTTCGTGGCGCTCAACTGCACCGCGTTTCCCGAAACCCTGCTCGAAAGCGAACTGTTCGGACACGCCCGCGGCGCCTTCACCGGGGCCGTCGGCGCGCGCCCCGGCAAGTTCGAGACGGCCAGCGGCGGCACGCTTTTGCTCGATGAAGTCGGCGAGATGCCGCTGGCGCTCCAGCCCAAACTGCTGCGCGCCCTGCAAGAGCGCGAGTTCGACCGCCTGGGATCGAACCAGACCGTGCATGTCGATATCCGCGTCATCGCAACCAGCAACCGTCCGCTTGAAACCGCCGTCGCCGACGGCCGCTTCCGCGCCGATCTTTACTACCGCCTCAACGTGATTCCGATAACGCTCCCGCCGCTGCGCGACCGTGCCGGCGATATTTTGGAACTGGCCGAGTATTTCGCCGGACTCTATGCCGCGCCCGGTGCCCCAGCCCGCTTGTCCCGCGAATTGCTTGCCCGCCTCGAGGAACATGCTTGGTCGGGCAACGTGCGCGAGCTGGCGAATTTCGTGCGCCGCGCCGTGGCCCTCTCGCGCGGCGGCGAGATCGGCGTCGAAGCCCTCGATCACGGAAAAATCCTGCCGCGCCCGCCGAACTTGCCGGAGTGGAAAGCCGGCCTCTCGCTCGGCGAAATGGAGCGCCAGCTTTTTGCCATGACCCTCGAATCCACCGGCGGCAACCGCGCCCGCGCCGCCGAACTGCTGGGCGTCAGCCTGCGCACGGTGCGCAACAAGGTCCGCGAATTTGGCCTCCCGCCGCGCGCCAACTATCGCGGCGATTTCCGCGGCGCCGGTCTTCGCGGCGCAGATCTTCGGAACAACGATCTTCGGAATTACGATCTTCGGAACAACGATAACCATGTCCATAATCATGACAATAACCAGGAGCAACCATGTCCATGATCGATACCCCGCTGCTGCGCGGCCTGGAGCGCGTGCTCGACGCGAGCGCATTCCGCCATCAGGTGATTGCCTCCAACCTCGCCAACGTCGATACCCCGGGATACCGCACCCGCGACGTGCGCGAGTTTGCCGGCGAAATGGAGCAGGCCATGGCGGGCGAAGATTCGCCGTTCGCTCAACCGGCGTTCACCCCGGTCTCGCATGAAATCAACGGGCTGCTCGAGCGCCCCGACGGCAACAACGTCTCGGTCGAGCGCGAATCGCTTTTGCTCGCGCAGAACCAGTTGCGCTTCACGGTCGCGGTGGCGTTCATGAAGGCCGAATTCCACCGTCTGTCCAGCGCCATCAGCGGAGGGAGCGGGTCATGAACCTATTCGGCATGTTGGAACTTAGCGGCTCGGCGCTTGGGGCCGAGCGCCAGCGCGCGGAAGTCGTGGCCAACAACATGGCCAACGCGCAAACCACGCGCACTCCCGCGGGCGGTCCCTATCGCCGCCAGTTGGTGGTCTTTCAGTCGCAGCGCGTTCCCCGCTTCTCGCTCGCACTCGCCGGCCTCACCCGCGAACATTCTTCGGCCGTGCGCGTGGCCGCCGTGGTCAACGACCAGCGTCCGCCGGTGATGCGCTACGAGCCTGGACATCCCGACGCCAACGCGCAAGGCTACGTCGCCTATCCCCAAGTCGATCCCATCGAGGAAATGACGGATCTCTTGGGCGCGGTGCGGGCCTACGAACTGAACGCGTCGGCGGTGCAGGCCACGAAAAACATGATTTCCCAGTCGCTCGACTTACTGCGCTAGCTAGGCATCGGCCACGGAGGCACGGAGACACGGAGAAAATCGTTTTTGGCTTTTAGAGCAGTTTCATTGTTACTGTAAGCTGAGAATCGGCTTTGGGTAGGGCACGGCTTCAGCCGTGCCGCCAAGAGCCAATAAAAATGCGGGCTTTAGCCCCTGAGGGACTGTTAGCGGCGAGGCTACACTAACTGTGAAAATGCTCTCGCTCTTGGCTATTAGCCAAGAGCCAAGAGCCAAAAGCCAAAAGCCAAGAGCTAAGAGCCAAGAGCTAAGAGCAAGAACTGAGGAGGTTCCGCCATGACGATTTCGATTTCGCCCATTCGCATTCTGCCCGCCGACACCGGCGTTTCCCCCGCCAGCGCCAGCGGGGACGGAAATTTTCTCGAGACCCTGCAACAGTCCATGGACCAGGTGGAGAGCGCGCAGGGCGATGCCGCCACCCAGGTGGCGCAGCTCCTCAACGGCAAAGGCGCCGACCTGCACAGCGCCATGATTGCCGTCGAAAAGGCCGATCTCTCCTTCCAGCTCATGATGCAAGTTCGCAACAAGATCGTGCAGGCGTACCAGCAGATCTCGAACATGCAGTTCTGAAACGCGCGGGAAGGACCTTGGCGTCGTAAGCAACAAGCGTTGGCGTCGCATCGGGGTTTCGTTTCGACGTTTCGTATCGGGGCATCGTTTGAGCGATGCCGCGGAGTCCGCAAAATCAAAAGCCCCTTTAGGGGCTGCGCGGCGAAAGTTCGAGCATGACTCGGCGCGCTCGGCGTCTCTGCGGTCGATGTGTTTTAGGAGTGTGACTACTTGGGCCAGGGCCTCAATCAAATCCAGGAGTTTCTGCGCGGCTTGACGCTGGGGCAGAAGGCCCTGCTCGCCGGCGGCGCGGCCGCTGTCGGCCTGGTGCTCTGGCTCTTTACCACCATGATCGATAGCGGGAAGAACGTCGTCCTCTACTCCGGACTCAAGCCCGAGGACGCGCAATCGATGGGCAGCCGCCTGGCGGCAAAAAATATTCCTTATGAAATTTCTCCCGATGGCGGCAGCCTCCTCGTTCCCTCCGGCAAACTCGACGCCGCCCGCCTCGAAACCGCCGCCCAGGGCCTGCCGCGCAACGCCCGCCTCGGCTTCGAACTCTTCGATACGCCCAACTGGGCGGGATCGGACTTCAGCGA
>Ga0326728_10008289_pt1 | contig 25934 bp, 24 predicted proteins | sample MB3enrmetagenome_FD_207602 | JGI IMG/M metagenome (GOLD analysis project Ga0326728, IMG submission 207602) | Lab enriched peat soil microbial communities from McLean, Ithaca, NY, United States - MB31MN | ecosystem: Environmental > Terrestrial > Soil > Wetlands > Peat | place: USA: New York... | reverse complement strand
AGGCTTCAGGGCATCGTCCCCTCTACCCGCTGTACATAATCACGGACTGAGCATAATTTCGATTATGTACACGTGCACATAACCGTAAGAATTGGTTGCACATCGGCAGTCCACAGGCGGGACCGAAGGTTGCGGCCATTCTCTCGGTCGTGGAGAGCTGCCGTCGGCTGCAAGTCCCGGTGCGCGACTATCTGGCCGCGATGCTTCCCGGACTTGCCGATCGAGCGATCCAGTGCCTCCCAGACCTTACTCCCGCAACGTGGGTCGCCCAGCATTCAGTTCGCCGACAAACCATCCAGAATCGCGGCATCCTCTCCAAGGAGGCAGCCTGCAATTAATGGTGCAGCGGTCAACAACACTTCTTCTCGATGCTCAAGTAGCTCAGAAAAGAGCGCAGGAGTTCGTGCTTAAGCGACTGGTCGTCTTTTAGGATCATGGCCCGCCAGTTCTTCACAACTCGCCAGTCGCGTAAGCTTGCGGATACCGAATCAGCGCCAGATGCAGGAAGGCACACGCGGCCCTGAATTATTCGCGCTCCTTTCGCATTAGCCCGGAAGGGCAACTTCACTAGCTTCAGATCTTGCTGGGAGTCCCTACGTCCCCTATCCGCGTCCGGAAGTTTCGCCTAACCTGTTTGCAACGGGCCCCAAATCAACGCTAACTGTCACCGCACTCGGTATCTGCAGAATGGCAACGCAGTGTCTCTGCACTTCAACAGGCGGTAACAGTCGCGGCGCCGGGCATTATGTCCACCTGTTTACTTCTCTAACTCCGTCAATGAAAACTTGCCCAACGGAAACGGATGTGAGGTCTGGGGAGTGGTTTGCGCTCCGGTTGCGGGGTAGGGTTCTCGACTTAGGGTGGGAAATCCCCAAACATTTCCGTTGCGCAGGTCGATCACTACTTTGCCGAGAACCTGTTGGTTTCCATTCGGTTCGCGCAGCATGTAGGTGCCGGGCTCGACATACAACGCATGGGCTTCGCCGGATTGCGCTTCTACCGCAGCCGGAGCCAAGTAAGGACGCAGGGCGATTGCGCCCAAGGAAACCGAGATTAGTACCAGTAGGAATTTTACGAAAAGATCAATTTTCATACATTCTCCTCTAGAGTTGTTTTCAATCGCCTACTCCAACTTTTCAAACACGAATTTCACTGATTGTGGACCCTTCTCGCTTGCTTCGTTTCGGCTGGTGACTACGCTTAGATGTGCCCGGTTCACCATCTGGGCTTCAAAGCTCGCAGTCGGACTCACTCCATCTCAAAAGCGACGAACCGATAAACACCTTCACGTTCGATTTCGAGCACGACGGGAGCGCCCTTGTTGAACCTGTCCAGTTCAGCACGCAGACTATCCACTCCGCTCACACTGATCCCGTTCACCGAACGAATCACGTCTCCGATTTTCAGGTCGGCGTCGATGCGCGGCGCATAACTCGCCCGAGCAACAACAATTGTTCCTGAAGACGAGCGCAGGTCGGGCAGGTATCCTGCGTTCTTCTGGTTCAAGTCGAGCAGGAACACACCCAACGGGGCAAGCAGGCTTTTCTGGGGATCGATCAGGTCCGCAAGTCCTTCTACTCCCTTCGGAACCTCTACCACCGCAATCGTCAGATTGAGGGTTTCCGCCTCCCGCAGGACGCTCATTCGCACAGGCTGGTTGCGGTCATGCATGTAGAGCCAGGCAACGTACTTGGGCAGGGAGTCGATGACATGATCGTCAATGGCCAGCACGATGTCCCCTGATTTCAGTCCGGCTGTAGCGGCAAATCCACCGGGAACCACATCGGATATGATGACTCCCCAATCCTGTTGGAGTTTGAGACCGGCGGCCAGATTGGGCGTGATGGTCTGAGGGTTTGCCCCGATGGCGATCTGGCGGATGTGGCCATACTTTTTGAACTCCTGGTAGGCGAACCTCACCGTGGGTTCGGGGATGGCGAAGCCGAGGCCTTCACTGCTCCCGGTTTCGGTGAGAATAAAGGTGTTGATGCCGATCAAATTTCCGTCGCGATCGACCAAGGCGCCGCCGCTGTTGCCCGGGTTGATAGGAGCGTCGGTCTGGATATAGAGGAGCGGATGATCGATATCGATCTGGCGCCCCACCGCGCTCACGATTCCACCTGTGACCGTATGTTCCAGGCCTTCCGGAGAACCAATCGCCAGCACCGTCTGTCCCAGCCGCACCCGATATTCTTCCGGGAGGGCCACATAGGGCAAACCGGTCTCTTCAATCTTGAGCAAAGCTAAATCCACGATCTGATTCGACCCCAAGAGCTGGGCATCGAATTCGCGGCGCTGGTGCAGCACCTTGGTTTTGCCGAAGACAAGTTCGGAGAGCGTGGGAGATACGATGACCCGGACCCGTTGCGCCCCGGCAACCACGTGGGCATTGGTTATGATGTAACCATTGGGATCTACGATGACACCCGAGCCGAGCGCGCTCTGTCGCTCCATTACAGCAGCCTCCTTCTGGCCGTTGGGTTTCTCGCGAGGCCCGAATCCGCTGACTTCAATCTGCACTACCGCCGGCAGAACGCGTTCCGCGGTTGCCTCGACGGCATCATCGTATTCGCGCAGGACCTGAGCGCTTGTTGCAGGCGGAGTTGCGCCCGTTGTCACGCTCGGTCCACGAGCGGACCCTAGCTTGGTTTGTGCCGTTGCCGGGAAAGTCCACACCAGAAACAGAAGCAGCAGCGCCAACCGGCGCATCCCGAACTTCCGTGGTAGTTTCAATCCTGCGATGTTAAACATGTTTCTCTCCTAAACTTGTTGTGAATACTAATTGCTTACTTTGCGTTCTTGACTGTTTAACCGATTGGCTCGACTGGCCCGGATCCTTACCCACAGGAACTTCAAGATGGAATAATTCACGGGCACAAGTCGAGCTACTGGGTTGCGGGTGGGGTCTTGTACTCCTTTAAATGCTTTACGATCTCCGCGGAAATTTGTGAAGCCGTTTTCTTGACCGTCTTTTCCGTCGCATTCTTTTCCAGGACGAACTTGGTAGCGGCCACGTAGGGATTCAGACTGACCGCAGCACCCGGCATTTTGCCGCTGGTACCACACTGGGATATCTGGGAGAGTGGTTTTTCCGGGCTGGCCAGATCCGTCAGCGTCACAAATAGGTTCATCTTCGCCGCACCGGAACCGAATCCGATGATAGTGCGTTGCAGACGGTTCCCTTCAGCTACTTCAGCGAATGCGCCGTGCACCCACGCCCCCGAAGCAGGCAAGGGATCGCCGGTCGCAAGCCGCTGCGCTTTGTAGCCGGCCTTTTGCAGATCGGCGATGATGCTGGCCGACATCAGATTGACCAACCTCCTGGCCTGTGTCGCTGGATCTTGCTCCGCTCGTTTTTGCGGCCGTTGCAGGATTCCCGGACGATTCACAATCCCGCCGTTATCTGTCTTTACGTTCTGCACGTCCAACTCGAAGTCGCTCACATAAACGGTCATGTCTTTCGTGAAAAAGTGCGCTGCGGATTCTGGTTGTCCCGCGGAGTCTTGCACAGGTGGAATCTGTGCCGAAGAGAAGGTGGCAAACAACAACAGACCGATGGCTGACAGGAACAGTCGTGGTTTCATGAAGGTCCTCCTTTCCTAGGCGCGGGCGTTTCGTCTGGATGCGCTTAGGTTCATTGCTGCCCGGGGTTGCCGGCAACAGTATCTGTCGCCAATGGCGCTTTGATTCCCGGACTCTCTTTTGTCTCCCAACGCAGCAGCTTCAGATCGAGAACGAAGATGGAGTACAACACGGGTACCAGCAGCAGAGTGATGACGGTGGCGGCGGTCAGGCCTCCGATTTGGGCGTAACACAGCGGCTGCCAGAGCGGACCGCCGTGCACGGCGAGCGGGAACAACGCCAACACCGTGGCCCCAACCGTGATCAGCACCGGCCTCAGGCGAATGATGCCAGCATCAATGATCGCGTCTTCGAACGGCTCACCCTCTTCGTGTTTCTCCTCGATGAAGTCAAACAACACGATGACGTGGCTGACAATCACACCCACCAGACTGGCAATGCCGAGAAATGCCATGAACCCAAATGGAGTGCCCATAATCCATAACGCCGCCACTGCTCCGACGACGCCGTAAGGAGCGGCCGCGAACACGAGCAAGGGCTTCAAGGCGTTATTGAACTGGATCAGAAGCGCCAAGAAAATCAACCCAATCGAGATCGCCATGACGATCGCGAGGTTGGTAAAGCCGGTAGTTTTCTTGTCATACTCGCCGCCAATCTGCATGCGGTAGCCGGGGGGAAGAGCCTTTTGGAACTCCTTCAACTTTGGTTTCGCCGACGCCAGAACTTCGGAAGCCAGGCTTCCTCCAATCGGGAAGCATCTCACCGAGATGGTGCGGAAGTGCTCGAGCCGCACGATCCGCTGGGTCTCCAGCGTCGTGACCGGCTGCGAAATTTGGATGAGGGGGATCTTTTGTGAACCCTGGGACGAGTAGACGTAGAGGTTCTGAATGTCCGAGAGCTGTGCGCGTTCAGTCATGCGCAAGCGAGCCACAACCGGAATCTGCCTGTCGCCTTCACGCAGCACCGTGACTGGCGTTCCGCTCATGGCGGCGGTGGAAGAATGCGCCACATCGACATTGGTTACGCCGGCCAAGTTGGCGCGATCGGGGTCAATCTTCAAGGCGACCCGCGAACTCTCGGCATCCCAGTCATTGCTGACGCGCGTGGCCAGGGGAACGGAGCGGAAAATATCTTCGACTTGGCCGGCAAGCCGGCGCAGCGTTTGCAGATCTTCCGCTGAGCGAGGAGAGTCCAGATCGGCCTCGCTGGAAATGCGAATCTCCACTGGGTAATTGATCGGATTGGTCTGCAGCTGGCGGACGTCGACCCGGGCTCCTGGAACTGACGCGGAGAGTACGGGCTGAAGCTGGCGGACAAAGCTAGGAGTGACTTCCTTGTCGTTCACTTCGATCAGGACCTGTGCGTAATTGAGTTGTTGCAGCTCCGGAGACACAGAGAACCAGAAACGCGGGCCGCCACCGCCGACGAACGTGGTTACGTACTTGAGAATCTGACGGGGCTTGCCATCCTTCCCGGGATGGTCGCGCCCGAACTTCTCCGCCTGCTCGCGAATAATTGCCTCCACTTTTTCGGCGGTATTGTTGGTCGCGGTCAGCGTGGCGTCATTGGGCAACCAGACATCCACGTACGACCAGTACTGCACATCTTCCGGAAAGAAAGAGGACTTCAGCTGCGAGAAAAGAACTGCGCCCAACAGCAGAAAGACAAACGAGCCGGCCAGCACCTTCCAGCGCTGGTCGATGGCCAGCTTCGCCACGCGCGCATAGTGTCCAGTAAAGCCCCGAGAGCGCCGCTCGGAGATTGGCGGTTCGGCGTGCTTAGGTGCGCGCAGAAGGAAATAGCCGAGAAGCGGTAAGAAGGTCATCGAGGCGACGCGGGAAGCCACCAGAGCGCAGGTCATGACTACGGGCAGAGCAAACAGGAATTCCCCCGTGGTTCCGGGCAGCATCAGGAAGGGCAGATAGGCGACGATATTCGTGATGGTGGCATACAAAATCGCGGTTGCCAGTTTGGTGGGCCCGAGCCACGCGGCGACGATATTCGGCTGCCCCTCGGCCAGGCTGCGTTTAATGGCGTCGCCCGCGACCACGGGATCGTCCACTAGCAGGCCCAGTGCGATGATGAGCGTGGCCACCGAGACCTGCTGGATATCAATGCGCAGCACGTATAACATGCCGAACGTCATCGCCAACGTGATCGGGATGGAGAGCGCCATCAGCAACGCCGAGCGCCACTCCCAGAACCCGAGCAACGACACCAGCACGACCAAGGCGATGGCCTCGTAGAGCGCGTCCATGAACAAGTCGAGGTTTTCTTCCACTTGCAGGGGTTGGTCGGAGGTGTGCACCATGACCAGATCGTCCGGCAGGTAACGTTTCACCACGGCCAGTTTCTCGTCCACATCTTTTCCGAATTGCGCGATCTGCTGGCCTTCCTTCATCTGTACGGCCACAGTGACCGCCCGGCTGCGATGGACCTTGCCGTTGGCGTCGCGCCACGTCAGGTAATTCAGAAACCGAGCCGGACTTTGATAGCCGCGGCTGATGCTGACGAGATCGCGCAAATAAACCGGAGTGGGAGTGCCCGCGCCGGGCGCATTGGCATTGGAGTTGCCAGCGATGACATCGCCAATCGCCTGCGGGCTGGTGAACTCGCCCGAAGGATCGATGGCGATGTTTTTGGAACCTACTTCCAGGTTTCCGCCCGGAAGCACAATATTCCGCGCCGCCAGAAGGTTCTTCAGGCCCGAGGGACTGACTCCGTACTGTGCCAGCCGCTCCTGGGAATAGTCGAGGTAGATCTGTTCCGGCAACACGCCAGATCGAGTGACCTTGGCCACTTCGGAAACGCCTTGCAAGGAGCGCGCGATCAAGTCCGTGTAATCGTCCAACTGGCGATATGAATACTTGTCGCCCGCCACCGCCGCCAATTGGTTTGCGGTTTCCTCGGGATCGCGAATCAGTGCAGCGTCCCAGGCATCGGGATGGATTTCAGAGGAATGCAGGCGATCGGAAAGAAAGCGCTGCCCCCATTGGCGCAAGGCAGCGTCGTCCATCGTGGAATTCGCGTCCAGGCCTATATATCCCGCCCCCTGAAACGGGTGGCTGTCGCTGATCACACCTTCGCGACTCGCCATCTGCGTCATGGCGGAGAAGTTTTCGCGGACGACGTCGGCGGACACGTCAAGAGGAAAGCAGTAGACAACGCTGACCCGCGGCTGCGGTGAGTCTGCGGGCAGCGCCGCGCGCACCTCGCGGATCGTCTGCTGTACCGAGCGAGCACGCAAAGCGATTGCGACGTCGTTCGCGGGCGGGCTGGCGACGGTTAGCATCAGTGCCGCCGTGTCGCCGAAGTCTCCGTTGAACTGGATGGGGCCAGCGCCCTGCGGCAGGCTCTGATTCATTGCATCCAGTTTCAGATTGATGTCGCTGAACTGCTTGCGCGTGTCCGAGACAGTGTCGCCGAGCTGAACATAAACCAGCGACAGTCCCGGAAAGCTGATGGAGCGAATGGCATAGTCGGAAGCGCTGGGCGACTGGAGATAAGCGTTTTGCGCCATCGTCTGTTCGATCGGACGGCTGACAAGTTGCTCGACCTGCTCGGCGGTGGCGCCAGGCCAGGGTGTGCCGGCGACGGCGACCCGAACCGGGATCACGGGGTCTTTGCGCTTCGGCATCTTTTGGTAGCCGAACCAGCCCCAGAGAAAAGTGCCCAGCAACAGCACCAGCGCGACCTGCTGGTGTTCGGTAAACCAACGGGCCGTATTATGCGTGTGCTGAATAATGTCCTGATCCGATTTATGCGCCATGCGAAGCTGTCCTGTTCTTGGGAGTCGCGTCAGTCTGTCTACGGGATCACGTGAATGCGGTCGCCCCTTTTGATGAGGGTTGCGCCGCTGGTGACTACGCGCTCGCCCGGCTTCAATCCCTTCAGCACCAAAATAAGATTGCCATTGGCCTCGCCGACCTCGACGGGGCGAACGCTTGCGGTGGTCAGTTCGTCGCCTCCATCGGCAACCATAACGGCGAACCCTTCCCGACGCTCGGGATCGCGAATGATCGCCGACATAGGCACCGCGGTTAGATTTTCCGGAGGCTTCCCCTGGTCCAAGGCGAGAGAAGCAATCATGCCGGCCTTGAGCCGGTTGTGCGGATTGGGAAGCGTCACCTCGACCGAGAAAACACGGCTCTTGGGATCGGCGGCTGGCGAGATGGCCGTGATCCGTCCGGTGAACTCGCCCGAAAGCGCATCGGTGTTCACGGCCTTTAAGCTGCCCACTTTGACATGCTGAATGGCGGTGTCGGGCACGCCAAAAACCGCCTTGACCAGGCGCGTATCGGCCAACGTGAATCCCACGGTCGACGCGCCAGCCAGCGTGCCCAATTCGACATTTCGCTTGAGCACCCAACCGTCGAACGGCGCCGTGAGCGAGCAATAGCCGAGCATCGTCTGTGCTTGCGACACTGCTGCCTTTGCCTCATTCACGGCTGCCGCCGAACTGTCGTACTGGTTCTTGGCGGCATCAAAGTCCGGCTTGGTCAGGCTCTTTTTGCCGTAGAGGTTCCGCGCGCGCTCGAAGTTCAGGCTTGCCAGCTTATGCGCGGACTCCGCGCTGGCGAGTTGCGATTTCGCCTGAGTCACTTTGTCTTTGTATGGCCCTTCAGCAACAACCGCCAGCACCGTGCCGCGCGTGACCCGGTCGCCCTCCTGCAGTGGACGCAAACGGCCATCGGCGCCTTTCACCTGCTGCAACTTCTCAATGTAGCCGCCAGACTGGAAAGCGAGATCGACCTGCGCGACCGGCACAATGTCGGCGGAGTACTTCAGAGGGTTGGCGGTTTGAATCACAACCGCCTCCACCGCTCGCACCGGGATCGCGGGAGGCGGGGCCGAACTGGACGGGCCGCAACCGGTCAACGATCCCAGTCCGGTCAGAAGAAGCGCGGCGAGAACTGAATCACGCATTGGTTGGCAAAGCCGTATCGTCATTGGTCTTCCCCTAGCGATTTTTCGAAGTCTGCCTTGGCCGTCCAGAAGGCCAGCAGGGCCTGCTGGTAGTTGTCCTCCGCCGACGCCACGCTGGCGGTTTGTTGCAGCACATCGCTGATGAGCACTGCATTTTCGGCGTACTGGTCGGTGACGACGCGCAATTTTTCATGGGCCGCTGCGCGGCCAATCTCGCAGGCTTCCAGCAGCAGCCGGTCCTCCTGCAACTTGCGAAAATCGTCATTCACTTCCAGCAGCACCTTGTTCTGCGTTTCTTGCAACTGCTGCTGGCTCTGTTCCAGAGTCAGCTTTTTGACGTTCACATCGTGACGGCGCCGGCCCCAGTCCCACGGCTCCCATTTAAGCTCGAAGCCTGCCATCGCGATGTTCGAGGGCAAAAGATTCACGTTGAACGATGAAAGATATCGGATGCCAAATCCCAAGTCGGGCAGATATTCGGCCCGGGCGATGCGCCGCGCGTAGTCCGCCTGCTCGGTCGACAGTTCCGCAACCTTGATCTCCGGCCGATGGGCCAACGCGGCCTGCTGCGCGTCCGTAAGGCTGGTCTCCAGCGGCGCCAGTGGCGGAACGGGCTGGGTTTGAAATTCGGCGCGGATGTCACGACCCAGCAGGTTGTTGAGATACTCCTTCTGCGAACTCAGGCGGTGATCGAGCTGGGCAAGCTTATAGCGCTGATTCGCGAGTTTGGCTTTTACGTCAAGGCTGTCCGACTTCAACGCGCTCTCCTCGGAAACGCGCTGCGAGACGATGCGATCGAGCTCCTGAAACTCATTCAGAGAACTGTTCGCCGCCTGGAGCGCGCTCTCGGTCTGGAGCGTCGCGTAATAAGCCTGTTTAACGCTGTCGGCCAGCGCCTGGCGTTGAGCGCGAAACTGCTCCCGGGTCGCGGCAATGGTGACGGCCTGCAAGTGCAATCCAAGATTGATCTTGTAGAGCTGCGAGATTGGTTGCAGCGCCTCGGCTTCAATATGGAAGACCGGACGCAGCGGCGTGTGAATATCGGTGTCATGGGCGGGAATCGGTCCGATGCTTGGGTAGGTGCCGAACGCGCCCTGAGAGAACCTGAAGTCGATGGGCGTCATCAACTGCGACGCGACTGCGGCGGTGCTGATCGCTGGCAAGCGACGGGTCCTTGCCGACGCGAGCTCCTCCTCGTTTTTGGCCACCTCCAACGCCGCGACCTTCAGCGTGCGGTTGCCCTTTATCGCCAACTGAATGGCATCGTCGAGCGTCAGCGTTGGCACGGTGTTGGGAGCATCGCCGGCAGACACCAATGTTGCCGTAAGACAAATCGCCAGAAGAGCGCCCACAAAACTGAAAAGAAAGCGACGCAGGATTCCCTGAAAGCGTCCCGTCATGGAGAATTCCCCAATTGAATCTCTAACGCTGTAAGCTTCTAGAGCGTCAGCAACACATCCCGACAGGATCACACCGGATCGCCATGCGCACTCGGCGCTCTTTGATGATGACTAGATGGGCCTCTGCACGCCGCATTCGAGTGGTGCTAAGCCCTGATCCGTCAGGCTTGTACTTGTCGACGAGTGATGAGAACGAGAGAGATTTTCCCTTTGAACGACGAAAACTTCTGTGCCATCGGTCACGAACCCGTGTGAGGCGGCACCGAAACTGGGTGGCGCGATCAGAAGCGTTGAGCGAAGAGCTGGCTTTACCGTTTTGCCAATGCTGGACGGGGCTGGACGGGGATAATGGGCGAAATAAGGGTTTCGCCGCCTCAAGATTTGATGGTGAAGTGGCGAAGCCAAGCTGGCTGCGATTCAATTTGTCAACCGTGGGTTTGGTCTGACACTTACTCTTGACATAGCCTTTGCTGACCAGGGCGCTCTCCTCTTCGGACGTTACTTTGGCGGGCTCTGAACGCGCTTCGAGTTTCTGCTCGATGGTAGGCTTGAATTCAGGCTGTATGGTGCCTTGGTTTTGCGCGTACACAAGTCCCACGGCAAACGACACGACTGCTGCCATGAGAAACATGACCCGAGGAATCTTTGGCGGCATGGAAGTCTCTCCTTTTCCAGCACCCAATGCGAAACGGCGAACGTCATTCTCTATCAGCGACCGCTCTATCGTGGCGAAGAGGGCGGTTGCGATGAACTGTCGCTCGTTTCCGCGAGACTAATCTTCCCCACGGCGAGGACGGCATCACTGATGGTCTTTTTATCTCTGGTGTCGGGTATCTGGGCAGCCGGCATCACAAACTTGATGATCCTCTCGACATCCCGGTCTTTGACCAACGTGTACTCGCCATGGCCAGTGAACGTCTGCATGGTTGTTCCCATGCCATAACCGCCACCCGGCTTGAGCACATTATTACTGACAGCCAAGTGCTGGCCAGTAAAAGTGGTCTGTATGGTGTCAAGAAAGGCTTCCGTCGTTGGGTAAGAACAAAGAATCGTGATGACCTTGAGATTTGGGAACTTGGCCGCGATGCGGTGGACGCGTGCCAGGAGATCGGCAACGCCGTTTTCCAGCGTGACTTGGGCCATCTTCTGACGGCGTTCGTCTCGATTACCGGCATGACTCGCCACACGGAAGGCCGGCCCTCCGAAAGACCGGTCAAGGGTAATTGCCACGCCCAGTGTAAGATCACCCTCGTCGTCCATCACATGGACAAAGCTCAATTCGAAGGGCACGCAACGAAGAGCCTCGGGGTCGGCAAAAATCGTCTTTTCGAATTCCTTTTGCAGTCCGTCGTTCAATTGCTTGAGTTCCGGCTTCGCATCGTCGGTGACCACAAAGGAATCCGGAGCCGGGTCGCCCAGAGCGGCGTTGACTTTATCATCGGTTGGCTTGACGTCGAGGTTCCTGCCTTTATAGCCGAATTTTCGCAGCCGAATCTTCTGGAGGTCATTGGCTGCGTGGAATTTCAATTCGACCGTACCCGGTGTAACGGTATCCATGCAGGTGAGAGTCGTTCCCTCTTTCTTCCACACAGTCGCTCCAGGTGGGTCGGAGGCGACGGTGATCGCGCGAGATAGCGTCTGCGCGTCCGCGTCAGGAGTTCCGGTAAGTGCGATCAGGGGAATGATGACTGTGGCTGCGGCCAAAGACGACCGGAGAATGGCTATGAGGCGTTTTACGCCATCATCTCTTACACACATTGACCCTCCTTGACCAGCCGCGTTGCCTTCTGGGAGGCCGCCCTCGGAAGATAGGCGATGTTTGATCTTCACGTATGGTTTGGAATTTCCTTAATCGTAAGTAGCCAAGACTTTTGCCAGCTCCGACAAGAATTGATTCGTAAAGTACTGGCGGCCACCTCTCCCAGAGAGGCCCGTAAGTTTTAGAACGACGGTTACTCGTGTTTCGGGCTTTGCGCTTACGGATTCGATGTGCGCTTCGAATAGGTTCTTAGTGTTGTCATTCACCCCGTTGCCGGTGATGGCACCCTTGTCCTTATCCGCGGTCGTGACGGACCAGCCCAGCCGTTCGGCGGCTTTTTGCGCAGCCTGAAAAACTTCGTCGTAAGTGTTTTGGTAAATCCGGGTGAAGTCTTCGGGTTTATCCTTAGCTCGCGCTGCGGGGAACAAGAACGCGGACGTCAGAGCCATGACCGCCACCACTAGCCCTTTGACTTTCTTGCGCTTGGTTTCTTGAGTCATCTCGGCACCCCTCCGTTTTCACTGTTCAAGACCTGGGTCCTAGCTTGCTTTTTTGGACAAACCCTGACCATTGCGGCTTAGCGATACGTAGACAACACTGTTTGCAATTCCGTAAGAAACTTTTTCGCGAACTCACGCTGGCCAGCGTTGAGACTCTTGACTCCCTGATAATTCCCAGTAATCGTTACCCGCGTCTCGGGCGTATTGTTGAGGACTTCGATGTGAATGGAGAAATTCATATGCTTGTAGGGAGTCGTGCTGGTGATCGTCCCTTTGTCTTGATCCTTATCGATGAGGAAATAGCCCTGCCGCTCGATGGTTTGCTGAGTAGCCTGAAAAACTTCGTCGTAAGTGTGCTGGTAAACACGCGTACACTCAACGTCCTTGTCGTTCTTGGGTGCCCCCGAAGCTAAGGATGCCAGTGTTAGAACCACCAAAATTGTTAGAGCCAGCTTGCCAACGGTCACAGTGCCCGGACATCGGGATTGTCCGCACTCGTTTCGACTCATAGCGATACACTCCTCGTTAATTTTCGTGGCCCCACTTTCGCGAAGTTTGGCTTTACGGGTTTGCCGCCCATATAAGCGCATCCTCTTTGGCGGGTTCTGTCAGTGCGTCTTGTCACATGGTGATGTGATTGGAGCTACGGATTACCCCTGCAAACCCAAACACATCGAGGAAGCCTGACCTCTGTCAACGGCTGGTCAAATGGCCTCAGTTCATGCCTCCAAATCACGGCCATGCGCGACAAGTCACAGACAAAGGCGGGACGTGATATACAGGCTCGCCCGATTCGCTCACATCCTGTGATGCCACCGGAACTGGCAGTCTTAGTGAAAAAGCACTTCATTCTGTGATTCAAATCACTGCTGCGATTGCCCTAATTGAGTTAGAGCTTGCCTGGCGGAGTTCGGCCTGATCCGAAGAGGAGCAACTGCCGCATTTGCGCGCTGATCCAGTGTGCAGCTTCGGGTCGAGCAATGCCCGAAAGGGGACGTGCCGGGATGAGCTGCACACAAGTTCGACCTTCCATAATTCAGACAGCAAAGGCAATGACTGTGGCGCTGATGACGGTGATTGCCGTTTTCCTATCTCCCACCGCGCCAGCCCAGAACAACAATCAGCCAGCGCCTGAAGACTTCACACGGGTTTATGCGTACACCTATGATGACGTGTTCCAGTCTGTGTAATCCGCACTTCTTGGACTTCACTGGGACGTGAAGGTGGATGAGACAAACAAAGACCGCGGCTTCGTCGTCGCAACCAGGAAGGCTTTTCTTGAACTAGATACGCGGGAATGGCCAGCGATCTCCTGTAAGGACACCCTTCCCCGGAGCATCGAACTTGCGACGGAATGACGGAGAACATGAGCTGCTCCCGGCTTTGGACAGTTGATGCCAACACAACGCATCGCGCGAGCGACGATGATCGAGATCGAAGTGGACCCGGTGAACGCACGATACGGAGCAAATGATCGGACAAACACCGCATCGCTATCAGCTTGGGGACGATGGTCCTTAATATAGGCTGCCAACGCTTGTCCAACCTCTTGGGACAGCGGCAGCACGGTTGCCCGGCGGCCCTTGCCTGAAACACTGATGGTGCCTTCTTTCCAATCAATGTCGCTGAACCGCAGTCGAACAATGTCGCCCGCCCGGAGTCCCAGGCGCGCGAGCAACAGAAGAATCGCTCGGTTCCTACTTCCGAGTGAAGTCCTTAGATCGGCCGATGCTATGATCTTCTCAACTTGAGCGGGTTGTAAGTATCGTGGCAAGGCGGAGAGCCGCCAGTGAGCAAGACTGGGAACTGACGCGTACAGACTGGCGGGACATTTGCCTTGCGAGATCAGAAACCTAAGAAACATGCGGATTGCGCAGATGCTCTTTCTTGTAGAAGCCCCTCCCGAATGCCGACTCTTGCGCAACACAAATGAACGCAAGTTCCGCGCATCATACATGCTCGGATCTTCGCCGAGTTCCTTGATGAACGCACGCAGTTCGAACCTGTAGATAGAAATAGTGGCATCGGAGGCTCCGCGTTGCCGACGCATCCACTCGCAAAAGGACGCTACGACAGGCGATTCCAGGACTGACTCCGTCACGGTGGGGTTCGTGACTATGCCAGCCCGCTGCAAAAACTGAAAGAAAAGATGGAGACTGTACTTCTGTCGCCGCGGTTTTAGCGGAGGCCGGTCCTCTCGGCAGCGGCATCGTTTCAGATGATCGAGAAACTGTTTTGCACGTCGTTCCTCAACAGTCGTGACGGACAAGCCCCGATGTCCGATCCAACGCAGAAAGTGCTCGGCTGTCCGAATGTGTTGGCGCGCCGCCACCCACTGATAACGGACCGCATCCAGTTCTTTGGCGAACTCCTCCAGTAGATGGCTACCGGGGCAACCGCGTAGTTCCTCGATACGTGAAGGACGTTTGAAATACTGAACCAGCATGATGTTCCCCCCTCCTTGGGAGCATCATGATTATGTGTGATAGCCGAGACCTGACCTTACACTCACTGTTGTGAGGACGATGCGGAACTGTCGGACTCGGCTGGACCTCAATTTGCGGTTTGCCGGTCATCCGCCACCAGGCGGGTCGCCGTTCACCTACTCAAGCCACGCCGTCTCGAATGTGCGGTTCAGGTGGATGTCGATCTGCCGGACTGGATCGTCGTCCGCACCAATAAATTTGTGAGGCTCGCCCGCTCTCACAACGATAACGTCGCCGGCTGCGGCCTCGCGTTCTTCATTGCCAACGATCCACTTTGCCCGCCCGGCGATCACACAGACGATCTTGTCGTAGTCGTGTTTGTGGATGCGCGTCGCGCCTCCCGGTTTGGCAATGACCAGGAATAATGAAACGCTGGTGCCGTGGTCCGCGCCGACGAACTCATGCGACATGCCAACGAACGGGAGTTGTGACTGATGTAGAAATTCCATGTTCCACCTTTATTCGAGAATTAGAAATTCCGCCTCTTACGTTCTTATGGGAAGAGAACGCCGGTAGGCCCCGATCATTCTTCCTTGTCCGTGTGCCAACCCGGATTTGTCCAGTGCCCGTGCTGCCAAACAAAGATTTCGGTCACCCGGCTGGAGCCTGTCGATCGTTTGCCGCCAACCTCGGTTTCCACGATGTAGGTGCTCCAAACGATGGCGACATCGCCGAAGTGCTGAACTTCAGAGCGCGGGAATTCGAGGCGGATAAGTTTGCCGCCACTGGCATGAAACTCGGTGGCGGATTGGAGCACATCCGCCTGCCTCTTCCATTTTTCCTCGCCGCCACTCATGACGATCGTCTCGGGCGGCACCAATTCTTCAAGAGTCTTGATGTCTCCCGCAAACCATGCGCGCCAGACGGTCTCGCGCGCCTTGAGAAGCTGCTCGTCGTTAGACGACGCTGCCGCCAGCGAGATCAATATCGCGGGCAGAATGATGATGGCGGCACTAACTCGAACAATACGGGACATTTTGTTTCTCCCACGAAGCGCAAAATGGCACCATCGATTGTCCGCTTTCATGATTCGCACCTCTGGGTGACGAGCGGCGACGACGGGGAGAGTTTGATTTCCCGTGCGTGATCGATCTGCGGCCGGCGCATGAACCATGCACCGGCCACGCAGACGATGCTGCCGAAAATCGAGAGCATGGCAACATGCTCGCCTCGCACCATCACTCCGAGCAGGAGCGCGACTGGAGGTATCAAGAATGCTGTGGATGACGCACGGGTGGCTCCAACTCTTCCAGCAGCGGTTGCCATGAACACAAACGCGGCGCCGGTGCCGAAGGCTCCCAAAGCCAGTAGCGACAGGAAGGAAGCGGGCGTCCAGTGCGCCGCGACCACGTCGCGCACACCAAGTGGCGCGGTCAATATCACCGCTACGGTTAGTGCGCGGAGGATCACCGGAAGCGCTCCGTACTTCTGTTGCAGGGGGCGTGCGACATTCAGCGCGAATCCGTAGGAGACAACGGCCGCCAGGATCAGCAAGACTCCGACGACACTGTTGTGGCCTTCATGAATCGTCGGCCAGGCAATCAGCCCAGCGCCGGTCAATCCGACGGCCAAACCAACGATCACTCGACGCTCCGGAACTCGTCCGGCAATCACGCTGGCAACAATGGCAGTGAAGAGCGGGACAACGGCGTTCAACATGCCGGTGAGCGCGGAAGACACTCTCTGCTCTGCGAACGGGAACATGCTGAGAGGAAAAGCGAACCACAAAACGCCCAACAGGGCGATGGCTGGCCATGCCAATCGTTCGACTGGCTTACGCGCGGCGGGGAACAATGCCAGGGTTGACAGCCCGATAAGCAAACGGACGAAGGCGACGCCGCTGGGCCCGATCGCCTTCAATCCCTCTGCGATGAAAAGGAAGGATGCGCCCCAGATGAGGCCGGGGGCGGCAACGAGCATCCAGTCTGCGGAGGCGTTTGTCCGAAGCCAGGCTGATCTTTGTTTAGGCGCGCTTATGCTTCGAAACGTGCTCACGACTTCGCTCCCGATTGGCGGTTTTGATACAACGCCAGCAGCACCGCTCCTGCGGATGCGGAGAACACCGAGTAGTCCATCGGAGACTTGATGCCGAAGGAAATGGCCATGGCAGTGCCAAAGATCGCAAGCAACAAAGCGCTGCCCAGGGCTACCCACCGCGGCCAGATATCGAGAACCAGCGCGAGCCCGAGGGATAATTCGGCCACGGTTGCCGCCCAGGCTAGAAATGGAATCGTGGCCGGAGGCATGAAGGAATTCACTTTGGCCGTATATCGCATGAAGCCTGCGAAGTCGCCGTAACCGACATTCCTGCCCCAGTAAAGGCCGAAGCGGTCGGCGATTCCAGACAAGAAAGCAGCTCCGAGTGCAATGCGGGCATAGAGGACCCCGACTCGTTCCCAATTCACCGAGGACAATTTGTGGGTGATGCCCTCCGGCATCATTTCCGAAGCGTAGCGTATTTGCTGGTTCATTTTGATGGTCCTTTCGAGTGGATATTCTCCTGCGGTTCACCGCTAAGCGGCGCGTCGTGGTCGCAAATCAAGTACGCAACGAATTTCGCCGGCTCTGTCGCACTGGCATTCGCCGAGACCAAATGAACACCGTTTGGGGCTTCGTAAAAACTTTCACCCGCCTTGTAAGTCATTTCCGGCTCGCCTTTCACCTGGCTTCGGATCGCGCCTTCGACAACGTAGCCAATGACGACGCAAGGATGGGAATGCGGTTGCGATGCCTCCCCTGGACCGTAGTGAACCTCCAACAAGACCGCCTTCAAATGGTCGCCATCCATTTGCGACAGCGATTTGGAGATGACAATTCGGGCTCGATCGTTGGCATCGCTATGCGCGCTGGGTGCGGCCTCGCGGCTCCAGACGAATTGCGCTGCTCCCAGGCCACAGCAAACCGCCGCTGCGATGCCGATGTACGTTTTTTTGGAGTTCATCGCTCCCCCTGATCTTCCGAGGACTGATTTCAAGCCTCAACGAGACTTACGGTAAAACCATAGTGGATTACTCACAAGAACCACTTTGTGATATTGTTTATGGACCACTTTCGATATGCCGAAACTGGCCGCCGCATTCGATCTGGCTCTTCCACAGAAAGACCCTGGCGTTCCTGCTTATCGCTGGCTGTACGCCTCGTTACGCGATGAGATTTTGCATGGGCATTTGCGCCCAGGTACGGGGCTTCCGTCCACGCGCGACTTCGCACGCCAGTATGGCTTGGCCCGAGGAACGATCGTCAACGCATTCGAGCAGCTCAAATCCGAGGGCTACGTTGAAGGCAGTGTGGGTTCGGGAACCCGTGTAAGCACGGTTTTACCTGATAACTTGCTCCAGGTTGCATCTGGACCTCTCGCGTCCGGGCGCTCAATGGCACCGGCAATTCGCAGCAAGCGCCAGCCCATCGTCTCGGAGTATGGTCGCCGAGCAAGACTGTTTTTTGGCTATGAGAACCGGCCGACCCGCGCCTTCCGGGCCAACCTGCCCGCGGTAGATCTGTTTCCCCTGGAACTGTGGGCGAAGATCACGCTGCGCTGCTTGCGTCGCATCTCGAATCGTCAACTCGTGGGATGCGATCCTCTGGGGTATCTTCCGCTTCGGCAGGCGGTAGCCGAGTACCTGGGCAGGTCGCGGGGCGTGAGGTGTATGCCGGAGCAAGTGGCGATTGTCTCCGGCGTCCAGGAAGCGCTCGATCTCACCGCCCGCCTGCTGTTGAATCCCGGAGATCGAGTATGTGTGGAAGACCCTGGATACCCCGGCGCAGTCATGGCATTTCAAGCATTCAGAGCGAGAATTGTCGCCGCCCAACTAGACAACGAGGGAATACAAATCAACTATCTCCCCGCGCAGGGAGTCCGCCTGGTTTACGTCACGCCAGGACACCAGTTCCCTTTGGGAACCACCATGAGCCTGGCTCGGCGCCTGCAATTGCTGGAGTGGGCGCGGAAGTCAGGTGCGCTGATTTTTGAGGACGACTATGACAGCGAGTATCGTTACTCGGGGCGACCGATTCCGGCTCTGCAGGGGCTCGATGATCGCGGGTTGGTGCTCTATGCGGGCAGTTTCAGCAAGGTGCTGTTTCCCGCCCTCCGCCTAGGATATGTGGTGCTTCCTTTCGACTTATTGCATCACTTCGAAGCGATCCAGTCACTGACCTCCCGGCACGCGCCGATGTTGGAACAGCTCGTGCTCAGTGACTTCATCACCGAAGGCCACTTCGGGCGACACCTGCGGCGCATGCGTGAGGTATACGCCGAGCGTCTGTCAGTGCTTTTGGAAGAAGCCGCTATGAAACTCGCAGGTTTGATTGAAATCTCAAACGTCGAAGCCGGCTTGCAGACTGCCGGATGGCTCTGCGGCGGGATCGGTGCCGAAGCCGCGGCCGCTGCTGCGGCGAAGCATAACGTGGACGTGACTCCACTGGGCCGCTACAGCCAAGGCCGAAAGGTGCCAGAAGGACTGCAGTTGGGGTTCGCCGCATTGGACGTGAAGGAGATCCGTCGCGGAGCTCGGGAGCTCGCGATCGCGCTGGAAGGTGAGCGGAAGGCTTTTCATCGAGGCGCGCAAACGCCCCGTGGGTGAGTCAGCCCTATAAGGCAGGATTCCGGAGGTTCGTCGGCAATACTGAATTTGAGTTTTCCTAGCTGGTTGTTACGCAGGTCGAGAGCAATTCAATCGGTCAGTTAGTCAAGTCAGTTCAGACTATTGCGAATTATGCGAAGCTGTCACTCTCTAGCAATCAGCTCATCATGCTGACCCTAAAGAAAGTTCGTCCCCTGCTACGCTGTCTCACTCTGCATAAAGACGCACTCCGCATTATTGGCATTATGCCGTGCATCGCATAAGGCCAACTCGCGCACTGGAATCAGGACTTGGGTGTTGCCTTCGCTTGTCCACTGTCCGCGAAACGCGGCTGCGAAGGCTTCCTGCTGTTGCGAAGACGGGAGCTTGGCGATCAGCAAAGCGTGGCCGATGGTGATCTGGTCTTTCAGGAATGCCTCGGCCACAGGCTGGATGAGGTCAGCGAGTCGAATGCGACCGTATTATGTGGCGTTTCCGATTATGTCGCCGCTCCCAGATTTCTCCGCAAGACATGAAGCTGTGAGATTTGAATGTCACACATAAATGCATAGAAGCCCTGGAGCAGGTGTCGAAAAACGCCGGGCGACGGGAGGCTCACAGTTGTAATAGCCAAGGTCCCGAACGAGCAGTGCATTGATGCAGGTCGCAACAATCGAGAGGTCACAAAACGCTGGACGGCCAGCGCGGCATTGAAACGAGGCTGTCGAGATTCACGGTTTCCATGCCTGGGTGTTTTTCGTTCGCGCTGGATTTTTTGTCGCTTGGCGCGCATACTGCGCTCGAGATGGAGCACGGCCATATGCGACACCCAAGTTTGTTTAGCGACTTCGTGAAAGATCTGGTCTATGCCGCACGAAAACTGAAAAATGCCCCGACATTTGCTACTACTCTGGTTCTAACGATTGCCTTGGGTATCGGGGCCAGCACGGCGATTTTCAGCGTTGTCAACACGGTGCTCCTTCGGCCGCTCCCCTACAGGAGTCCCGATCAGCTGGTTTTATCAGAGGATCCCGTCTCTAATGCAGATTTCTTCGACTTGCGAGATGGAACGCGCGCAGTATTCGACGATTTGGCAGCAGTCATGGTGTTCCGCACGGTTGTGTCTCGCGAAGATGGTTCCGCCGAGCGCATTAGCAAGGGACAGGTCACGACCAACTTCTTCCATCTTTTGGGGGCTCACATCATCTACGGCCGTGACTTCACCGAAGCTGATGGCATCCCAGAGAGTCCAGTGCCGCCACCCTTTCCGCCACCAGAGGGCTCGGTTGCAATTCTCAGCTATGACTACTTTCAACGCCGTTATGGCGCCGATCCAAGCGTCATCGGGCGCACGCTCCCTGGTACCAACGGAACCGGCCCGCAGATTGTCGGAGTCTTGCAGCCCGGCTTCAAAATGTTTCTGCCCGCCAGCGTCACTTCGCAACCCACTGCCGACGTGTGGATCTCCAATAACCGCGGATACGATCAAGAGAATCGCGGTGGACTCATGTTGCACCTGATTGGTCGCCTCAAGCCAAATGTCACGTTGGAGCAGGCGCAATCGCAGATTGATCGGGTTGCTACAACATGGGGCGCTGATCGTATCCAGGTCCACTTCGATTTTTGGCATAACATGCTGGTTAAAGATGTCCGTCCAGCGCTCATTGCTCTGATGGCTGCCGTAATCCTTCTCTTCTTAGTCGCGTGTAGCAACACGGCGAACCTTGTGCTTGTCCGAACATCAATACGCGAGCGTGAGCTCGCGATCCGCAGCGCGCTCGGTGCTGGAATCGGACGGATTACCCGCCAGATGCTCACTGAAGCTGTACTAATTGGTTGCGCGGGCACAGTGTTGGCGGTGGCGCTAGCCTGGTCGGGCATTCGTGTTTTGCTGAGGATCGCACCTTCCAATCTGCCGCGTCTCGATTCCACGTCCATCGATTGGCGTGTGCTTTTGTTCTCAGCATCTTGCGGGATATTGGGATCGATCATTCTAGGATTACTGCCCACCCTCAGCGTTGTGCGGTCAGACGTCACAAAGGTACTGCACAGCGCCGGACGAAGTGGGCACGTACGGAGTACTGGGCTCCTTCGATCAGGGGCGGTGATCGCGGAGGTGGCTTTCGCTTTTGCTCTGCTCATTGGGTCCGGCCTAATGTTTCGCAGCTTTGTAGAACTGCTCCATGTCAGACCCGGCTACGACCCTCACGGCCTCCTCACCTTCCTCACAATCGGCAATGCGAAGGATGTTGCGCCGGAGCGACGCCTTGCGTTCTTGCGGGATCTGCAGGAGCGGCTGCGCTCCATTCCGGGCATCGAAAGCGTTGGCGGTGCTACGGCCCTTCCTCTCCATTGGGTAGGCCCCCCGGATGGAGTGGCCTGGTCCGCAGACCGAATCCCCGCCGATCCAAGTCATAGGGCCGATATCGAAACTGTTCTTCCGGGATACTTCGAGGCGCTCCGTTCACGCGTCTTAGAAGGCCGTACGTTCACGGACGCTGACAACACCAGCGGGCAAAATCTTGCGGTCATAGATAAATCGCTGGCGGAAAAGATATTTCCGAATCAGTCTGCACTGGAGCGGCGCATTTGTGTTTACATTCCTGATCCCACATGGCTTAGAGTAATCGGAGTAGTCGATCACCAACGGCTGCACTCTCTCGCCGATCCCGGCCGCGAACAAATCTTTATAACGGATGGTTTCTGGGGAGTCGGAATTTCACGCCACTGGGCACTACGCACCAAGGGAGACCCCCGGAACTATGTCGCTCTCGTACGTTCCGAGATCGCGGAGTTCGCGCCCGGACGGCTGGCAATTACCGACATGCAAACGATGGACACGACCATTGACCGAGAGCAGTCTGGCCCCCGTTTTGATCTTTTGCTTATCGGAATATTCGCTGTCATTGCCGCACTGCTGGCAGCAGTCGGGCTTTACGGCGTTGTGTCGAGTACGGTTCGGCAACGTACCGCGGAGATCGGTCTCCGAATAGCTTTCGGGGCCGAACCAGCGTGCGTGGTGAGACTCGTGATAGCTCAGGGACTAACCCTCGGCGTTGTGGGCATCGCAATCGGTCTCATAGGATCCCTCGGCCTCACGCGGATAATGATTAGTATGCTCATCGGCATCAGACCAACCGATCCTTCGACGTACGTTGTTATCACCCTACTCTTTCTCCTGGTAACCGCAGTCGCCTGTTGGGTGCCTGCGCGCCGCGCGGGCGGCATAGATCCGATGGCAGCACTACGCGAAGAATAGTAGCGGAAATCTCAAATTTTCCATGAAGACTGGCTAGAAATCACACGCGGCCGTCACTAAAGCTCGCTGATGAGCAAGACGCCTTGCGCGTGCTGACCATTTCACTACACAAGATCATTGCTGGACAAAAGAGCTGTCGGGAAGGACTCTTGCCGCCAAGGAGGCTTTTCCATGTTCAACACTCTATATCGTTGTCAACGTACCGTTGCGCGTCACGAAAACGGCCCCCTAGCCGAGTCGCGCCGTCGTTACTTGGAGCATCTGGCTACCCAGGGAGCCGCGATCCATACAATCCGAGCCGCCGCCGGAGTCATCTATCGCGCCACAATCTTGATGAAGCTGGATGAGTCCAGCCCGGTGGAACGAAGAGATGTGGAGCGAGCGGCAAAACACTGGGCTCACCGTTGGTACCGCAACGCCAGCAGCCGAGGCCCCGACCAAACCGACAAGGAGTTCCGGCAGACTACCTGCAACTGGCTACGATTCGCCGGTCGACTCCGCGAATCAGATCTTCCGCCACTTCCACATCAGCAGGAGATCGATGCGCTCTGTCGCTACATTGACGTGGAGCGGGGCCTTTCGCCCGCAACGATTGCCACTCAACGTCATTACTTGAAACAGTTCTTCCTGTACGTGAGAAAGAAACAACTCAGCGCGCTTAGGCTTACGGATGTAGAACGATTCCTTATCTTTCTCGGCAAGAAAGGCTGGACTCGTGCGGGAATCCGCGGCATTACCTACTATCTTCGAATGTTCTTCCGCTACGGCGAGCAAGTGGGTTGGACAAAGCCTGGAATAGCTGATGCCATTCGCGGCCCGCGCGTTTATCAGCATGAACAACTACCACTCGGTCCTTCGTGGCCGGATGTGCAGCGGCTTCTGGCCAGCACTGAGACGAACCGTAAAGCCGACATTCGCGACCGTCCTATCCTGTTACTGCTCGCCGTGTATGGATTGCGTGTGGGCGAAGTTCAGCGGATTCGTCTGGAAGACATAAACTGGGAACAGAAAACGATCACAATCACAGCGACAAAGCAGCGCCGCTGTACACGTGTTTGTCCGCTCATTCCTTCGGTTGCCGAGGCGATAGCACGGTATATCCGCGAAGTACGGCCACAACGCACGGAGTACCGTGAAGTCTTTCTCCGGTTGAATGCGCCGCGCCGTCCGTTCCGGCATGGTGGCCTCTACGGAATCGTGGCGACGCGATTCCAGCGGCTTGGCGTTAAGTCCCCACGCACGGGTCCACACTCCCTGCGTCACGCGTGTGCCACTCATCTACTCTCTCAGGGCCTCACGCTGACCGAGGTTGGAGGTCACCTCGGCCATCACTCGCTTGATTCCACTCGTATTTACGCCAAGGTGGACATGCCGGCCCTGCGCGAAGTTGCCAATCTGGATCTGGGAGGACTGCTATGAAACTCTGTGATGCCGTATCCAGGTACGTCGCCTACAAGCAGGCAATCGGAATGGTCTTTGTAACGGAATCCACAATCCTTCGTGCCTTCATGGAGAAGGTAGGTCCGAATACACCGATCGCGAAGATCGACTCTGACGCCGCGCTTCATTATCTCAACGGTCGCGGTCCCGTTACTCTGTTCTGGCACCGCAAACACGATGCGCTGACCGGCCTTTGGAAGTTCGCAGTCCAGCACGGCTGGACAGATCGTTCCCCGTTGCCTGCGCGTCGCCCCAAAGAGCCCGCTCCTTTCATTCCTTACATCTACTCGCGAGAGGAACTCAGGAGACTGCTCGACGGGACATCAACGTACCAACGCAAGTGGCGCAAGCTGGAACCAGTCACTCTGCGGTCTATCCTCTTATTAATGTATGGCGCTGGCCTTCGGACCAGTGAACCGATCCGCCTCACGTGCGCCGACGTTGGCTTGACTGAAGCCATCATTAGCATACGATTCACGAAGTTTTACAAAAGCAGACGCATTGCGCTGAATGGCCAGCTGTTGCAGGTACTGACCGAATACGACAATAATCGGCGCCAGACCGGCCAGTCGCGCAACGGGCCTGAGCCGTTCTTCACCTACAAGAGCGGCGATCGCGTACAGCGGTTTGTTCTGGAAGATGCATTCCTTCGGTTACGGAAGCATGTAGGCATCACGCGCAACGCCCGATACCAGCCGCGACTTCATGATCTGCGCCACACCTTCGCAGTGCATCGGCTCACCGCTTGGTATCAGACTGGCGCGGACGTTCAGCATCTCCTTCCGGCACTCTGCACGCATCTTGGTCATATCAGCCTGTCAGGTACGCAGCGCTACCTGACAATGACTCCCGAGTTGTTAGCTGAAGCGGCGTTGCGATTCGCAAATTATGCGGAGGAGGTGAGCCGTGGACAAGCATGAGCAGCTCGGGCCTTGGGTAAGGCGGTTCCTGCTTGAACATCTGATCAAGGAGCGCAACCTCTCGCCAAATACGCAGCGCAGCTACCGGGACACTCTGGCCATGCTGCTGCCATTCATTGCTACACAACTCCGAAAACCACTGGACTGCTTGGAGGTGAATGATCTCTCAGCAGATCGTGTTCGCCAGTTTCTAACTTATCTCGAACAGACACGACACGTCAGTGTCAGGACCCGCAACCAGCGACTGGCGGCAATGCACTCCCTCTCGCGCTTCATCGCTGAGTGTAGCCCTCAACATGTGGCGTGGTATGGAGCGGTGCGGACGGTACCATTCAAGAAGACGATCCGAAAACTGATTCCTTACCTCGAAAAGCCGGAAGTGGAAGCTCTGCTGGCGATTCCAGATCGCACAACGAAGGTCGGTCGGAGAAACTACGCCCTTCTGTTGTTTCTCTACAACTCAGGTGCCCGCGTGAGTGAGGCGGCGAATCTCTGCATCGGTGACCTCGACCTTGGCACCGCATCACATGTCAACGCAAGTGTCCGAATCCTTGGCAAGGGTCGGAAAATCCGCCGATGTCCGCTGTGGCAGAAAACCGCGACGGAGATCACCGCACTAGTGGAAGGTCGGCCACCGGACGAGCGCGTCTTCCTCAATCAGCGCGGAGAGCCACTGACTCGCTTCGGCATCTATGGTGTTCTCCGAACATTGGTTGCGCGTGCCAGTGTTTCAGCATCATCACTGCGCCTGAAGAGAGTCAGCCCGCATACGATTCGTCATTCGACGGCAACTCATCTGTTGCGTGCAGGCGTTGACCTAAACACGATCCGTTCATGGCTGGGCCATGTCTCAATAGACACGACCCAGGTCTACGCGGAGATCGATCTGGAAATGAAAGCCCGAGCGCTCGAAAAGTGCAGCACCGCGGATGTCAAAAAGCCAACTACAGGTTCCGATGGGACGCTGATGGCGTTCCTCCGGGCGATCTAGCAAACCTCAGCTTATGTGGTCTCTGGATGCTGTGTGATCCACGCGGGAAGCGGTCGGGGCTTCTGGGGACCACATAAATCAAGTGGCAACATAATACGGTTTATGTTCC
>Ga0326728_10008288_pt1 | contig 25935 bp, 24 predicted proteins | sample MB3enrmetagenome_FD_207602 | JGI IMG/M metagenome (GOLD analysis project Ga0326728, IMG submission 207602) | Lab enriched peat soil microbial communities from McLean, Ithaca, NY, United States - MB31MN | ecosystem: Environmental > Terrestrial > Soil > Wetlands > Peat | place: USA: New York... | reverse complement strand
CATTTTGAAAGTTTTGTTTCCGTATTTCCCTCCGATAAGGGGACATTTCTTCATATTGTGAATAACAGAACCTCTAAACTAGCGGCCTTATGCCAGCTTTTAAATTCTCAAGCTATCCCATTACGTAGCGTGATCGCATTTGGAGACGACCTGCCGGATCTGGATATGTTACAGGCTTGCGGAATGCCGGTAGCGATGGCGAATGCGTTTCCCGAGGTTAAGAATGTCTGCGCTTATTTAACGGCCGGTAATGACGACGACGGAGTGGCGTTGGTTTTGGAAAAACTGCTGGCAGAGATTGGATAAATTGTTATCCGCAAGTACACTGTTTTTTTATTTAAGGTTGGCTTTCGATGAAATTATTATTTTGAATCGTATTTCATGGATTTGTCTAAGGCAGGGATTATAGATAGATTCCTGCTTTCGCAGGAAAGACAAAGGAAACATTTGACAGGCACCTTTAAATTATGTTATCTTACGTTAATATGATTATTAAGACGCTCTCCCTCGTGCTTATCGTTACATACTCAAGTCATTGAGTGGGGTTCGTCTCTTACGCGCAGGGCCGTCCCACTGGGACGGCTTTTTTTTGATTTAGCGAACTGAGGAGAAAACAAAATGAAAAGCGATGTAGTGAAGAAAGGTATCGAGCGGGCCGGGCAGCGGGCGCTGCTGCATGCCTGCGGTGTCAGCCGGGACGACATGAAGAAGCCGTTCATCGGCATTATCAACAGCTACAACGAGATTGTCCCCGGGCACATGCACCTGGATATCATCGCCAAAGCGGTGAAAGAGGGCATCCGGGCCGCCGGCGGCGTACCTTTTGAAATGGGCACGATTGCGATTTGCGACGGCATTACGATGAACCACAACGGCATGAAATTCAGCTTACCCAGCCGGGAACTGATTGCCGATTCCGCTGAAGTGGTCGTGGAAGCGCACGCCTTCGACGCGCTGGTTTTCATCCCGAACTGCGACAAAATCGTGCCGGGGATGCTGATGGCGGCAGTCAGGTTGAATTTACCCGCGATTTTCATCAGCGGCGGCCCAATGCTGACCGGACACATCACCGTTGACGGCAAAGTTAAAGATATAGATTTAATCTCTGTTTTCGAAGCGGTGGGCAAGGTCGCCAGCGGGAAAATGACCGAAGCCGAACTGGCGGAAATGGAAGAACTGGCCTGTCCGGGCTGCGGCAGCTGTGCCGGCATGTTCACTGCTAATACAATGAACTGTCTGATGGAAGCGCTGGGTATGGCTTTGCCGGGGAACGGCACGATTCCGGCGGCGGATGCCAGACGCGTTCAGCTGGCGCGCAAAGCGGGGGAACAGATAATGACGCTGCTGGCGAAAAATATCCGGCCGCGCGATATTATCAATCAACAATCGCTGGAAAATGCGTTCACGGCGGATATGGCGCTAGGCGGTAGTACCAATACCGTTTTACACCTGCCGGCAATCGCCAGCGAAGCGGGCATCAGTTTCCCGCTGAAGAAAATCAACGAAATCAGCCAGCGGACGCCTTATATCAGCAAGCTGAGTCCGGCCGGCGAAAATCATATCCAGGACCTGGACCGCGCGGGCGGCATTCCGGCCATCATGAAAGAAGTCAAGAACCAGCTGCATACTGATTTGATGACGGTGACCGGCAAAACCATCGGGGAAAATATTGCCGGCGTCAAGGTAATCGACCGTGAAGTCATCCGCACCAAAGCGAAGGCACATTCGCAGACCGGCGGGTTAGCCATTTTATACGGCAATATCGCACCGGAAGGGGCAGTAGTGAAAGCCGGGGCGGTACCGGCGGAGATGCTGAAATTCAAAGGGCCAGCCCGGGTGTTTGATTCCGAAGACGCCGTGACCCCGGCGATTATGCAGAGTAAAATCAAATCCGGCGACGTGGTCGTCATCCGCTACGAAGGGCCGAAGGGTGGACCGGGGATGAGAGAAATGCTGACCCCGACTTCGCTGCTCGGCGGGATGGGACTGATTAATTCGGTGGCGCTGATTACCGACGGGCGGTTCTCCGGCGGTTCGCGCGGCGCCTGCATCGGGCATATCTCACCGGAAGCGGCGAGCCGGGGGCCGATTGCCGCGCTGAAAGACGGCGATATCATTGAAATTGATATTCCCAATTACAAAATCAACGTGAAATTAACGGATAAAGAAATCGCCGCAAGAATGGCCAAAGTAGCCAAATTCGAACCGCGTGTGAAAACCGGCTATCTCAGCCGCTATACCGAAAAAGTCGGTTCAGCCAGCAAAGGCGCGATTTTTGAAAAATAAAAGGGGACAACGCCGATGAAGATGACGGGTGCACAAATACTACTGGACGGGTTGGTGAAAGAAAATGTGGATACTGTTTTCGGTATCCTGGGCGGCGCTGTTTTACCGCTGTACGATACTTTACCGCAATTCCCGCAAATCCACCATGTACTGGTAAGGCACGAACAATGCGCTGCGCACGCGGCCGAGGGTTATGCCCGCGCCTCGGGCAAAGTGGGAGTCTGTTTTGCGACTTCCGGCCCCGGCGCCACTAACTTGGTGACCGGCATCGCCAACGCTTATCTCGATTCCACGCCGATGGTGGCCGTGACCGGGCAGGTCGCCCGCCGCTTTATCGGCAAGGACGCTTTCCAGGAAGTGGATATCACCGGCATCACTTTACCGATAACGAAGCATAATTATCTGGTGCGGGAAGCCAGTTCGCTGGCAAAAACGGTGAAAGAAGCTTTTTATATCGCCCGGACGGGACGGCCCGGCCCGGTACTGATTGACGTGCCGAAGGATGTATTCACCGAAGAAGTGGAATACCATGCGCCTGGAAAAGTGGATTTAAGCAGTTACAAATTCACGATGAAAGGGCACCCGGCCCAGATACAAAAAGCCGCGGCGATGATTAACACGGCGCAGAAGCCGCTGATTATTGCAGGTCGGGGCGTGATTATCTCCCAGGCTTTCGTCGAATTAAAGGAACTGGCGGAGAAAGCGCAGATACCGGTAGTCACAACTTTGCTGGGACTGGGGTCTTTCCCGGAATCGCACGTATTAAGTTACCGCTGGCTGGGGATGCACGGTATGGGGTCCGCAAACCTGGCGGTCAACAACGCTGATGTCATTATCGCCATCGGGATGAGGTTTGACGACCGTGCAACTTCCGAAGTAAATACCTTCGCACCCAATGCGAAAATCATCCATATCGACATCGACCCGGCGGAAATCGGGAAAAATGTCAGTGTTGATGTGCCGATTGTCGGGGACGTGAAGGCTGTATTGGGGCCGCTGAACAAAGCGGTAAACGAAGCGCAGCACGGCGAATGGCTGCAGCAGCTCGATGCCTGGCGGCGGCAGCACCCGCACCATACGCACCGGGAAGGCACGTCGGTGTTACCGGAATACGTGATTCACCAGCTGTGGGAAGCAACCAAAGGTGAAGCCACGATTGTCACCGGCGTCGGGCAGCACCAGATGTGGGCGGCGCAATATTATCAATACAACCGGCCGAACAGCTATATTTCCTCCGGCGGCCTGGGGACGATGGGCTTCGGCCTGCCGGCCTCGGTGGGCGTAAAAATGGGAAGGCCAGAGGGGACAGTCTGGTGTGTGGATGGGGACGGCAGCTTCCAGATGACCATGCATGAGCTGGCGACCATCGTCCAGGAGAAATTAGCTATCAAAATAGCGATTCTAAATAACGGATTTCTGGGGCTGCCGAGACAATGGCAGGAATTGCTCTACGAAAAACGTTTCGTGGCATCCCCGTTATTCGGTCCTGATTTTGTAAAATTAGCTGATGCTTACGGTGTTCCCGGCTTGAAAGTCCGCCGTAAGGAAGAGGTGATTCCGGCAATTGATAAGGCGATGGCGTATGACGGGCCGTTCCTTATTGATTTCGGCATCGAACCGGAAGAAAATGTCTATCCGTTCGTGCCGCCGGGAGCATCCCTTGAAGAGTTCCTGGAGATACCGGACAAGAAGAAGGAGGAAGCATTATGGCAACGACAAAACACACATTAGTCGCTCTGGTAGAGGACAAACCCGGCGTCCTGAACCGGGTGGCCAGCCTCTTTCGCCGGCGCGGCTTCAATATTGACAGCATTACGGTCGGGCAGAGTGAAACGCCGAATATCTCCCGCATGACCATTGTGGTAGACGGGACAAATACTTCGGTGGAACAGGTCAGAAAACAGCTCGATAAACTGATTGAAACCACGCGGGTGACCGATATCACCGGCGATAATATCGTCGTGCGGGAACTGGCATTATTCAAAGTGAAGACCACTTCGGCCAACCGCAGCGAAGTTATCCAGATTGTGGATATTTTCCGTGCCAATATTGTTGATGTTTCTTCCGATTCTTTGATGGTGGAGGTGACCGGAGACGAGGATAAGCTGAATTCCTTGTTGAAGTTGCTTGCCTCGTTCGGCGTGAAAGAAGTCTGCCGCACCGGCCGGATTGCGATGACCCGCGGCATCATTAACGAAACCACGCACAAAGGTGCAAAACAGGCGGAAGCATCCGAAGAAAAGTCGAAGTAAACGGAAAAGGAAATATAGAGGAATTTTAATATGGATAAAATTATAATTTTCGATACAACCTTGAGGGACGGCGAACAGGCGGCCGGCGGCACATTGAATATCCAGGAAAAACTGGAAATCGCCCGGCAGTTAGAAAGCCTGGGGGTGGATGTCATCGAGGCCGGTTTTCCGGCGGCATCACCCGGAGATTTTGACGCAGTCAGCACGATTGCCAAACAGGTGCGCAAACCGATAATCTGCGGGCTTTCCCATGCCAGTGCCAACGCGGTAAATAAAGCTGCCGAAGCGGTCAAGAACGCGGCGCACCCGCGGATTCATATCTTCCTGTCGTCTTCGGAAATCCATCTCGTGCATCAATTGAAGAAGAGCCGGGAAGAAGTCATCGAAATGGCCTGCAGCATGGTAACACGGGGCAAGAAACTGGTGGACGACATCGAGTTTTCCCCGATGGATGCCAGCCGCACGGAACCGGCATATCTGTACAAGATAATCGAAGAAGTCATTAAATGCGGCGCCACCACGATTAATGTGCCGGATACTGTCGGGTATTCAATTCCCGAAGAATTCGGGGCCTTGATTGCGGGCATCTTTAAAAACGTGGCGAGTATCAAAAAGGCGGTTATCAGCGTACACTGCCACAACGATTTGGGCATGGCCACGGCCAACAGCCTGGCCGCGGTGCGAAACGGCGCCCGGCAGGTGGAATGCACGATTAACGGCATCGGGGAAAGAGCAGGCAATGCTGCCCTCGAAGAAATCGTGATGGCTGTGAAGACCCGCAGCGACTTCTTCAATCTGAATACCGGCGTGGATACCACCCAGATTTACAAAACCAGCCGGCTGGTCAGCGAGATGACCGGTTTCATCGTGCAGCCGAATAAGGCGATTGTCGGGGCGAACGCTTTCCGTCATGAATCGGGGATTCACCAGGACGGCGTGCTGAAGATGGCGCGGACCTATGAAATCATAGACCCGCACGTCATCGGGCTGCCTTCGAACAGTTTAGTACTGGGCAAATTGTCCGGGCGCCACGCTTTTAAAGAGAGACTGGCGGAACTGGGCTATGTTCTGGACGACACGGCGTTTCAGCGCGCTTTCGACGCGATTATTGCCCTGGCGGATAAAAAGAAAGAAGTCACGGACAAAGATATCGAATCGATACTGGCGGAAGATAAACGGATTGTGGCCGATACCTATCATCTGGACCGGATACAGGTAACCTGCGGCGACCGCGGCATCCCCACGGCGGCGGTGAGACTGATTGCGCCGAACGGTGAAATAAAGTCCGAGGCGGCAATCGGCACCGGACCGGTGGACGCGGTTTGCGTGGTGATCGACAAAATAATCAACATCCCGGATGTGAAGTTGACCGAATATACCGTGAAGTCGGTAACCGAAGGCATTGATGCCATCGGGGAAGTGCTGATTCGGGTGGAAAGCAAGGGTACTACCTATACCGGGCGCGGCGCGGATACGGATATTATCGTGGCCAGCGCCAAAGCCTACGTGAACGCGCTCAACCGCCTGATTGCCGCGGGAAAAGCCGAAAAATAGTAAAGGAGGCAAAATATGCCGTCACAATGGGAATTGGCAGCACGTCTTCTTTTAGCCGCAGTCCTGGGGGGAATCATCGGATTCCAACGGGAAATGTACGGGAAACCGGCGGGACTGAGAACCCTGGCTCTTATTGGTGTGGGCGCCGGCCTGTTCGGAGTGATATCCCTGAACGGGTTCCTGGGGAACAACGCGGATGTGATTGCGGCGGGCGTGGTGACCGGCGTCGGCTTCCTGGGCGCGGGTGCGATTCTGCACCGTCACGGCGGGGTTGAAGGTTTAACCACCGCGGCGACTATCTGGGTGGCAGCCGGCGTGGGGCTGGCGTCAGCGGCGGGGCTCTATATCCTGGCGCCGGTAGTGACGGCAATTGCCTTCGGCATCCTGATGCTGCCGCAAATTAAACAACAAAAGTAAATTGATTAAATATAAAGGAATTTACAAAAATGAATTTAGCTGAAAAAATACTGGCCGCGCACTGCGGGAAAAAGAAGGTTGTCCCTGGTGAATTTATCAATGTTAAAGCGGACGTAATTCTGAGCAACGATATCACGGCGCCGATTGCGATCAAGGAATTCCGCAAAATCGGGGTGAAAAAGGTCTTCGACCCCAAGAAAATCGTGATGGTGGCCGACCATTTTGTGCCGAACAAGGATATCACTTCCGCCGAACAGAGCAAGTTCATGCGGGAATTCGCGCTCGAACAGGGAATCATGTTCTTTGATGTCGGGCAGATGGGCATCGAGCACTGTCTTCTGCCGGAAAAGGGGATTGTTTTACCCGGCGACGTGGTCATCGGGGCGGACTCCCACACCTGCACCTATGGTGCGGTGGGGGCTTTCGCCACCGGCATGGGTTCCACCGATATCGCCACGGCCATGGCCACCGGCGACATCTGGATGAAAGTGCCGGCGACGATTAAGTTTGTCTATAAAGGAAAATTAGGGAAATGGGTCAGCGGCAAGGATTTAATCCTGTTCACCATCGGGCAAATCGGGGTGGACGGCGCGCTATATGCAGCGATGGAATTCACCGGCGAGGCGATTGACAGTTTATCAATGGACAGTCGTTTCACCATGGCAAACATGGCGATTGAAGCCGGCGGGAAAGCCGGGATTTTCCATGTCGACCAAAAGACACTGGATTACATCAAACCGAGCGCAAACCGTCCCTACAAGGTCTATGAGGACGACGCGGATGCCGAATACGCCCAGGTCATTGAATGGGACGTCTCCAAAATGGAGCCGCAGGTTTCGATGCCGCACCTGCCCTCCAATACCAAACCGGTCAGCCAGGTGGGTAAAATTGAAATCGACCAGTCGGTCATCGGGAGCTGCACCAACGGCCGAATCAGCGACTTGCGCATTGCGGCTGAGATTTTGAAGGGCAAAAAAGTCCATCCCAGGGTACGTACCATCGTGATTCCCGGCACGCAGCAGATTTACCTGGACGCGATGCATGAAGGTTTACTGGAAATCTTTATCAATGCCGGGGCTGCGGTCAGCACCCCGACCTGCGGGCCGTGTTTAGGCGGGTATATGGGAATCCTGGCGGCGGGAGAAAAGGCGATTTCGACGACCAACCGTAATTTTGTGGGTAGAATGGGCAGCACCAAGTCGGAAGTATACCTGGCGAACCCGGCGGTGGCCGCAGCCAGCGCCATCACCGGCAGAATTTCGAGCCCGGAGGAAGTAACGAAGTAAATATTCAGGATTCAACAATCAATAATCAAGAAAATCCTAAATACTAATGTCGAAATTATAAACAATATCAAAATAACGAAACAGGAAACAATGGAAAAATCTGAGAAATATACAATTAAAACCGCCTCAAAGACAGATTTTGAGTGGATAAAAGAGCTGTATGCCCGGACCTGGAGCGGGGACATCTGCGTCAGCCGGGGTAAAGTCCAGAAAGTGGATGACTTTACCGGCGGATTCGTGGCGGAAACCGGCGGACAGAAAACCGGGTTCATCACCTACATCGTCACCGGCCCGGAAGTCGAAATAACCGGAATAGTGAGTCTTAAAGAGAAAAGTGGTATCGGGACGGTGATGGTGAAAGCGGTGATTGACTTGGCGAAAAAACAAAAGTTGCAGAAAGTGTGCCTGGTGACGACCAACGACAACTTGAACGGCATCGGATTCTGGCAGAAGCGGGGTTTCAAACTGGTTAAGGTTTATCCCGGTTCGATGGAATTTGTCCGTAAAATCAAGCCGGCAGTACCGATCATCGGGGAAAACGGGATCCCGTTAAGGGATGAATTAGAACTGGAAATGATTTTATAAAAAGAGGACCCTACTGCTGACCGGAGGATATAATACGCTGGTACGGAGCCGATGAAAGTACGTGATATAATCAAGCTGGTTAAAGCTAACGGATGGTATCTTGTAAACATTCGCGGCAGTCACCGTCAATACAAACATCCGGCTAAACCGGGAAGAGTAACCATTGCCGGCAACCGGAATCACGACATCGCTCCGGGTACATTGAACAGTATTTTAAAACAGGCCGGATTGAAGGAGCATTAAGATGAAAAAATATCTCATCGTTTTTGAAAAAACAGCGAATAACTTCTCCGCCTATTTACCCGATTTGCCGGGATGCATTGCCACGGGAAAAACGCGGGCAGCAGTGGAAAAAAATATCCATGCAGCGATTGAGCTGCATCTTCAGGGAATGAGAGAAGACGGAGAATCCCTGCCGGAACCGACTTCATATACCGAACTTGTGGAAGTGTAAAAAGGAGTTAACAACATAGACTACCATCGTCATTGCGAGGATTGTAATGACGAAGCAATCTCCGGGCGGAGGGGTTTATTTCGCCAGTGACTACGAAAAATACAAGGAGTTAAAAATGTTAAAAGGAACAGTACATAAATACGGCGCCAATGTAGATACTGATGCCATCATTCCGGCCAGATACCTGAATGTGTCGGAACCGGCATTACTGGCGGCGCACTGCATGGAAGATATCGACCTGGATTTTGTGAAAAACGTGAGGCCGGGTGATATAATTGTAGCGGATACCAACTTCGGCTGCGGGTCATCGAGGGAGCATGCGCCCCTGGCAATCAAGACTTCAGGAGTTTCCTGCGTGATTGCCAAAAGTTTTGCCCGCATCTTTTTCCGCAATGCCATTAATATCGGTTTGCCGCTGTTGGAAAGTGAGGCGGCGGTGAACGGTATTTCCAATGGGGATACGGTTGAAGTCGACCTGGAAAAAGGATTAATCCGGAATGTAACGGCCGGCAAGCAATTCACCGCTAAGGCGTACCCCGAATTTATGAGCCAATTGATAAAAACCGGAGGATTGATCGAATACACCAAAAGAAGATTAGCAAGCGCGAAATAGGATTCATTACAACAGGCATGGAGACCCTTCATCCGCCCGAGGCGGATTCAGGGTGTAATTCTGACAAAATGGAAATAGGAGTTAGAACAAGTGGCAAAATTTAAAATCGTAGTTACCCCGGGAGACGGAATCGGGCCCGAAGTGGTCGATGAAGCCGTCAAAGTATTGAAAGCAGTTGGCAAGAAATACGGACATAACTTTGAACTGCGCAACGAATTAATAGGCGGTGTGGCCATCGATGCCACCGGCGAGGCTTTAACTAAAGAAACACTGGCGGAGTGCAACAAGGCCGATGCAGTTTTACTGGGAGCGGTCGGCTCGCCCAAATATGACAACCCGTTAAATAAGGTCAGACCGGAAGACGGTCTACTGGCGTTGCGCAAGGGAATGGGCCTGTACGCCAACCTGCGCCCCGTTAAAGTGCTGCCGATGCTGGAGAACGGTACCAACCTCAAACCTGAAGTTGTCCGGGGTGTAGATTTGATTGTAGTGCGTGAATTGACCGGCGGATTGTATTACGGCCGACCCAAGAGACGATATGAAACGACACGCGGCCGCCGTGCGGTGGATTCGATGGTTTATTCCGAACAGGAAATCGCCCGTATCGCCAGGGTGGGTTTTGAACTGGCTAGAAGCCGCGGCAAAAAACTGATGTCCGTGGACAAAGCCAACGTTCTCGAGTCTTCCAGACTGTGGCGCCAGGTCGTTTCGGAAATTGCCCGGGAATATCCCGACGTTGAAGTCGAAAACCAGCTGGTTGATTCCTGCGCGATGCGCCTGATTCAGAATCCGCGATCAATCGACGTCGCGGTGATGGAAAATACCTTCGGCGATATTTTAACCGATGAAGCTTCGATGCTGGCCGGTTCGATGGGAATGTTACCCTCCGCCAGTATCGCAGGCGCACCGAAGGAAGGCGAGAAAATCCGCGGGATGTACGAACCGATTCACGGCAGCGCCCCGAAGCGCGCCGGACTGAACATGGCCAACCCCATTGCTACATTATTAAGCATGGGATTGTTATTACGTTACTCCCTGGCACTGCCCAAAGAAGCCAAAGCAGTTGAAAACGCGGTGTTAGCCGTATTGACCGACGGATACCGGACCTACGACATCATGTCGGAAGGCATGACCAAAGTGGGCACCCGGGAAATGGGTGACCTGGTCGTGGCGAAAATCTGAAATAATACAAATATCACTGTGGATAATGTTATGCTTCCAGCGAAAGCTGGAATCCAGAAAGATTGATAAGGATTCCATATCGAGTACGGCATGACAATTGGGCGGGAGTAAAAACAACGATGAGTAAAATCTATCTCTACGACACCACCCTTAGAGACGGCGCGCAAAAAGAAGGCGTCTCATTTTCTGTTGTCGATAAACTGGAGATAGCCTCCCGCCTGGACGACATGGGCATCAGCTTCATCGAGGGTGGCTGGCCGGGTTCCAATCCGCGCGACGCCGAATTTTTCCAGAAAGCCAAAGCGCTGAAGCTGAAAAATGCGGAAATCGTGGTTTTCGGCAGCACCCGCCGGGCGAATATTAAAGCGGAAGAAGATGCCAACCTGCAAGTTATGCTGGAAACAGGATTTAAATATGCCTGCCTGGTGGGGAAAACCTCCGATTTGCAGGTGACGCAAGTACTTGAAACTTCATTGTCAGAAAACCTGAAGATGATTGCCGATTCCATTAAGTTTCTGAAAAAGAATGGGATGGCCGTGTTCCTTGATGCGGAGCACTTTTTTGACGGTTATAAACATGATCCGGAATACAGTTTACAGTGCCTGACGACCGCCGCCGAGGCCGGTGCCGCCTGTCTGGTGTTGTGCGATACCAACGGCGGCGCGATGCCGGAAGAAGTGACGGCGGCAGTGAAAGCGGCCGGGAAAGTCACTGACGTGCCGCTGGGCATCCATGCCCATAACGATAGCGAAGTGGCGGTGGCGAATTCCCTGGCAGCGGTCCGGGCAGGTGTCGGGCAGGTGCAGGGAACAATCAACGGCTACGGCGAGCGTTGCGGCAACACTAATCTGTGTAGCGTGATTGCTAACCTGAAGCTGAAAATGGGCATCAACTGTGTTTCCAACGCGCAACTGGCGAAACTGACGGAAGTCTCCCATTTTGTTAGCGAGGCGGCGAACCTGCCGCCGGAAGCATCAACGCCTTATGTGGGCACGAGCGCTTTCAGCCATAAAGCCGGGTATCATGTTTCCGGCGTAAGCAAATGGCTGGATTCTTACCAGCATATTGACCCGGCGAAGGTCGGGAACCATTTGAAAGTAGTGGTCTCAGAATTATCCGGCAAAGGTAACATTATCTTTAAAGCGAAAGAGCGCGGGTTGAACGTGCCGCTGCAGGGTAAAGAAGCTAAAAAATTGCTGGAACAGATTAAGCTGCAGGAGAGTCGCGGCTTCCAGTACGATAACGCCGAGGCATCGTTCGATTTACTGGTGTACCGCGCCCAGCCGGATTACCAGCCGCTGTTCGAACTGGTGGATTTCATGGTCGTTGTCGAGAAGCGTCGTCGCCAGTCAACCCGGAAAGATACCGGCGAGATGCTGTCCGAAGCCATGGTGAAAGTGAAGGTCGACGGCAAGATGATGCACACCGCCGCGGAGGGCAACGGCCCGGTCAACGCGCTGGACGCAGCATTGCGGCAGGCGCTGCTGGAGTTTTACCCGGAACTGGCGGTGGTAAAACTGATTGATTACAAAGTGCGGATTCTGGCTGAAAGTACCGGCACTGAATCGCTGGTGAGGGTTTTGATTGAATCAACGGACGGCACCGAAGAATGGCGCACCGTCGGCAGTTCGACAGATATCATTGAGGCCAGCTGGCTGGCGCTGGCGGACGGCCTAGAGTACTGGCTGATCAAACACAACAAAAAAGTTTAGAATAACCGGTATCGAGTTATCGGTTTAGTTTTTAAAAAGAGGGAAGCAGCTTCCCTCTTTTGTTCGGAAGATGCGGTTTATTTAACCAGTGTTTTTGCCCAGGTTGCCGCTCGTTCCAGTTCGCCGTCTTTAAGCGGGCCTTCCTTGCCGAGCACATAGAACGGCTCCGTCGGTACTACGAGATTGGCGCCTTTGTCTTTGAGGTTTTTGGCGATGCGGTCGGCGGCAAAACCGAATATTTTAACGATTCTAGTGGGAATCCTGGTATCGAAGGCGGCCGTGTTTTTATCTTTGATCTCGGTTTCCGGAATTTTGTTCATTAAATCCGCGACGGAAGGCATCGGACGCCCGCCGTAGGTCGGAGAGCCGATAACAATCAGGTCAAACGCAGCGAAATCGGCCGTACTGGCTTCGGCAGCACGGAGAACTTTGACATCGCCGGTTAGCGCCTCACCGATGGCTTTGGCGATTTTCTCCGTGTTGCCGTAGGTTGAATCATAGACGACTAAGGCTTTCATGCAGCACCTCCAAAATATAGTCAAGTATACTACGCCGGGACGGCAAGATACAATAAATTAAAGGGGTGATTCTGTTTCTTAGAATCTCCCCTTTAAAGTTAAATTATTTGGTAACGCCCTGCTAGCATTTTTTCGTGGTGACGTATTTAGCTTCCAACCCTTCCCAGAAATCGAGGCGGCGCAGTTTGTTGAGATAGGCGTTATCCGGCAGGCCGGCCGGGAAGAAACTTTTAGTTGAACCGGTTTCATAAAGCCCTTTGTACATCTCGATTAAAGTTTTAGACACGCCGGGAAGGGGATTACCCGGCACCCATAATTTGGCGCCGATATCTTCGTAATCTTTGGCGGTAAATTCTTCCGGCCCGGAGCCCCAGATCCAGACTTTAGGCGCGCCCATCTTTTTATAGACATCTTTCATGATGGACTTAGTGGTCTCACCGGATTTCGGTTTGATTGTATCGATACCTTGAGGGAGGAGCGCATCGACACCGATTGCAACCGCGGCTTTCATCCGCGCGATGGTATCCTCGACGCCGTTGACCCGTAAAGAATCGGTTCGGGCGCAGATGAAAAAGTCTTTATCTTCTTTATCGCGGGCTTCAATGGCAGCCTTGAGTTTGCCGATATATTCGTCCAGCGGAACAACTTCCTGGGTGCCCAAAGCCGGGCATTTGGTGGGGTGCTTCTGGTCGTCGAGGAAGAGACCGGCTGCCCCGGCGCGAATCAATTCCTGGGTGGTGCGGTAGGCCGCCAAGGCGCCGCCGTAGCCGTCATCGGCATCAACGATGAAAGGAATATCCACCGAATTGACCATATTTCTGACGATGTTCACGACTTCAGTGGCCGTGGCGATGCCGAAATCCGGCATGCCGAGTTGGGCGTCGCGGATGCCGTAACCGGTCATAAATACCGCTTTAAACCCGACCGCTTCCGCCATCCTTGCAGATAGACAATCATAGGCGCAGGGAATTACCTTTACACCGGGTTCGTTGAGTAGTTTCCGCAGCATTTTTGTTTTTTTCATCGAAACACCCCTTTTATATTTTACCTTCGGCAATGAGTTTATCGGTATACGGTTCGATACCGCCGGCTGACATGATTTCCAGTAAAAAGTCCGGCAGAGGAGTAAATTTCAGGGTTTTCCCGGTAGTAACGTTCTTGATTTCACCGGCTTCAAGGTCTACTTCAAGAGTATCGCCGGCCTTAACATGCTTGTTTATCCCTTCCAGCTCGATAATCGGCAAGCCCAGATTGATCGAATTTTTAAAGAAATTACGGTCGAAAGATTCGGCGATGACACAGGATATCCCGGCCTGTTTGATGCCGATGTTGGCATGCTGATGGCCGTGCCCGCAGCCCATGTTGGTGCCGACGACCATAATATCGCCTTTCTTCACTTTCTTGGGGAAATCGGGGTCAACCGGGGTCATCACCCATTTGCCGAAATTACCGTCTTTCATCAAACCCATTTCGCGTTCGCGGAAGGGGATAATTTCTTTATCGACGTCCAGATTATCACCAAAGACCCAGACTTTGCCTTTGAATTTTAATGCCATTTACCTACTCCTTAAAGATATTTGCGGGGGTCAGCGATTTTGCCTTCGAGCGCGGAGGCAGCGACGGTGGCGGGACTGCCCAGATAGACCTGGGCGCTGTCTTCGCCCATCCGTCCCGGGACATTGGTGGTGCTGGAGGCGATACAGACTTCATTTTTAGCCAGCGGTGTGTAAAAGCCGGGGCACATGCTGCAGCTGGGCGCACAAACCAGGCACCCGGCTTCCAGTAGCGTCGAAATAACGCCTTCTTTGTCGGTCCGGAGCATGGTTTCCGCGGACCCGGGGGTGACGTTGAACATCACATCGGGATGGATTTTTTTGCCTTTTAAAATCCGGGCGGCAATTCTCAGGTCTTCGTCACGGCCGCTGGCACAGGATCCGATGAAAGCGGTGGTGATTTTGGTGCCTACAACCGATGAAACAGGCTGCACGGTGCGCCGGAAGGGCGGAACGACAACCTGCGGCTCGATTTTGGCGCCGTCGTAATTGTACACTTTGGCATACTGCGCATCAGGGTCGCTCACCTGCGGCTCATAATGGATTTTGGTCCGGGTTTTAAACCAATCGAAAACTTTCTGGTCGGGATTAACGATACCGGTCTTGGCGCCTGTAAAAATAGAAAGGCAGCACATGGAAAGACGCCCGTCGAGGCTCATCGCTTCCATCACTGGTCCGGTAAATTCCATGGCCTGGTAAACCGCGCCGGCGGGACCGATTTGACCGAGGATAAATTCGAAAACATCCCGGCCCATCACGCCGTCCTGCAGCTTGCCGATAATATTGAATTTAATGCTCTTGGGAACGCGGAACCACATCCAGCCCAATCGCAGAAAGGCCGGTTCGGCGGCGGAGAGGTTAATCCCCAAGCACCCGACGCCGCCGGCAGTCGGACAATGAGTATCGGCATGAAGGTAAACATTGCCCGGCAGCGCCCAGCCTTTTTCGATCGGCAGGTGGTGGCAAGTGCCGACATTTCCCAAATCGAGGATATTTTCTTTCGGCACGCCTAACGATAAAGCCCATTCTTTAGTGACGCGGTGAGATTCCCGGTTGGTTATATTATCCTGCTGCCTGGCCCAGGTGCCGCAGTGCTCCGGGGCAATCATCACCTTTTTGGGGTCAAAAAACTTATCCCAGCCGAGCCGCTCGTATTCCCGGGGATTAAGAGCGCCGATATCGCTGCCCACCTGGATAAAGGTGTCTTTAATCCCGAATTTCAGGTATTCTCCGGGAGAAACCTCCGGCTTTCCGGCAGCTTTGGCCATAATCTTTTCTACAATGGTTTTTCCCATTTTAAATACCTCTCTTTCCAACTCAGACTAACCGAAAAATTTAGATGAAAAAATTTCATCAATAATCAAATTACGGCAGGACTAATTAAATATTGCCACGAAATCGAAGACACTGCTCAATGTTAATTACCTGTCTTTTGCAGGTAGGTTAACACTCAATAATAATTTTGTCAAACACAAATCTTATTGATATTTTCGACGATACTGCGAAAAAGAAATTATTTTTTCAGGCAGCGCTGCGCAAATACTTCGAAATCTTTTAAACCCCGGGGCGAACCGATTTCATAGAACCGTTCTTTGACTTCGAAGGCAAGCAATTGTCCTTTCTCGATAAGGCGCAGAAAAAGGTCTTCAAGGGGATAAAAATGATGCTCCGGAATCAGCTGGGGGACTTCCTTGCGGAAGATTACGGCGCTGTAGTTGATGTAAACTATATCCGGTGTTTTTTCGGATTTGCTGTATTCTACTACCAGGTTATCCCGGATGACGATATTACTGGTATCAAAAGCGTCATTGTTTCTGAAGACGGTGTCGAGACCGGGCAGCTGCTGCGTCAGAAAATACGCATAAACTATCGGGAAATCAAGTAACAAATAGGAATCGCCGTACATCACGAAGAAAACATCATTCAAATAAGGCGCCGCGTTTTTCAACGCACCGGCCGTACCCAGAGGTTTCTCTTCCTGACTGTAGGCCAGATGCACGCCGTAGTTGCTACCGTCGCCGAAAGCCTCCCGGATCAGACCGCCGAGGTGCCCGCTGCAGAGCACAATATCGGTAATGCCCTGGGATTGGAGTAATTCGAGCTGATAAGCCAGGAACGGCTTGCCGTGTATTTCCACCAGCGATTTAGGGCGGTTTTTAGTCAATTCACCGAGCCTTGTCGCCATGCCCCCGGCTAAAATTACCACCTGGATTTTCATCTGCTTAATGCACCATATAGAAAAGAATAAAATATGAATTAAGTACCCAAACTATAGATACGTCGGAAAGAAATGTCAACAACCGAGTATTAATAATCAATAATCAAGAATTCGTTTGCTTCTTGAATTAGGCGGGGCTTTAACATACAATTTATTTAGCGGCAGTAAAACCGGCCGCAAAGATGAGGGTAAGTGAAATGAGCAAATTCATTGAGAAATTACAACAGGTGCTGACGCCTCCTGTTCAGTCCATGGGTTTTATCACGGCTAAAGCGGAAACCGCCAGACCAAAAATACAGCTGGTGGTCAATATCACCGGAATTAAAGCAAAATCTCAAATTAAAGATGTACCGGATGTGGATGCACTTCTGATTTCAAGTTTGGCAGCCGGTAACAGTGAAAAAATAACCGGGATGCTGCTGGCGCAAGGCGATGCGGAAGAAGTCGAAAAAGCGGTTAAAGCAGGCGTTGATTTTGTGATTTTACCGGACAGTGGTGCAGTCCTGGCCTCCGATAAAAAACTGGGGAAAATTTTACAGATAGAAGAGTCCGTTTCCGATATCATGCTGCGCACGGTGAGCGATTTGCCGGTGGAAGCCGTGTTTTTGGCCGAAGAGAAAGAAGACGCCCTGATTTTAACCTGGAAAAGATTAATGCTCATCCGCCGGTTTGCAATGCTGGCCGGGAAACCGTTGCTGGTGGAAGTCCTGCCGGCGGTGACCGAAACCGAACTGCAACAAATCTGGGATGCCGGCGTCAGCGGAATCATTGTCAAAACCGATACAGAAAAGGCGGAAGCAGTCGCCGGTGATTTGAGGAAAATCATCGAAAAATTATCCTTCCCATCTAAACGGAAAAACGAAAAAGGCATGGCGATTGTGCCTGCAGTAACGGTCGCTGCCGAAGCGCCCAAAGAAAATGATGACGATGACGGGGACGACGAATAAGGAATTATATTAAGGTGCGCTAGTTGGCCCTTTAACCAAAGCACATGCAGGGACGACTGTGCAACCAGAAAACCTAAAAACGAGGGTGTTCGAAAATAGGCTTTTCATTGTCATTGTCGGACTTGACTCGACAATCCAGAAGAATTCGGATAGCCTCGTTTTTTAACGGTTAAATTATAGTGAATTATATAATTATGCCCGGCTGTTAGGATCGGATAGCTGCCACGATTTGCCTTCGGTGGTGATGGATGGGGCGATGACCATTTCGGCATTATGGAATTCGCGGATTGTCGAAGCGCCGCAGAAGCCCATCGCGGTTCTGATGGCCCCGACGAAATTCTGGGTGCCGTTGGTGACCGAGGTTGGACCAAACAGAATTTGCTGCAGTGAAACCGTGGTGCCGACTTTGATGCGGGTACCGCGCGGCAGGACGGGATTAGGTGTGGACATCCCCCAGTGATAGCCGTGACCGGGCGATTCGATGGCCTGGGCGAAGGTCGAACCGATCATTACGCCGTCGGCGCCGGCCGCCAAGGCTTTGCAGACGTCGCCGCCTTTTCTAAAACCGCCGTCGGTAATAATCGGCACGTAGCGTCCGGTATCTTTCAGGTAAACGTCGCGGGCGGCGGCACAATCGATTGTAGCGGTAATTTGCGGTACGCCGACGCCGAGCACTTCCCGGGAAGTACAGGCAGCGCCGGGGCCAACCCCGACCAGCACGCCGGAAATCCCTTCTTTCATTAAATCGAGACAGGCGGAATAACTGACGCAATTGCCGACCACCACCGGAATCGGCACGGATTTGACCAGTTTGGAGAAAACCAGGCCCTCGTAGCTCTTGGAAACATGGTGGGTGGTAGTGACAGTGGATTGGACAAAGAGCAGGTCCGTTCCTGCTTCCACAATCAACTGCGCGTACTTTTTAGTGTTGGTGGGCATGACCGTGGCGGCACAGATCGCGCCGGCTTTTTTGATCGCCCGGATGCGTTCCCCGATGAGGTTTTCTTTGATGGGGGCGGAGTATATTTTCTGCATCAGCGCAGTTGCTTTCTCATTCGGCGTATTGGCAATTTCACTGAGGACTTCGGCGGGATTTTCATAACGGGTCTGGACGCCTTCCAGATGGAGCACGGCCAAACCGCCCAGTTTACTCATCAGGATCGCGAAATTGACGTCGGTGACGCCGTCCATGGCCGACGCCAGAATCGGGATATCGAGCTTGATATTGCCGATTTGCAGTGAAACATCGGTCTGTTCGGGGTTGACAGTCACGTCTCCCGGAACAATCGCGACTTCGTCGAAACCGTATGACTGTTTCAGCTGCTTAAATTTTGGTACTGTCATTTGTTTTCAGTCCTCTTCAATTTTAAAATTCTTCCATTCTCTAAATATTATTCTCAATATATCATCAAACTGCCGTTGTTTCAATGGGGATTCAATAAAAAAAGAAATGATTAATTGAAGCTAAGACACCGTTTCAACATGCGGCAACCGGTGTATATTTAAGCGAGGTAAAATCTTCGTTAATATACTTCAGATTTTCTTTCAGCAATGTGAAGCTAGACTGCCAAACCACGGTAGGTTATAATGACGATACTAATGAATACGCTTTATATCGTGGCGACACCCATCGGTAACCTGGAAGATATTTCCCTGCGGGCGCTGCGCATCTTAAAACAAGTCAGGCTAATCGCGGCGGAAGACACCCGCAAAACCAGCCGGTTATTAAGCCATTATCAGATTACAACGCCGATGACCAGTTACTACGAACACAATAAAATGGTGAAGCTGAATCGCATGCTGGAGTATCTGGAACAGGGGGACATGGCGCTGGTTTCCGAGGCGGGGATGCCGGGGATTTCCGACCCCGGCTACGAACTGGTTGCGGCGGCCGTCGCGCAGGGCATACCGGTGGTGCCGGTGCCCGGGGCTTCGGCGGTAACGACCGCGCTGGCTGTCTCCGGTCTGCCGACGGACCGGTTTACGTTTTTAGGTTTTTTACCGAATAAATCGTCTGCACGGCGGCGGGTGCTGGAAGGCACAGCGGCGGAAAAAGGGACACTGATAATACTGGAAGCGCCGCACCGGGTGCAGGATTCGTTAAAGGATATACTGGATGTGCTCGGGGACCGGCGAATCGCGGCCTGCCGGGAATTGACCAAAATGCACGAAGAAATTTTTCGGGGAACCGTCAGTAAGGCAATAAAACATTTCGCCGCACCCATCGGCGAATTCACCCTGGTTATCGAAGGGAACAAAGCCGAATCTCCCAAAGAGCTTACCGCCGAAATCTCGCAAAAACTGTATGAATTGAGGGCATCCGGCGTGTCCGCCAAAGAAGCAATTGCGGGGATATCTGCCGAAACGGGGCTTTCGAAACGGGAACTTTACCGTGCGTGGCTGGAACAGCCTTAATGACTTTAGGTCGATTATAAGATATTATTAAATGGGGCGCCGGAAAAATCCGCTATTAATGATTAGCATTATCTGGAAACGGGCGCACCGCAAGATGAAAACGTATTAACAGGAGGCAATAAGATGAGACGGGGATGTATTTCTCAGGGAAATATTAAATGTGACAGCTGCGGAATGATGGTTCCGTATGCGGGACGATATATGACGGTAGAAGAAGCAGACGGTGCGGAAACCAGCGAGGGCGGCGAAACCAAAAATTATTGCATCAAATGCTGTGTCAAGAAAAAATACGCCGAATACCGCGAAGAAAAAGGCGAAAAAGTCATAACCTTTTTCCACGAAGAGAAAAAGCTCTCATAACATTAATTATTGCGTAGGGTAGAGAACGATGAGCGAGAGAATCCTGGTTTGTGTTGCATGGACGTATGCTAACGGTTTAGCGCACGTAGGCCATGTGGCGGGCGCTAACCTGCCGGCGGATATTTTTGCCCGTTATCACCGGATGAAGGGCAATGAGGTCTTGATGGTCTCCGGGTCGGATATGCACGGCACGCCGGTGACGCTTAAAGCGGAACAGGAAGGTAAAACCCCCGCTGAAGTGGCGATGTACTACCACAATGAATTCGTTGACGCCTGGAAACGGCTGGGATTTACTTTTGACATTTACACGCACACTGAAACGCCTAACCATGCCGAGGTAACGCAGGATGTTTTCCTTACGCTATTAAACAAGGGTTATCTTTATGCCAATACCGTGTTACAGGCGTACTGCCCGAAATGCGAACGGTTTCTGCCGGACCGTTATGTGGAAGGGACCTGTCCGTTTTGTAAAGGCAAAGGCGCCCGCGGCGACCAGTGCGATACCTGCGGCAAACCGCTCAACGCGAACGAGCTGATTGAGCCGCGCTGCCGTTTGTGCGGCACAGCCCCAATCTTTAAAGAAACGGAGCATTTCTTTCTGAAACTGAGCGCATTCAACGAGCCGCTGCTGACCTGGGTTAAAGACCAGCTCCACTGGCGGCAAAATGTGATTAATTTCACCACGCATTACCTCCAGGAAGGTTTGAAAGACCGGGCTATCACGCGCGATATCGAGTGGGGGGTTCCCATCCCGGTCAAAGGTTTTGAAAGTAAACGGATTTATGTCTGGTTCGATGCGGTTATCGGCTATCTGGCTGCTTCCAAGGAGTGGGCCGTATCCACCGGCGAACTGGAAAAATGGCGCGATTTCTGGCAGAAGGACTGCCGCAGCTATTATTTCATCGGCAAAGATAACATTCCTTTCCATACGATTATTTGGCCGGCAATGCTGATGGGTTACGGCGGCCTGAACCTGCCGTATGACGTGCCGGCGAACGAATTTCTGACCGTGGAAAACCAGAAAGGGTCGAAAAGCCACAATTGGGCGGTATGGATCAAGGATTATCTTGCCAGTTATGACCCGGACCCACTTCGGTATACCCTCTCAATCAATATGCCGGAGAACAGCGACACCGACTTTTCGTGGCATGAATACGTACGCCGCAACAACGATGAACTGGTGGCAACTTACGGCAACTTGGCACACCGCGTGTTGACCCTGACTTACCGCAATTTTGACGGCAAAGTCCCGGCGCCGGTGAACCTGGATGAGGATGACCGTCTCTTGGCCGCGCAGTGCGCAGAAGTTTTTGAAGAAGTTGACGACTGTCTGGCCCGCTGCCAGTTTAAACAGGCGCTGAACAAGGCCATGGCCTTAGCCCATGAAGCCAACCGCTACCTGGACGGGAAAGCTCCCTGGAAAGCAATTAAGACCGACCGTCAGGCGGCGGCTAATTCTTTATATATGGCCATTGGCGCAATTTCAGCTTTAAAGACAATGCTTTCGCCATTCCTGCCGTTCAGTTCGCAAAAATTACACGAATATCTCGGGTTTGAAGGCAAAATTGAAAATTCGAAATGGGAAATTTGCATTCCCGCTCCGGGCCAAAAACTGGTGGAGCCGAAGGCGTTGTTTACCAAGCTCGATGACGAAATAATCGAAAAAGAGACGCAAAAGCTCGGGCACTAATCACGAGGATATCAGGCGATGCAGCTAATGGAAATATATGCTCCGATTCAGAAAGACCTGGCGGTTGTCGAAGAAAGATTAAAAGCCACCAGCACTGGGGAACCACCCTGGCTGGGCGATTTATTGGCCCATGCGCTGAAAGGCGGCGGCAAAAGGCTGCGCCCGGCGCTGGTGCTGCTGTCCGCCAGTTTTTATGATTATAATCTGGAACGGCTGATGCCGATGGCCCGGGCCGTCGAAATTATGCACCTGGCGACACTGGTACACGACGATACAATTGATAATTCCTTCATACGCTGGGGCAGGCCAACCGTGAATAAAATCTGGGGGATGGAGAAAGCCGTGCTGCTGGGCGATTACCTTTTCGCTAAAGCCGGCGACCTGACCGCCAGTACGGAGAACCTCCGGGTAATCAAGCTGCTACCGCAGACGTTGATGATAATCACTAACGGGGAACTGGCACAATCCGCCAGCGCATTTCAACTACACCAGTCCCGCGAGCAGTATATTTTCCGTATTTCTTCGAAAACGGCCGTGCTTTTTGTCATGTCGGTAGAATCCGGAGCGGTGTTGAGCAAGGCGCCGGAAAAATCCATTCAAATCCTGCATGATTACGGGTATTACCTAGGGCATGCTTTTCAGATCATTGACGATATCCTGGATTTCACCGGTACAGAAGAAGAAATGGGCAAACCGGTCGGCGGCGACCTGGCACAGGGTACCGTGACCCTACCGACTTTGATGCTGATGGAAAAATACCCTCAGGATAACCCGGTGAAAAAACTGTTCGAAGGCGGCGAGAAGCAGAAATACGTCCGGGAGACCATCGAGATGGTCCGGAATTCGACTATCATTGCGGAATGCTTCAATGTCGCCAACGAGTACTGTGAAAAAGCCTGCCGGAACCTGAAATCACTGCCGGAAAAAGAGGCCCGCGCTTCTTTAACTGGCCTGGCGGATTATATTGTTTCCAGAAGAAGATAACCCTTTTCTAAATAATCAATAGACAATATCAAAGTATCAAGCAAATACGAAATCCCCGAATGTATCGAAATCCTAAACAAATTCAAATGGCTAAATACAATAATCATAGCCAAACACTATACGGACATTTAGCTGGCAGACCAGGAATCACAGGGCTTTGTATTATAGGGTGCTATTGTTTAAGAGCCTACTGAAAAGTATTGGTAATAAATTTTTAAGGGAACCGAGGTTGAGCAAAATCTGTCATTCCCGACCTGATCGGGAATCCATAAAAATAATTTCCAACGTCTATTTTCGGATAGTCTAATACAAAGGGACTTATCTTCCCGAATCTTTACCTAGTAATCCCTTTCCGTGAGAAAATACACTAACTCAGCAATCTGTTTAGGGAATCGTAGAATATTTTAACTTCCGCCGTCCAGAGTGCTGCCGTCCAGGTATGTCTCGATTTTGTAGGTGGGTATTGATTCTTTGAAACGGTCGATGACGTACTGACAGGCGGCAAAGGCTTCCCCGCGGTGACCGGCCGCGACCGCGATAACCAGATTGATATCCCCGACTTTAAGTATGCCGATACGATGGGTAAAAGCAATATTTTCCACCGCCCACTTTTCTTTCGTTTCAGCCGCGATTTTACGCAATCCGGAGGCGGCTTTACCGGTTTTATCCTGATACTCCACGGAAGCAACTTTCTTGCCGTGTGAATTATCCCGGATCAGGCCGACATAGGTGGCTACGCAACCGCTGCCGCTGGTTCTGGCGCGGTTAATTACTTGCGCCGGCGAGATAACTTTATCGGTAATTTCAATCAATTCGGTCTTCATCAAACTCCTCCATTAATGAGAAATTAGGCCAAAAGCAAGGGAGTGCTTGCGCACTCCCTCTTTTCATCTTTTTACTTTATTTCCGGTTTGGCTGGCGGTTCCAGGATAATACTTGCGGTGCCTCCGTCCGGCTGCGGTTTTAGAATCACCGTTGGACCGGGTTGCGGAGTTTTAACCTCCGGTTGTTTGGTGTCGGGAGGCGCAGCGTCGATGACTTTAGGCGCCAGCGTTTCGCCTTTAAACAATGCTTCCAGTTCGTCGGTATCCAGAGTTTCTCTCGATACCAACGCATCGGTTAATTTTGTCAGGAGGTCCATATTTTCCGTTAAAACTTTTGTGGCCAAAGCAGAAGCTTCACTGATAATCCGGTCGATTTCCCGGTCGATTTCCAGAGAAGTCCTTTCGCTGTAATCCTTGGTCTCAGAAATTTCGCGTCCCAGGAAAACGAGTTCCTGTTTGTCCCCGTAGGTACGCGGGCCGAGTTTATCGCTCATACCCAGGTCCGTCACCATTCTACGGGCGTAACTGGTAGCCGCCCGTAAGTCACTGGAAGAACCGGAAGAAGCTTCCCCGTAGATCAGTTTTTCCGAACAGAGACCGGCTAAAGATACGGCGATACTGTCGGTTAGTCTCGATTTGGACCAATATGCTCTATCTTCAGGTAGCATGCGGGTATAACCGCCGGCCATACCGCGGGCGATAATGGATACTTTATGCGGCGGGTCGGCATTCGGCAGCATTTTTGCTACCAGCGCATGACCTGCTTCATGATAAGCGGTGAGCTTTTTATCTGCGGCGCTCATCCGTTTGCTGCGGCGCTCCGGCCCCATGGCTACTTTGTCAATGGATTCTTCCAGGTCAATCATTTCAATTGTTTTTTGACCCTTGCGGGCTGCGAGGATGGCCGCTTCGTTCATCAGATTGGCTATATCGGCACCGCTGAAACCGGCCGTTTCTTTGGCCAACGTATCCAGTTTCACCGAAGCCCCGAGGGGTTTATTCTTCGCATGCACTTTTAATATCGCGGTGCGCCCGATGACGTCCGGCAAATCCAGTACCACGCGGCGGTCGAAACGGCCGGGGCGTAAAAGCGCTGGGTCCAGAATATCGGGACGGTTGGTCGCCGCCAGAATGATAATGCTGGTGTTAGTATCGAAGCCGTCCATCTCGGTCAGGATTTGATTTAAAGTCTGTTCGCGCTCATCGTGGCTGCCTCCTAACCCGGCGCCGCGGTGGCGTCCCACGGCATCGATTTCATCAATAAAAATGATGCAGGGGGCATGGTGCTTGGCCTGGTCGAACAGGTCGCGGACACGGGAAGCGCCTACACCGACGAACATTTCGACGAATTCGCTGCCGCTGATGGAGAAGAAAGGCACTCCGGCTTCACCGGCGATGGCTTTGGCAAGCAAAGTTTTACCGGTGCCGGGAGGGCCGACCAGCAAAATACCGCGGGGGATGCGGGCGCCGAGAGCGGTGAAACGATCGCGGGACTTTAAGAAGTCTACGACTTCTCTCAACTCCTGCTTGGCTTCGTCCACGCCGGCGACGTCATTAAACGTCACCTGCGGTTTATCGCCGGGGAACAGGCGGGCGTTGCTGCGCCCAAAACTCATCGCCTGGTTATTGGCGCCGCGCGCCCGGAAGAAGATGACGAGAATCAGAACCACAGCGATAGCCAGGAAGCCCCAGGTCAAGATGAGGCTCAACCAGTCAATACCGGGAGCCTGAAAAGTCACTTTTACATAATTCGGGTCGAGATTCAACCCGGAAACCTGATAGATACTAACGCCGGTACCCAGATAACTGGAATATTGCTGTCCGTTAGTGCCGACAATACTGAGATTCTGGCCCTGCACCGTAATCGATTTAATTTCATCAGCCTGCGACATCGTAACAAGGTCGCTGGCGGAAATCGGGGTCACGGTTGGGGCCGGTTTTGCTTTATATATCCAGATAATCAGCGCGATGCATAAAATAAAGATGATTAGATAGACAATGCTGATACTGCGAACTTTTGGCTGTTTCATTTTAACCTCTGTAAGCGCTAAGGCTCCATTTACATTATAACAAAAACCGAATCAA
>Ga0326728_10008287_pt1 | contig 25936 bp, 17 predicted proteins | sample MB3enrmetagenome_FD_207602 | JGI IMG/M metagenome (GOLD analysis project Ga0326728, IMG submission 207602) | Lab enriched peat soil microbial communities from McLean, Ithaca, NY, United States - MB31MN | ecosystem: Environmental > Terrestrial > Soil > Wetlands > Peat | place: USA: New York... | reverse complement strand
CGCAATTGTGCCGCTGCACGCGCATCGCCCTCGGCGGCGCGTTCGGCAACCCATGTGCGCAGGTTTTTGGGAAATGCTTCTTGCCGCCGCTGTTGAACGGCCAGCTTCAGGGCGCGTACTTCGAGAACGGATTGGGCCGCTGCCTGGGAGAGCAAGATTTTCTTGTCCAGCCACGGCACAGCCAACGCGCGAATCTCCTTCTTCTTCTGTCTGAGCGACACCATGAGATGTTGGCGCGCTTCTCTTCCCTCTGCTGTGATGCCCTTGCATACAGCCCGTTGCTGGTTCCGGTACTGGTTATAGTCGGCCATCAGAGAGCTACGTTCGGCGTGTCGTTGTGCTTTCCGTTCTTCCCTCAGTGCGCTATTACGAGCACTATGTTGAACGCTATGTTGTGCGACCTGTTGATCGGCCTCATAGCCGGATGATGAGGGCAGTGTCCACGGACCAAGAGCGGTTTCAGTAGCCTGCCGGTTGATCTTTCCTGCAAAGTTGTTGCGGAAAACATCGGATGCCTTCACCCGGATGTTGTGGTCAATGGCAAGGACCGTATATCCGCCCGACTCACCTTTCTCAAGCCGGAGATGAGCCTTCGATAGGAGGCGATGAAGGTCATCCCACGTGACATTCTGTCGGGTAAGAAGCGTGCAAACGCGCGGAGCAATCTCCCGCCGCACATAGGTTTGGAATGATTCCTGATCCTGGTAATGTTCAAATTGTGCAGCGGCTCCAGTCGGATGTTGTTGGGCAGATCGAAGCGCAATGCGTTCGGATCGCGACATTGGCACGGCCTGTTTAGATTCCTCATCCCACCGTGTCATGCCGGGCGTGTGAGACCAACCATGCTTCGCTTCGAGGAAACGTGCAGCGGCATCGAGAGCGAGCCAGTTGCGATATGGCGTGTGTGCCCTGAGAGTCTCCGGGTGAACCTTGTTGAGCATAATGTGTATATGAAAATGCTTTTTGTCGTCGTGCGCGACGATCATATATTGGTGGTCTCTGTATCCGAGTGCTTTCAGTGTGTGCAACGCTGCGTCTGTCCATTGTGGTCGAGTCGGACGTTCTCCCGGCGGCCATGCCAGTTCATAGTGGCATAGCGCATCCTTGCAACGATCGTTGAGAGACGCAACACCTTGCATCTCTCCTGCTGCCGTGTCGAAGCTCAGAAGATTCTCCGACATGACAACATCTCCTCGCAAAAGAAGTTCTCCGGTGTCGGCGTCACGCTCTTGCGTAAGGTATTCACGAAGCCGCTTGAAGCTGCTGGAGTGTTTGCGAGATGGTTGCATCTTGACGATCATGTTGACTTCACCTCGACGGTGTTGAGCGTCTTCACTGCGCTTAGAACAGCGGACAACGTTGAATTCAGTCCCTTCCGCAGTCCTTCCTCATCCGGGAGACCTTTGATCTGCTTGAGCAGGTGCTTTTGAAGTCCACCGAGTCTTGCAAGCTCTCCTAAAGCCTTCTGGTCCATCTTTGAAACGATTCGCTTGTGGAGAGATGTCCGTCGCATATACTCGCTCATGGTCAGGCCTGCTCTCTTGGCCTGGTCCTTGATGATGGCTTTCTCTCCATCGGTGATTCTGATGAAGAGCCGACGTGTGGCGCCTTCAGTTCCCTTGAATCCTGCCATTGCCCTCTCCTGTTCTGTGGGGTCTCGGGGCATAGCCCTGAGCAAGATGCGCAACCATTTCTCCGAGTAGCCGCAGGCGGATTGGGGAAATGGTGGTGGGCGCGCGGAACCCCGAAGGGGTTTCGTACGCACAGCGCATTTCTTGCCATTCACCGCTTAGCCATCCAGTTATCTCCGTTTAACCACCCGGCCATTCACCGTTTAGCCAACCGTTTTTTCACCATCCAGGGTTCGTACTCCAAGATCAGTATACGGTAGAACTGGTGTATTATCTACATGAACTGTGATAATATCTGTTCATGCGTCTATGGAGTGCGGTGAGGAGGAAGAGCGATGGGAACAGATGGGGGTCGTAAGGTGCAGGTTTTTTCTTCGGAGATTGTGGAGGATGCTCGTATGTTGTTGACTCAAAAGACTTCAGAACCCGTGCCGCAACCCGGTTCGTTCATGATGGGGGCGGTGATACGGACGCTGTTGCCTCTTCTCGTGGAGTTGCGGAGAAAAGGCTATTCATTGACTATGCTGACTCATCTGCTGGCGGAGAAGGGGATAAGGATCAGTCCAACGGCTCTTTCGGGGTACATGGCGAAATTGAGTAGGCCGGTTGAGGAGGCTCCGGTAAGGGCACGGAGAGAGAGGCCGCAAACACCAACAAGCGCCTCGCAGACACGTGGAACTTTTGTGATGAAGCCGGATGTGACGCTGTAAGAAGGATGCGATGTATGGCGCGAATTCTCTTTGTGACGGGCAGTGCTGGTGGGGTAGGGGTTGGAAATCTGCAACACCGGCGAGCCCTGCGGAAATCGACTGGTGGTTCCCACAATGTTCTCAACACATCGTCAACGAGGTCCGTGAAGGTGATCGCGGCAACTATATGGAGGAACCTCGTTTGTTTCCCTTTCAAGACACGACATAACCGTCCACGCAACCTCCGGCTTCCTGCGTTGTTGGAACGAGAAAACCAGAACATGCACGGGTACGCGCTGTTGCCGTGGTCACATAAAGAGCCACAATCCTCAATATGCACGAACAGAAAGCAGACCTTTTGGGGTGCAGGACGCATCCGGGAATAGGTTGACATGGAAACAGAATGGCTTACCGCAATTGAGGCCGCACAATACCTCAAGGTGAAACCGCGCACGCTGCTCCAGTGGGCACGCGAAAGAAAGATTCCCGCGCACCGGCTGTCCGGCGTGAGGCGGTGTGTCTGGAGATTCCGCAAGCATGAGCTGGATGCTATCCTGTGTTCGTCATCCGCTGAGCCTGCTGAAGGGAGGCAGCAATGAGGGTCCAGCGACACGCAAGCGGGTCTGTGCGCTATGACAAACGGCGCAAGACCTGGAATTACCTCTGGTATGAGGGACCAACTCGCCGGTCAAAGCGAATTGGGACGAAGCAGGAATTTCCAACCAAGGCCGCTGCATGGAAAGAAGTTGAAAGCCTTGAAATCCAGGCGAAGCCACCGGACGAAGACAAAGGAGACACGGTGCGGAGTGTGATTGCACGGTACGAAGCGGAGCGGATGCCCTCACGTCAATCGACGGCGCGGGTGTATCGCTCTTTCCTGAACAACCACGTTCTGCCGAAGTGGGCCGATACGCGGATTCAGGACGTACAGCCCCGCCCGGTTGAATTGTGGCTCCGTGAACTACCCTTGTCGCCAAAGTCCAAGACGCACGTCCGGTCGCTTATGCACGGACTCGTGGAGTTTGCGATGTGGTCCGGTATCTTGGACATCAGCCGCAATCCCGTCTCCCTCGTCCGCAATATCGGGGCAACGCGGAAAGTGCGGAAAGCCCGGAGCCTCACAGCGGAGCAGTTCCACGCTCTGTTGCGAGAGTTGGAAGAACCATTCGGGACTATGGCGTTGCTCTCTGTGTGCCTGGGCCTTCGCTTCAGTGAGGCGCTTGCGCTTCGATGGGGTGACGTGGATTGGCTAGGCTCACGGCTGAGCATCCGGCGCGGCATCGTGAATCAGATTGTGGGCGACGTGAAGACGCAAGGGTCCGCAAAGACATTCAACCTTGCGAGCGAATTGCTGGAGCGCCTGAAGTCCTGGAAACAGTCTTCCCAATTTTCGGGATCTGAGGATTGGGTCTTTGCCAGCCCATTCAAACTCGGGCGACTTCCTTACTCCTACACCGGCACACGGCAGGAGCTGGAGCGGGCATCGAAGGCCGCTGGGATCGGGCACATCAGTTCGCACGCTTTCCGGCACACCTACCGCTCTTGGCTGGACGCTGTGAAAACCCCGATTGCCGTGCAACAGAAAATGATGCGGCACACGGACATCCGCACAACCATGAACATTTACGGGGATGTGGTCACGGATGAGATGAGCACGGCGGGCTTGAGGGTAGCTGAACTTGCATTCCAGAGAAACGGAGCGCAAGCAGAGCGCGAATCGAGCTAAGTTGTTGATTTTATGGTGGACGCGGTAGGAATCGAACCTACAACCTGTCGGTTAAGAGCCGAATGCTCTGCCAGTTGAGCTACGCGTCCGGATAATCGAGACGAGCCGTGCAACGGTAGTCTTTGCACATAGCTTGAGAGGGATGACAATCCCTGCCGTCCCTAAAAATATAGCACAGACCGGGAGCAGATTCCTGACTGGTAGCAGACTCCAAGGGTGCGACGAAAACCAAGGCACTCCGTTCCGTTTCGGATCACGGCGCAAGTGGGTGAGAGAGAACGACCGAAAGGCAGGCTCTAAAGCATTTTCACTGTTTCTGTAATGCGTGCGTCCTGTTGTCCCACCCCTTCGACTGCGCTCGGGGAGGCTCTATCCGCAACTACATAGACGCGGAGAGGGTGGGTCACCCCTGTCCTAACAATATCTGTAAAAAATGCTTTAGAAAGTGAAGGCGAGGCCGCCGCCGATGCCGCGCTGCTCCTGGGCGAAGATCAGCAGGGATCCGTCGCTCAAGAGGTAGGGCCGGTAGCCCTGGGCAAGCAGATTGCGCAGATCGAGAAGGGCCTCGATGCCGCCTGTTCCATCGCGGCGCAGATGGATGGCTTGGCGGAGATGAAGGTTGAGGTAGGGTTGGGCGGCATCGGCCGCAAACGGAGCAACGCCGGTGACAGTGTCTTCGGGCTGCCAGCGGTAGCTTGCCCGCCAGTGTGTACCGGTGCCATCGAGGGTGCCGGAGAGCGAGATCGAGTAAGACTGGGCGCGGCGGGAATGGGCTGCGGCAAGTGCTTCGGCCAGCCCCATGGCCGAGTAGGAGGGCGACATCGCTAAGGCGTCGCCGTCAGAGAAGCTGAGGCGGATCTGGCTGGCGCCGGGCAGGCGGCGTTCCACCTCAGCCACCATGCCGGCGGTGGAGTAGTCCGGCCCGGCGGCGCGAACCAGCCCGCTCGTGCTGTCAAAGAGCACTGGAAAGGCAACCGTATCGGGGGCGAAATTGTCCGTTGCAAAGCGACCCATAGCTTCGATGATCGGGTTGTCGATGTGGTCGGCGAAAACCAGGACCGCCATTCTGGAAACATCGGTGCGGCGTTCCAAGCCGATCTCCTGGTGCAGGCCATGCTCGATGGCCAGATTTGCATTGCGCGCGGAAAGCTGGGGTAGCCAAGCCTGGGCTTCCGATTCATCCGCCGCCCATGACGCGGGCAGGGAGGTGGCCATCCGGTAGCGAACGGCGGAGTCGCCATCGCGCCAAGCCACGGAGGCGAAGGGCAGCGCCGCGGCCACGGTGTTGCCGGTCACGCTGCTGGTGGAATGTTCGGCAAAGCGCGCCAGCACCTGCGTGGAACCTGCCTCGGCCTCGATCTCGTCGCCCAGATGCAACGTCTCCCAACTGCTGAGTGCGGCCTCGTCAAGTCCTTCAGCTCCGGCGGCGTCGACCTCCGGATGAATGACGACAGCAGCCACGGATTGAACCGAGCCGGCATAGCCCAGGTCCTGGCGGAAGCCTAGCATCGATTCCATGCCGGCATCCGTGTCCGGGGCAAAATCCACGCGAGCCAGCAGCTCACGGCTGTTGGAAGGCGTCTCTTCGATCGCAGCGGAGAAGCGCTCACCGCTCTCGCCAAAGGTTCCCTCCTGCCCGGTAGCCATGAGGCGGGCTTTCAGCTTGGGAGCCGCTCCGGAACCGTCGGAGACGACGACCAGCGGCCCATCTTCCAGCCAGCGCAGCAGGGGGCGGTTGGCGGCCGAGCGTAGCGTCCAGGCCCAGTCGTCCTGCTGGGCGTTGCCGGCGCGCGGCTCGGAGGGAAGCCACTGCATCGCCTCGTACAGGGTGCTCAGGGTAAGATTGACCACTGTGTTGGCGCGGACGCGGACGTTTTGGCGCAACGAGGGCAGGAAAAACGTGCCCATGGCCTTGACCGCGTAACGGCCGGGAAGCACCGACGGAATGGTATAGCGTCCATCGCCGCCGGTGTAGACGCTGGCGACAACGGTCAGGTCGGGGCGCAGCAACTGTACAGCAGCGCCAATCTGAGGAACCCCGGCGGAGTCGCACACCAAACCCGAAACCGCGCCGGGGGCGGCTCCGTGGACCGGAGTGCTTCCCAAGGCAATCAGCGCGGCAAAAACTACGAGATGGACCCTGCTCAATATCACGATCGGTGACCTGGCGGCGTCCCTGGCAAAACACTTGCAAATCAAATCCGCGCCGGCTTCCGAATCTTGAGTCCGGTAACCGGGTTGCGCTGGATACATTCTATTCCACGACAAACGGCGCCGATTGCGCAATCTCTTGTTTCGAGATTGTGTCGTTAACTTTGATCGTCACCTTGTACTTTCCCGGGGAGAGGCCGGCCATGGGAAGAGACTTCTCCACCGTCAATTGGTCGCTGTGGGCGCCCAGCTCTTTGGATTCCAGTTGCCTTTCGAGCACCACAGCGCCGGATCCGGTATCTGTGATCTGGTAGGTCACCGTGGCCTGGTTGCTCTTGGTGGCGTCGTCGATGCCGAGATTGTAGACCTGCATCCAGAAGTTGAGCTGCTGGCTGCGTTTAAAGCTGACCGGCGTGGCCGGATTGGGGGTGACGCGTGGACAAATATGCGTATTGCCGATGACGCAGGAGCCGGCGCCGATCTCCCGCGAGGAGACCGTATTCATCTCGTCGGCCAGAATCAGCGACGACGTAGCCAGCTTCTCGTCGTGGAAAGTGGGTACTTCCAAGCTGCGGCCGTAGAGTCCAATCTTGTCCGGGTTGTTCACGTCCTTGATGGCAATATCCAGGCGGTAGAGGCCTGGAAGCAGGGGAATCGCCTTCCAATAGACCGATTTCCGGTCCAGGCTTTTTTCCAGCAATTCCTCCGGCTGCTCGACCTGAACCGTATCCTCGAAGGTTTGCACCGTCTTGTGGGTCAGGGTGGTCACCTTGCCCAGGATGTTCACTGCGCCCTTGGCCACGCCATCTTTGGTCACGAACATGATGTCGCGGTTCCTTAATTGCATGGTTATTGGCACCAGAACCGTGCTTTCCGTCACTTTGACAAAGTCGGTGCGCACGTCGAAGGGAAAGACAGGTCCGTCGAGCAGCTTGTGCTCGGAGATGAAATTGTCGAGGTCCGCGAACTTGATGGGGGGCGGAGCGAATATCTTGGCGGCCAGTTCGATGCGGTCAAATTCCTTGGCTTCCTCCTGGGAACCCATGTTGCCGAGGCCGAGCCTTTCCGGTCCTCCCTTGAAGCGGTCGGCCTTCTTGGCCTGTCCCAACTGTTCCGCTATCGTCGGGCCGGCGCCGGGAACCATCAGCAGCGCATCCTTTTCGCTGCGATCGATGGTGAAGTGATAGTCGCCGCACTGGCAGGTATCCACAAACTCGAGGTCGATGTTCTCGCCGATGCCCTCCAGATAGCGGTAGTGCCAAACCTCGAACGGGAAGGTCGCGGTCTGGCCGCCGCCTTCACTCATGGGCCGCTCATAGGCGCCGCCGGAAGGGTGGGAGTCGATGGAGTCGGGCTTGCCGTAAGCGATGTAGATGTGGCCGCGATCGGTCTTCCAGCCCGGCTTACCGGCGCCAAAGTGCTCGTTGGCGTAGGTGATGCGGCGGTAGTGCTCCTCGCGGAATTCGTTATCGGGCGAGTCCGGATTAGGGTTGCGGCGCAGCCAGAATTGCTCGATAAAGGCGTCGCGTTCCTCATCGTTGCTGAGGTTCCTGAAGGCTTTGGCCTCCTCGTCGGTGATGATGTAGGCCACGTCCTGAGTAAGCCAGGTCTTATAGGCACCGTGAATCTCGATCTTGAGGGCTTTTTGGGCCCTGAAAGCCTCCTGGTCGGAGCGTGCGCGCTTGAGGGGATCCTGTTCCTGGGGCGCTCCCTGATTCTGTTGGGCGGCCGGTTGAGTCTGTTGCGGGGCCGGCGCCGACGGGCTGGCCATCTGCTGGGCCAGAACTCCGGCAGCGGGGGTGAGCGCCAAGCCGCAACCCAATGCGGCGAATAGAAAAGTACGACCGTTAAACGTCATGGCCTTAAAAACTCCTGCGAATCTTTATTCTACGGGTCCCGGTGGGGCTGGGCAAGATTCCGTATGGAGCTGGCTGGCGCTTGGACGCAAATACACGGGAAAGGTAACCCGAAAAGCTGCCTCGTGGGGAGCAAATCAGCTATGTGAGGAGGTTTTGCGACCAGGCGGACTGTTCAACCGTCCAAAGAACAAGCCCAGTCGGTGATCTGGCGGATGCGATGGATTTTCCGCGGCTTCCGCGATTCTCACCTCCCATGCACCGGTTGCGCAAACCGGGTACTCGCCGGCCGAACTCCAACTGGTTTCCGCAGGCAGCCACCGGGCGGCTGCGGCAAGCGCCGGATGCAGATCGGTCAGCGGCAGGGAACCTTATCGAACACGATTGCGTACACTGAATTGGAAGAGGCTTGGAGCACGAACCGCACATGAAAAGGATACTCTTAATTGCTCTCGCCGTAGTGGTGGCCGCCGGACTCGTAGCCTTCATGGTCATCAAGCAGCAGTCCGGCTACACCAAAGTCCTGACCGCCAAGATCGTCAAGCAGGATCTGGCCACAGTCGTCAGCGGCACCGGACAGATCAAGCCCATCACTTACGCAAATCTGGGCGCCAACGCCCAGGGCCGCGTCACCCACCTCTATGTGAAAGAGGGTGACCTGGTCAAGAAGGGCCAGACGGTGGCCACCATCCAAAACGTGCAGCAGGAAGCGGGTGTCGACAGCCAGCAGGCCGCCATCGCCGCGGCCAAGACCGATGTTGCCGCCTCCGTGGCCAACGAAAAGACCGCCGAGGCCAATGTCGAGCATGCCAAGGCCGATCTGGAGCAGAAGCGGCTGGACTGGGAGCGCGCACAGAGCCTTTACCAGGCTGGAATCATGGCCAAGCAGGACTTCGACGCCAAGAAGGCCGCCTTCGACACCGATGTGGCCTCGCTGGCGCAGGCTGTTGCGCAGCTCAACCAGGCCAAGGCGCAGACCGATTCCCTGCGCGGGCATCTGCAAATCGCGGTGGCGACCCTGCGCTCCAACCAGGACCTGCTCGACCAGACCATCCTGGTGGCTCCCTTCGACGCCATCGTCACCAACCAGGTCGTCCGCGAGGGCGAATCGGTGGTCCCAGGCATCCAGAGCAACGTGGGCTCCACGATCATGACCCTGGCCGACATGAGCGTGGTTACCGCCGAGGTCAAGGTGGACGAGACCGATATCGTCAACATCCGGATTGGCCAGGAGGCCGAAGTGAGTGTGGACGCGCTGCCCGGCAAGGTCTTCAAGGGACACGTAACCCTGGCCGGCGATCAGGCGTTGCTGCGCTCTACCGGCATGGCCACCTTGCAGTCCACCACCGGCACCGAAGAGGCCAAGGACTTCAAGGTGGTGATCACGCTGGACAACCCAACCAGCGACCTGCGCCCAGGACTCTCCACCACCGCCAAGATCACCACGGCGCACAAGTCCAGCGTGCTTTCGCTGCCCATCCAGGCGTTGACCATGCACAACCCTGATGACGACAAGCCCAAGAGCCAGGGCGGTGTGCAAGCCGCGTCGGCTTCCAGCTCTTCCGCGGCCAAGAGCGCGCCGGTGCAGGGCGTCTATGTGGTGGACAAGGACAAGAGCGGTAAGCTGCGGGCCAGGTTCGTTCCGGTCACTACCGGCATCACCGGCGCCACCGACATCGAGGTGCTCTCCGGCCTGACTGAGGGGCAGGAGATCGTAACCGGCCCCTTCAAGACGCTGCGCGGCTTGAAGAATAACGCACTGCTCAAGCGGGACACAGCCGCACCGGCCGCCGGCGGCAACTCGTAAGATAAGAACGGTTGTGTGGCGCAATGATCTGGCCGTGTGGAATGCCGGACAAAGGATGAGATTCGAATGGTTCTGGACAGCATAGACAGCCAAGACCGCGTGCAAGCGGTGACTGGTCCGAACGGCGACATGATCGTTGTCGAGGATCTGTGGCGCACCTACGATATGGGCTCCGAGCAGCAGGTGCAGGCGCTGCGCGGCATCTCCATGCGCATCAAGCACAACGAGTACGTGGCCATCATGGGCCCGTCGGGCTCGGGCAAGTCGACGCTGATGAACCTCATCGGCTGCCTGGATACGCCCTCCAAAGGCCGCTATTGGCTGAACGGCCAGCTGGTCAGCGACCTGGACGACGACCAGTTGGCTCGCATCCGCAACAAGGAGATCGGCTTCGTCTTTCAGACCTTCAACCTGCTGGCCAGGGCCACTTCGCTGCATAACGTGGAGTTGCCGCTGATCTATAACGGCACGCCGGCGGCCGCTCGCATCGCGCGCGCCAAGGAAGCGCTGGCCGATGTCGGCTTGGAATCGCGCATGTATCACAAGCCCAATGAACTCTCCGGCGGCCAGCGGCAGCGCGTGGCCATCGCCCGGGCGCTGGTCAACCGGCCCTCGATAATCCTGGCCGACGAGCCCACCGGCAACCTGGACTCCAAGACCGGCCTGGAGATCATGGCGCTCTTCGACACCCTGCACGCCCATGGCAACACCATCGTGGTGGTGACCCACGAGCCGGACATCGCCGAGTACGCCCACCGCGTCGTGCATATCCGCGACGGCCAAATCTTCTCCGACGAGCCCTCCAAGCGCTTCCGCTAGAACCAACGCAAGCCCATACAAAACCTGTAGAAGCACGTGCCCCGGACCGGAGAGTTTGCGCCGCCTCTCCGGTTCATGTTTTTTGGGGCAGCGCCGATAAGACCTCTGTTGGCCCGGTACTGCCGACTTGGGACAAGGAGGCGAGGCACGTTGAGATCCATGCAGAGCGCCGCTCAATTCCAGCCTCAGCCCTCAGTATCCGGCCTTGCGCTCGTGGAGGTGGACTCCACATTTGCGACCCAGATTGTGGGCGTAAGCGCGGTCTGGCGCAAGCTGCTCATGCAGGCGGATATGACCGCGCCCCATCTGCAGGTGGCTGCCATCGAGGGCGAGCACGGCACCGGCAAGCAGACCCTGGCCCGCTATCTCTTCAGCCGCTCGCCGCTGGCCGGCTCCAGTTTCCAGAGGCGCGATGCCCGTGAATGGCTGGTCACCGACGCCGATCCGGCCACGCTGGGAGGCTTTACCTATCTCGATCGCGTGGATCTGCTGGCGCCTCCGGGCCAGGGGCTGTTGCTGGGCGTTCTCAAGACGCTCCAGGACCGGCCGCCGGGACGCGCCGTGGTGCTGGCCTCCTCGCAGACCCCGTTGCGTCAAATGGTCGGCCAGGGACTTATTCTGCCCGACCTGGCCTTCAGGCTCTCCGCCGTCCGCTTCGCCATTCCCCCCTTGCGCCAGCGCCGCGAAGATATTGCTCCGCTCGCCCAGTCCCTGCTCGACCGCATCTGCAACCGCTACCAGCAACGGCCCGTTATCCTGGGGCCTGGCGCCCTGGCCCGGCTTCTCCAGCACAACTGGCCGGGAAACGTGCGCGAGCTGGCCTCGGTGCTGGAAACGGCATTGCTCGAGGCCGTCAATGGCGTCATCCGGGCCGACGACCTGGCTCTGCCCGCCGGCCAGGATGCGCCGCCGGATTTGCAGATCCCCAGCCGCAACGACAACCTGTCGCTCGATGGGGTGATCCGCCATCACGTGCAATATGTGCTCGACCTGAACCGCGGCAATAAGCTGCGCGCCGCCCGCCAACTGTGCATCAGCCGCTCCACCCTCTATCGCATCCTGGGCAACGAGACCATCCTCGCTCATTGATCGTGCGCGTAGAGAACCAGACAGCGCTCGAATTGCAGCCTCGTTCGCCGGTGCAATAATGAAGCTGAGCCGCCGGCGCTTCAGCCGGCGCCGCGCAAGCCGCATGAATCTGCCCAACTCCATCTCGATGAGCCGGATCGTCATGATTCCGCTGTTTCTCTGGATCCTGTCGGCGCACTTTCCGTGGCGGGGGCAGCACGGCGAGCAGGAGATTCTGGCCTCGGTGCTGTTCGTTCTGGCCTCGATTACCGACGGGCTGGACGGTTACCTGGCCCGCAGACGCGGCCAGATTACCACCATGGGAATGCTGCTGGACCCCATCGCCGACAAGATCATGGTGACCAGCGCGATAGTCGCCCTGGTGGCCTACAACCCGCAGGTGGTCAAGGTGTGGATCGCGGTGGTCATCATCGGGCGCGAGTTCCTCATCTCCGGCCTGCGGTCGATCGCTTCGTCGGAGGGCTTCACCATCGAGGCCAGCGACCTGGGCAAGCTGAAGACGGTCACCCAGATCGTCTCTGTCGTCTCCGCGATCCTGGCCCAACACTGGGATCAGTGGAAGTTCGGCGTGCTTGTCATTCCGGTCAAGTGGATCGCCATAGCCGCCATTTACTTCACGGTGCTGGTCTCCTCGATCTCCGCCATCGACTACTTCGTGGGCTTCTGGAAGAAGATCGACCGCGCCTCCAAGGACCGCCGCAAGTCCTTCGTGCTTAGCCGCCGCAAGAGCGCGGGCGCGCCCTGAGGCCGATGGACGGCGCATATCAAGCAAGAAGCCCCGGCAACGCCGGGGCTTCTTGCGGGCTGGCGATGTTGGGCCGGCTGTTACGCCATCGCTGGAAGCGGTTCCGGAATGCGGATGACCGCGGAGGCAACGGGCATGTGCGCTTGCGCTGAAATGGCCGCCGCCGGCTGCGGATGGCCGGGGCGGGTGAGGCGATGAACGAAGTGGTAGGGCGGCCAGGGGCCGGAGAGCTGCATCTGGCACTCCCGCAGCGTGACGCTGGTGGCCGCGAACTTGCTCTGGTAGCGTTCCACACATTTGCGGTCGATCAGGTGAGCGATGTCCAGCACCATCTTGCCGCTTTCGGTGAGCCGGCAGCTCACCTCCTCATCCAGAGGCAGGAAGAGGCGGTGCATCTGGAAGCTCACGGCTCGCGCGCGGGTCTGCCGGTCGCGAGTGCGGGAGGCATTTTCGCGCAAGTTGGTCAGATAACCCCGGCCCGCGCCTCCGGCCGGCAGATGCTTCTCGATCGCGCGTCCGCAGCAATCGTCCACAAAGACCTTCAGATGCATTTCGGTCTTGCCGCGCAGCTTGTCGATGTTGCCCAGAAACTGGCGCTGGTTGGAGCGGATAGACCTGCGCAGGCTTTCGTCGTCGTTGAAAATGGTTCCGAAGCGGAAGGGAAGCACCGTGGAGCGGTGGAAGCAGTCGGCGACGACCCGGGCGTGGTCTACGCCGGATTTCTGGTTCAGGGGTTCCGCGGGGTTGTGTTCGCTGACCACCACGGCGAGCTCGCAGGCGGGATAAAGAAAGACCTGGTTGCCGCTCACTCCGAGTAATGATTCCATCGCAACAGGTTTGCGATGACGGGCTATTGCGGGAAATGCTTGTCTTTCACCGATGCAGTAGGCATACCATGCCATGACCAGACACTCCGCTTGCGCGCGCCGGCGAGCGCCGCTCGTTGGTAAAGCTCTGTGAACTTGGGAACAACTGCATAGTGGCGTATGAAAGGGCCGAGGTAAGAAAACCCTGGTTACTCTACGCGGAATAGTAACCCCCTGGAATTACGGCTGGCAATAATCCAGATCACGAAGTCCGGAAGAGGCGGCAAAACCCATCAAGTCCGTGTTCATGCAAACAACAAACCGGTTGACGGTGCAAAAAGAGTGCTTTTTGGGAAGGACCAGTTGCTTTGAATTGTTGGGCGAATTCGGATGAAAGCTACGATTGCATTCATTTCAGACAAGTAACCGGCACCTCCAGCGGCGTGAGGCGGGAACTCGAAGACGTGCGCATTGAGCCTTCAAGGGTCAGGGCAGGATGTGCAGGATGTGGAGACAAAGGAGCACGTTCAGAAGCACGGAGACGCCCAGCAGCGCCGATCCCAGGATCGCAAACCGATTGACCTTCTTGCGAACGGCCGCCAGACCGTCGAGGAGCTCCTCCTGCTCCCGCGAATTGCGCTCCGTGGCTTCGCGGACCGTCTCCAACTGATCCTCGACGCGCTTCAGCAACGCATTCTGCTCCAGAAACTGATTGCGCAAAGCCCTATGCTGCATCTGGAGTTCGGAGAGGCTGTCCTCGAGGGGCTCAAGGTCTACCGGTGGAGGAGGCGGGGGCATTTGCGGGTACGGCGCCAGAACATTCGACACGGCGGTGCCGATGTTTCCGTCCAGCAGCGGCAATATCCGCTGGACGAAGGGCAGCGCCGCGCGCAACGGCTGGCGGCGCGCTGCAGGCCGGAGGGCGGCTCCCCAGAGGACGCTGCCCTGGCCAACGAGCGTTGTGGCGTAGGAGGGGCAGTCCTGAGACGCGAGGAATCGTCCAATACCGGCGACACTGGAGATGGGTCCCGAACTCCTACTGGCAGCAAGGATGGGCTCCGAACCCCTACCGGCAGCGGGGATCCAACCGCGCGCATACGTGGTTCGCCTCGGTTCGGTATCCGGCGGCCTGGGTCGTTCATTCCATTCACGCCAAAATCCGCTGAATCGCTCATGCCTTCCCTCAGGCTGAATTTTATAGGAATCATGCTCGATGGAGGAATTCCGTATCGCGGGTATGCTTGGTTCGATTCCCCGGCCAGTGCTCCAGCGCCGGATGCGTTCCGTTTTGAACAATTTGAACAGTCGCGCGGTTCGCGGTCGCGTATTCTCGTAAGCAGGAGAGGCGTGTGAAGAAAGTCTTTGCCCGTACGCTGCGCAGCCTGCAACGCAACATCCTGGCCGGCGTGATTACTATCGGACCGCTGTTTGTTACCTACCTGATCTTCAGCTTCCTGCTTGGCTCCCTGGCCAAGGCCGGCTTGCCTGTAGTGCAGCTCTTTGCGGCCATCTTTCCCGCGGAGTGGCTCAGTCAGCCTTGGTTGCAATCCCTGCTGGCCGTGATCCTCACCCTGGTTGTGCTCTATGTGGTGGGCCGGGTCACCTCGCTGGTGATCGGCCGCCAGGCGTTCGCGCTCTTCGAGGCCACGCTGGAGCGGCTTCCCGTGGTCGCCAAGATCTACAGCTCCGTGCGCCAGCTTCTTGACAGCATGATGGCCAAGAAGGAGTCCAGCCAGCGCGTGGTGCTGGTCGACTTTCCCATCGTGGGCCAGAAGAGTATCGGATTCCTGACCCGCACGCTCGCCGACGAGACCACCGGCGAAATGCTGGCCGCGGTGCTGTTGCCCAATGCCATCAACCCGACCTCGGCCTTCTTGCAGATCCTTCCCATCGACCGCGTTACCGAAACCGGCATGACCATGGAGCAGGCCATGAGCATGCTGATGACCGGCGGGGCCGTGGGGCCGAACGCGATCCGGTTTACTCGGGGCGCGCTTCCGGCCGAAGAAAGTGCTACGCCGTCTGGACCCTCGGCCTGACCTTGAACGCCATTCGTTGAGAACTGCAAGCGTTACAATGCCGCATCCAGGTCGGCCGCACCGTCCACCGCCAGTTCTTCACCCGCGCGCTCGCTCTCCACGGTGATCTTACGCAGGCTGACGTGCTCAAAGTGCGCCCAGACGAGGCCGATGGGGACGACGGCGAGGAAACCGATCAGCAGCAGCGTGGCGGCGCAGGCGGTGGCCGGCTCAGCCGCCACGCCAAAGAAGCCGGACAAGGCGGCGGCCACGGCGCCAATCTGGGTGAACCAGCCCAGCACCGGCAGTTGAAATCCGCTGACCGCCAGGCTCGAAGCCATCAGCACCATGCACTTGGACAGCGTCAGCCCCGCCAGTTGCGGGCTATGGACAAAAGCCGTGGTGATCTCCAGATAGGCCAGCGAAATCAGCCCCCACATGGCCAGCGACAGCGCGAAGACAGCGGCAAAGTCGGAGAAACTGCGCATGGTGTCCAGGCCGGCGCGGAAGGCGCGAACCTTGTGCGCCACGGTGTGGCCCAGCTTCTTTGAGGCCAGACCGAAGAGGCCTTCGAGGAACGAGGCGACCATCTCGCCCGCCAGGCGCACGGCGACCAGAAAGAGCGCGCCCGCTACCGTGGTGGTCAGCGCTCCATAGCTGACCTTCTTCATCACTTCAGCGTGGGGCAATGCCCCCGCGGGAGCCAAGAGAATGACGGAGCTGAAGATCAGCACCATGGAGCCGGCGTCTAAAAGCCGCTCGACGAGGTAAACGGCGACCTGACTGCTGAACAGCAGGCCGGTCTTCTTGGCCACCAGGTAAGGCCGCACCGGCTCCGCGACCCTGCCCAGCAGCGCGACGGCGGTGAAGCCGATCACTTGAGTGCCCAGCAGCGAGAGCAGTGGCACCTTCGCGTTGTGCCGCAGCAGCAGCGCCCAGCGCACCGAGCGGATGATGTAACACAAGTAGATGCAACCGAGTGCATAGGCGATCTTGCGCCAGTCGGCCAGCGCCAACTGCTCCACAAACGTGTGCCAGTGGAAAGGATGCTTGTGCTGTCCATAAACTCCCAGCGCCACCAGCGCAACCAGGACCACCAAACCCAGGATCCATTGTCTCTTCTTCAAGCGTTCTCCGTTCCGCGGCTATTGGTTCTCAATCATTCTAAATTGCTGCTCGCCGCTGCGGTGGTTCGATGCCTCCCCGGTAGGACTGCGAGACTGTCTCCGCGCATTCTGGGCGGACTCTCGGCCCGCTTCGGGAAGAACCACTTCCGCAGGCTGCTTTGACTTCCGGAAAACCTAAGCCTAAGGAGCAATGTGATTGCAATCACTCGACAGCGTTCCCGCCGGATGATAGGCTTCGATTGACTATTTTGCGCCGTTCCGCGAGGTCCAATTTGTCTGCGACCCTTCGCGATACCGCTTCAAACCTTGGTCTGGGAGGACTTGTGACTGCACAGTATTGGGTGTATTTCTTTCTGTTCGTGAGCGGGTTCTCGCTCATTGTAGCTTTCTACTTCGCGCGCTACGTCGTCGGTTCGGATATCGGAACGCCGGAGATGCAAAAGATCGCAGGAGCGATCAAGGAAGGCGCCGTGGCGTTTCTCAAGCGCCAGTCGAAGACCGTGGCGGCCGTCCTTGGAATGGGCCTGCTGCTTCCCACATGCGCTTACGCGCAATCGGAACACGCGGGCGGAGGCGAAGCCAGCCTGGTACTGCCGGATTTGACGAAAGTGAGTTTTCCGAACTTCTTCGGCCTGGACGGACATGCCCTTCTGACGTGGGGATTGCTGTTCTGCGTCGGCGGCCTGTTGTTCGGCCTGGCGATCTATGTGCAGTTGAAGAACCTGCCGGTTCATCGCTCCATGCGCGAGATCTCCGAACTGATCTATGAGACATGCAAAACCTATCTGGTGACGCAGGGCAAGTTCATCGCTCTGCTCTGGGTTTTCATCGCGGTCATTATTTCGCTGTACTTCGGCTGGCTGGCGCCGGTGCCGGGAAAGCCGATTTGGCATACGTTGCCGGTCATTTTGTTGTTTTCGGTCGTCGGCATCTTGGGCAGCTACGGGGTGGCGTGGTTCGGAATTCGCGTCAACACATTTGCCAACTCACGGACGGCGTTCGCGGGATTGCGTGGCAAACCGTATCCATGCTTTGCGATTCCTCTGAAGGCTGGCATGAGCATCGGCATGTTGCTGATCTCCGTCGAGCTGCTCATCATGCTATTCATTCTTTTGTTCATCCCGCGCGATTATGCGGGCCCATGCTTCATCGGCTTCGCGATCGGCGAAAGCCTGGGCGCGGCGGCCCTGCGCATTGCCGGCGGCATCTTCACCAAGATCGCCGACATCGGCTCCGACCTGATGAAGATCGTATTCAAGATCAAGGAAGACGATGCGCGCAACCCGGGCGTCATCGCGGACTGTACGGGTGACAACGCGGGCGACTCGGTCGGCCCCAGCGCCGACGGCTTTGAAACCTACGGCGTCACCGGCGTGGCCTTGATCACCTTCATTTTGTTGGCAGTCAAGAGTCCCGCGACGCAAGCGCAACTGCTGGTATGGATCTTCGTCATGCGCGTGGCCATGCTGCTCTCCAGTTCGGGCGCCTACTTCCTCAATGGCGCATTCGCCCGCATGAAATACGCGAATTCAGACGAAATGGACTTTGAGGCGCCGTTGACCTCGCTGGTATGGATCACGTCAATCGTTTCCATCGTCCTGACCTTTATCGTCACCTACCTGATGATCCCAAGTCTCAACGGTGACGTTTCGCTCTGGTGGAAGCTGGCTTCCATCATCTCGTGCGGAACCTTGGCCGGCGCGCTCATACCCGAATTGGTCAAGGTTTTCACTTCAACCAACTCCAGCCACGTGAAAGAAGTCGTTAAGTCGGCGCAGGAAGGCGGAGCTTCTCTGGGCATCTTGTCGGGATTCGTGGCCGGCAATATGTCGGCCTACTGGCTGGGTCTTAGCATGGTCGCGCTCATGGCAATGGGCTATTTCTTCAGCAGTATTGGCGGGTCGATGGATGCCCTGATGCTCGCCCCGGCCGTCTTCGCGTTTGGCCTTGTCGCCTTCGGCTTCCTGGGCATGGGTCCGGTCACCATTGCTGTGGATTCCTACGGGCCGGTCACCGACAATGCTCAATCGGTCTACGAGTTGTCGCTGATCGAAAATGTTCCCGGCATCGAAGCTGAGTTGAAGAAGGACTTCAACTTCGACGTGAAGTTCGAACGCGCAAAATACCTGCTGGAAGCCAACGATGGAGCCGGCAATACATTCAAGGCTACGGCCAAGCCGGTGTTGATCGGCACGGCCGTGGTGGGCGCAACCACCATGACTTTCTCGATCATCATGGCCCTGACCCACGGCCTGACCCAGTTCGTCGATCACCTCTCCCTGCTGCACGCGCCCTTCATGCTCGGGTTGATCTGCGGCGGGGCGGTGATTTACTGGTTCACTGGCGCTTCCACGCAGGCGGTCACCACCGGCGCTTACCGCGCGGTCGAGTTCATCAAGCGGAACATCCACCTGGAAGGAGCGGAGAAGGCATCGGTCAGCGACAGCAAGAAGGTGGTGGAGATCTGCACGAAGTACGCGCAGAAGGGAATGTTCAACATCTTTCTAGCCGTCTTCTTCGCCACGCTTGCGTTCGCCTTCATGGAACCGTTCTTGTTTGTCGGCTATCTGTTCTCGATTGCGATCTTCGGCCTGTACCAGGCGATCTTCATGGCCAATGCCGGCGCCGCATGGGACAATGCGAAAAAGATCGTAGAGGTCGAACTGAAACAGAAAGGGACACCTTTGCACGACGCGACCGTGATCGGAGACACCGTCGGCGATCCGTTCAAAGACACCTCGTCGGTGGCAATGAACCCGATTATCAAGTTCACCACCTTGTTCGGATTGCTGGCTGTCGAGCTCGCGGTGACGCTCAGTTCGAGCAAGCCGCTACTCACACACATGCTGGCAGTCGTATTCTTCCTGGTGTCGATGTTCTTCGTGCGCAAATCGTTCTATGGAATGAGGATTGACGCCAAGGAAAGCAACTGATTCCTGTCGCGTAAATCGAAGAAAACGTCGCCCGGAAATGGGCGGCGTTTTCTATGCGCAATATGGTGGCGCCCGCTCATCAAGCTGCTCTGCACCGTCACCTTTGTGAGGGCGTCCTTGCTCCTGTAGGACCCTCGTCCCCCTCGCGGATGGCGGGGACCACATTTGAAGCATGACCCGGCTGGCAAGCAGCCGGAACCCGATGGGCTCCACGCAATCGAGCATCGAGCCCATCGGCGTCTGTCCGGCTCTTTGCCATTTTCTTGGGTCTCCTTCTTGGGTCTCGGCAGTCTGAAGTTCGAAAACTGTGTATAGATATGGCAGTTCGGAATCGCTCTACCCAAGAGCGGCCGCCGCCTGCGGTCGCTTCCTTTTCTTGGCGGAATGCGCTGGCTTTTGCAAAGAATTATCTCCCGCCGGCGCACAATGATCTACATGGGAAAGGTCGCGGAACTCATGCCCTTGCAAACCACCCGCAGTGCCAGGAATCTGCCCAGTCCGTACCTATCGGTACCCCCTCCCCTTCCCCCTCCGGGAGCCTCTTTTCCATCCCATGATTGCTCGTAAACCCATGCGGATGAATAGCTTAAGGATTCCTCCTATTGACTGACTGGTAATCAATGCCGGCCGTTTTTCGCTGTTTTTCGCGTGCAAAGCCTCGATTCTGAAGCCTGGGAATGCAAAACCCGCCGCTCGCCGCGCCGCCACGCTACTGGCTGCTCTTGTCGCTACTTGCCGAAGAGCGGAACGTGGAAGGGGAGCTCGGCATTCGACTGTTTCTTAGACTTGGTGTTCGAGTCCGTGCGCAGCAAGGTGCGCTGGGAGTTGATGCAAAGCCAGCCGCCGCGTGCGCGTTCGAAGACGTGCGTAAAGATGCCTTTCTCGTCCGCAGGGTTGGAGCCGGCCTTGCGGCGCAACTCGTAGGTTCCGTTGGCGACAGCGATGTCGCCCAGCATGCGCACGGTGATCACCCGCTGATCGAGATGGATGGTCTTGTCTTCGCCGGTAATCACCATGGCCACCTGCTGATTGCGGGTGGTAATGTCGCCGCTGGCGGAAACATCGACGAATAAGGGAGACAGCACGAGTTCCAGGCCGTACTGGTCGCGCAGGTTGACGGCGTCGGACCAGGCGTCCTCAAGCTTCTGGAACTCCCGTATCTCCGGGCTTTCAGCGGAGGTGACGTTGGGCTGAGCAGAGGTTGCAACGGGAGATGAAGTCGGGCTTTGGGCAACAGCAGCGCAGCAGGAAAAAAGAACACAAGACAAGCAAGCCAGAAAACGCGTCATATGCAGAATGAACTCCCACTTGAACGGTTTTTCCACAGATCGGCGGCCGGTGGTCAGCTCAAAGTTGCCCGCACACCGTACTGAAAACTGAGAACTGAGGGCTGACAACTTCAATGATAGCTCTTTGACTTGGGAAGCAGGCCGGTGGGAAGCGGCAAAATGCAATCGCAGCCTAAAGCAGCGTTTGCAACTGCTCGGGGTGGTGAAGGGTGACCAGGGACTCTTCGATCGAGATCCAGCCGTCCTTGCGGAACTGGCCGAGCGTGCGGGTAACGGTTTCGCGGGTTGTGCAGGCCATCGAGGCCATCTCTTCATGGGTGAGAAGCAATGGGAAGCGGAAGCCGCCGTCGTCCAGGTGCTCGCCGATTTGATTGGCCAGCTCCAGCAGCAGGCGTCCCATGCGGGCGGCCACGGTCTCGGTCAGGGCGATCCGGCAGGCATCCTGCAGGGCAAAGCGGTATTCCTGGCAGATGCACTGCACGGCGCGCATTTGCGCCTCCTTGTGGCTGCGCAGGAAACCGAGGAACCGCTCCCGCTCGACCGGGCGAAGCTGGGCCTCGGTCAAGGACTCGGCGGAAACTTCATAGACGCCGTGAGAGAGAACAGCGTACAGGCCGAGCATCGAGCCGGGTCCGGCCACGCGGACGATCATCTGACGATCCTCAAGCCGGCCGGCGATAAGCTTGAGATAGCCGCCGCAGATCAGATAGAGGCAGCGGGCATCCTCGCCCTGCGTAAACAGCGAAGCCTGCGCCGGCAACGTAATGGTGCTAGTGACCAGTTCAAGATCGGCGAGCACCGCCGTACCCAAAGAACAGAACCAGCCGGGGCGGCGATTGGCGCAGGCTGCGCATCCCACCGGAACCTGCCGGGTCAAGTGCTTCTGCCTCGGGTGCGATGCTGCCGCAATCTCTGCGTCTGCCATGTTGTTTCCCTTCCGGCGCAGATCGAGCGTCTCCGCCTCTGCCGTCCCCATGCCCTCGCATTTCTGCCGCAAGGATTAGAGTCGAGGTGATAACGCTCCAAGCCCCCAGAAAAGAGGCTCGTTCTTTTCCGAGTTTGCCCGACTACCCATCCCCCTGGATGTGATGGGCCTCACGTCTCTGAAAGCTCGCGGCGGTCTCAAATTTCTGCATCGAGCGTCAACTTCGAGAGCCGACGCTTACCGCTTTCCAGCAACGGCCGTTTCGCCGCTCGGACTGCGGATAGGTCGTTCAAAGTCCACATGCCGGATGGCGCGCGGGGATGCCGAATGGTCCTCGGGTCCTGGCGGATTGTGCCTCGTTTTACACAGCAAGAACGCTGCAATTCTCTTTCTCCGCCGGGTGGGAGTATCGGGCTGCGCACCCACCTTCTCGGGCTTCCAGCGGAGAGGTAAATGCGTCAGTGTAGGAAGTTCCAGGGGCCTGGCAGGCAGTCTTGCGCGCGGATTGGAATCCAAGTCACTTTGAAACAGGAAATACGGGTCTGGACTCGGCGCTCTCACCGTATGTGATGTGCGTCACAGTTTGCACTACAATCAGCAACGTACCATTCAGCGAATGAAGTGATGCTCCGCACAAAGAACCCCTTCTGTAACGCTGTGTCGGCGAGCCTGCTGCCCTTCCGGCGCTCTCGGTGGGGAGTTGCCGAGTTGAGGCGCCGGGCGCTGGTACAGTTATGGTCGGAGGTGGCGATGAGATCACACGAGGCGGTATTTTTCATGGATGGAGATAGGCCTGTAGCGCGATTGCCGATCGGTGCGGCTCGGGGGAAGTGGCCGGTGCTGCGAGCGTGTTCAATATTGATGCTGGGGGCGAGCATTCTGGGCCTCTCTGCTCTGGGGGCTCCGGCGCCCAAGGCCGGGGCAGCGGCGAAACCCGCCGCCGCTCAAGCCAAGGAAGCCGCGCCCGGAGATTTTGTGGGCAGCGACACCTGCGCTACCTGCCACGACGAGGTGGCCAAGAAGTTCGCCAGCAATCCCCACACAAAGATGGCCCAGATGCACGGCGCCAACGGAGCCACCTGCGAGAACTGCCACGGCGCTGGCAAAGCACACGTTGAGGGTGGCGGCGATATAACCAAGATCTTCAATCCCGCCAAGGCGAGCGCCAAGGATGTGGAGGAAAAGTGCCTGGGTTGCCATGCGGCGTCTCATCCCAATTTCACACGCTCGCCGCACGCCAAGGCGAACGTGAGTTGCATCGGCTGCCACGACATTCACGGCAGCAAGGAGGAGACGCTGCTCAAGGCGCCTCAGCCCACGCTCTGCTTCCAGTGCCACACCGACGTGAAGCCGGCGTTCAGCATGCCCTTCCACCACAAGGTCAATGAGGGCCTGGTTCAATGCTCTGACTGCCACGATGTGCACGGCACCTTCGGGAACAACAACCTGAAGTCCACGGCTGACCAGAATGCGATTTGCACCAAGTGCCACATGGAGGTGCGAGGGCCTTACGTGTACGAACACGCTGCGGTCAAGGCGGAGGGGTGCATGGCATGCCACACACCGCATGGCTCTCAGAACGCCCGGCTGCTGAATATGCTGACTATCAACACGTTGTGCAACCAGTGCCATAGCCCGGTTGCCGCCGGCACGGTTCACGGGATGAACGCAGGATCGGCGGAACTGGCGCCCTGCACCGACTGCCACACCTTTATCCATGGGTCCAATCTCAATCAGGCGTTCCTCAAGTAAGGGAACTGCGCCGCGCCCTCCAGAGCCATTGGACGGCGCGGCCCGGATCCGGTATCAATTGCGCACACTGTTTCAGAGGTTCGATGACAGCAATAGTGCTTTTCTTCAAGTGAGGCTTCATATGAACAAGATTGGCCGCTTTTCACGGTTGTCCAACCAGCAGCCCTCTCTCGCAATTTTCCAGCGCGTCGCTGGGGGCATTGGAGTCGCCTTATTGCTGATGACAGCAGGCATCGCCGTCGCCCAGAATCCAACGCCCGCCGCTCCAATTCCAACACCGGATGCAAAGATGGGCATCCCGGAGGGATATGCGGCCCATCAGAGCGTGGATGTTGGTGGGCGCATGGCCAGCGTAACGGGCAGCGGGGCCATGTACGGCACGCTGGTCAACCTGCAGTCCGGGCCACGGGTGCTTGGCGAGACCTTTGAGATGCATGCGCTCCCGGGAACCAAGCATGACCTTGTCGATTCTCTCAAGGCCTTCGGCAGCGGGTTCGGCGGCGATCCGAACAACTTCGCCAAGCTGGACTTTTCCAAGGGGAAGATCTACGAGTTCTCAGGAATGTTCCGTCGCGACCGGCAATACTTCGACTACGACCTGCTGGGCAACCCGAATGTCACCACCGGACTGTCGATTCCCATCGGGCCCTCCAACGCGCCGACGAGCAAGCTTGCGTGGCCGCAGGTTGAACAGTCGCCGGTGATGTTCAACACGGTGCGCCGCATGACGGACACCAGCCTCACCCTCTTGCCGCTTTCGAAGGTGACGTTTCGAGCGGGGTACTCGCAGAATATCTTCCAGGGCCCGAGCATGAGCCCCGGTGAATCTGTCGGCAAGTACAATTCCCTGCTGGCGGAGTTTCAGCGCAACAGCACCGACGATTTCATCGGGGCGATCGACTGGAAGCCCGTGAAGGGCACCAGGTTGACCTTTGAAGAGGAGATCAACCACTACAAGGAAAACTCCTACTTTACGCTGAATCCGAGCCTCTTCATGGTGCAGGAGGCGGACGGAACACCTGTGTCCCTTGGCGATTGGGATAGTCAGACCGCCTACGGCATCGGCGCCTGTAATACAGGCAGCATGGGCAGCGGATACACCAACTCGACCACCTACACTATCCTCTCGGCGCCGCAAACTCCTGGCGGCAAGCCGATCATCAATGCGGCATGCGATGTCGTTACCAGCTACCTGCGCAGCCAGCCGACGCGCATTCTCTACCCCACAGAGACTTTCCGCTTGCAAAGCTCAAGCATCAAGAACCTGGCGATGAACGGCGATTTCCGCTACACCGACTCAAATATGAACCTGCCCAGCTACTACGAGCTTGTCCAGGGCCTGGATGGGACGACTCGCTCGATTACGTTCGCTGGCAGCGCGACCGCAAAGCGGGAGGTGGTCGCCGCCGACTACGGCGTCGTCTGGCAGGCGATGAAGACGTTCAGTCTCTCCGAACAAATGGACTACTCCAATGTCCACCAGCCTGGCACCTCCAACATCTCTGCAGGGGCCACTCTGGTTACGCCCGCGAACCCCAATGAAACCATTACCTACTCAGGCCCGCTGACCTCTGGAGCCAACTCCACCGTTGAGGGCAGCCCCAACGGCACTCCGTTGCCCGGCTACTTTGGCCAGAGGTTCCTGACCAATAACCTGACCGGGACTTGGGATGCCTCGTCTCGCGCCACCCTTTCGCTCACCTATCGCTACCGCACGCACACCATCGCCGAGGGCAGCGTCAATCCCGGCAACACTCCATTGCCCGTGAGTACGACGACGGCGACAAGCGGCACTGTCACCATCAATGAAAACGGCGGAATCTTCAACGCCGCCTTGCGTCCCACCAGCAATTGGGAGCTCAATGGCACGGTCGAGGCGCTCTACGACGACAACGCCTTCACCCCGGTCGGTCCGCGGCAAACCAGGCACTACAGAGTGCATACCATGTACCGGCCAAAGCCCTGGGCGACGGTATCGGGCGCGTATAACGACCTGGAACGGCATAACAACACCGACAACAACCAGGCCTCCGTCGCGGCCGCGGCAGCCGCGGCAACCGCAACAAGCCCCAGCGGCCTGCCCTACGACGGCCCGATCGATCATGTCGATCACAGCCGGGTTTTCAGCCTGGGCGCGGTGCTGTCGCCGAATGAGCACTATGGGCTCGATTTCAATTACGCCTATAGCGATGTGTATGCGGCGACCAACATATGCTATCTGAACGGCTCCCCGACCAGCGGCACGAGCACGTCTTTGCCCGGCGCTGTCGCCTCGGCCACAGCGACTCTGTGCCCCGGCGTGTACGCCAGAGGGTCGACGACCATCCTTTCGGATTGGGGGCCTGCCAAGGACTTCATGGATGCTCCCACGCAGTTCGGATCGGTGGCTCTCAGTATGTCCCCGGTCAAGGCAATCCACTCCAATGTTGGCTATCGCATCAGCGCCGTGAGCGGCAGTCAGTTTTTCAACGATGCGCGCGCGGTCAACGGCTCGCTGCAGTCCGCGTATCAGTCTCCTTTTGTGAATTTTGCATGGACGGTCCATACCGGATGGATTTGGAAGGCGGAATACA